>Ga0334882_1003664_pt1 | contig 13826 bp, 16 predicted proteins | sample GraSluR1_MG_5_FD_207226 | JGI IMG/M metagenome (GOLD analysis project Ga0334882, IMG submission 207226) | Sludge microbial communities from methane-producing bioreactor in Wageningen University, Netherlands - Granular Sludge_15_04-R1 | ecosystem: Engineered > Bioreactor > Anaerobic >... | reverse complement strand
ATGGTCGCCGATCGCGACGAGTACCTGCTGCGCCCGGACCTCGGGCGGAAGCTCTCTGACGAGGCCAAGCAGATCATCGCCGAGCGCTGCGTCAAGAACCCGCAGGTGCAGGTCATCGTCGGCGACGGTCTGAGCGCGGCCGCGGTGAACAACAACCTGCAGCACATCTTCCCGGTGATCTCCGATGGTCTGAAGTCCGCCGGGATTACGATGGGCACGCCCTTCTTCGTCCAGAACGCCCGCGTGGGCGTCATCAACGACGTGGGCGAGTTGCTCAACGCCGACATGGTGGTGATCCTCTTGGGTGAGCGGCCCGGACTGGGCGTCGCGGACGCGATGAGCGCCTACATGGGCTATCAGCCGCGGCCCGGCAAGACCGATGCGGAACGCGATGTGATCTGCATGATCACCTACAACGGCGGTACCAACCCGCTGGAGGCCGGCGCCTACGTTGTGGAGTTGATCAAGAAGACCCTCAAGTACAAGGCCAGCGGCGTCGAACTGAAGCGCCTCAGCGGCGAGGATGAGTCCTGACAGCGTGCAGGAGAAACAGAGGAGGGACCTTTATGGCGATTCTTGATCCTGTCAAGCCGAACATTCTGTCGGCACGGTTGATCCCCAATGTGCATCCTGAGTATGCGGAGCAGATGGGGTTGCGACCCGACCAGCGTAGCCTGGCGTTGATCACCTGCGACATCGACGACTCGCTCTATGTGGCGCTCGATGAGGCGACGAAGATGGCCGAGGTCGAGGTGGTCTATGCACACAGCTTCTACGCCGGCTCCAGCTACCCCTCCGGCCCGCTCTCCGGCGAGATCATCGGTATCCTCGCGGGGCCCAATCCGGCGGAGGCGCGCGCGGGCCTGAACGCCTGCATCGCCTACGCGGAGGAGCAGGCGTGGTTCTTCTCGGCCAATGAGGACAGCAGCCAGATCTTCTTCCCACACACGATCTCGCGCACGGGCAGCTACTTGAGCAAGGAGGCCGGGGTGCCCATCGGCACGCCGCTGGCCTATCTGATCGCCCCGCCCATCGAGGCGACGTACGCGATCGATGCCGCGCTCAAGGCCGCCGAGGTGGAGCTCAAGGTGTGGTGGAAGCCACCCTCGGAGACCAACTTCGCTGGCGCGTTGCTCGCGGGCAGCCAGAGCGCGTGTCGCGCTGCGTGCCAGGCCTTCCAGGACGCTGTGCTGGACGTTGCCGCCAGCCCGCTGAAGTTCTAGAGGGAGCTGAGCGGAGGACTCAATCCGCCTCCGGCGGGTTCGAGCGTTCCGGCGCTGTGGCTAGGGGGTGTGAGGGAATCCTGCGGCAGCCTGCCTGATCGGGTGGGACCCGCAGGCTAGTAGGAGGTGTCTATGCCTGATAGCTTCGACATGGACCTGCAGTCCATTCAGGAAGCAAGACGGTTAGCCGTGGCGTGCCGCGAGGCGCAGCGAGCATTCGCCACGGCCTCGCAGGAGACGGTGGACCGCATCTGCCAGGCGATGGCCGATGCCGCGTACAACGCGGCGGCGCGGCTGGGGCAGATGGCGAACGAGGAAACCGGCTACGGTGTGCCGCGCCACAAGCAGATCAAGAACGAGTTCGCGAGCCGAACGGTTTGGGCGTCGATTAAGGACCAGAAGACGGTCGGCGTCATCGCACACGACGAGCAGCGCAAGGTGATGGAGATCGCCTGGCCTGCGGGCGTCGTCGCGGCGCTCACGCCGTCCACGAATCCCACGTCGACGATCATGTTCAAGATCCTGATCGCGGTGAAGGCGCGCGACGGCATCGTCGTGGCGCCACACCCGTTCGCCAAGACGTGTAGTTACGAGACCGTGCGTCTGATGGCGGAGGCGGGCGAGGCCGAGGGCATGCCGCCGGGCCTGGTGAGCTGCATGCAGCACATCACGCTGGACGGCACCCAGGCGCTGATGCGCCACTACGCCACCTCGCTGATCCTGGCGACCGGCGGGACGCCGATGGTCAAGGCGGCACACAGCGTGGGCAAACCCGCGATCGGCGTGGGGCCGGGTAATGTGCCGGCCTACGTGGATCGCAGCGCCGATGTGGTGAAGGCCGCCGGCGACATCGTCAACAGTAAGGCCTTTGACTGCTCGACGATCTGCGCCACCGAACAGTCGGTCGTCGCCGACAAACCCATCGCGGCGCAGCTGCGCGCGGAGATGGAGAAGCACGGAGCCTACTTCGTCAACGCCGAGCAGAAAGCGGCGCTGGAGCGGACGCTCTTCTTCCCCGACGGCGGCATCAATGCCCGCAGCGTGGGCAAGACGCCGCAGGCGCTGGCGGAGATGGCGGGCATCGAGGTGCCCGCGACCGCACGTATCCTGGTCGCCGAGCTGGAAGGTGTGGGCGCCGACTATCCGCTGAGCCGCGAGAAGCTCACGACGGTGTTGGGCTTCTACATCGAGGACGGCTGGCGGGCGGGCTGCGAGCGGTGCATCCAGCTGCTCAAGTTCGGCGGAGACGGTCACTCGCTGGTGATCCATGCGCGTGACCACGACGTGATCATGGCCTTCGGCCTGGAGAAACCGGCTTTCCGCATCATCGTCAACACCTGGGGCACGCTCGGCGCCATCGGCGCCACGACAGGTGTCATGCCCTCGATGACGCTCGCTCCTGGGGGGATCGGCGGCGCGGTGGTCGGCGATAACATCACGACGCGCCATCTGCTGAACATCAAGCGGCTGGCGTATGAGTTGGTGCCTCCGCCCGAGGGGGCCTACACGCACGCATCCAACGGTGCGACGGTGGCGCCCGACGTGGCGGCTCCGGAGACCATCGAGGCCATCGTGCGACGGGTCCTGGCGTCGATGGCGAGCGAGCAGGATAGGAGGCCCTGATGAGCGAGCAGTGTCACGCACTCACGCTCGCAGGCGAGCGCTGCCGCAATCGCGCCCGGCCCGGATCGCGCTTCTGCTTTCTGCCCCGCCATCAAGCTCAGGGACAGACCGACGAGGACGCTCCTGGGCCGGCTGAGGAGATCGTTGAGGCGTCGGGGACCGTGCCGGAGGCGCCTGACGCTGCGGAGCCGGCAGCGGAGCCACCCGAGGTCGAGGAAGCAACCTCACAGGTCGAAGGGGGAGCCGAGGCTCCGCCGCCTGTGCTAACCAAGTTTGAGAAGGAGTTACCCATGCCTAACGTACAGATGATTGCCCTGGGGATGATTGAGACGAAGGGCTTGGTCGGCTCGATCGAAGCCGCCGATGCCATGGTCAAGGCCGCGAACGTGAAGCTGATCGGCAAGGAGTACATCGGCGGCGGCTACGTGACGGTGATGGTGCGCGGGGACGTCGGTGCGGTCAAGGCCGCGACCGATGCCGGCGCCGCCGCCGCGCAGCGGATCGGCGAGCTGGTCAGCGTGCATGTGATTCCGCGCCCCCACGGCGATGTGGAGTTCATCCTACCGAAAGTCGACGAAGAGTAGGCCAGGCTGACGATCAGCTGTCACCTGCCCGCCGCGAGTTCGCGTTGCGGCATGGTTCGCAGTGCTTCGCGAGGTGTGCCCTGTGAGGCGGCGGACAGAGGGTAAGGGAGAGGGTGACAAGGGAGACGTCCGTGATCCCTTGTCGCCTCATCCCCTTGCCCACCAAGTCGGAAGGGAGCCGAGTTATGGCAAAACGCCTATACACTGCTGCCGATATCCAGCGTCTGGTCTACGACGACCACGAGACGACGCTGGTTGTGGCCAAGGGAGACATCGTTACACCCCTGGCCCTTGATGCGGCTCACGAGCTAGGGGTGGAGATCACCTATGAGGGCGCCGGTTCGGCGGATCTGCCGGTCTGGAGTGGGGCGGCTCAACAGATCACGAGCGCCCCTACCGCCAAGCCCGCAGCGCTCGCCGCTGACAAGGTCGATCGTGGAGGCGCATCGCCGGGCGATGACCTGGAGGCGCAGGTCCGCGCGATCGTGACCGCGATGGTCGCCGGCTGCCATCCACAGAAGCCGGTGACACCGGTGCGCCACGTCGAGGGGCGCCACATCCGGCTGGAGCCCTTCCCCTTCGACGTCAAACGCCCGGAGATGGATATCCGCCTGGTCGATGTGGTGACCTCGGAGCATGGGTCGCCGATGGCTGCCGGTGTGATGTCGTTCCGGGAGGGCAGCTTCCCCTGGACCCTGAACTACGCCGAGATCGACCTGGTCCTGGAGGGTGAGTTGCACATCGAGACGACGGAGGGCACGCTCGTCGGCAAGCCGGGCGACGTGCTCTACATCCCGGAGGGAACGAGCATCAGCTTCGCCACCCCGAGCTGGACGAAGTTCTTCTATGTGACCTATCCTGCCGACTGGTCGGATGCGTGAGGCGCCTATGGCCATCCTAACCGAATCCGAAATCCGAGACCTGATCCGGCAACCCCAGCCGGGGATGACGCTGACGGTGCCGCCGGGGACGCGGCTGTCGCCGGCGGCCCAGGACTTCGTGAAGCACTGGAAGCTCGAGCTGCAGTTCGGTGCGCCGGCTGCGGAGGGTGCATCCACGGGATGGGACAAGCCGGCGAGCTTCCCCGTGCAGCTCTCGGGGGAGACGCCGACGTGCAGCGTCTGCGGCATGCCCGTGAGTGCCAAGCCGGAGTATATGACGCAGCTCGATGCGACCCGCTTCGCGCCGAAGAACATCCCGCGCATCCGCTTTCGCGGCAAGATCGACACGCTGCAGAGCCTGTGCCTGTTGATCGCCTCGCGAGCGCGGGCCCTGGACCGTCCGGAGCTGGCGGCACGTCTCGATACGCTGGCGGCCTACTGCCGGGAGATGATGAGCGCGGAGTACAACGAGCGTCCTGTGGCGCCGCTGGTCTTTGCCGATGCCGATGAGGAGGCGATCCACAAGGCCACCCATCAGCCTGAGGAGGCCTTCGGCATCTCGCACGTGGTGCCGTCGTCGACGGACCCCGAGCTGCTGCACTGGCTCAACGTCCTGCGCTGCGAGTCGCGCGAGGTGGAGTTGGTCGCTCTGGATGCCTTTGTGCCGGCGCCCGAGTATCGTGTGGTGCAGCCGTCCATCGTCACCGCCGTCAATCGTTTCAGCAGCGCGGTGTATTACCTTGAACTGGGCTTCATGGCGGGCAGGTTCTAGCTATGAATCCTGAGTTGACCAAGTTCCTGGCAAGCGCCGACCGGGCGATCCACAGCCCGTCGCGGAACGGACATCGCGGTCCGGTGCACGTCGGTGTGGATCTGGGCACCGCCTATACGGTGCTCTTCGTCCTGGACGAGGCGCTGCAGCCATGGGCCGGGGCCTATGAGTTCGCCGAGGTCGTGCGCGATGGGTTGGTGGTGGACTTCGTCGGCGCCACCGCCCTGCTCCGCCGCCTGAAGGCGAAGGTAGAAGCGCAGCTGGGCTTCGAGCTGACGTCGGCGGCGACGACCTATCCGCCCGGGGTGCCGCAGGCGGAGGTGCGGGCGACGCGCTATGTGGTGGAGGCAGCCGGTATGGCATGCAGCGGCGTGGTGGACGAGCCCACAGCGGCGAACTCCGTCCTCCAGGTCGAGAACGGTGCTGTGGTGGACATCGGCGGCGGCACGACGGGCATCGCCATCATCCGGGACGGGGAGGTCGTCTACACCGCCGATGAGGCGACCGGCGGCACGCACTTCTCGCTGGTTATCGCGGGCGCTCATCACATCTCGTTCGAAGAGGCCGAGGCGATGAAAGTTGACCCGCGTGAGCAGCGCCGGCTCTTTCCTATCGTCAGGCCGGTGATGGAGAAGGTCGGCACGATTGTGGCCCGCCACATCGCCGGGTATCCGGTGGAGACGCTTTACCTGGTCGGCGGCACCAGCGCTTTTCAGGGCATCGCCGACGTGATCCGTGAAGTGACCGGCGTCCGTACCTGGGTGCCGAGTAACCCACTGTTCGTCACCCCGCTGGGGGTGGCTATGCACAACTAGGGGGCGAGGAGACACTATGGCAGGAGAATTTCAGCTACGCGCTTATTGCTACCTCGATCGGATGCAGCCGCAGTATGCGTCATTCGTGGGTACGGTGACCCAGGGCGATCTGCCGATCGAGGGTATGGCAAGTCTCTATGTGGAAATGGCCCCGGGCAACTGGGTCTTCCGTGTGGTCGACGTCGCCGTCAAGGCGACGGACGTCAGGCCGGGCGCCCAGATCGTTGAGCGCGAGTTCGGCATGTTCGAGATCCACTCGCTCTCTCAGGCGGACGTGATCCGCGCCGGCGAGGTCGTCTTGGAACGCTTGGAACTCTCCGTCACCGAGCGCAAGCGTCCGGAGATCGCCTCGATGCAGGTGATCACCAACGTCAATCCCTATCAGGCCCAGCTGTTGAACCGCTTTACGCGGGGCATGATGCTGGTGCCGGGGCAGACGATGCTGGTGCTGGAGTGTGCGCCGGCGGCGTACATCAACCTGGCCGCGAACGATGCCGAGAAGGCCGCGCCGGTCAACCTGATGCACGTGAGCTCGGTGGGACGATTCGGCCGCCTGTGGATGGCGGGCACTGAGGCCGACATTCTGGCGGCTCGGGATGCCGCCGTGGCCGCGCTGGAGTCGGTCGAGGGGCAGCCCTAAGCGACGATCTGGAGGTCGTTATGGCAAGAAGGTTCATCACCGAGCGTGATATTGCCGCTTATGCGGCCCAGGGAATGAAGGAGTTGGTGGTCGAGCCCGAGATGGTGCTCACGGACCTGGCGGTCGAGCGTGCGCGTGCCGCCAAGATCTGCCTGATCTACCCCGAAGCCAAGGAGGCAGCGCCTGTAGCCCCGGCCGGGTCGGCAAGCAAGGACGAGATCCACGCCCGGGTGCGCGCTGCCGTGATCGCGCGGCTGGGCAGCGAGCCCGAGGGGCTGGACGCGATTATCAAGGGTATTCTACCCAAGCTCTCATAGCCTTAGCCCTCAGCGCCGGCCCCCGGGGAGATCGGGCGATCGTGACCCGGGGGGATGGGTCGTGAGTGTCCAAGGCTCTGTTGAACGTTGCTGCCTGTCGTGCGCCGGCAGCAATCTCTGTGCTTGACGGGCCCGCCAGAGCGGGGGCCCGCCAGAGCGGGGGCTGCCCGAGGAGGCTGTGATGCGAATCGTGATCCCTGCGGAGGGCGCCGATCTCGATGCGCCGACGAGCCCGGTGTTCGGGCGCTGCCGGACGTTGATGTTCGTTGACGCGGATACCTTCGCGTTCGAGGCGTTGGACAACCCGGCGCGTGACGAGGTCGGTGGTGCGGGCGTGCTGGCTGTGGAGCTGGTCCTGCAGCACGGGGCCGAGGCCGTGATCGCGCGGCGTCTGGGCCCCAACGCCTTTAGGATGATCAAGTCGGCAGGACTCCCCACCTACGTGCTGGAGGGTGCCACCGTGCGCGAGGTGGTGAGGGCCTTCCAGGCCCGGCGGCTGCGCAAGCTGTAGCGGCGCGGGCTAGCAGGTGGGCTCGGCGGCGCCCGTCAGCGCGGCGTGGATCATCGCGGCAGCACAGCCTACCCCGCTCTCCACCCGCAAGGCACCGGTGGGGCAATTACGCCGGCAGGCGCCGCACTCCATGCAGGCGTCGGGCCGAACGATCGAGACGGCGCCTCGCCCGTGATGGGCGGCGCCGGGCAGAAAGACCCCGTGGGGACAGACCGCCGAGCACATACCGCAGTTGATGCACAACGCCGCGTTGAAGGCCAGCGTATTGAGGGCGCTGACCGCCAGGTAGCCTTCCGCCGGCCCCGCCGGTTGCTGTTCCTCGCTTGAACAGCCGCAGCCTGTCGTCTCACAGCAACTCGCCTTGCTTGTCGTTCCACAGCAGCTTGCCATCGCGCTCTCCTCTAGCTCACCCTCTCCAGGATGGAGAGGCCCAACGTCAGTAGGATCCCTGTGCCGAAGAGCCATGCCATAGCACGGACGTAGGTCAACATCTCGCGTTTCACCCCGGTCTTGGACGTGAAGGTGCTAGCTCCGGTGAAGTTCAGCGCCAGGTAGGCGGTCACGGGGGGCATCGTCAGTAGATAGGCGGCTGCCCACGCGAATCGCTGCCATGCCGGCGCCTCCGGGGCGCCCATCGCGGCGAGGGCGGCGAAGACGGCCGCGACCGCCCCCCCAAGGATGAAGCCTTTGCCGCTGAAGGCGTAGGCCGGTAGCCACGGCAACAGGAGCGGGAAGAGCGCGGTCCCTGCTATGACCGCAGCGACCGCCGCCCACGCCGCCAGCGGGGAGACGAGGAGTCCCAAGAGTAGGGCCACGATCAGGGTGGGCAGCAGGACGTGGACCAGCTCGATCGGGATCAGGACCAGGCGATCGCGCAACGTGAATCGTACCCGGCGCATCTCGGGGGTCGCACTTCCCGTCTTGAGATAGGCCGGCAGGTCGGCGGCGCGCACAGGTCCATAGACCACGGTGAAGCCGCTGCGTTGTCGCACCTCGTGGGCCGATACGCCGGGAGCGCCAAGCTGCGGGAGGATTAGTTTGCGGTGGCTGACGATCTCCACCAGGCCCGACGCCTCGATGCGATGCACCAACTCAGCGGTTCCGAAGGTGCCCTTGCCTGCGGCGCACCAGACATTGACCCCGTCGGTGTCCAGCACCAGGATGTAGGCATCGACGCCTGAGAGCGCCGATCGCAGCGCATCGAAACTCAGGGAGTAGTTAGCGGTGACCAACACCGGTGAGCTGTGCGTGGGGTTGCCCAGGGCGTAAAGACCCGGGACGACGCGGTGTTCGCCACGGCGGAAGCCCCAGCGGGCCAGGGTGTGATCCCAGTGATGCGCGAAGGTCAGGGTGCTGTCGGTCGTCATGATCCGTGTTGGTGTCATTGGGCCCCCTCGAAGATGGTGTCGATGGTCGTCCGAAACCAGGCGATGTTCTCCGGGTTCAGGCAGTAGCAGCGCGCCGGCCCCTCGGTCGTGCCGGTAATCCAGCCGGCTTGGCGCAGGACCTTGAGGTGTTGCGAGACCGTCGCCTGGGCGATCGGCAGGTGGTCGACGAGGTCGCCGGTGATGCAGCCGGGATGCGCGACTAGGTATTTCAGGATCTCGAAGCGGATGGGGTTCGCCAACGCCTTCAGCATCTCGAGCAGGCGATCCTGCGGCGCACCTGAGATGTCGAGACTGCAGCATGGGTCCGGCGACGTGCAGCATGAGGTGGTTGGGTTCATCGGTGACCTTTCATCGTATTTTTACGATATTATACGCCGACCGCCCTACCTGTCAAGAGGGGGAGGTCCAAGGGGCCGGGACTATGGCGTTTGGCTTGCTGCCGGTCGCAAGGGACCACAGCCAAGGGGCTGCCGTGTCCGACGCCCCGAGACGGAGCCCTCGCGGACGAGGGGGCTGCAAGCACCCAACCGCTGTCGATGGGCGGTGGACAGCAGGCCGGTACCAGATTAGAATGCAGGCTGCATTGCTCGTCGGCTCATCGAAGAACTGGAGGCGAATCGCGCTATGAAACCACTGGATCTCACCGGCGTTACCACCTACCCGATTGCCCAGAGGCGCAATCTGGTTCAACTGAGCGACCTTCCGGCGTTGGACGCGTCGGCGCCTCCCTTTGAAGGCGTGGCACTGGATGAGGTGGTCGCACGGATTGCGCGGGCCCGGCGGGAGGGTCGCGCCGTGATCTGGATGATGGGCGCCCACGTGATCAAGAGTGGGCTCTCGCGTCTGCTGATCGACCTGATGGCGCGGGGGCTGGTCACCCACATCGCGGGCAACGGTGCCGTCTCGATCCACGACGTCGAGCTGGCGATGATCGGGGCGACGAGTGAGGATGTCGCCGATAGCATCGAGGACGGCAGCTTCGGCATGGCGGACGAGACCGGGCGATGGATGCACCAGGCGCTGCGCGAGGGTGCCCGCGACGGTTTGGGGTATGGCGCGGCGATCGGACGGTTCATTCACGGGCACCCCGACCTCTTCCCGCACCGCGACGTCAGCGTGCTGTGGCAGGCGTACCGGCTCGGCATTCCGGCGACGATCCACGTGACGATCGGCACCGATATCATCGACCAGCATCCCACCGCCGACTTCGGGGTGCTGGGAGCGACGAGCGGGCGCGACTTCCTGCGCTTCTGCGCCTCGGTCAGCCGGCTGGAGGGCGGGGTCTTCCTGAACTTCGGGTCGGCGGTCACCGGCCCCGAGGTCTTCCTCAAGGCGCTGACCATCGCCCGCAATCTGGGCCATACGGTCTCGCGGATCACGACGGCGAACTTCGACCTGATCTCGCTGGGGGACGACGTCCACGGCAAGCTGGGCTATGACGACCCACTCTACTACTACCGACCGCGGAAGAACATCGTGAACCGTCCGACCTCGCTGGGGGGGGCGGGCTACCACATCACCGGCGATCACAGTGTGACCCTCCCCAACCTGAGGCAGCGGTTGATGGATGCGCTGGATCGGGCGCCTCAGGCGGCTGAGGCCTCCTCACCCAGCTCGCTGCCCGCCGATGCGGGGGCGATCCTGGCAGAGCTGGTGGAGCGCCATCCGGAGCTTGCCGCTATCGAGGAGGACCTGGCGCGGACCTTTCGCGAGCTGGTGCGCGGCTTTCAGTCGGGTGGCACGCTCTTTCTCTGCGGCAACGGCGGCAGCATGGCCGATGCGCTGCACATCTCGGGGGAGCTGCTCAAGTCCTATGCCCACGAACGTCCCTTGCCCGCGTCGCTGGAGCGGCGGCTTCTCGAGGCGCCCGACGGCGAGCTGCTGTTGCGTAACCTCGAGGGCGGGCTGCGGGCGGTGGTGTTGGGGACCAATGTCGCGCTGACGAGCGCGGTGGCTAACGACCGGCCCGACCGCGACGTCAATCTGGCCCAGGAGCTGGTCGCGCTGGCGCGTCCGGGCGACGTGCTGCTGGGCATCAGCACGAGCGGCAACGCGCGCAACGTCGCGTATGCGGCCCAGGCTGCCCGCGCGATCGGGCTCACGACGGTGGCGCTGACGGGCAGCGGCGGGGGGCGGCTGGCCGAGTTGGCGGAGGTCGCGATCCGCGTGCCGGCCTCGCGCACGGATCGGGTCCAGGAGCAGCACGTGCTCTGCTACCACGCGCTGTGTGAGATGCTCGAGGTGACGCTCTTTGCGGGATGAGGGAGGGGATCGTGGGTGAAGCGTTGACACGGTGGCTTTCGCGGGAACGGCTCGAGGTGCTGCTGGCGCAGGCGAGAACGTGCCGCGTGGGCGTGGTGGGGGACCTCGCGTTGGATGGGTACTGGGTCGCGGATATGACCCGTGCCCGGCTCTCACGCGAGACGCCGCATTTTCCGCGTCCGGTGGTGGCGGAGCGCTATGCGCCGGGCGCCGGCGCTAACGTGGCCCAGAATCTCAGCGCCCTGGGTGTGGCACGCACCGAAGCGCTATCGGTGATCGGCGATGACTGGCGCGGCGGATTGCTGACGCAGGCGCTGCGGGCGCAGGGGGTCGACGTGGGGCGGATGCTGGTCTCGTCGCAACGCGGGACGACGGCGTACATCAAGCCGCTGCTGACGGGGTATGAGTCGCAGCAGGAGGACGCGCGGCTGGACTTCGAGAACGCCGAGCCGCCGGCTGCCGAGGTGGAGGACGAGCTGATCGCGCGGGTGGCGGGAGCCCTGGACGAGCTCGATGCGCTCTTTGTCGCCGATCAGTTCGAGATCCACGGCGTGGTGAGTGAACGGGTGCGCGAGGCGTTGATCGGCCTGGCGCGTGAGCACGCGGACAAGGTCTTCGTGGCGGACTCGCGGTGCCGGATCGGATGGTTCCGGGGCATGGTGGTGAAGCCGAATCGGGCCGAGGCCGCGGCGGCGCTCAGCCCAGGGGGCACTCTCGGGGGGAGAGGGGAGGCGGAGGCGCTGAGCCGCTTGACGGAGGGGCCGGTGGTGCTCACGTTGAGCGGGGAGGGGGCGCTGGTCTGGGATGAGGGGACGGTAGCCCACGTCCCGGCGGCCCCAGTGGCGCCGCCGCTGGATCCGGTGGGGGCGGGCGACGCCTTCGGCGCGGCCCTCACGGTGGCGCTGGCCTGCGGCGCGTCGCTCCCTGAGGCAGCGGCGATGGCCAACCTCGCTGCGGCGGTCACGGTCGAGAAGTTGGGGCAGACGGGGACGGCGACGCCCGACGAGATCGTGGCCCGGTATGAGATGGCGGCATCCGGCGATTCGGGGGCTACCCTGTGAGCGACCTTGCGTCGATGGATGGGGCGTGGCTGGAGGTGGTCAACCTCGACGTGCCCCTGGGCCGGGTGCGCCACGCGCTTTTCGACTTCGACGGCACGCTGTCGGTGATCCGGCGGGGGTGGGAGCGGGTGATGATCCCGCTGATGGTGGAGATGATTACCGGAGGAGCGCCTGCGCCTCCGGGGCTGGAGGCGGAGGTCGCCGACTACGTCGATCGCTCGACCGGCATCCTGACGATCAAGCAGATGCAGTGGCTGGAGGCGGCGGTCAGGCGGTACGGTCTCGTCAGCGACGTGAAGAGCGCCCGCGAGTACAAGCGTATCTACAATGAGCGGTTACTGGCGCCTGTCCGGGAGCGGATCGCGACGCTGGACGGCAGCCTGGCGGCGCGGGACAGCCTGATGGTCGCCGGGGCGCGGGCCTTCCTGCAGGGGCTGTCGGCTCGGGGCGTCGTGCTCTATCTCGCCAGCGGGACCGACCACGGCTACGTGGTGGAGGAGGCTGAGGCGCTCGAGGTGGCGGGCTGGTTCGAGGGGCGGATCTACGGGGCGCGCGATGACAACGAGGCCCACGACAAGGCCCGGGTGATCGAGGAGATCCTCGCCGAGCACCATCTTGAGGGTGAGGCGCTGCTGGTGGTGGGCGATGGTCCGGTGGAGATCCGCCACGCCAAGGCGCACGGGGCGGTGGCGCTGGGCGTGGCGGCGGATGAGGCGCGGCGTCAGGGGCCGGATGGGCGGAAGCGTGAACGGTTGCTCGCCGCCGGCGCGGATCTGCTGGTGACGGACTTCCTGCGCTACGAGGCCCTGGTCGATCTGCTCGTGCCGGGGGGGATCTAGACAGGATTTACGGGATTTTCAGGATTTACAGGATTCCCAATATATGAGGGATTCCTAGATGTTAAAGGATTGGCCATCAGTGCCGATTTGGCTGGTCAGGACGGTAGACTCTGTGCTTTCGTCTGATCTGGACAGACGAACCGAAGTTGAGCAAGAGCCCGATGTCAACGCCGGTGGCTTTGAGGTAGTTGACCAGCTGCACTTCGTGAACGGGACTGAGCTCCTGGACAGCCTTCAGTTCTAGAATCACGCGTCCCTCGACCCAGAGGTCAGCATAGTAGTCTCCAACCACCTGCCCCGCATAGCGCACCTGGATAGGCGCCTGTTGGACGACGTCAAGCCCATGCCGTCGTAACTCAATAGCCAGGGCGTTCTCGTAGACCTTCTCCAGAAACCCTTCTCCCAACGTGTTGTGTACCCTGTAGGCACAGCCGATGATCACCTGTGTCAGTTCTTCATCCTACACATGAACCTCCAGACCCAGGTGCGTCCTCGACCATCGCTACCATATCTATCCTAGTAATCCTGGAAATCCTGAGAATCTTGTTAATCCTGTCTAATCCGTTCGGACGTCGCGGAAGCGGACGAGGCGGCGGTGATCCTCGTCGTAGAGCGCCAGACCCAAGCACTGCAGGCTAGCCGAGAGCGTGAGGGGCTTGACGGTTTGGACCTCCGGGACGGCATCATAGCAGGCCTGGAGGTTGTAGTTCGGAATGGTGGGGCGCAGGTGGTGGATGTGGTGCAGGCCGATGTTGCCCGAGATCCACTGGAGCCACCGGGGCAGCCGATAGTAGGAGCTGCCCTCCATCGCCGCCCGGACCGGATCCCAGGCCTCGTCGCGAGCCCAGTAGACCTCGGGGTACTGATGCTGGATGTAGAAGAGCCAGATACCCATCATGGCCGCGACGAG
>Ga0334882_1003663_pt1 | contig 13826 bp, 17 predicted proteins | sample GraSluR1_MG_5_FD_207226 | JGI IMG/M metagenome (GOLD analysis project Ga0334882, IMG submission 207226) | Sludge microbial communities from methane-producing bioreactor in Wageningen University, Netherlands - Granular Sludge_15_04-R1 | ecosystem: Engineered > Bioreactor > Anaerobic >... | reverse complement strand
TTTCTCCATCAATTAGACGTTCTTCTTCTTTAACCTGAACTTGGATATCTTTGTTCTTTTTAGACATATCTTTCCCTCCGTCTTAAATAGTTTATCATACTACGAAAGAAAAGGACAACTGAGTGGTCAGTTGTCCTTAAAGTTATGGTTGAGTGATCGCTGCCCGCAATACTTCGTAACCATTATCAGTGAGAAGTTGTTTGATTTTTTCTGTGTCTTTGCTGGCTAATTGAATTTCGACAATTGTTGCGGTTGCTTGATGATCTACAATGACTGTTAGAATACTGAAGTCATTGTCCGCTAAAATTTTCGCGACTCTAGCTAATACCCCTTTTTTATCCTCAAGGATTTTCAGTTGAACATGTGTACCGCCTTCGTGATAACCGGTAAGCTTTAGGAAGGCATCAAAAATATCATTATTGGTGATGATCCCGACCAACTTCTCATCGTCTAATACTGGCAATACGTTGATTCTATTTTGACGCATCAAATAGATACCATCTTCTAATTCCGCGTCAGGAGCGACGGTTTTAACATCCTTGATCATTACATCCGCCACAACCGTTTTATTCAATAGATAATTTACTTCATGAACGCTCAAGCTCGTTGCCTTTGAAGGTAAGGCTTCTTGAATTGTTCCTTCTGTAATCAATCCGACCAATTTATCGTTATCAATAACCGGTAAGCGATGGATATCATATTTTTTCATCAAATCAACGGCATCAAAAATTTTGGTTTTCGGTGTAACCGTCACTAAGTCTTTTGTCATAAAATCTTTTACACTCATGTTTTACCCTCCTAGATAAGCTTTCTTCACTTCTTCACTTTCTAGCAATTCTTGACCAGTTCCTGACAAGACCACTTTTCCAGTCTCCAGCACGTAACCGCGGTCGGCAATGGATAGAGCCATTTTTGCATTTTGTTCAATCAATAAAACGGTCGTTCCTTGTTTTTGAATCTCTTGAATGATATTAAAAATTTCTTGAATAAAAATTGGTGCTAACCCCATTGAAGGCTCATCTAAAAGCAATAGACGTGGTTTAGACATTAACGCTCGGCCCATCGCTAACATTTGTTGTTCCCCGCCAGATAATGTTGAAGCGTCTTGATTTAATCGTTCCTTCAAAATCGGGAATTTTTCATAGACGTGTTCATAATCCTGTGGAATTTCGCCATCCTTGCGCAAATAAGCACCCATTTCTAAGTTTTCCAAGACCGTCAATCCTGGGAAAACATGCCGTCCTTCAGGCACTTGCGATATCCCTTGAGCCACAATTTTTCTAGGCGCTTTCTTTTGAATCGGTGCGCCTTCAAACGTAATCGTCCCTTTAGATGGCTGATTCAATCCAGAAATCGTCCGTAAAATCGTTGTCTTTCCTGCTCCATTTGCCCCGATCAACGAAACAATTTCACCTTGATTGACTTCAAAACTAACATCACGTACCGCTTGGATCATGCCGTAATGCACCGAAAGATTTTCAATTTTCAGCATTATAGCTCACCTCCAAGATAGGCTTTGATAACTTCTGGATTATTTTTGATTTCTTCTGGTTTACCTTCAGCTAAAATACGACCGTATTCTAACACATAGATTCGCTCACAAACATCCATGACTAAACTCATATCATGTTCGATTAACAGGATCGTGATTTGAAAATCCTTTTGGATCTTGCGAATCAATAGGGTGAGTGCTGCAGTTTCTTGCGGATTCATTCCGGCTGCCGGCTCATCTAAGAAAAGAATTTTTGGTTTAGTCGCAAGCGCTCGGACAATCTCTAAACGACGCTGTTCGCCATACGGCAAGTTACGTGCTAGATTCTCTGCTTTATCCTGCAAATCAAAAATCGTTAATAATTTCAACGCTTCTTCTTTTAATTTTTCTTCTTTATTATAGAAGGTCGGTAAGCGTAGCACACTAGAGAAAAAGCCTTCTTTATTTTTGCTGTTCATAGCAATCAAGACATTATCCAAAACAGTCAGATCTTTAAACAAACGAATATTTTGAAAGGTCCGACTCAGACCTAAATCAGCAATCACATAAGGTTTTTGTCCATTCAATCGATGACTCTTCCCATCGACCTTCAGTAACACGTCCCCTTCGCTTGGATCATAAACACCAGTGATTAGATTAAATAACGTTGTTTTCCCTGCACCATTCGGACCAATCAAGCCCACCAGTTGATTCTCTTCTAATGCGATATTGACATTGGAGACCGCCGCCAAACCGCCAAAGTTTTTGGTTAAATCTTTAATTTCCAACAGAGGCATTTTGGTCATCTCCTTTTTTAAACTTAGTTAGAATTTTCTTCACAGATAGCTCTTTTGTGCCTAGTAACCCGCCTGGTTTAAAGATCATCAAGATAATCAATGCCAACGCGTAAATGATCATCCGCAATGTTCCAAAATCCTGAAGATACATATTGATAATCCCTAAAAGAATTGCCGCAATAAAGGTTCCCGTCACACTGCCGATTCCGCCCAATACGACCAGAATCAAAATATCGACTGATTTAGTAAAAGCAAAATCTTTCGGAGCGATTGATTGTAAATATCCTGCATACAGTGAACCAGCAATACTAGCGGTCATGGCACCAAAGGTAAAGGCCATTACTTTATACTTTGTTGTATTAACGCCCATCGCCTCAGCAGCGATCTCATCTTCACGAATCGCCATCGTCGCACGACCAGCACCTGAACGAATATAGTTAACGATAAATAATGTAGTAATCGCCATAAATCCATAAACCATTTGCCAATCGACAAAAGGCTCAATTCCAAACAAACCAGAAGGCCCGTTGGTGATTTCCTTAAAGTTGATTAAGAGAATACGAATGATCTCTGCTACACCCAGCGTGGCAATAGCTAAATAGTCGCCACTTAAACGCAGGGTTGGAATACCCACTCCTACAGCGACGATTCCTGCTATAAGAACACCGACTGCCATCCCTAAGAAAAACCCACCATAAGTTGGGGTATTCATCGAAATAAGAGCCGCCGCATAAGCACCGATCGCCATAAAACCAGCATGTCCTAGTGAAAACTGACCGGAAAATCCAATAATCAAATTCAGACCTACCGCCAAAATTACATTAATCCCTATTTGTACCAAAATATTATCTAAAAACAGATTGACCATCCCAGCTGAATAAGCAATGTACAATACTGCATATCCAAGCACGATCAAGGCTAGCCAAATCAAATTATATTTCAAATTCTTTTTCATTTGACTCACCTACACTTTCTCTTTCACATGTTTGCCTAAAATACCGGCAGGACGAACCAATAAAATCAAAATCAATACGGCATAAACCACCGCATCTTTGAAATCAGAAAAACCTAATGCTGTCGTAATCGTTTCGATCAAACCAATGACAAATCCGCCGATAGCCGCTCCGGGAATAATTCCGATTCCGCCTAAAACTGCGGCGATAAAGGATTTAAGACCAGGTATGTAGCCCATCATCGGATCAATCGAGTTGTAATACAGACCGATCATCATTCCGCCTGCTGCAGCTAGCGCTGATCCCAAAGCAAAGGTAAATGAGATGGTCCGATTCACATCAATCCCCATCAACTGCGCCGCATCCGTATCGACACTTACAGCACGCATTGCTTTACCCATCTTAGTTTTCTGAACAATCAGGTTTAACGTGATCATCAAGAATAATGACAATCCTAATATCAATAACTGAATATTTGTAACCCTCAAGAAGCCAATATTAAAGACCTGCATTTTAATTACCTGCGGAAACGGTCTTGTCGTTGAACTGAAAAAATAAATCATTGTGTTCTGTAATAGATACGAAACACCGATCGCTGTAATCAAAACCGCGATTCGTGTTGAATTTCTTAACGGTCGGTATGCTAAGAATTCAATCAGGACACCTAAAATTGCACTCCCTGCCATTGATAAAACCAAAGCTGGGAAAAAGCCCATATTAAATTGATTGATCAGAAAGTAGCCAATAAATGAGCCGATCATGTAAATCTCTCCATGGGCAAAGTTGATCAATTTAATAATTCCATAAACCATGGTGTAGCCCAATGCCATTAATGCATAAACACTACCCAGAAAAAGCCCATTGACGATTTGCTGAATAAATACTTCCATCTTTATCACATCACTTTTCAAAAATAGTTTGGACGATTCATAGCCCTAATTCTTAAAAGGGAGTGTGCCAAATACCATTGGCACACCCCCTTGCCTGCTTTTTCCGAGTAATTAAGGATTTACGGTTTCAGCAGAAGTTTCTTTTCCATCTGTTAGACCAAGAACAACCGCTGATTTTACTGGATTGTGTTCTTTGTCCATTGTGATTTTTCCTGTAACACCCTCGAAATCTTTCAAGTTCGCTAAGCCTTTGTTGATTGCCTCTGGTGTAGCTTTTCCTTCGTCTTCAATTGCTTGTTTAATCATATAAACAGAATCATAAGCCAAAGCGTTAAATGAAGATGGCTGCTTGCCATATTTCTTCTCAAAAGCTGCTACAAATGGCTCAACCTTATCCGTTGCTGGAGCTTTGGTTGAGAAGTGACCTGTATAGTATACGTTTTTCACATTGCTGGCGCCAGCTGTTTCAATCAGTTTTTCATCTCCAAAGCCGTCAGCCCCGATGATAGGCTGTTCAATTCCCATTTCACGTGCCTGCTTGATAATTAAACCAGCTTCTGTGTAATAGCCTGGAATGTAGATAACGTTAAAATCTTTGTCTTTGATTTTAGTCAACATTGCTTGGAAATCTTTATCTCCTGCAGTAAAGTTTTCTTCTGCAACAATTTCACCTTTATAGGTTTCTTTAAAAGCCTTCTTCAAGCCACTTGCATAGTCACTTGAATTATCGCCTAAAATAACGGCTTTATCGGCCTTTAGATTTTCATCTGCATATTTGGCTAAAACAATTCCTTGGAAACTATCTTGGAAGCAAGATCGGAAAATATAATCTTGTACTTTTCCTTTTTGAACAGTAATCGCATCATCTGTTCCTGATGGTGTTACTGCTGGAGTCTTTGCTTTGGTTAAATTTGGCAATGTCGCTTTTGTCGCACCAGAGGTAGCCGGTCCAACGATTGCAACTACTTCATCTTTAGTCGTCAAATTTGCTGCAACAGAAGCTGCTTCATTATTATCAGACTTATTGTCTTTTGAAACGTATTCGATTTTCTTGCCGTCAATCCCGCCATCTTTATTAATCTCTTCGACTGCTAATTTGACACCTTCATTTTCCGCTTCGCCGTAAGCCGCTACTGCTCCAGATAACTCGAAGTTTCCGCCAATTTTAATCGTCTTAGCATCGTCACTGCCGCCACTATCGCTCGCTTTAGGCGATCCACATGCACCTAGTAAAAACAATCCTGCTGCCATTACAGCTACTGTTCTTTTTTTCATCCCGTTACCCCCTGATAAAATAATGATAATTCGTTAAGATAATAAAGAATATATAGGAAAAATCTCTCACTGTCAATTAAATTTTCTGAATATTTTAATAATTCAGCAATACTCAAACAATTTATAGCGCTTACAACTGCTTGCTGAATCTTTCAAATAACAAAAAAAGAAATCACATTAACTGATAAATAGTCAATGAGATTTCTTTAAAATAACTTTGTTTATTTGTTTTCTGCATCTTCCACCAATTGATAAAGCAACAGATTTATGGAGAAAAGGATTTTGATTTTTCTATTATTAACGTCGATTTATCGACAAAAGGAGAAAAATGAGGAAGCTTTCTCTAATCTATAGAATAACTCCGCAAAAAGTTTTGCTCTTCTTTCTCTTAGTTAAATATTGACGATTTAAAAATCCTTTTTGCTTCTAAGCCTGTTTATGTAGTTTTTCATAATCTGGTTCCTCTTGATCAATCAGGTTTTTACGTAAGGAAAATTTGGTGGGCACATAATCAAAACCAGCTTTCGCAAATGGATGACAACGTAAAATCCGTGAAATCCCCATTAGAAAACCCTTGAAGGCACCGTGAACCTGTATTGCCTTAATCATATAGCTAGAGCATGTCGGATAATAACGACAGGACGGCTGCGTCAGCGGTGAAATAAACCGTTGATAACCACGAACCAAACCAATTAAACCTTTGCTAATAATATTCATTCCTACACCTCAAAACAATTCTTGGTAATCAATCAGCTCCATACTATTTTACTGTTCTTACAAAATAAAGCAAGAAACGTATTTCGTTGGTCATCAAAATTTAAACTTCATGATGAGCAGTAATTCTGTAATCCCAATCACGTGATAATTTCAATAAAAAAGAGACTGCACCAAGAACTTGGCTACAATCCCTTCTGAATAATCAAAATCAGATTTTTATCACGAATACTAATGAACAAACTCTAAAATATGACGCCAAACATCTGGCATAAGCACTTTAAATGGATTTCCGCCGCCCATTGCACCATAACCAATCATACTGCCGACGATAAATAATAAAACACCTGCAAGTAGGATCGCTACAATACGAATTAAGCTACGTAAGATATGTTCTCCAGAACTCATAGATCCACTCCTTATTCATACGTAATGGATTAATTTTACTGACTCAGCTAATATCCTGCGAAAAGAGGAACTGAAATCCTTAAACTAAGACAGTTGCAGCATCCGTTGCTTTTCTGCTTTCAGTATCCACACGTTCGACATCCGCACCTAATTGCTGCAGCTTTTTATGGAATTGATAGTATCCACGGTCTAAATATTTCAAGTTACGTACACGTGTTATACCATTTGCACGTAATCCAGCTAAAACCAATGCAGCAGCTGCGCGTAAATCAGTTGCATACACTTCTGCCCCTTGCAGCTGTGAAGCACCTTTAATCAATGCAACGTTGTTGTCGATTTTGACTTGTGCATTCATTCTACGCATTTCTTCTAGATGTTGGAAACGATTTTCAAACACTGTTTCAGTCGTTGTACTGACCCCATCAGCAACTAATTGAATAGCTGTCATTTGAGCTTGCATATCTGTTGGGAACCCAGGATGAGGCATCGTTTTAATATCTGTCGCCTTCAATGCTTTAGGACCGATTACACGCAAACCATCATTTTCTTCGGTAATCTTAACACCCATTTCGATCAGTTTAGAAATCAAAGGACGGTTGTGTTCAGGGATTGCCCCATCAATCAACACATTTCCTTCAGTCATCGCTGCGGCAACCATGAAGGTTCCAGCTTCAATCCGATCTTGCACAATTGGATGAGATACAGCATGTAAATGGTCAACACCTTCAATACGCATTGTTTCAGTACCAGCACCATGAATGCTAGCGCCCATTTTATTTAAGAAATTTGCTAAATCAACAATTTCAGGTTCACGCGCAACGTTTTCGATCACGGTTGTACCTTTTGCTTTAACAGCCGCCATCATAATATTTTGTGTTGCGCCAACACTTGGGAAATCCAAATAAATTGTATCCCCAACTAATTCATCCGCAATAGCTTCAATATAGCCATTTTTTTGAATGATTTTGGCACCCAACGCTTGGAAACCTTTTAAATGTAGATCAATTGGACGTTTGCCAATTGCACAGCCGCCGGGCATTGCAACTTTAGCATGACCATTGCGAGCCAATAGCGGACCCATTACGACAATTGATGCGCGCATCTTACTTACGTATTCATAGGGAGCTTCCACGTTTAATTGACGTGTTGCATTCACCTTAATTTCTTTAGCCTCTTCATTAAATTCAACATCTGTATTCAAATAACGAATCACTTGATTCATGGTAAAGACATCAGATAAAATCGGAACATTACTCAAAGTGGATGTTCCTTCTTCAGCTAATAATGTCGCAGCTAAAATTGGTAGCACAGCATTTTTTGCACCTTCGATATGTACTGTTCCTTCTAATTGTTTACCACCACGAACGATGATCTCTTCCATTGTATTCCCTCCAAAAAATGCTAGTCGATTATTTCGTATATGTACCTTACTTAATTAAATGTCAAAAAGATATTTTTGCACAAAAGAATGATTTCTAAGAAAAATGTACTGCAAGTAAAGCCGATTGCGATCGCCAGCATCAAAATTGCCAGACGAACCTGCGTTTCTTTAAATGCTTTAAAAAGATTCTCTATTCGTAACGATCTCAAAGCCCAGAAAGCCAGGTAGATAAAGGAAAAATGCGAGACAATTCTAACGATTGCATCAATTCCATATACTTGCATAACTTCGTTCCCTTCAAAAAAATCAACAGTTGGATTATATCACAGATTCAGGTAAAGAAGAATACTTTGAATGCTCAAAGAACTATACAGAAACTTTTAAAAAACTTAATGTTTATTTTTCTCTTTCGATCCGATCAAAAATAAATCTTTTTCCCCTTAGAAAGTCTTTTTAAAAATCATTTACACATTTTTCCGCAATCTTCTAATAATCGACCTATTTTTGATAATAGTTTTTATTCCGTTTTTCGATTGAAGATTAAAATGACAGATTTTTTAAAACTTCTTCTCACCTATATCCGTCCGCAAAATTTATTCAAGGGGACAGTTCTATTACTCTTTGCCATCTCTTATTTGCTGTCTTGATTATGCTATTGACCTTTTGTCTTTGCTTGCGTCCTAGTTACCATTTTATCGCAACAAATTTCTGTACTATTTCTTTTCACTTTATTACTGACTTCAGCTTTTAATTCATTTCGATGGGCGTCGAGCTTTCTCTTAAAACAATTAGTTAATGAAGTGTTTTATTAAAACTTTGATTATACTACATTTCACTCCTGCTTGTAAAATCGCAAATTGACCATTATACCTTCAATTTGACCGCTTTTTCATCAAAAACCGCACTTTTTACTCAAAAACAGGTCAAATTGACCCCCTTTTGGTCAATTTGCGATTCGCACTTTTTTTAGAAATCGTTTATCTTTTAGTCACCGGCCGGAAACAAAAAAATTTAGGAGGAAAAAAGGATGATTCAAACTATCGGCAATAAACTACAAGTAGAAATCGATGCAGGTGGGGAAAAAACTAAGAAGATCACCTTTACAAATGTGATGGATGAGCCCAGCGAAGAAAAAGTATTAGAATTGGGAGAAATTATGAAAGCCTTATCAGTTGAAGGCAGTGAATTAGACGGCGTGATCCTAACCAGTCAATCACGCTATACCAAATAAATCATAGAAAGGAAGAAAAAAATGCTAAAACTCGTCGCAACCTTTAAAAACAACTTAGGGAAGAATCACACCTGGAGCTTCAATGATCCCGATACTCAAAAGACCGACACAGAGATCAAAGGATTGTTGCAATGCATGACCGACGTCAAGCTTTGCCAAAAAGATGGCGCAGAACTTTTTCACACAGTCGAAACCGCGAAGTACGTCGAAACGATTGAAACGATTATTTTTTAAGTAAATCTTTTGAGGAGCAGCGGTGCTATCACCGCCCTCCTCTACTACTAATGAAGGGATGAGAATCAATGAATGTTATACAAACACTGTCGTTTCGGCAGTTATTCAACTTAAAAGCCAAAACACTCGAACAACGAATCACCAATTTCTACCATGAAACACAAAACAGCAGTGTCACCATCAAATACATTTTAGCCTTAAAAGTACGCTGCCAGTTAGGAGCGGCGGAGTTTGATCACTTTCTAAAGGATCTTGTCCGCGAGGTGTTCATGCATACCAAAGCTACCCGCACCATGAAGCGTCTCTTTTATTATTTCGAAGACTACTTTATGGCACCGGAATGGCGGACTTTAAAATTAAGAGTCTTTCCAGTAAAGAAATTCGGTGAGAAAGTCGTCTCTGTCGCTCGCTCACTTATGTCAATCGTCCGACCAGAAGAAACTAGCGAACCTTGATGAAACCATTATTACTGAAAATTACCTACGCAGATTAAACTTTAAAAGAAAGGAACAGAACAATGACCAAGGATTTAATTGCCACCTTTGGAAAAAGTGATGGCGGCACTCACAATTGGAAATACAGAGATCTTGATCCCAACTTAACGGCGCCACAGATCAAAGAAGCTTGCGAATTATTGACGAACTTAGACATTTGTACACAAAACGGCCTAAAACTATTTGATTCTGTGGTCACCGCTAAGGTCTTGACCTATAAGGAAACCCTGATATTCGATCCAGAACATGAGACGAGAGGTGTTCGTTATGATGGCGAACCCGTTGAGGAAGCGACCTGTGAAGAGGTCCGTTGCTTTGAAGTCGCAGAGAAACCGGAGAAACCTGTGACAGTGACGGCTCCAAAACCATTTGTACTACCAGCAGCGCCACATGGTCGCTATTTTAAACAATTAACGACTATCGCTCCAGCGGAAAAAGCAACGATTAAAGTAGAAAAAGAATCACTTCCACAATCAAGCAATAACCAGCTTAACGAACAGCAGCCAGTCGCTATGCCTTTAATGGAAGCCGAGCTATCCAGCCAAGAAACAAAAGAACAAAATAGAGTTCTTCAATGGCTTCACAGAATCAGAAAGAAAAACAAAGAAGGTCCGCCTGATTCACCGCGGGAATAAGCCTTTTTCCAATTAAATCCGTTCATTGCTACGAAAATAAAAGCTCGTAGTCCACATGTTCTTTGAAAACAGAATATTTTGAGTGAAAAATGGGCATACTCAACTAGAGGTACGAATTTTACCTCTTCAAACTAGTATTGGATTGTATTTGATTACTCCGCCTTAGAAACGATGTACCCTTGTTTTTCTAATTCGTGAATATAATGACCTGTTTTCTTTTGCTGCGTGGCTATTCGACGTTTTTCAAAAACTGATTCGTCATAATACGTTTCTGTTTTTAGCATCGTGTAGATAATCACTAACAGTTTCCGAGCCAAACCGATGATTGCTTTTTTTGCCCCCTTTCGTTGTTTGAGTTTCCAATACCAAGTAGAAAGATACGTGTTTCGTTTTCCTGCAATTACCCACGCCACTTCGCAAAGCATGCTCTTCATATGTGGGTTGCCTTTGGTGATCGCGACACTTTTTCTTTTACCGGCACTTTCGTTGTTACCTGGACTCAAACCTGCCCATGAACAGATATGTTCCGCTGTTTTAAACGCAGACATGTCCGTTCCTATTTCTGCAATGATCGAAGATGCCGCAACTAATGCAACTCCCGGAATGCTTGTTAGTAAATCAATTTGTTTGGAGAATGAAAAGATTTCTTGATCAATCGCTTCTTCTACCTCATTCAAATGATTTTTTAAACTATTTAGGTGATTTAACAACATTTGTAGGAAGTTTCTTTGATGTATCGAAAGATGACCATTTACTGCAATCAAGATTTTATCGATATTCTTTCTCGTCTGTGTTTTTAAACATTTATCCAATGATTCTCGATCAATTGAACCAAAAGAGATCAAGTGGTGAATAATATTCATTCCAGATGCACCGAAAATATCTGAAACAAATGAGGATAGACGAAAACCTGTGCTTTGTAAAAATTTTTCTATGCGATTCTTTTGCGAAGTAATTTCGTGAATCATCGTTTTTCTATATCGAGTGTATTGGCGAAAATCTCGTATCTGTTTATCAGGAATAAAACTTCCTCTTAACAATCCTGCTCGAAGTAAACTGGCAATCCAGTGAGAGTCTTTAGTATCTGTTTTTTTGCCTGGAACATTCTTCATGTGACGTGCATTAACGACAAGCAAAGAGAGCGTATCATCTTTACAAGCTTCCAAAATTTCATAGATAGGTTGCCAATAAATCCCTGTACTTTCCATTGCGACAAAATGGCATTGCTCTTCTATAATCCAATCCTTAAATCGGTGTAAATCGGGATTTAATGTCGTAAATTCTTTAATTTCCGCGTGTGGTTTCTTTCCTAAAGGGCCACTTAACATACAGGCGACGATCGTATTTTTGTGAATATCTAACCCGCAACACTTCTCCAATAGATCTTCCATAAGTAACGACTCCCTTCTAATTGTTTAAGACAGAAGTTTATCCGAGATAAATAGGGACTTTGCTACACGTGCTAATCCGAGAGGATTGCGACAATTTGTTGTGCTCAAGGATAATAGTTTACGTTGACAAACGGGGTATATCTCCACCAATGATCGTCCAAACTTTGTTCCGTCTTATAAAACTATTATATCGAGCAAATCAGGAAGATAAAAATGACCCTCTAGTTTCCTATTTTCATTCTTGGTTGCGAGGTACGCCTCATGTTTCGTTGACAACCACATACTGCGTAGAAAACGATAAAAAGACGATCTGGAAAATACTCGCTATAACAGCTCTTATTTACCTGTATTTTGACAAAATAAAAAATGCTGCAAAAGCCATATCAATAGCTTTTGCAGCACTAAAAAATTGTATTCACAAGTTCCAAAAATTATTTCTGGCTCAACCTGTAAAAAAATTAACGATGTTTCGAAACCTTGATTCGATTCATTGCACGGTGCAAAGCAACCTCGGCACGACTTAATTGGTCGGTATCTTGCTTTTCACGCGCTTCTTGAATTCTCGCTTCTGCACGTTGTTTTGCTCGTTCAGCACGAGACACATCAATATCACGTTCACGTTCAGCTGTATCAGCGATGATTGTCAACACGTTGTCACGAACTTCCATGATTCCACCGTTAACTGCAATCCAGTCCACGTGTGTATCAGAATCTGTTCGACGAACCCGAACTTCATCAATCGCAAGAGGTGCAATGATCGGTGCATGGTTCGGTAGAATACCAATTTCACCAGCAACTGTTTTAGCAACGACGATGGTGGCATTATGATCATAGACGTTGCCGTCTGGAGTAACAACGTTCACTTGCAGAACTTTGTTTTTTTCTTGTTCCATCGTGCACCTCTTTCTAGTAGCCTAAAGTTTTCGCTTTTTCGATAACGTCTTCGATGGTGCCGACACTACGGAAGGCATCTTCTGGAAGATCGTCGTATTTTCCTTCAAGGATTTCTTTAAAGCCTTCAACTGTTTTTTCAACTGGTACATAAGAACCAGGTTGACCAGTGAATTGCTCCGCTACATTAAAGTTTTGTGACAAGAAGAATTGAATTCGACGAGCACGAGATACAATGACTTTTTCTTGGTCAGACAATTCGTCCATCCCTAAAATAGCGATAATATCTTGCAATTCACGATAACGTTGTAAGACTCGTTGAACTTCTGTCGCTACACGATAATGTTCTTCACCAACGATTTCTGGTGCCAAGGCACTTGAAGATGAAGCCAATGGGTCAACCGCTGGATAAATCCCTTGTTCTGTCAATTTACGTTCCAAGTTTGTCGTTGCATCTAAATGGGCAAAAGCAGTCGCTGGTGCCGGGTCAGAATAGTCATCGGCTGGTACGTAAATGGCTTGGATTGAAGTGATTGAACCTTTTTTGGTTGAAGTGATTCGTTCTTGTAATTGCCCCATTTCAGTTGCCAAAGTTGGTTGGTACCCAACGGCTGATGGCATACGTCCTAATAAGGCAGAAACTTCTGATCCGGCTTGAGTAAAGCGGAAGATGTTGTCAATAAATAGCAACACATCTTGCCCTTCTTCATCACGGAAGTATTCAGCTAATGTCAAACCAGTCAAGGCAACACGCATACGTGCACCAGGCGGCTCGTTCATTTGTCCGAACACCATGGCTGTTTTCTCAATAACGCCAGAGTCTTTCATTTCATAATAAAGGTCGTTCCCTTCACGAGTACGTTCCCCAACACCGGTAAACACTGAAATACCACCGTGTTCCTGTGCGATATTATGAATCAATTCTTGAATCAATACGGTTTTACCAACACCGGCACCACCGAATAGTCCGACTTTCCCACCTTTTAAATAAGGGGCTAATAAGTCGATAACCTTGATCCCTGTTTCCAAAATCTCGTTACTTGTACTAAGGTCTTCAAAAG
>Ga0334882_1003662_pt1 | contig 13830 bp, 15 predicted proteins | sample GraSluR1_MG_5_FD_207226 | JGI IMG/M metagenome (GOLD analysis project Ga0334882, IMG submission 207226) | Sludge microbial communities from methane-producing bioreactor in Wageningen University, Netherlands - Granular Sludge_15_04-R1 | ecosystem: Engineered > Bioreactor > Anaerobic >... | reverse complement strand
TCCCTCTCGACCGCATTGGAGTGATCCCTGAACCTGAAATGTTTGACTGTTTTGTTTACTCCTCCTTTCGCAGTGCAGGCATGGTCCGTTGCTCCATCTCCCAGAGGCGGTAACTGCTTCCGTCGACGTGAACGACGTGGCAGTGGTGAAGAAGCCTGTCCAGGATGGCGGTAGTAAGAACTTCGTCTCCGGCAAGCATTTCCGGCCATTCCCGTATGCTCTTGTTCGACGTTATGATCGTGCTCGCTCTTTCGTATCTGGTGCTTACCACCTTGAAAAGCAGGTGTGCGTCGCTTCGATCCAGAGTCTGAAATCCCAGTTCATCGATTACGAGCACTCCCGACGAGAGGTATTTCCTCCTTCTGTTTCGTCTGGAAGAGCTCTCCTCGTCCCGCCTGAGACGAAACAGCAGATCATCGGCGGTCAGCCAGGAGACGGAGAAACCATTCTGGACAGCACGTACTCCCAGTGCTGCAGCAAGGTGGCTCTTGCCCACTCCGGGCGGGCCGAGAAGGAGGATGTTCTCCTTCCGCTTGGCATATTCGCAGGTTGAAAGCAGCTCGATCTCCTTTTTGTTGACGCTCCGCTGAAATGTGAAGTCGAAGCTTTCAAGGGTCTTGCCCTGCGGCAGGCCGGACAGCTTCAGCGATGTCCTTATCCTGCGCTCTTCCCGGTATTCACGTTCTCTTCTCAGGACCTTTTCCAGAAAGTCGCTGTAGGATGCGTTGTCCTTTACGGCCTGTTCCATGAGTTCCGCAACGAGGTGCTGGGCATGCTCGAAGCCCATCTCTTCCAGCAATGTCCTGCTTGAGTCCAGCCCCGTCATCTCCTTAAGTCTGGTCATGACCGTGCTCCCACAAGTTCTGCGTAGTGATCTATGGAACGCCTGGGGGCGTCTTCTATCTCCCAGCTTCTGGGTATTACGATCTCCCTGCCAATTTTCCCAAGAGGAGCAGGTGCCTTTCCTGTGTCGCTGTCTGTCCCTTCATAGTGGCTCTGGTCAACGAGAAGCCTGCAGTCGGTCTTCCTCGGGAAGACGCAGATCAGTTTCTCTTCGCCCCAGAACTCTACGGTGGAGGCGCAGCCTCTGACCTGCACTGTCCGCTTCGCCCACCGGTAAGGAACGCTGTACCTCCTGCCCTCGAAGGATACGAGACAATCCCGGCCGACTTCACGCGAAACCTGCACGTCGAAGGGTTCGGGAAGGGAAAAGGGAAGAGGCTTAAGGTGCTGCTTCTCAAGGTTCCAGCTGTCGTAGATGCTTTTACCCGTAACAGGGCATGTCAGCTTCCGTGATCTTGCGAGGATGCGAAGTCTGCTGGTTTCCTGCAGATCCTCCATATCCTCGAACCGGTCTTTCTCTGTAACCTGAAGTATCTTTACATCCTGAACCCTTCGTTCGGCCTTGCCCTTGTCTCTGGGCGTCCTGACCCTGTGGGGGTCTGGGGCAAAATCCATCTGCCTGGCATAGGAGGCATAGCCTTCGTTGATCTTCGACCAGACACCGCAGCCGCTGGCTACCCCCGTTTTGAGGTTGTCAATCCTGACCGTAGACGGGATACCTCCCAGGAACTCGAATGCCCTGTTGTGGCAGGTAAGCCAGGAGAGCATGTTTTCGCCCCGGCTCCAGACGACGGACCACATCCGGGAGTGGGACAGCGTCATTATGAATGCCGAAATCTTCGTCTCTCCGCCAAGTTCATGGATATAGATCTTCTTCTGAAGCCAGTCCGCCTGACCCTGTGCCCCGGGCTTGGTCTCCACACGGCGGAAAGGGGCAGAGAAAGGGGTCTTGCGCCTCCTTTTGACAAACCTGTAGACACTCATGTAGCTCCCCGTATATCCGTGGTCCACGCAGAGTCTTTCGTACAATATCTGAACGGATTCCGGTCGCTTCTGTCCTTCTTGTTCCTTTATCCACTCGAGAACAAGGGGTTCGAAGGGAGCGCATGCTTCCTCCTGGAGCGATCTCCCATCCACGGCCCCTGTCCGCTGCCGTCCGAGCCTGTATCTCAAGGTGCTTTCGTCCACGCCAAAGGTGGACGCGATATCCCTGATACTTTTGTGGTTTGCTAGTTCTTCCGCACACATGATGTGATGCTCCTTTAGCTTCGCCACGGCCGGCACCCCCGTCCAGGTTCTTCCTGAAACAAGAATGCCACATCCGTTTACAAGACTTCACCTTAGGAATGTATCCATGTGCGGGAATCTGGATGTAAATTTAGACCCATCTTATGGGTGTTGGTGACAGTAAGCCGTCTTTATCAGGATGCTCAAATACGATTCATGCAATATGGTGAAGAAGAGGCCAAGGAAAGATTTGTCGAAGTTGTAGAGTCTGGAGCAATTGAAATGAAAGACAAAAGAATAACATTCACAATTCGAGAACCCTTGCTTCGCCAGTATTTTGAGGAATGGGTTGCTAACGAACAGGGATTTACTGATACTTCCTTTAACAAGAACCTTGTGACCTTGAGCATTGATACATTTACACGAGTGCTGGATCATCTAGCAAACCCTGATCTCCCGGTAGATAGAATAAAGAAGAATTTAAAAGAAAAGGAAAATATTGAGATATCTCAAGGTCCACATGACAGACAAGGGTTGATAAGGATGTTTGTTGAGGAATTTGTAAAATCTGCGGGGAAGGAAAGCGGAGCCTGGTCGATTAGAGCAATCGCTTTTACTTTAAGGTCGATGATTTTAGGGTGGACATAACCCTCCTTTGGCATAACAGTATCCTTCAATCTGGTAAGAATTGGGAGATGTATGAATCGATAATAAAGGTGTGACTAATTGTCTAAAATGTTTGTTCTTTCTTAGGTGTCGGTTTGTGGGACACCCAATAGAAAAGGAGGAAATGGAATATTGGGTTGGTAGTAAATCCTGTAACAGTCATTCCTAGAAAAAGCAAAGCTATAAACATCAAGGCGAAGGAAATATCCAAGAAATGATTTTTATGGCTTTTTGCAATTTTCATTAGAGAAATAAATATTAGAGTCAAGTATGCTGTACATCCTAACAATCCGTATTGAGCCAAAAAATCCATCAACATGTGATGTGCGTTGGATCCTGGCGTGTCGTGATAATGAAACTTCCCCAGAATGGGTTTCGCCTTCCAGGTTTCAGCGGCTTCTTTAAACAACCTTTCTCTTGCCTCATCGGCGTAGTCGCTTTGGAAAAAGCCGGACCACCTTGCTGTCGCTGTTTCAAATGAGTTTTTTACAGTGCTGCTCCTTCCCAATGCCAAGCCTACTGGTTGGAGTGAAGCATAGAAAACTATCAAGAGAAACAAAGCTAGAGTCAGCGTCTTGAATCTTCTTTTTGACAGGGTTATGGAAATTGCCGGTTTCTTGCCTATCGAGAAAGGGAGCATCCAGAAGAACCAAAGCAGAAAGACTACGAGAGTTATGAAAACGACAGATTGGCGAGTCGAAAGCAGGTAGACATTTATTGGCGCGATTAAGGAAGCCAATGAAAAAAGCAACATTTTCCTCTTTAATAGAGTCGAACCCAATACCAGGATCCAAAGATTTGCGAAAGCGTAGGACAGACCAATTGCACCTGATTCTGCACCTGCCCTGAAATGAGCAAGGGTAGTTTCGGAATAGTGTCTGAACAAGAACAAGTTTCCGATGACGAGTAACATAATGCAAAGGCGAACCAGCGTCTTTTCTTGTATCGTTTCTTTCCTGAAAACCATGCCCCATAGCCCAGGAACCAAGGCATAGGGTATTAACATCAAGAATTTTCTTACCGCGTCAGGGTCTGAAGCATTGATCTTTTCTGAAAGCATAATGGGGATCAACAATAAAAGAAAAAATCCCAAAAACAACATTATTTCGTTTCGGGTTAGTGAAAGGGTTCTTCTGGAAAAGAAGGTGGCAAAAATCGCCAAGACCATCACGGTACCTGTGAAGACGCCGTAAAAACCATCAAACCAGAATCCTTGGGTACGGGAAACAAAAAGAAACAGCGGTCCTCCACCGAACAGCCAGAGAAAAGATAAGAGATTCACCTTATTAGAGATTCCGTCCTTAGAGAAAGTAATTTGCTTCAATTCAGATCTTCTCCGTTGATTGTTTGAACAATCCCCATTCAGATAAAGCGGTTGTCAATTTCTCAAACTCCCTTTCCCAGGAATATTTCTCCTCGATCGCCTCTCTTCCGTTTTGTCCCATCAATTCAGCCTCTTTGGGGTCATCCAACAGCCGGTTTATAACCCTGGCAACATCCTCCACGTTTTTAGGGTTCACACATATTCCGCATTTGTTGCCTTCTACTATTTCCCTCCACAAGGGGAAGTCCGAAGCGATCACGGGGATCGAAGCGGACATGTATTCGAACATTTTTATAGGGAACGATACCAGGTAATTTCCTGTTGGTTGGAGTAGGACCAACCCAGCCATGGATCGTTCAAGCAGAGCCTTGATTCCTTCCCGGTCAAGGATCCCAAGGTAACGGACATTTCTCCACCCCGGCAATTTTTTTGCGTGTTCCATTTCCTGCAAGTTTGATATTGGGCCCGCCATATAAAGGACACCATCCAGGTATCCAGCGACTTCTACCATTTCAAAAAGTCCTCGTATTCCGGATATCCCGCCAACGTAGCAAACAGCCCTTTCTTTCGAGGCCCAATTGGAATTGGGGACGTGTAGTTCTTCCAGGATAGGGTAGTTACAAACCATCACAGTATTGGGATTGATCTTGCGGAACCGTTCCATTTGAGCGGGGACAACGTAAACAAGGCCGTCCATTTTCCCGGCAAAATAATTCTCGATGATCTCGGTAAAAAAGCTGACAGGTTTCCTCAAAAAGCCTGGTATCCAGTGTTTGGATAAAATCTGCCTCGGGACATCCTCATGGATATCGTAGACGACACGTTTGCCCTTCTTTTTCAGCAGCCACCCCCAGGGGAGAAGTTCCGGGTCATGAAAATGATATATGTCTGCATCCAATTCTACAGCCTTGTTGTAGACCCTGCGGGTTGTGTTGAGCATCCTGTCAAAACGCCCGTTAATTGAACCTCCTGCATCAATGATCTCTACGCCGTTTTCGTGGGCATTACCCTTACCATCGGCAACGATTAAAAATACTTTGTTCCCTGCACTACTCAAGCTCACACATTGTTTATAGAAAATCCTCGTATCATATCTGTGATGAACGGAGGTCATATGAACAATCTTAGTCATTTATATTTTCCTCCAACACATCACAAAGTTTTCTCGCAAGTTTCTCTCTGTCGAACTGTTCTTCTGCCAGATGAAGGGCGACGAGGCGGGACTGTTGAAGCCACTCTTTATCGTGAAGCTTCCCATTCAAGATCAGGGCTGCACTTTTCACATCTACAGGGTCAAGAACTAGTCCTGCTCCTGTGGAGCGTAGCAGATCGGCCTGCCAACCGTTGTAGTTGATGGCGACCGATCTTCCTGCTGCGAGGGAATCGAAGAACTTGTTTGCTGAGTTGTTCCACATTTCCTTAAGGTTTATGAAAAGCGAACAAGATATAGTAGAGGCCGATAACCACGCCGGAATTTTTCTTTTGGGCATGGGCCTCAACATGAAGAAGTTTTTTTCATAAACTCCGAGCTCCCTCGCTTCTCTTCTTACAGAATCCTCTTCGTAACCAGAGCCAATGACAGCAAAACGGACTTCGGGGTCTTTCGTCCACATTTCAGCAGCAAGTCTGGCGAAATAGCCTACGCCGTTTATTCTTCCAAGAGTACCGATGTAGGTTATCAAGGGGCGATTCCCGATCCATTCATATTCGTCTCTTATTGCTTGTCCCTTATCAGGGGATACATTGAAAAAGTCAATGTCGCAAGAGTTTGGGATGACTGAGATCTTTTCCCCCTGGTAGCCGGTGGCTTCTATGCCTTCCTTCATTCCGGAGGATAGAGCGACTATATGACTGGAGTGGCCATAAGCGTACTTTTCAAGTTGCCTTGCGGCAGCAATTAGTAAAGGGTTTTTAATTGCCCCAATTGCTATTGGCAGTTCTGGCCAGAGGTCGCGAACCTCAAAAACCATAGGCACCCTGAGTTTTTTCTTGGCATAAACCGCGGGGAGTGTGATCGTAAGCGGGGTGCTTGTCGCGAACACGACATCCCCCCCTATCTCGACAGCCTTTCGCCCTGTCCTATATGCAAAGGCAATAAAAGCCTTTATCCGTCCTCTGTATGACAAAGCATTGCTGTAAGGGATGGGCGTCCAATGAACGTGGATGCCATCTTCCTCTGTTTCGCGCCAGATTCCCTTTTGGGTTCCTGTCCTTTCACTGGTGATCATGTGAACTTCGTGGCCCCATTGGACGAAACGCCGAGCCATTTCATAGGAGCGGGTTCCACCGGCCATGGAAGGAGTGTTGAAATACTGGTGCAGATAAAGAATCTTCATAAACCTGGGTTCTCCAGAGTTTGAGACAATAATTCGATTATTCGGTGCTGGTCTTCTTCAATCAGGTTTGTCCCCGACGGCAGACACAGGCCAGTCTCAAATGCTTTTTCCCCGAAGGATTTGTTTTTCTCAGCGGTGAAGAAGGGGTACTTCTCGAAGATCGGCTGGAGGTGCATGGGTTTCCACACCGGGCGGGATTCGATGTTGTGTTCTTCCAGAGCATTGATGATGTCTATTGGCTTCAGGCCAGTGAGCTTCGGATCCAAAGTCATGACGGTAAGCCAGCGGTTGGCCCGGCCGTAGGTTGCCTCGGGCATGAAGTCGACGCCGGGGTTGGAGCCGAGGTCCTCTTTATATCTTTCGAAGATATCGCGCCTTTTCTGGACGCGGGCTTCTACCTCTTGAAGTTGGGGCCTGCCCACGGCTGCCAGGATGTTGCTGAGGCGGTAGTTGTAGCCGATCTCGCTGTGCTGGTAGTGGGGGGCGGGGTCGCGGGCCTGGGTGGCCCAGAAGCGCGCCTTGGCGATCATCTCCTCGTCGTCGGAAAGGAGCATGCCGCCGCCGGAGGTGGTGATGATCTTGTTGCCGTTGAAGGAGAGGGTGGCAAGTTTTCCCAGTGAGCCGCATTGTTTGCCCTTGTAAGTGGCGCCCAGGGCCTCCGTTGCGTCGGAGAGGGCAGGCACGCCGTAATGGTCGCAGATCTCGATGATGGGGTCGTAGTCGGCGCTCTGGCCGTAAAGGTCAACGACGATGATCGCTTTTGGGAGCTTGCCTTCCTTTTCTGCTGCCTCGAAGGCAAGCTTCAGAGCTTTGGGGCACATGTTCCAAGTTGCCGGATCTGAATCAATAAAGACGGGGGTTGCGCCCAGATACATTACAGGGTTGACGCTGGCTGAGAATGTGAGGGAGGAGCAGAAGACAACGTCTCCTTGTTTCACCCCGAGCAGTTTGAGCCCCAGGTGAATGGCAGCAGTGCCGGAAGAGAGGGCAAGAGCACTTTTCACGCCAATATAGGATGCCATCTCCTGCTCGAAGGCATCCACGTGCGGCCCGAGGGGAGCGATCCAGTTCGACTCGAATGCATCCCTTATGTAATCCATTTCCCGCCCCGTCATGTGGGGAGGGGAGAGGTAGATGCGTCCTTTAGTCACTGTTTTTGCCCTTGAGGTAGCCTTTAGGTTGTTTATATGCATTAAGCAGAATAACCTCCATCAATAATAAGACTTGTTCCCGTGACCCATCGTGATGCCTCGCTTAAAAGAAAACAGATTGCATTTGCCACATCAATTGGTTCTCCCAACCCCAAGGGGTGTTTATTGGTAACATTCTCGTCAAAGGAATTCTGGTCCGGATGAAGTTTCTTTATAGATTCCAGCATTGGTGTTTCGACCCAACCCGGACAGACACAGTTGAACCGGATCAATTTCGGGGCATATTCCACCGACAAGGATCGGACAGCGGATAAAAGAGCCCCCTTAACTGATGAGTAAGTCGAAAGACCCTCGGAACTTTTCATTGCTGCTGCTGAAGAAACAGCCACAACAGAAACTCCTGTCTTATCCGCATTCCTCTTGAAGCAGACAGCCTGTGAGAGCATGAAAAAGGCAGTAACATGAAGGTCGTAAAGATGTCGATACTGAACTGGGTCAAAGGCCCTTAAGGGAGTGACAGCGAAATTCCCCGCAGAGTGGACAAGCCCTCCTAAAGGACCCTTCTTTTCTCTGATGGTATTAACGAGGTCAGGTATTCTCTCAGTTTCAAGGAGATCGAAAGGGTAAATATCAAAGCAGTTTTCAGGCAATCCCTTTGAACTTTCGCGTAGTTTATCCTCATTCCGGGCAACCATTGAAACATGGCCTCCCAGTTCACATATAAGCCTCGAAGTCGCAAGGCCAATACCGGAAGAGGCGCCTGTGACGATTATGTGTGTGCCTGTGAGATCCAAAGGATTTACCTTCATGGGTTTTCAATCCTTCTCTATCATCTGGTCGAGGATATCCTTCACCGTCGCAAGAGCCCTGATCTTATCAGGGTGCAATCTCACGGAAAAATGCTTGTCAAGCATCGCAATAAGGGAAACAACACCAAGACTGTCCCATTCTTCAAGGTCATTGAGCCGGGTATCAGGCTTGAGTGTCCCAGGTTCCGTATCGAGGGCTTTTTCTACCAGTAAAGTTTTTTCCGCAGGGTTCAAAGCAATATCACTCCTTATATTCAACTACCATTCGATTATGCATGCGGTCCAGGAATAGCCCACTCCGAAGCCAACAAGCATCAGTTTGTCGCCTTTTTTTATTTTCCCCTCATCCAGGGCTTCCCGGAGAGCTATCGGTATGGTAGCGCTCACGGTGTTGCCCTTTTCTTCCATGTTGAAGTAGAACTTTTCTTCCGGTATACCTATCTTTTCCCTCAGGCTGTCCAGCATGAACTTGGTCGCCTGATGGAATATATAGAGATCAATATCATCGATCTCCATCCCGGCCTTTTCGAGCAAACTTCTAACAGTCCCCGGTACGGTATCAAGGGTGAAGTTGAATATCGCAGGTCCGTCCATAAAGAGATTGTTAAGGGAACGGGTGTTGCCCTGTTCATCGGTAATCTCGATTGCGGTCTCTTCGCTCCTGGGGAGAGCCATCCCCCCCGCCGGGACGATGAGGTTATTCGCCCCGCTACCATCGGTGCCGAAAACGAACTCCCCGATCTTGCAAGGCTCTCCGTCCTGATGGGTGATAAGGGTTGCAGCCGCTCCATCTCCGAATATTGTCCTTACGCTTCGGTCCTGGGGATGTATATGTTTTGTGTATGTTTCGACCGTAAGAAGAAGGACGTTCTTTGCCAAGTTGCCTGAAATAAGCCCTTTTGCAAGGGCGAGACCCGTTACGAAGCCGGAACATCCAAGGTTGAAGTCAAGGGCTCCGCAGGTTGTCGGGATGCCAAGACGATCCTGGACAATGCAAGCAGTTGTTGGAAGAAAATGATCCGGGCTCTGGGTGCAAAGAAGGATGAAGTCAACATTCTCCTTAGGGAAACCGGATTCAGCAAATAATTTCTTCGCTGCCTCTACTGCCAGGTCAGAGGTTTTCTCAGTAGTTGCAACATGACGTGAACGAATGCCCGTTTTTCGGAAAATCTTTTTGCTGTCCCAACCTGAGGCAAATTCTTTAGCCAGTTCTTCGTTCTCCTGGATTTTCTCTGGCAGGATATAAGTAATGTGTCTAATAATCATTTTTGTCCTCGAGGATCGACTAGGGCACTTCAAAAGCTGGTATCCCAAAGACCGTCTTATTTGCGTCAACTCTCTTCAAGACCACGCTGCCAGCTCCCACTATGGAAAAATCCCCTATTTGAGCTTTTGGTAATATCGTTACGTTCGATCCAAAGAAAACTCCTTCGCCCAGCTTGGAGCCTCCGGCGATATTACAGTTAGGGCTGACCGTTGTCCATTTGCCAACTTCTGAGTCGTGGCCGACAGTACAGGCTAGATTGATTGATACGAAATCACCTATTGTAATGTCACAAGTCAGAACAACATGAGGACATAAGATTATCCCTTGTCCCATATTTACTCTCCCACCAATTACCACAGAGGGGTGGATGATATTGCCGAAAAATCCACCTTTCCCAAGCAGATATTCACAAACTCTCTTTTTGGTCAAAGGGTCTCCGATAGCGCATGTAAAAACATCGTGTTCTGTGATTTGGTATTCCTTTATAGTTCCGATAACTGGGACTCCGTGAATCTTTTTCCCTAACAATTTTCTATCATCGTCTAAAAATCCTTTGATGTTCCAATCCTTTTCAAAAGAGGGAGACTGGGTAGCCCAACAATATACTTCTCTTCCAAATCCCCCTGCACCAACTATTATCAAATTTTTCATTTTAGTACCCCTTCTGGCTGTTGCCTGAAAATTCTTCCATTGTCTTTGATCCTTCCCCCGATATCCCTTCTCTTTTGAAAACCTTGAAAAAAGTCAGGAAAAGGATCTTGATGTCAAGAAAAAGGTTACATCTTTCAACATACCAGACGTCCATTTTAAACCTGTCTTCCCAGGATGTTCCGTTTCGTCAGTTAATCTGTGTTCTCCAGGATGTGTTTCTCCCATTCCCGAAAATCAGATAACATGGCGGACAAGCATAAATGCTTCAGCGGCCTGCAATCTGACTGTGGCTCCTCGGTGCATTGCAAGAGCCTCAATCCCCTCAACAGACCTCTCATGGGGCCATTTCTGGACCTGTAAACTGAATTTCCTGAACGCCTCAATTTTCTCCCTCAAAAACCCTTCTATGGACAGGTACATGCTCGGGCGAAAGTATGGTTCAGAGAAAGGTGCGTTCCAGTTGGTTTCGGATAGGGTCTCATAACAGGCCACTGTTCTTGGGAATGCTTTATTATTGGGGCGCACCGCAACAAGCGCAGATTCAAAGACTTCCTTGTGGTCCCTGTGGATGTCGCCCTGAAAGGGAAGGAAGAGTACATCAGGTCTCCAAGCGCTGAAGGCATCGGACAAGGCTTGATTGAGTTTGGCATGGGGGGTCTGGTCCAGTCCTGCTGCAGGGAAGTCAAGAAAACGGGTTTCGGAAACGCCGAGGATCCTGTGTGCTTCTAGGGCATCGCTACGGTTCCTTTTTGTAAGCTCCTCATCGGAGCCTCGGGTTATGATGAGTACACATATCTTGGCGCCGATCGATGAAAAGCGAGCAATGGTTCCTCCGACACCGAGGACTTCATCGTCTGGATGGGGCGCTACTACAAGGACTTTCTTGTTTTGTTCAAACATTTCTTTTTCCTCCAAAGCGTTCATGAAGCCTTATGTTATTTATTTCTATGAGGGCTTCTTCACTTCTAAAGGTCATCTCTTTTACGATTATGTGGTTTCCATCCCCACACTGCACGAGTGGGAACCCTTTTTTGAAGTCTTGCACTTGGCCAGGGAATCCCCAGTATTTCCCTTTAAGTTTATCTTCAAGGTCGGCTTCCCAAATTGTGACTTGTTGACTGCGAAAGGTTGTATATGCTCCCGGATAAGGCCGCCCCGAAGCACGGACAAGGGTCCAAATCTCACGAGCAGGCTTGATCCAGTCAATCAGAGCATCCTCAGGAGTTCGTCTTGCGCACCAGGTTGCTTGATTGTGATCCTGATTTTCCATAAGTGATCTGGGTTCCTTTGCACTCCTCAATTCAGGCAAAACATCAACAATCATTTTCCCAAGAGCATTCCCATGTTTAATCATAAGAGTTGTAATGGTTTCGTCTTTAGCTACAGTGAAGATCTCCTGTTTAAGAATTGGTCCGCTGTCAACACCATTATCGAGCCAGAAAAGAGTAGAGCCTGTTTCCTGTAAATCTTGGATGATAGTCCATGCGATGACACCCCGCCCCCTGTTTTTGGGGAGCTTGGAAGGGTGGAATCCTATGGTGCCTATTCTGGGGATATCAAGCAAAGGCTGTTTAACAAGCTGTGAAAGACCAATGACCCAAATAATATCAGGCTGAAAAGCCCTGATTTCCTTTATGGTTTCGGCATCGTTGACTCGCTGGAAATGTCTTAGAGGAATCCCGGCCGCCTTACAGGAAGGCTCAAGGTCTACGTAGTCGGAGTTCCTGTGCGAAATATTCTTGGTCACGGTAAAGACAGAGACGGGAGGTGTGCCGAAACCTATCATGGTTTCCAGTGTTTTCTTTGTGCTACCAACAGCCCCGATCAGAACACTGCGCATGTTCGAAAGCCTCCCTTATTTTTCTTTCGTCCCGTTTTTCTCCGAAAAAAACAACCCAAATGGTCTTAAATATTATCCTGATGTCAAGAATCAAGTTAGCATGATCGACATACCACATATCCAGAGCTTCTTTTTCCTGAATAGTCAGCTGAGTGTTGCCATTGATCTGCGCCCAGCCAGTCATACCTGGCCTCATTTTAAGTCGTCCTTTTCCAAACTCAGATAACAGACCTAGAGAGGAAATCAACAAAGGTCTTGGGCCAACTATGCTTAACTCCCCTGTCAGAATCCCAAGGAGTTCTGGGATTTCATCTACCCGGGTTTGACGAAGTAAGATCCCGAACTTCGTCAGGCGCTTTTCGTCGGGCAGAAGGTTGCCCTCTTTGTCCCTTTCGTCTGTCATGGTGCGGAATTTGCAAATAGTAAAGGGTTTGCCGTCTTTCCCGGCCCTTTCCTGCCTGAATATTACCGGGCTGCCAAGTTTGTGCCTGACAAGGAGTGCCACCGCCAGGAACAGGGGGCTCAGAAAGATCAGCCCGAACAGGGCCCCGAAGATATCCATGGATCTTTTCAGGAAGAGGTAGGCTTGTTTCTTCATGAGGCCGCTTCCTTTTCAGGGTTCTTGCCTGTTTTCGACATCAGCCGTTCGCTCATGAAGACCGGGACCATCTGCTTGATGGTGCGGAATAATTCGTCGCGGTCATTCTTTGCGGCTGTCTTGAGCAGGTGCTCAAGTTTTTTGGTGAAGTCCTCGTCGATCTCTCCCTGGTTGGCGATGTAGATCTTGGTGTGTGTGGTGGCGGTGGTGCCCTCCTCGGCGGTGAGGATCTCCTCGAAAAGTTTTTCCCCCGGGCGAAGACCAGTATAAACTATGTCGATGTCCTCGTAGGGCTGGTAGCCCGAGAGGTGGATCAGGTCCTCGGCCAGTTCGCGGATCAGCACGGGCTTGCCCATGTCGAGGACAAAGACCGTTCCGTTGTTCGTCAGGGATGCTGCCTGGAGCACAAGCTGGGCGGCCTCGGGGATGGTCATGAAGTAGCGCTTCATGTCGGGGTGGGTTATGGTGACGGGCCCTCCATTGGCTATCTGCTGCTTGAAGACCGGGATGACGCTGCCACGGGAGCCCAGGACGTTGCCGAAGCGGACCGATACGAAGGACTGGCCCTCGCCGGCCCTGGAGGCGCACTGGCGGACGATCATCTCGGCGATGCGTTTTGATGCGCCCATGATGGAGGTGGGGTTGACGGCCTTGTCGGTGGAGATGTTGACGAAGTGCTCCACGCCATTTTCAAGGGCCAGTTCGGCCACGTTGCGGGTGCCGCCCACGTTGTTGATGATGGCCTGGTCGGCGTTGGCCTCCATTAGTGGTACGTGTTTATGAGCTGCAGCGTGGAATACCACCTGGGGGGAGTAGCGCTTCATCAACTGGGCCATCTTGGGGCGGTTCTGTACGTCGGCAACGACAAGGCGGTAGGCTATCTGGGGCGAGATATCCTTCAGTTCCATCTGCAGTTCGAAAAGGCTGTTCTCACCCCTGCCCACCAGGATGATCTCCTCGGGGAAGAACCGGGTGAGCTGCCGGACGATCTCGGAGCCTATGGACCCCCCGGCCCCGGTGACCATTATCCTTTTCCCGGAGAGGTAGCGGGTGATGGCCTCCATGTCGAGAGTGACCTGCTCGCGACCCAGGAGGTCGGCCACGTCGACCTCGCGGAT
>Ga0334882_1003659_pt1 | contig 13845 bp, 13 predicted proteins | sample GraSluR1_MG_5_FD_207226 | JGI IMG/M metagenome (GOLD analysis project Ga0334882, IMG submission 207226) | Sludge microbial communities from methane-producing bioreactor in Wageningen University, Netherlands - Granular Sludge_15_04-R1 | ecosystem: Engineered > Bioreactor > Anaerobic >... | reverse complement strand
AATATATTTTAAATGGAGGTGCAGCAGATGGGTAAGGATTTCTATAAGGCTGTTGAAGAAAGGCGCAGTATATATTCTATAGGCAGGGGAAGTGTAGTTTCTGATGAAAGGATACTGGAGATAATAGACAGGGCGGTAAAAAATGCGCCCTCGGCATTTAATTCACAAAGTTCAAGAGTGGCAGTGCTTTTGGGAAAATATCACGATAAGCTGTGGGATATAACAAAGTCGGAGCTCGGTAAAATAGTTCCCCATGAAAAATTTTCGCCGACTGAAGCCAAGATAGATTCTTTTAAAAGCGGATATGGAACTGTCCTGTTTTTTGAAGATCAGGATGTTGTAGAAAAACTTCAGAAAGATTTTGCTCTCTACAAGGACAATTTCCCGGTGTGGTCCCAGCAGGCTTCGGGAATACTTCAGTTTATAGTATGGACGTCACTTGAAGTCGAGGGTTTTGGGGCATCTGTTCAACATTATAATCCTATTATAGACGATGAGGTAAATAAAACTTATGACATTCCTTCAAATTGGAAGTTAATCGCTCAGATGCCATTTGGAAAACCCGGTGCACCGGCAGACAAGAAGGAATTTCTTCCACTTGAAGATAGAATAAAGGTATTTAAGTAGTACTTGCGGAGGCACTTTTTGAATATGGAAAGTGCCTTTCTTATTTTATTATGTTAAAATAGATGTGGATTATATTTTTATACCTAGGGGGTTTTTTATGCAGTACATAGAATTTCAATCAAACTTCAAAATAAGAAGTACAAGGCTTGCACTGGAATCTATTTTAATATACAGAAATTTGCTCAGGGATCCTGTCATAAAAAAGTTGTATTTGCTGCTGGATTATGCAGACGGGGACAAAGTGAGCCTTGAGAAAATTATAGATCTGTATAATAGCTTCTTTTTTGAATTATTGCAAAGTGGGGCAGCTTCTCTGGAGGGATATATAGTAGATAAGATTATATTCGATGAAAATCCATTTTCCAGAGACGGCTTTAATATTGGAAAGGTTGTTTCAACTGACCTGAAAAATCTTCAGCTTGTTTCAAGGTTCAGCAGTGCGGATATAAAAAGTGCACTTGCAGAAAGTATTGGGGATAGTGAATACGGTTATGTGGTAGAAGAACTGCCGGATTGGGATAATACTGAAAATTCAGCATATGAAAATTCAGTGGATTACATAAAACACATGGAGAAAAAATTCTATTCAAGTGATGACTGGAGGGAATGTGCTGTTTTACTCGAAAAATTCCATCATGATTATGGATATGGCATCTTTGCAAGGTACAGGGCCTTTGTATGGGAACACGAGTCGGGAAAAGGAAAATTGAAAAGCATAAGTGATCCTGATCCAATTCAGCTTTCCGACCTCATAGGTTATAAGGATGAGCGGTCGGTTGTAATAGAAAATACACTTCAGTTTCTAAATGGATTTCCTGCAAACAACGTATTGCTCCATGGTGACAGGGGTACCGGAAAATCTTCTACGGTAAAGGCAATACTGAATAAATATTATAAACAGGGACTGCGTATGATAGAACTTCCAAAATCCTATATTGCGGATTTCCCGGACATAATAAGAATTTTAAGGGATAAGCCCCAGAAATTTATTATCTTTATAGATGATCTTGTGTTCGGTGACAATGAAGAGAGTTATACGGCACTCAAGTCCGTACTTGAAGGTGGACTGGAACAAAGATCCAGGAACATACTCATATATGCGACTTCAAACAGGAGACATCTTGTAAAGGAGTATTTCAGTGACAGACTCGGATCTCAGGACAGAAACAACGAGGAAGAAATACATTCCGGTGACAGCAGACAGGAAAAGCTTTCCCTTGCGGACAGATTTGGAATAAATGTAGTTTTCATATCTCCGGACAAGAAAAAATACCTTGAAATCGTAGAAGGAATTGCAAAAAAGAGAAAGTTGAATATAGACAGGGAGACACTTCACAGGGAAGCTGTAAAATGGGAAATGTGGTATAATGGGCGTTCTCCAAGGACGGCCGTGCAGTTTGTAGACTGGATAGAAGGACATAAATCAATAGTTGGGAGTGAAAAATTATGATATCTGAAAAAATGAAGCAGTATGTATCCAGAAGCTCTGTAGTAAGGGCGATGTTTGAGGAAGGGAAAAGGCTGGCGTCCATCTACGGAGAGGAAAATGTCTTTGATTTCAGCCTTGGAAATCCAAATGTAAAGCCTCCGGAGGATATAAAGAAGTCAGCAGTTGAAATCCTCGAAAATGAATCCCCAAATCTGGTCCACGGATACATGAGCAATTCGGGTTATGAGGACGTAAGATCGGTTGTCGCAGAAAATATAAATAAAAAGTATAATCTGAAAATCAGCAGGGATAATCTTGTGATGACCTGCGGGGCCGCAGGGGGACTGAACATAATCCTGAAGACAATCATCAACCCGGGAGACGAGGTTATTGCCTTTTCGCCTTTTTTTGGAGAATATGAGAACTACGTGGATAATTTTGATGGAAAACTTGTAATTGTCCCTTCGAATCTGGAAACTTTCGAACCTGATTTGAATGTACTTGAAGATAAAATAAATGAGAGGACTAAGGCTGTAATAATAAATTCACCAAACAATCCAACAGGAGTTGTTTATTCCGAGAAGCTGATAAGTGATATGGCGGATGTATTGAACAGGAAACAGGAGGAATTGAACAGCAGCATATATCTGATTTCAGATGAGCCCTACAGGGAAATTGCATATGATGGTGTAGAAGTACCATATATGTTGAAATACTACAGAAATTCTTTTGTGGGATATTCCTACAGCAAATCCCTTTCCCTTCCTGGTGAAAGAATAGGGTATGTAGTCTGCAGCAGTGAAATGGATGATTTTGAGGATACCATGTCCGCCCTTAACGTGGCCAACAGAATTCTTGGATTTGTAAATGCCCCGTCATTGTTTCAGAGGGTAATAGGAAAATGTATTGATTCAAAGGTTGATGTAAACATATATAAGAAGAACAGGGATCTCCTGTACAATCATCTTGTCGGCATAGGATTTTCCTGTATCAAGCCGGAAGGAGCATTTTATCTTTTCCCGAAGGCACTTATTCCGGATGATGTGGAGTTTGCAGCCGAGGCCAAGAAATTCAATCTGCTCATAGTGCCGGGTTCCTCTTTCAAATGTCCGGGATATTTCAGACTTGCTTACTGTATATCATATGACAAGATAGAGAAATCCCTTGACAGCTTTGACAAGCTGGCTAAAAAATATTTATAGGACAGATCGATAGGTAAATTTAAGGATTGTATGTAGTAAAATAATACCCGGAAGATAACTTATATCTGCCGGGTATTATTAAAATTGTAAACTATGAATTTTGTATTGAATCAAGTACTGCATTCATGCTGCCTGTCTTGTAGCCTAATATGTCAAGAGTTACGTAGGTAAAGCCAATTTCCTTCAATCTGTTTCCAACTTTATCCATAAGATCCAAATCGAAGAATCTGCTTCTCTCCTCCGGCGATACTTCAATTCTTGCTATCTGACCATGATGTCTTACTCTTACCTGTCTGAAACCAAGATCCAGAAGGAACTGCTCCGCATCCTCCACCATTTTTAGTTTTCTGCTGTTGATTTCGTTTCCATATGGAAATCTGGAGGACAGACATGCGAAGGATGGCTTGTTCCAGGTTGGAAGTCCAAGCTCTTTTGAAAACTTTCTTATATCATCCTTGGTAAGTTCTGCTTCTTTAAGGGGACTGACTACTCCAAGTTCTTTTGCGGCTTCCATTCCAGGCCTGTAATCTCCTGTATCATCAAGATTGGATCCGTCAAGTACATAATCGATTTCATTTTCTCGTGCAACATTTTTTAGTTTTGAAAATAATTCCTTTTTACAATAATAGCACCTGTTTACAGGATTCTGTGCATATCCCTTTATGTCAAGTTCCTCCGATTCTATGATTATATGGCGTGCACCTATACTCTTTGCATATCTTTTGGCTTCATTGAGTTCCCGTTTTGGATATGTTGAGGATGTGGCGGTAACTGCAATTACATTGTCACCCAGGACATCATGGGCAACTTTCAGGAGAAAAGTGCTGTCAACCCCTCCTGAAAATGCAACAGCAGCACTTCCGAGATTCCTGATATTTTTCTTTAATGCTTCCAGTTTATTATCCATAATAACCCTCCAATTTTTGTGAAGTTATAATTGTTTATCGGTTAATTATAATTATATCATAGAATACTCAATGAAGCGATTTTATATAATTTGTAAATTTCAGGCATATATCAGGATTATTTTTCATAAATTTAACATAGTTGCTGAAACATCTTACGGTCTGTTTGTTTATGGTGTGTTCCATTTTTTCCGTTTCCTCCAGAATCATTTCACGTTCAACACCAAGAAGCGACAGAAAATCTGATATTGTATTGTGTCTGTTTATAAGATTCTTTGCTACTTCTATTCCTTTTTTCTCAAGCATTATGACACCATATTTTTCATATTTCAATATTTTCAGTCTGGATAACTTTTGTATCATCTTTGTAACTGAAGGAGGTTGTACATTTAATGATTCCGACAGCTCATGTACTCGTGTAAATCCTGCAGCCGCTGATAATCTGTAGATCATTTCAACATAGTCTTCCATTGATGCTGTAAGAAGATTTTCATCCTTCTTCATGTATTCACTGAATGTAAAAAACTGGTCGTCATTCATAAGCCTATCCACCTTGCTCTCTAGAATCATTAATAGATTATATGTTGAATTCGTTGTAATTATGTACATAATGTATATTTGCCGCCGTCAATTACATACATAACGTTAATTGTTTGAAGCACCAGAATAAATTATAATAAATATATTGAAATATATTAATGATTTAACAATATACGCTCTGTATTTTTAACATTTTTATATAAATTGGGAGGGATTTTAATTGTATGAATCAATTATAAGACTCAGAATGAACTGCAGTGATGCACATTATGGAGGAAATCTTGTAGATGGGGCCAGGTTGCTTGGACTTTTTGGAGATGTGGCAACGGAGCTTTTAATAAAATACGATGGAGATGAAGGGCTGTTCAAGGCATATGAAAATGTGGAGTTTATTTCACCGGTATATGCCGGCGATTATATAGAAGTATACGGGAAGATAATAGAAGCTGGAAATACTTCGCGCAAAATGGAATTTGAGGCAAGGAAAGTAGTATGTCCAAGAACTGATATAAATGACTCTGCGGCGGACTTTCTAAATGAAGCCATCATAGTGTGCAGGGCTACAGGTACATGTGTTGTTACAAAAGACAAGCAAAGGATAAAAAGATAAATTATTAGGAGAATAAAGTATGGATAAGTTGATTATTACTGCGGCCATATGCGGTGCAGAAGTAACAAAGGAGCAAAATCCCGGCGTTCCGTATTCGGTGGAGGAAATTGCAGGTGAAGCGGAAAGTGCATACAGGGCAGGGGCGAGTATAATACATCTTCATGTCAGGAAGGAGGACGGTACGCCGACACAGGACCGTGACATCTTTAAAGAATGTATTGATGCCATAAGGGGCAGATGCAGTGATGTCATAATACAGCCTTCTACAGGCGGCGCTGTCGGCATGGATAATGATGAAAGACTGGGCCCTGTCTATCTCAAACCCGAAATGGCAAGCCTTGATTGCGGTACCATGAATTTTGGAGATAATGACATATTTGTAAACAGGGAAGATACTATAAAGTATTTCGCAGAAAAGATGAATGAAATGGATGTAAAACCGGAAATAGAAGTTTTTGACAGGGGAATGATAGATACTGCACTGAGGCTTCAGGGCATGGGATATTTCAAATGCCCCCTTCATTTCAATCTTGTGATGGGTGTAAGGGGCGGTATAGGTGCAACCTTGAGGGACCTGGCTTTTATGGCGGGAAGTATACCCTATGGATCAACCTATACTGTAACAGGTGTGGGCAGATATCAGTTTCCTCTGGCAGCCATGGCAATTGCAGCAGGTGGAAATGTAAGAGTTGGATTTGAAGACAATGTATATATTGAGAAGGGTGTGCCCGCAAAATCAAATGGAGAGATGGTGGAGAAGGTAGTCAGACTGGCAGGAGAAATAGGAAGAGAAATTGCCGCGCCCCAGGAAGCCAGGAGAATTCTCCATATTTTATAAAAACTGCGGGAAAATTCAGGAGGGTAAATAAAATGATAGGTCGTAAATATGGAATTCACAGGGTTATAGATCCTGAGGGAGTATTGCCTCAGGCGGCCCTTAAAATATCGAATGATACTGAAATATCCGATGATGAAATACTTATAGATGTTCAGGCCTTGAATATAGATTCTGCAAGCTTTACGCAGATAGAGAAATCCCAGGAGGATGACGTTGAAAAGATAAAGGAAAGCATTATGAAAATAGTTGAAGAAAGGGGGAAAATGCAGAATCCTGTTACGGGATCAGGAGGAATGCTTATAGGAACAGTGGAAAGGATAGGAAAGGATATTCTGCCGGAGACGGATCTTGAGGTTGGAGACAGGATTGCAACTTTGGTTTCACTTTCACTGACCCCTCTTAAAATATATGAGATAAAAAATATATACAGCAATATAGACAGAGTTGAAATAGACGGAAAGGCAGTGCTTTTTGAAAGTGGGTTGTATGTAAAACTTCCGGAGGATATGAGTGAGAATCTGGCGCTTGCAGTACTTGATGTTGCCGGAGCCCCAGCCCAGACATCGAAAATGGTGGAGGAAGGAGACAGTGTACTTGTACTGGGCGGATTTGGAAAGTCCGGGGTATTGTGCTGTTATGAGGCAAAAAAGAGAGCTGGATCTAAAGGAAAAGTAGTTGGATTAGTAGCATTTCAGAAGGATAGGGAATATCTTATAAAAACGGGATTTTGTGATGAAGTTGTTGTTGCAGATGCAGCAAATCCAATGGAGGTTCTGGAAAAGGCAGTCAATGCAAATGATGGAAGGGAATTTGATATTGCAATTAATTGTGTGAATGTTCAAAATACGGAGATGTCTACAATACTTCCGGTGAAGGATGGAGGCATGGCATATTTCTTTTCCATGGCTACAAGCTTTACAAAAGCTGCACTTGGTGCCGAAGGAGCCGCAAAAGATGTGAAGCTGTATATTGGCAACGGATATACAAGAGGACATGCAGAAATGGCTCTCAATGAATTGAAGGAATCTGAGGTTTTGAGAAAAATTTTTGAAGAAAGGTATTCCTAATTTGAAATAAAGGAGATTTTAATATGGTAACAATTAGAGGGCGGGAGCTTTTCAAGGATGTTGAAGATTATAAGTGGAATGACTGGAAGTGGCAGGTTCAAAACAGAATCGAGACAGTGGATGAGCTGAAAAAATATATGGAACTTACACCTGAGGAGGAATATGGAGTAAAAAAGTGTCTTGAAAGGTTCAGAATGGCTATAACACCTTATTATTTGTCGCTGATAGATATGAATGACAGGTTTGATCCCATAAGGAGGCAGGCAGTTCCTACTGTAGAGGAAACTCATATTTCAAGTGAGGATCTCATGGATCCTCTTCATGAAGATGGAGATTCACCTGTACCCGGGCTTACCCATAGGTATCCTGACAGGGTTCTGATGCTCATAACGGATCAATGTGCCATGTACTGCAGACACTGTACAAGGAGAAGATTTGCAGGACACAGTGATCATCTTCTTCCAATGGCTCAAATAGAAAAGTGCATAGAATATGTGGCCTCGAATCCGGCTGTAAGAGATGTGCTCCTGTCAGGTGGAGATGCCCTGCTCATAAGCGATGATAAACTGGAATATATAATAAAAAAATTGAGGGAAATTCCCCATGTGGAAATAATAAGAATAGGTTCGAGAGTTCCCGTGGTCATGCCCCAGAGGATAACTGAAGATCTTGTAAATATGCTCAAAAAGTACCATCCTATATGGCTCAATACACATTTCAACCACCCGAATGAAATTACGGAAGAGTCAAAAAGGGCATGTGAAATGCTGGCGGATGCCGGTATTCCGCTCGGAAACCAGTCCGTTCTGCTTAGAGGGGTGAATGACTGCGTCCATGTAATGAAGAAGCTTGTAAATGAACTTGTGAAGATAAGGGTAAGACCGTATTACATTTATCAATGTGATCTTTCCATGGGACTCAGCCATTTCAGGACGTCTGTTTCAAAAGGGGTGGAGATAATAGAGGGACTCCGGGGACATACATCCGGATACTGTGTGCCTACCTTTGTAGTTGACGCACCCGGAGGCGGAGGCAAGATACCTATAATGCCAAATTATGTGATAAGCCAGAGCAATGACAAGGTCATAATGAGAAATTTCGAGGGAGTTATAACAACCTACCAGGAGCCTGAAAATTACAGACCGGACTGTCATTGCGAGGTGTGCAGGGGGAATAAGAAAGTCCACAGGATAGGAATTTCGGGCTTGCTCAATGGAGAAAAGATGACAATAGAATGCGGGGACTCCGAGAGAAAGATGAGAATGAAAAAATTCACCGGCAGAAATGACCCTGAGTCTAAAAGCATATAGACATGAAAAGATCGGATGATTTTGAAAATCTCCTGGATGGTCTGAACAGATACAGGAGCATATCACTTATAGGAATTGAAAAGAATACGGGAAAAACAACTACCCTGAAGTTTTTGCTCCGTCAGCTTGAAAAGAAGAAAGTTGGAATAACTTCAATAGGCAGGGACGGTGAAGGAAAGGATATTGTAACCTCTACGGAGAAACCGAGAATCTATATAGGTGAAAATATTTTTGTTGCTACATCGAAGTCATGCCTGCTTAAAAGTGATGCAACTTTGGATATACTGGATGAGTTTAACATGTCCACTCCTCTGGGAAATATAGTAGTTGGAAAAAGCATATATCCCGGATTTATTGAAATTGCGGGGCCGTCTACTAAAGAACAGATGAGGTATTTAATGGACAGATTTCTGGAATACGGATGTGAACTGGCAATCATAGACGGGGCATTGTCAAGAAAGACATTTGCCTCGCCGGAAGTTACAGAAGCCTCCATATTGTGTGTTGGTGCAGCTTTCTCGGAAAATATGGAAAAGCTTGTTGGAGAAACCTGCAACCTTCTGGAACTGTTCTCCATAGAAAAGGCTGGGGACGATATAGGTGAAATTTATGACAGGAGTATGATCGACTGCAGAATCGCTTTTGTATATGGCAGCAGGATTGAGAAAAGTAAATTGAAGACGGCAATAGGGTCATCCAAAGAAATAATATCAAACCTCGGGAAAAAACCGGAATTTATATTTATAAAAGGCGTATTGACGGATGGACTCATAATGGACATTGCAGGTTCAGCATTGAATCCTGGAAGTACTACTTTTGTAGTGGAAGACAGTACAAAGCTTTTCTTGAGTAAAAGGTGTTTTGATTCATTTAAAGCCAGGGGAGGGAGGATCAAGGTGAGAAACAGCATGAATATAATAGGGATAAGCGTGAATCCGGTGTCAACCTCGGGATATGCCATGAATTATGAAGTACTCCGAAAAAAACTGAAGGCAAATACGGACATACCGGTTTTCAATGTAATGGAATATGGTCTGGATGTGATTGAATGAATTATATAGACAGGAATACATTGGAGAAAACAGGTTTTTATTATGTGCTTGACAGACTTTCTATATGCTGTGTGTATACAGCTGATATTTTATATGATCTAAAGCCCTTGAAGGAAAAAGATGAACTCCTGCTTGAATATAAAAATGTTGAAGAATGTTTGCCGGCTGCAGGAGACGGCATTGTCATGAATAATTTTAGAAGCATACTTGGCAGATTCAAGGACATAAGAAATACTTTTACAAGGTGTGGTGATGGAAATATCCTTGATGAAGTCGAGCTGTATGAAATAAAATATTTTGTACAGCTGCATTCTGAAATCAAGGAGTTGTATGAAAACTGCGGACTTGACATACATGGTGCGGCTTTTCATGATTTCTCAGGGATTTATAACCTGCTTAATCCTGTAAAATCCAGGACTTCGGGTTTTCACATCTATGATGAATATTCTCTGGAGCTAAAGAATACAAGGTGTTCAAAGAAGAAATTTGACAAAATGATATTTCGGGAAAAGGATGCCCGGAAACAAAGAGAACTTTTTGAAAGAAGACAGGAGCTTGCGGAACGTGAAAAGAATCTGGAGTTTCAGATAAGAGAAAAGCTCTCCTTCAGTATTTCAGAAAATGCGGACAGACTGATGCTTGCAGCTCTGTCGTTGGGAAGGCTGGATATTGCCCTTGCCAAGGCGAAACTTGCGCTGGATTATGACATGTGCCCTCCAGGGATTTCCGGTATTGAAAGGATATATATGAGAAATGCTGTGAATCCAATGATAAAGGATGAAGTCACAAAAAGAGGAGGTATGTTTTGTCCCATATCCATTGATGTACAAAATGGTACGACTGTAATAACCGGTGCCAATATGGGAGGGAAAACCGTAGTGCTCAGGACAATTCTCCTTAACTACATAATGGCTGTCATGGGCTTTTATACATTTTCCGACTGCTTTCAATTTTGGCCGCTTGATTTTGTGGTTTTTCTCCGGGAAGACATGGAATCGGTGCGAAACGGGCTGAGCAGCTTTGGAGGGGAGGTACTTGCACTTAAAAAAGTGCTGGACAGGATTAAAAGTGAAAGTGGACTCATAGTTGTCGATGAGTTTGCAAGGGGTACAAATCCTGTAGAGGGAAGCAATATAGCAAAGGCACTTGTATGCTATATGAACAGGTTCAATTCAATAAGCATAATCTCAACGCACTATGACGGGGTATGCAGATTTGCAGGGTTTCATTATCAAATAAAAGGTCTTAAAAATGTTGATTTCAGAAGACTGAAGGAGTCCGGAACAGATGGAGAGGCCTATTTGAAATCCATAAGTGAATCCATGGATTATACGCTGGAGAAAGTGGATGGAGACACTCCCGTACCGCGAGATGCCATCAACATATGCAGGCTTATGGGTATAGATGATGAGATTATAAATATAGCTGAAAAGCTGTATGGCGAGGAGGAAAAAAATGAAAGATAAGCTTAATCTGAATTTTGAAATAGTGGATAAGGCCAGAAACTGTGCCAGAAACATATCTATTGATGTGCAGAATTTTATTGACAGGCATACTACGGTTTCTGTAGAGAGGACAATATGCAGGCTTATGGGAATTGACGGAATAGATGGAAATGGAGTTCCTCTTCCGAATGTTGTAGTTGACAATGTAAACGAAGGGGAGAATCTATCAAGGGGCATATGCTTCTATATTGTAAATGCCATGATGGCTACAGGACTTGCAGCGGATGAAATAGCACTCAAGGTTTCAGAAGGGAAAATTGACCTCAAGGAATTCAGGGACGGAGATCAGTTTGAAATAATGCAGAAATCAGTGGAGATAGCGCGGAAAAGTGTGGACATAATAGAGAAAAACAGGAAGAAGAGAAACAGATTTGTAGAAACTTATGGTGACAAGCAAGGGCCATACTTGTATGTAATTGTCGCAACGGGAAATATATATGAGGACATAACCCAGGCGGTTGCAGCTGCGAAGCAGGGGGCTGACATTATAGCAGTCATAAGGACTACGGGACAGAGCCTTCTTGACTATGTACCATATGGGGCCACGACGGAGGGCTTTGGAGGCACCTATGCAACCCAGGAAAACTTCAGGCTGATGAGAAAGGCGCTTGATGAAGTTGGCAGCAAGCTCAAGAGGTATATAAGACTCTGCAACTACTGTTCCGGTCTCTGCATGCCGGAAATTGCGGCACTTGGAGCGGTGGAACGGCTTGATGTGATGCTGAATGATGCACTCTATGGAATACTGTTCAGGGATATAAACATGAAGAGGACGCTTGTAGACCAGTATTTTTCCAGAGTTATAAATGGTTTTGCAGGCATAATAATAAATACTGGTGAGGACAACTATTTGACTACTGCAGATGCCTATGAAGAAGCACATACCGTACTGGCGTCACAGTTTATAAACGAGCAGTTTGCGCTTATGGCAGGGCTTAGGGAAGAACAGATGGGACTTGGACATGCATTTGAGATGGACCCGGATATGGAAAATGCATTTGTATATGAACTCGCCCAGGCACAGATGGCAAGGGAAATATTCAGCAGGGCGCCGCTTAAGTACATGCCGCCTACAAAGTACATGACGGGAAATATTTTCAGGGGTCACGTACAGGACGCACTTTTCAACATGGTTACTATAATGACTGGACAGAAAATTCACCTTCTTGGAATGCTTACGGAAGCCATCCACACACCATTTATGTCGGACAGGGCTCTTTCCATAGAAAATGCTTCCTATATATTCAATTCAATGAAGTCTCTAGGTGATGAAATAGAATTTAAAGAGGGTGGAATAATCCAGAAACGTGCTGATTTTGTCCTGAAAAATGCATTTCACCTTCTGCGGGACATCGAGCGTGACGGACTTTTCAATACTATTGAAAAAGGTGCTTTTGCGGGAATAAAAAGGTCAAGAGAAGGTGGCAAGGGCCTGGAAGGTGTTATTGTCAAGGATGAGAGCTATTTTAATCCATTTATTGAACTGATGTTGGAAATATAGGGAGGTGATCGTCATGAGCGGTGGATTGTATTCCATGGGAAAAAAGGAATTTGACAAGACGCTTGATTTGAAAAATGTAAAGCCCTACGGGGATACCATGAACGATGGAAAGGTACAGGTGAGCTTCACACTTCCGGTGGAGAATTCCGAGAAATCCACGGAAGCTGCAAGGCTTATTGCAGAAAAAATGGGGATTGAAGAACCTGATGTAGTATGTCACAAGAAGCTTGACAACGACTTTACATTTTACGTAGTATATGGAAGCCTCAAATACGGCATAGACTATACAAATATAATTGTGAAAACCATAGGTGTAAAGACCATGTCCATGGACCAAATCAACAAATATATAAGGAAAAATATAAAGAGAAAACTGGTGGTGGTCGGTGCAAGTACGGGCACGGATGCACATACTGTGGGAATAGATGCCATCATGAATATGAAAGGGTATGCAGGGCACTATGGGCTTGAGAGATATGATATGATAGAGGCCTATAACCTTGGGAGCCAGGTTGGAAATGAGGAATTTATAAAAAAAGCTGAAGAACTCAATGCAGATGTGCTCCTTGTTTCACAGACAGTAACCCAGAAAAACGTCCATATAAAAAATCTTTTGAATCTTGTGGAGCTTCTTGAGGCGGAAGGCTTGAGAGATAAAGTGATACTTGCCTGCGGTGGTGCAAGGATAACCCATGAACTCGCAAAGGAACTTGGATATGATGCAGGGTTCGGACCAGGAAAATTTGCAGATGATGTAGCCACTTTTTTCGCCACTGAAATCGTCAAAAAGAATTTCGCGTGAGGAAAGCCAGATGAAAATATTCTGCCAGACGTTGATAATGGGTGCTGACAGAATATTTTTACACATATGGATTCATGCAATAATTTTGCTCAGGAATGATTTGGTCCTTATATTTTTAGGATTGTTGAATATTTCTTCAGGTGCAGCCTCCTCGACTATTTTTCCGCTGTCCATGAATATTACCCTGTCTGCAACCTCTTTTGCAAATCCCATTTCATGTGTGACTACAACCATTGTCATGCCTTCTTCTGCAAGTTCCTTCATTACATTAAGCACTTCTCCCACGAGTTCAGGATCCAGTGCCGATGTAGGTTCATCAAACAGCATTATGTCGGGATTCATGGCAAGGGCTCTTGCTATTGCAACTCTCTGTCTCTGGCCTCCTGAAAGCTTTGAAGGATACATGTCAAGTTTATCTATGAGGCCGACCTTTTCAATTATTCTCTTTGCCCTTTTT
>Ga0334882_1003658_pt1 | contig 13845 bp, 14 predicted proteins | sample GraSluR1_MG_5_FD_207226 | JGI IMG/M metagenome (GOLD analysis project Ga0334882, IMG submission 207226) | Sludge microbial communities from methane-producing bioreactor in Wageningen University, Netherlands - Granular Sludge_15_04-R1 | ecosystem: Engineered > Bioreactor > Anaerobic >... | reverse complement strand
ATCGGCGCCCCCATCACCGATATCGGCCACTACGCCGGCCTCATCGACATGGGCGAGTACGCCCTGGCCATGACCACCGACGGGGTCGGAAGCAAGGTCCTTATCGCCAGCGCCATGAGAAAGTGGGACACCGTCGGGATCGACTGCATGGCGATGAACGTCAACGACCTCCTCGCCATCGGGGCCGAGCCCCTCGCCTTCGTCGACTACCTGGCCCTGGAAAGAGTCGACCCGGAGATGACGGCCCAAATAGCCGTCGGTTTGGAGCGGGGGGCAAAGATCGCGAACGTCAGCATCGTGGGGGGCGAGACCGCCTCCCTCCCCGAGATCATCCGGGGCTTCGACCTCGCGGGAACCGCCATCGGGATGATCAAAAAAGAGGACGTCATCACCGGCGAGAGGATAGAAAAGGGTGACGTCGTAGTGGGGCTTCCAAGCTCCGGCCTTCACAGCAACGGCTTCTCCCTGGCGCGGAAGATCATCGCGGAGTCGAGCTACACCTACTTCGACCGGATGCCCGGCTCGGAGAAGACGATCGGCGAGCTCCTCCTGGAGCCGACGAGGATCTACATGGAGGCTCTGGCGGTCATCCAGAAGGCCAATGTCCACGGCATGGCCCACATCACCGGAAGCGGCCTATTGAAGCTCCACCGGATCAGCGGCTTCGGCTTTGAGATCGATGACCCCATCGAGCCCCAGCCGATATTCCGCTTCCTCCAGGAGGAGGGGGGGGTGGCCGAGGACGAGATGTACCGGACCTTCAACATGGGGATGGGCTGGGTCTTCGTCCTCTCCGAGGACGAGGTGGACACCGTCCTCAAAATGACCGACGGCAAGCTCGTCGGCGAGATCACCGATTCGGGCCTCTTGCTCGGGGATATGGAGCTGAAGTAGAGCGGAGAAAGAGAGAGAGCGTTATTGGGGTACAAGGGGCCGATATTCCAGATAGGAAGAGGGATCAGATTTCTAGATCCCTCCCCATCAAACCTTTGCCGATCTTCACCACCCCTCCACTTAATTCAATCTTCTAGCGGGATCTACGCCCCCATCTCCCGCAGAGCTTCAACCATCGAGCCCCGATGATCGCCTCGACGCCCAGCTCCTCGAGGGGGTCCATCCGCCGATTGAGGATCTCATCGTAGGACTCTCCCTCGCGGCCGAAGAGCCGGACCCCGTTTTTAACCCCCTCATCGACCTGGATGGCGGTGCTCGTCGAAGTACAAAGTTGGGACGGCGATCATCAAAGATTTCATCGAGGGGATATCTGGTCATGCCGAGGCTTTTGCCGGGGGCGATGCTTCTCCCAGCTTTGCCGACTTAAAAGGAGGTGGAGGAAAGATGATAAGCTCCGAGGCGGCCTACGCGGCCCTCCCGCCCTTCTCCGCCGCCTCCTTGGCCATCGAGCCGAAGAGCTCCTCCAGCTTCCCCTTGATCTCCTTAATCGCCTCTATGCCGGGTCCGCCGACGTCCAGGGGCGACATTCCGGCGAGGTCCGCGTCCATCAGGCTTCTGTCGAAGGGGATCATCCCCAGGACGGGGACGTTCATCTCCGCCAGCTTCTCTCTTATCTTCGCCTGCTCCTCGGGGGCCTTGTTGATGACGGCCATCACCCTCTCGATCCCCAGGTCCTTGGCGAGCCTCTTGATCCTCTCCAGGGTCTCGACGGAGCGGAGCCCCGGCTCGACGACGGCGATCATGACGTCGACCCCCCTGGTCGTCCCGCGGCCGAGGTGCTCGATCCCCGCCTCCATGTCCAGGATCACCAGGTCCTTCTCCCGGAGGATGACGTGCCGGAGCAGAGCCCGCAGGAAGGCGGTCTCGGGGCACATGCAGCCGCTTCCGCCGGTGTCGATCGTCCCCATCACCGCCAGCTTCACCCCGTCGGGGCCGACGCAGCCGCACTTCTCGATGACGTCGTCTACTTTGGGGTTGAGCTTGAACATCCCGAACTCGGCGCTCGCCCTCTCCTGGACCATCTCCTTGTAGTCGGTGATGGGCCGCGGGTTCTTGGCGACCCCCAGGGCGGAGGCGAGGTTCATGTCGGGGTCTGCGTCTATCGCGATGACGTTGTACCCGTCCCGGGCGAAGAGCCGGGCGAGGGTTCCGGCGAGGGTGGTCTTCCCGACGCCCCCCTTTCCAGTGATGGCTATCTTGATGGTAAAACCTCCAGGACTTCATCTCCGATCTTCAGGTATATATGGTAAGATCGGAGTTTATATCGCTTCTGGAGAAGCCTGGGGACGGAGGCGGCAAGGAGATGGCGGAGAAGAGGGGAAAGACGGAGAGGACGGAAAAGGGCGCGAGGAGAGGGGGGGTCGAGGTGGGGAGAGAGACGGCCGGATGCCGGGGAGGGGAGGAGGAACGCCGGAGCTGTAAGGGCCGGGGCCTCCCGCCCCATCCCCGGCCCGGGAAGGGGCCCAGTCCCAGACCGGCCCTCGGCCCCTTCGCCCCCGATCTTCTCCGCAAGAGGTACCTGCGACGGGACCTCTCCGGGGACGTCGCCGAGACGGCCGAGGAGATGTTCAGCCGGGTCGCCCGGACCGTCGCCCGGGCCGAGGGGAGGTTCGGCGGAGATGCCTCCGCCATGGCGGCGAGGTTTCGGGACCTCATGGCCGGCGGGCTCTTCCTCCCCAACTCTCCGACCCTGATGAACGCCGGCCTCTCCCTGGGGCAGCTCTCGGCATGCTTCGTCCTCCCGGTGGAAGACTCCATGGACGGGATCTTCGGCGCCCTCAAAGAGATGGCGAAGATCCACCAGAGCGGCGGTGGGACGGGATTCTCCTTCTCGCGCCTCCGGCCGAAGGGCGACCCCGTCCGGGCTACGGGGGGCGTCGCCAGCGGCCCCGTCTCCTTCATGGAGGTCTTCGACGCCGCCACCGAGGTGATAAAGCAGGGGGGCCGCAGGCGCGGGGCGAATATGGCGGTCCTGCGGGCAGACCATCCCGACATCCTCGAGTTCGTCCGCGCCAAGGAGAGGGCGGGGAGGCTCCAGAACTTCAACCTCTCCGTCGGGATCACCGACGATCAGATGAGGAGGGCCCGGTGGGGGAGGGAGCTCGACCTCATAAACCCCCGGACCGGCCAGGTGGCGGAGAAGATCGACGCCTCCGGCCTCCTGCAGGAGGTGGCCGCCAGCGCCTGGAGGCGGGGGGACCCCGGGGTCCTCTTCCTCGACAGGATCAACGAGGCCCATCCTCTGCCGGGGACGATCGAGGCGACGAATCCCTGCGGCGAGCAGCCGCTCCTCCCCTACGAGTCCTGTAACCTCGGCTCGGTCAACCTCTCCCGCTTCGCCGGAGGGGGCGAGGTCGACTGGGAGGGCCTCGAAGGAACGGCCCGCCTCGCCATCCGCTTTTTGGACGACGTCATCGAGGTGAACCGATTCCCCCTCCGGCGGATCCGGGAGGAGACCCTGAAGAGCAGGAAGATAGGCCTCGGGGTGATGGGCTTTGCCGAGATGCTCATCGAGCTTGGGATATCCTACGCCTCAGAAGAGGCGGTCGGGATGGCGGAGGAGGCGATGAAATTCATCGCCGCCGTCGCCAGGGACGAGTCTCGCCTCCTCGGGGAGGAGCGCGGCTCCTTCCCCCTCCTGGAGGAGAGCAGCCTCGACTGGGACGCCATGAGAAACGCCACCGTCACCACGATCGCCCCGACGGGGTCGATCAGCCTCATCGCCGGGACGAGCCCCGGGATCGAGCCCTTATTCGGCCTATCCTACTCCCGGGACCTCCTCGGCGAAGAGATGGTGGCAATGAATCCCCTCTTCGAGAGTATGGCGATAGATAGTGGCCTCGGCGACGGCCTGATCCGCACCGTCGCGGCGCGGGGGACCCTGGATGGCGCCGAAGGCGTCCCCGAGGACCTGAAAGACTTATTCGTCACGGCGATGGAGGTCGCCCCCGCCCAGCACGTCAAGATCCAGGCGGCCTTCCAGAGGTTCACCGACAACGGCGTCTCGAAGACCGTCAACCTCCCCCCAGAGGCGACGGTCGAGGATGTCCTCAATATCTTCTCCCTCGCCTACGACCTCGGCTGTAAAGGGATCACCGTCTACCGGTACGGGTCGCGAGACCAGCTCCTCCACCTGGGGGAGGGGGGAAGGTCCAGGGCCAGGGCCGAGGCGGATACCGATCCCCGCGGCCTCGGCTGCCGGATCTGCGACTGAAGGGCGAGCCACCCCTGATCCCGGACTCCCGACCCCTCCTTCCCTCCCTCCCTTTCCCGCCAAGAGAGCCTCCGATAAGCCTTAAACCCCCGAAGATCCATCCTCCAGACATGAAGATCGGGATCGCCGACACGAACTTCGCCCGATACGATATGGCCAGGGCCGCCATCAAGGAGCTGAAGCGGGGCTGCTCCGCCGAGATCGTTCGCTATACCGTCCCCGGGGTCAAGGACCTCCCCGTCGCCTCCAAGATCCTGATCGAAGAAAGGGGCTGCGAGCTGGTGATGGCTCTGGGGATGCCGGGGCCCAAGCCGATCGACAAGACCTGCGCCCACGAGGCCTCGACGGGCCTCATAATGGCGCAGCTTATGACAAACACCCACATCCTCGAGGTCTTCGTCCACGAGGACGAGGCCGAATCCGAGAAAGAGCTCGCCCTCCTCGCCGAGCGGCGGACCCGGGAACACGCTGAGAACGCCATCAAGCTCCTCTACTATCCCGAGCGGCTCACCCGGGAGGCGGGGACCGGCCAGCGGGAGGGGTTCGAGGACGCGGGGCCTCTATGATTTTAAATATTATTCATCAAATATATAAAGCGCAAAGGAGATATGAAAATCGATATATATCCCCTGATTAGACCACTTTGTGAGAAACAAAATTGCGTACTCGGAGATGTATAAAACGTGCTTAGAATAAAATTAGTAAAATTCACTCATCCGCATTGGAAGAAGATTTAATTATTATTTAGTCTAAACTACTTTTAAGGAGATGATTGGAATGGCCAGCATTGAAGGTATCCGAATTCAGAACTACAAGGCGCTAAAGGATGTAACCTTAGGGAGAACCTTCGAGAGCCAAAATAAAGACCCTTTACCTAGGTTGATCACTATAATTGGACCTAATGGATGTGGTAAGTCATCTTTAATGGATGCGTTAGGCTTTATAGGTGATTGCTTGCATTTAGGGGTTGAAGAAGCCTGTGATAAGCCTCATCGGGGTGGATTTGAAAGATTACGTACAAGGGGTGTGGACGAACCAATAAAATTTGAGATATATTATCGGCAAGAAAAAAGAAGCCGGCCTATTAGTTATTCTTTGCATATTGATTTTGATAAAGATGCTAGACCATATGTCTCTTACGAACGTCTTCGACAACGCCGCAAAGGACAGTCTAAAGGACGGCCATATTCTTTTCTCGAAACCACAAATGGCAAAGGATACGCATGGGCTGGCGAGGCTACTGAGAAAGAGGAAGGCAATAGGAGAATTGATGTACAATTGGAGGACAATAGACTGTTAGGTATTACTACGCTTGGCAATCTAGCAGATCATCCACGAATTGTGGCGTTCCGAGAGTTTCTAGAAAGTTGGTATCTTTCTTATTTCATACCTGATCTGGCACGAGGAATGCCAATGTCTGGTGCACAAAAACATTTAAACCGGGCTGGAGATAATTTGGCAAATTACGTCCAGTTTATGGAACGAGAGCATCCGAGGAAATTTAAGGATGTTTTGGGGCGAATATCAAAAAAGATACCCGGAATTCAACAAATCACAGCAAAACGATCTGAAGACGGCCGGTTGCTACTTAATTTCAATGAAAGTGGATATGTAGATCCATTTTACCAGCAAGATATGTCAGACGGAACTTTGAAGATGTTTGCTTACTTAATACTTCTTGAAGATCCCAACCCTTCACCATTGATCGGAATCGAAGAGCCTGAAAATGGTTTGCATCACCAATTATTGGAGCCTCTCGCGATGGAAATGAAGAAATATTCGTATGACGAGAAAAATGGTCCACAAATCATTGTAACCACTCATTCTCCATTTTTTGTAGATGCTTTAACGCCATATGAAGTTTGGATCCTTGAAAAAGACACCAGCGGATTTAGTACCGCCACACGTGCTGCTGATATCTCATGTGTCAAAGAGATGCATGCTGAAGGAATTCCGATGGGTAGCTTGTGGTATAGCGATCATTTCGGAAAGGGTAATCCATGACATTTCTTGAGATACTTGTTGAAGGTGGATCGGATGTCCCAGCTGTAAAAGAGATATTAGAACGTCATTTTGGGTTACAAGAAGATTTGGACTTTCGGATCCACCCTCATAAAGGCAAAGGTAAACTCCCACAAAACCCGCTAGCAAGACCAAACCCCAGACATAGAGGTCTGCTCGATCAATTGCCCGCAAAACTTAGAAGTTACTCATACTTAACAGAAGAGTACTGTGTGGTTGTACTGGTTGATGCAGACAAGGACAATTGCAGAGAGTTGAAGTCGGATCTACTCAGGATCTATCAAGATATTCATCCACATGGACCGCGGGTTTTGTTTCGTATAGCTATAGAAGAAACTGAATCTTGGTTTATTGCAGATCAACGTGCTATAAAAGTAGCTTATCCTGGTGCGAAGGTAAACAAGATTCCAAATACCCCATATGACAGTATTATTGGTTCGTGGGAGTGTTTGGCAGATGTATTAGGCAAGGATCCAAGGAAATGCGTGGGTGAAGATAAAAAGGAGTGGGCATCCAAGATATCTCCCTATTTAGACCTTGATAGCCCAAATTCACCGAGTTTGAAAGCTTTTATTGATGGTATCGAACGGTTGCTTTCTATTGATAATGTAGTCGATAATTATTTTTTTTTAGCAATTTACGAAGCATTTTATGGATATCCTTCGTTTTGAATTAAATTGCATAATGGTGGGAAAAAAAACTATTTAACTCAAATCGCTAACCTCTAACCATCATTGTATATTATCGTACATGATTGGTACATAGATTTGCTTGAACCCAGTTGAACTTGCACCGACGCACTCAAACTCTCGCCATTCACCGACGCTCCAGCGGCCCTGATCTTCCTCGCGCCGCCGCACATAGCCCTTCCCGCCCCGATGATGCTCATCCTCGCGATCACCTTCTCTGCAATACCTTGATCCTCCTCGCCGTCTACCCGGAGGCCATCGTGATCCCCGGCCGATGGCTCCCCGATCCCCGCCAAGAGAATATACTTTGACCGCAGCCTTATGATAATATGGCCAGAGGAAGCTCGATTGTCGGCAGAAGCACCCGGAGGCCCCTTATATGCCCAAGCTGAAGATCCGGGGCGGGGACCTGGACCTGGTGGAGTACGAGTTCAGCCCCTTCACCCCCGGCGAGAAGATCAACGCCCTGGGGATCGAGCGCCGGACCCTCGCCCCCCGGGAGGGGAAGGTGAGGGTGACGGCGCCGGGGAGGATCCACCTCACCGTTTTGGACATGAACCGCTTTGCGCCGAACAGGCCCGGCGGCGGCGGGGTCGGCTTCGCCCTGCAGATTTACTGCTTCGCCGAGGTGGAGTGCACGCCCGGAAAGACCGAGATCGACTACTCCAGAGAGCCGATCGTCCGCCACTTCGTCGCCGTCTTCAAGGAGGCTACCGGCTACTCCGGCGGCTTTTTGATCAGGGTAAGGGATCACGACCAAAAGCACGTCGGCCTCGGCTCCACCGGCTCGGTTTTAGTGGCCCTGGCCAACGCCATGAACGAGGCCCTCGGGGGACCTCTGACAACGGGCGAGATCCGCCTCCTCATCGGGAACAACTACGTCGAGGAGACGGAGGACGGCCGGGTCACCCTGGGCTTCGAGACCGGGGTCGGCCCCGCCGCCGTCACCTACGGGGGGATGGCGGTGATGGGCGATGAATTGGCCCTCGCCTACCACCACCCCTTCGCCGAAGGAAAGAACGTCTTCGTCATCATCCCCGAGACGACCGTCTCCTCCTCGGGGAGGGCGGAGTTCGACCTCCTGATGAACCGGGCCCGTAACCTCGACTACCAGGACCGGGAGCTGAAGGCCTACTTCATCCTCATGGACCTGATCCCCGCCCTGGAGCGCCGCGACCTCAAGAAGATCGGGGAGGTCATCTGGGAGATCGAGTTTCGGGGCTCGAAGCGGGCCGAGGTCGAGCACCACGGCTTTCTCATCTACCAGCACATGAGCCGCCTCCGGGAGGCGGGGCTGGAGTTTGTGGGGATGAGCTCCGTCGGCCCCTCGATCGCCGTCGTGACGGAGCGGTCAAAGAAAGAGATGGCGGAGATTTTGGCCCCGATGGGCCTTTCGATCGCCATAACTACAAAGGTCGATAACCAGGGGCTGAAGGTGGAGTGGATCGGGTAGGAGCCGCCTTCGACCCATCCCGCATCATGAGTTAGAGTTTTTTGGCCCCTCAATCCAAGGGCACCGGGAATTTCTCCTCCGGCCCGTAAGGAAGGGTCGCCCTGAACATCACCAGGCTCTCGTCGAAGGCAAGAGCCCGATTCAGGACCAGCCTCTTCCCCGAATCGGTGAGGGCGTAGACGGGTATGGAGATCCCGATCTGAAGCTTCGCCCGTTTTCCGACGACCTCCCGGACCTCCCGCGAGGCGCAGCCCCAGACGACGTCGCAGGTCTCGGCCAGGACCTCCGCCTGATCCTCGGCGACGTCGAGGTTGTGGACCGCGAATATCACCGGCTCCTCGCCCGCCTGCCCGCAAGCCGAGGCTGAAGAAAGCTTTCTGATCTCTCCGGCCTCGAAGGCCCTCTTCCCGGTGATGGTGACGACGATCCGCTCGAAGCCTGCGGCAAGGGCCCTCCGGTAACCCTCCACCTGATCGATGGTGCACCGGTCGTCGAGGAGGAGGCAGCCCCTCTCGCGGAGCCCCGACTGGACCTCCGCGATCGGCTCGGTTCTGATGAGGCCGGTCATGTGGGCGCCCAGGGCGGCCACCACCTCAGGCCTCGCGGCGACGACCGTCCCCGCCCCCTCGCAGACCACGACGGCCGCGTCGACGAGCCCCGATCTCATGGCGTCGGCGATCATCTCCGAGGCTCCGAAGCTGACGGGCCTATCCGAGAGCTCCAGGACTCGATGGGGGCCGTACATCCCCAGCTCCACCATGTGGCCCCTCAGAACCGACTCGACGGTCGTCCTGGACTCCGCCTCGATCCCGTAGAGGGAAGCGCGCAGGGGGCACCATTTGACCTTCGGGTCCCTCAGGACCTCGATCTCTCCGTCCCTCACCCGGACGAGGGCCCCGGCCATCTCCAGCATGTGCTCCGCCAAACGAACCCGCCTTCAAACGCCTTTCACTTCTTTCCTCATCCCTCGGAATCCAGCTCCTCCTCGGGGATGAACTTCAGGGCTGCCGAGTTGATGCAGTACCTGAGCCCCGTCGGGGGCGGCCCGTCTTCGAAGACGTGGCCGAGGTGGGAGTCGCACCGCGCGCAGATCACCTCGACCCTCACCATCCCGTAGCTCTCGTCCTCCCGCTCCGCGACGGCATCCTCGGAGATCGGCTCCACGAAGCTCGGCCAGCCGGAGCCGGAGTCGAACTTCGCCTTTGAGGAGAAGAGGTCATTTCCGCAGGCCACACACCGGTATATGCCCTTTCCCTTAAAGTCGTAGTACTTGCCGGTGAAGGGGGGCTCGGTCCCCCGCCTCCTGGTGACGATATACTCCTCCCGAGTGAGAAGATTCTTCCACTCCTCGTCGGTCTTTACCACCTTCTCGACCATCAGAATACCTACCTCGGACCTGAGATCTTCGCGCCATCTCTTCCCGGCGGCCCCCTCATCCCCAGCTCTCGAAGGCGACGATCTCGCCGATCTCCTTTCTGGGCCTCGGATGGGGGGACTCGTCCGGATAGCCCAAGGGCAGGAGCGCCACCACCCTCACCTCGGGGGGTATGTTCAGGATCTTCTTAACCTCCTCCTCGTAGAAGGCCCCGATCCAGCAGGTCCCCAGCCCATCAGCCGCCGCCGTGAGGACCATGTGCTCGAGGGCGATGGCGAGGTCGATGGGGTAGGTGAGCTGGCCGCAGGTCATGACGTAGTCGGTGACGGTGGCGCAGGCGGCGATCACCACCGGGGCCTCGCCGACGAAGGTCTGGCCCTTCGCCGCCTCGGCGAGCCGCTTCCGCCTCCCCTCGTCCCGAACGACGACGAACCTCCACTCCTGGAGGTTCTTCGCGGAGGGGGCGAGCCGTCCCGCCTCCAGGACCCGGTCGAGCTTGTCGTTCTCGACCTTCCGGGTGAGGTACTTTCTTATGCTCCGCCTCTTTTTTATCGCCTCGGCGAGGTCCATCCGATCACGCCCTCTTCTTCAGCTCTTTCGATAGCTCGACCCCGAGGTCGGTGAACTCCCAGACCCCGCCCTTCTCCCTCAGAAGCCCCTTGCCGGCGACCTCCTCCAGGGCCCTCCCCACCACGGGTCCGGTGAGCCTGCCGAACTTGGCGACCTTATCCGCGGGCTGGGGCCCCTTCGACTCGATGATCTCCAAAACCTTGATCCTCTGCTTGTTTCCCATCACAAAGCCTATCATCTCTTCCATCATCTCGCACCTCCTCACCTTAATCGTCGTTCAGGTCCTTATAGAGATCCCCGTCCAAACCCCGAATTTGATCCTCGATCCGATCCGGGATCATATTTTGGGTCAAATCTTGCGTTAGGTTTATGTTCCACCAGAAGACTCTGATATCCGCGGGCTAGTCCGGGTGGCTCGGCGTCACCTGTAACCCGAGATCGCCGATATGCGGGGGACGAAGCTGGTGGACGACTGCGGTGCTGCAGGTACAGTCCAGTTGCCGACTGTGATTCTCCGCCCTGTGGGGACAGCATTGACGTTCGGGCCTGCCGGAGGGCAGGTCTGTTCATCTCAACTGCGGGGACCGGTTCAGGCCCGGAAGGGAGCAGACCTACCGCGGATAACTGTCGCTTGCAGACTTGCGGGGAGGAGAAGGTCTCTGGGGCACCTGGCCTGTGGCGTTGCAGGCTACCGCCGGCGTGCCCGCATTAAAAAATAAACTTATCCGAGATAGATTTATCCGACGGGGATCCGTCCGGGATAAATCGATCCGGGATAAATTTACTCGATCTTGATCTCCTTTCCCTTCTCCGCCTTCACCTTCTTCTCCAGCTCGATGGAGAGGACCCCGTTCTTGTAGGACGCTTTGGCGCTGTCGGGGTCGACCTCGGCATCGAGGGCGATGGTCTTCGCGAACTTCTTCTCGCCGGTCGTCTCGATCCGGACCGACCGTTCCGTCGAGTCGAGCTTGATATTCTCCTTCTCGACCCCCGGAAGCTCAGCGAAGATCTTGAAAAGGTCGCCATCCTCCATCACGTCGACTAAGGGCTCCCGCCCAGAGCTAGGCTCGATCCCGCCGCGGCTGGGGCGGATGTTTCCGAACTCCCGGAAGGTCGGCTCCTTGCCGGGCTCGGCGGTGTAGCTGAAGCCGTAGACGAAGGGGCCGTAGCGACGGGACGTCCCGCCGGGGGTCTCCTCCTCCCGGACCAGCTCCTTCAGGTCCTCGGGGATCCCCTCCTGGAACCTCCTGATCAGGTCCTCGAAGGGGTCTCGATAGATCCCCTCCTCTCTCTCCTCTTCGAAGGGGAAGCCTCTGAAGAGCCCCTCGAAGGCGTCGAATATGGATGGGTATCTTCTCTTTCTCATGGAATCTGTCACCTCTTTTTTATCGGTCAAGGTTATTATTATAGGGTCGCTCGGATATACGCTTTTTGGTATCGCTAGTACGCGAAGACTCCGGACAATATGGTGCTTATGGCTGGTTACGGATATCGTTCAATCGCCTGCACTCACATTCCGAAGGTGCAACTCCGGCATTTATCCTCCCATTGCAAGAAGCAAGAGGATTTTCAAAAAAGCTAATAAATTCATCGTGTAATATAATACTATAAAGAAAAGTCGAAACTTATATGTTATTAGGATTCCTCTCAAGTAAATATAAATATTTATTTAATTATATTCTTTATTGTTTTCGTAGATAATTCTAACACATACATGCATTTTTCTGAATCTAATTGAGTGTATTTTAGTTCTTGGTAAGCGCGATCGATTTCGGAGAATAAAGATAAGTTGCTGTTTTTCAGCTCAGTTAGTTGTTTTGACATTTTGACTAAGTCCCAATAATCTAGAACCTCATTGTTTGAAATCCAGTATTCCGTTATAATAATATATGATAGAATTGTATGTAAATCCCTCAATATATCCATAGTACTTTCAAATATTTCATTATACCGACTACATAAGCTCGGAGTTAGGGCAATGTATGGATTTAAGGTCGATAACTCCTTTTTTATACAATTCAAATATTCATCATCGGTGTATAATATGTCACCTGTATTAAATATATTGATCCAAAACAAATAATCAATTCCCTGTCTGATTATAGAAAGATAATCATTTTCCTCATACCACGAACAATCATATCGGATTTTTTCTTTTTTAAATTCTATATCTATCAATTTATTTAGTCTGGTTGGATTAAAGTTCTTTTTATATATTATCAAAAAATCTATATCTGATTCAGGAGTTGGTGCAATTAATGATTTACTGGATTGGCTTCCATATACTACCACTAACTTCAGAAAATGCTTCAATTCATATTTGAGAAGGTTTACTAAAATTTGCTTCGGACTTTCGCTCATAATCAAAAATAATAACTTTAGTAATTATTAGGTAGTATTTTAATATGGAGATCGTCTCATTCTTAATTGCCCGGTTTCCCTAAGGCGATCAGCAAATATTTCTCCACCTCTAGTACTAGTATCAACAGGTATGCAATGACCGCTCTCGTGGTCAAATAGTACCTTCTTTTTGTCAAAGTATCTCGGGTCTATGGGATTCCCGTATATGTCGTCAGGCATTGCCTATAACCTCCGCTTAGTTGTATTTGCGTATTTTCTGCATATATAATGCATGTATAAATAGGTTTCGTTTTTTTTTGCTGTATTGGGATATCCAAATCATTTCTCACCCCCTCTTGAGACCGGAATCATATTCTGGGATATGAGGCTGAGAAAGACGAAGATTCATTGGATCATTCGCAAGAATCGCAAGTAGGTGGCTACAAAGGATATCGCCTGGGACATGAAGGTATCCACAGACGTGTACAGCAGATTCTCAAGGAATTTCGCGAAAACAGCCACGGAACTATCTTTTTGTGAAACCTTGATCGGCCAGCTAAACCTAAACAGATCTGAAGCTCAGATCGTGAGGAAAGCCTATGATTGTTATCGAAGCCTCGCCGCCAGTACGCTAGGTCGACCTCCAGGATCTCGAAGCTCTTCGGCGGATTTCTCAGGGCCGCCCTCGTCGCCTACCGAACGACCCTGACTCCCAGGGGCGCCCAGAGCTCCTCAGTGATCTCCCGGACGATGAGGGCCGAGGCCTGCCGCCTTGGATCATAATCCGAGTTCTGCCTTGAGGCTCTTCCAGGAAACGCCCTTCTCCCTCGTCTCTTGCGCGAGCCTGTCCAGCTCCTCGGCCTCAGATTCGCCTGCATCGAGATCTCGAACCGAATCTCGCCTAATCTTGACCGAAGACATCAAATCCCTCGTACAGTTATCTCCGCGTTCCATAGGCGTCCCTCACCGAATTTATAATCCATTATACCCCTTCAAAAGAATCTCGCCAGCGTCGTCTGCCCCGCCCCTCGCGCCAGCTCCGAGTGAGGCCGCCACTCCCCCGCGGGCGTCCGCAGGCGCGTCGCCATGTCGGCCAGGGCCGCCTCCAGGGTCTCGAACCTCCGCGGCTCGCCCGCCAGGGCGGCCCGGGCCGCCTCCCGGACGACCCAGACCCCCAGGGGAGCCCAGTACTCCTCGGTGATCTCCCGGACTGCGAGGATCGCAGACT
>Ga0334882_1003657_pt1 | contig 13850 bp, 12 predicted proteins | sample GraSluR1_MG_5_FD_207226 | JGI IMG/M metagenome (GOLD analysis project Ga0334882, IMG submission 207226) | Sludge microbial communities from methane-producing bioreactor in Wageningen University, Netherlands - Granular Sludge_15_04-R1 | ecosystem: Engineered > Bioreactor > Anaerobic >... | reverse complement strand
ATTGTATAACCTATTGCCATGAATGTATAAAAAGAGATACCAACAGGAAGCATGTATTGTATCTCTGGCAGGGGCCAGTGAAGACCGATATCTACTAAAAAAAATACCAGAGAATTATTTATAACAGCAAAATACTTGAAAAAGCCCAAAGGCAATAAAACAATCACAATATTGAAGATCATGTAAAACTGCCTTCGCGATTCATTAACAGTACTGCCTATCAGTCTGGTAAAAAAATATGTGGATAAAATGACTCCTGCCAATAAAACAGCATAAACCGGCTTTACATTTATATAAAAGAAAAAGCTCGCTGCCAAAAGTACTGTCCAACGCCACCGTATTGGCGTAATGTAAAACAGTAACGCCACAAACGGAAAAAATAACAGAAAATTAAGAGATGTGAAAACCATGAAGGAAAGTCACTAAAGAATCTTCTGCAGGAGCAAATCAGACATCTCTCCGACATTTCTCATTTTATTCAATTCCTTCAGTTTGAATTTCACTTTGAATGCAGTTTCTATTTCTGCAATAAGAATCATATGGGTAAGGGAATCCCAGTTTTCAATATCATTGGCAGTCATATCATCCCTTAATTCCAATGAAGCACTATTAAAAACTCTCCTGAAAATTCCGGTAAGTTTTTCTACTACAATTTTTCTTTCCATATACAGATTCTGTTAAAGAATTATCTTCTTCATTAATACTTTGCAGATGTCCGGCATAAATCTTCCGGTCTCTTTTAATGAGGCTGTTTTCCTGATAACAACCTCAAAACCTGTTTTTTCATATGCTCTTATTGCAGGCAGATTGTTCCCAAAGACCTGGATATAAGCTTCCTTAATATCAGGATATACTGCCTTCAACTTATTGATGCCGGAATTAATAAGCAGAGGTACCATTCCCTTTCCCCGGGCGGGTGGCGTAACATAAACAAGCCCTATTTGAATGGTGCCAGATACATAGTCCAGATGCAGATCACGTACAACCTCATTTAGGCCGGCAGCCCTCTGTAGACAAGATGAAGGCAGGACGCATCTCAACAAATTGCCTTTGAGAATGTTTGAGGGTATTCCCTCCGATCCCTCCACCCATGCTCCGACTGCTCCTGCAATATCCCCCTCTTTTTCTGCTAATATAAATCCTGAAACCGATAGTTCGCAACCATCTATCTCTTCTTCCAGCATCTTAGTTATGTAATGCCTTGCATCTATTTCACTTAGTCCAAAGATTGTTGTATAGGTCAATATAGTGGTTCCGCTTTTCTCAGCTTCGATAATTGTGTCTACAAGAAAAGGTATGTCATCTTTGGTTGCCTGTCGAATAAGATATTCATCCATAGGTTACAAGGTTACATATTTTCAATTGACTTTCTGAGGAGATTCCGGTCTGTCTTACCGTTTGAGTTTAAAGGAAATGTATCCTTCTCCACAATCCGGGATGGTATCATATAGTATGGTATTTTTGACTTCAGGTAATCAGACAAGCCTTCTGTTTTGATGGAAGGTTTTTCCACAAAAAGAGCAATTGCATCGTTACCTGAACTGTTCCGGAAAGCTATTGCAACCACATCAGACCCTTTTAGATACTCTCTTGCATGGTGTTCAATCTCTCCCAACTCCACACGAAAACCCTGAATCTTTACCTGGAAATCAAGACGACCTGAGTACATTATATCGCCATCAGGGTCAAAGTAACAGAGATCTCCTGTTCTGTAAAATCGGACACTTTTTCCTTCTATCTCTTTATCTAAAAAGGCTGTCACATTTTTTTCAATATTGTTCCAATAACCCGGAGTTATCTGGGGTCCCGAGATACATAATTCGCCTTTTTTACCATTTGGCAATCTGAATCCTTCCTCATCAGTAATAATTGCTCGTACTCCATTCAAAGGTCTGCCTATCGAAATCATCCCGTTCAAATGCTTATTATTGCCTGCTCTGTCAAACTTGTAATAGGTACAATAGATTGTAGCTTCGGTAGGGCCGTAGAAATCATATATTTCAGCATTCGGAACGCATCTGCTCCATTCTTCAAGAAGCCCGAGTGGGGATGCTTCGGCCGTAAGAATATTATATTTGATGTTAGGTAGCTTAATCTCGTCAAAGTAAGGTCTGAGAAATCTTATCATTGATGGTGCCATGGCTCCGAATGTCAACTTATGTTCATCCATCAAAGTATATGCATAGCCAGGTTTTATTTGTCCGTGAGGTATGGTATATATACAAGCTCCCTTTGACAACGGAACAAGAAATGACTGAACAGAGACATCAAAGGTTAAATCAAAACATTGAAGACATCTGTCGTTCTCGTCAATTTTAAAACCAACTTCCCAGAATGATTTCATAAAAGAACCTAAATTGCCCCGAGTAATAGGAACACCTTTAGGGCTACCGGTACTCCCGGAAGTAAATAGAATATATGCTAACTCACTGTCTGAAACACCTTTAGGAGCAATATCCAGAATTGAGGGCTCTAGTTTACCTGTGTTAACTACATAAAAATCTTTATACGTATTCTCCCCAAGGGAGTCCGCTACTAGCTCAACTCCCGCCTGTTTAAAAACCTCAGCACTTCTTTCCTCCGGATATCTTGGATGTACCGGGACATAGGCATAACCCTCAAGCCAGATAGCAATAATTGCTGAATATGTCTCTATATCATCATTTGCTACGAGTCCTATATTCTTGCTTCGGTTATGCCTCCTCCTGATTTCACATCTGATCTTCGAAACGTACTGAATCAGGTCATTATATGTATAGAATGTTTCTCCTATCAGGAAAGAATTTCGTCCCTTGAATTTAGTGAAGGTACTGAGAATAGGATCTAAGACATATTTTTGGAACATATTTCTCAAATATTAAACATTATCATCTCGATAAATTAATCCAGGTTTATTGGCTTAATAAACAAAATTAAAGTTTTGGTTCATGAAAGTCTCTTTTGGTATCTAATGATTTATGCATTTTAAATTCAACCAGCAGATATTCATTCTGCAAATTCTTCAGAATACACATCTTTTGATTTTTTGAATGTGCTTTCATGATCGCAGCATTGTTTTTTGATATGGTTGACAGGCAACGAAACTTCATCCTCCATGCGGTTTCATACATAATATTGTTCATTACAAGACCTATATCCCTGCCCCTGTAGTCTTTATCAATCAATCGACCCACAAAACACCTTCTGTTTGCAAAGAACCTCAGGAAAAAGTAGCCTACCATTTTCTGCTTGTCAAAGACTCCCATCATCAAAAAGGCCTTCTTCCTAAACTGCTCCTTTATCGATTCATAATCGAACTCATGGGGCTTAAAATACTCAAGGTCCGATTTATTCTGATTTTCAATCAGTTCAAACAATGATACCGAATCATTGTCGTCGAGCTTCCTGAAAATAAACGGAGGCATTGTGAACTCTTTGAAAACACCAGGCAAAACTCTCTCCATCCTGGCTTTGAATATTATATCGAAAACCAATGCATTGATTCTTTCAATAAGCCACCAGACGAACCTCAAATTTTGTTTAATATATATAAGTCCTCTCTCAATCATTCGTATGACACTTTTGCTTCAACGTACCAACATAACTCAAAGATACTTCTCAAGCTCGGGCTTCAAACCTTTTCTAGCCGGCATCTGCCACAGCAGTTTGCACCAGTTATGATTACCTTCAATTAACTCCGGGCCATCCTCAGTAATTGCTATGTCCCATCCGACTGATCTGTTTTCAGGTATAACCAAGGCAGCACTCTTTGCAAGACTAATAACCTTGTCCCATATTGGAACCGATAATCCTTCTATTTGCTCACCGGTAACCGGGTGTTTAGATGCATCTTCCATGGTAATATCACTGTATACACCAGGTCCCTGGACAATCCCCGTCGTGGTATCAACCCAGGCAGCCAGGTTTCCGGCAGCCATGTTATCGACAGGCGAGTTTACCGAAATCCTCAGACGGGCTCCCAGAATGTCAACAACTCCGTCATTCAATTGTGTGATTATTCTGACTGTATTAAGTCCGGAAGGGGATAGTCTCATAAGATCAGGATGTTGAACGACATATTCTTCTGCGAGATCATACCTTCGTTTACGCATATATTCAATCAACCCATAAGAATTGTATTGTGAACTCATTACCACTTCAACCTCTGCTCCTACCTGACCCTTTGAACCTTTAAGTACTACTCGTCCTGAAGGATTCGAAAGCAGATGCTGTGCAAGACTTTGATTATCCAGCAAATCCTTAACACTATAAAATTTCCTTCTAACAAATTTCCTGAAATGATGCAAAAACCGGATTTTATCTTCAAGGATGTCTCTTGCTCCTTTAGGATTCATTTTTAACTGATATTCGTACAGGAAACCTGTTCCTGCCCATTCTTTACGCTGAAATTGTGATAGTTCGAAAAACCTAAAACAGAAATAATCCTTTAGTGAAATATTATTAATGAATACCGACAAAACCGAGTCAGCAATAATCATTAACCGTGATCGGTTTGTAACAGAGGCAGTATAGCGTAGAAATATACTCAATTGCCGCAGATCACTTGTTCTCAAGTAATAGAGTAAATAAATAAACCGTCTGAAAAAAGTCATGATATCGTTACTGAGTCCGTGTTTAGATAGGTTTCGAGATAACTCTCGGCATTTTTATCAGTAAACTTAGCAGCTGCTTTCAACGAATTAAATGACAGGGCCTGCCATCTCAGCTTATCATCTTTTAAATCAATAATAAAACGATACATTGCATCGATCTGACTCTTTTCAAATGTTCCTCCAACCTGATGGTCTTGAATAATTTGAGATACCCCAGATGAGGCAGGAGCAATGGCCATGATTGGAATCCCTGCAGCCATGATATTGTAAGTCTTACTTGGCACACTGATATCATTTGTTCTGTTGTCGAGTATAATAACAGAAATATCAGATGCACAGAGGGACTCATAAAGATCCTCATCTTTTCTGAAAGGCAGGAGCTTACAATTTTGCAAATCTCTATCTCTTATCATTTTCCCAATATAATTACTACGATCACCCCTTCCTATGATCTGAAAAACAATATCCTTATGGTGTTTCAATCTATCAGCAACCTCTACCAAAGTCTCAACATTATGGGTAACCCCGATGTTTCCCGAGTATTGAACCACGAATTTCCCGGCCAGCCCCTCCTTGCGTATAATTGAGTTGTCTCTTTTACTGACAGGTTGAAAACCGGAAAACGCAGACCAGTTGGGAATGATCTCAACAACCGAGTCTTTTGCGTAAGATAGAACCTGAGCTTTCATGTTATCACTCAGAGTATAAATTCTATATGCTTCTGCAAAAATCTTTTTGTTTTTACTCACCCACCATCGGTAGAGCAAACTTTTTTCATTGAATCCATTTGCCTTAAGTGCATCGGGATAAAGATCAAATATTGCTATTGAATAATTATTCCTTATTGAACCTGAGAGCAGATAGGCAGTCGGTGGAATTGTGTAGAAGAAAACCTCATAATTTCGGAATCTCGATTTAAGCAAATAAAGTATCTGAAGTGTTCCTACGATCCATGACAAAGCCTTCTTAAAATTATTACCCCTGTCGTATCGTACGATCTTAGAAATCCTTACTTTCAGGTTAATTGTAGTATCCTGTTCCCTTATACTACCTGTTATTAACGCCACTTTTTCGAACTGATTTGCGAAAGCATTTATGACATCAATTGTCAGATATCCGGTTGCCTGGTTAATAAATACAATTTTTCTTGACATAGTTAACCTAATAATCCGTCATCTTTCAATTAGTTTTTGAAAATATCAAGCAGAACCCGCGCAGAGTCACTTATTCTTTCCTGATAATTAATTTTATTGTTGCAGAGTTGTGCAAAATCATGGTTAACAAATGAGGTTAAAACACTGGCCATACTTTCAGCATTGTGAGGATCGAAATAGATGCCATTCGGACCCAGCTGTTCAATATTTACCGGCAGTCTGGATGCAATTACTGGGACATTCATTGAAATAGCGTCCTCAATTACAGTACTCCACCCTTCGAATAGACTAGGCTGAATAACTGCCTGAGAATATTTCATAATATGAATCTGATCTTCTCTTGGAGTTATACCAAGAAGCCTAATCTGGTCTTGAAGATCACCCTGCTCAATAATATTATAAATCTCAGCCAGATAGGGCGAGGATTCAGCTTGTGGCAATTTCCCGGTAATTGCAAGATTAATATTAATCCCCTTTTCCTTTAGCAAAGCTAATGCCTGAAGTACTACTTTATGATTTTTATGCTTATGAAACTGATTAGAGATAATAAAATACCTTTCCGGCAATTCGTATTTTTTCTTTAACTCCTCAAATCTGTTATACTGATGGTCGCCGTTTATTGAAACGAAATGGAATACATGTATCTTCAAATCATCTCTTGTTTTATAAAATCGTTCAAAATCAGATTTTACAGCGTTGCTTGAAACAACAAGTTCGTCACAGTTACGCAGGATAAAAAACAGGCGGAGATTTCTGAACAAGATTGTTCTCTTTGAGAAATACTGAGGGTAATACTTATGCTGAAGATCAGCATACCAGGCGATCACCTTTGCTTTGGTTCTGTTCTTAACAGGAAAATTATTCGCGGGATAAACAACATCCAGAGAGTAAATCTCTATCATGCGATCATAGAATACATTCTTAAACTGCATCCAGGATCTTAATGTTCCCCATAAAACCGAGGGGAACTTCCACTTGACAAGTGTCAGGTAAGGGTAGTTGAACTCGTCAAGAAATTTTGTCAACGACGGTGAATAAAACAAAATAATTTCTGGTTTATCTTTGTCATCCAGACGGTTAAGTATCTTAACCAGGTTGATTACGTATATGACACCGCCCATCCAGTTAGGGTTGAAATTAAATACAATTCCAGCCCTAATTCTTGTTTTGTTCAATAAAACCGACATTTATATTTCTGTTACCAGGATTTTATTAGTTTTCAGAGTTTAACCTGACCCAATCATAATACTGATGAAGCCCTGCTGTAATATCAACAGTAGGCGCATAACCAAATGACCGTAGTTTACTTATGTCCGCCAGCCAGTTTACCGGGTCTCCCTTTCTGAAATCACCGGAGAAAGAATAGTTTATCTTAAACGGGAAAAAACTATAAAAAATGGAAACAGCATCTTTAATACTTACCTCAGTTCCATTTGCAATATTAATAATATCGGCATCAAAACCGGAGCTAAGAGATACTAACTCTATGGCCCTGGCCAGATCCAGTACATTAATGAAGTCTCTCGACTCATTCCCTGTACCATAAAGAGTGAAAGGATTATGACTTACAGCTTTTTTATGCAGATCCCAGAACAATTGTTTCTGAAGACCAACACCATATACAGAGAATACTCTTAAAGAACAAGTTCGAATATTGTAGAACTCATAAAACATTCTGCAAAGTTTTTCTGCATGTAACTTATGGACACCATAAGGCGAGACCGGCTTGGTTATGGAAGATTCATCTACAGGCAGACGTTCAGGATTACCATATACAGCAGCACTTGAAAGATTAACAAACCTACACGAGGGTTGATTGCTCCTGATTGCTTCCAGGATTTTAAAGACATTGAATGTATTAAGGGTATAATCCCGCATCGGATTGGTTATAGAATCCGGTACACTTGCAGCCCCTGAACAATTTATACATATATCAAACTCCTCCTTCCTTAAAATGCTATCGAAATCAGAGTTTAACGTGTCTATCAGGAAATAGTTTTCCGAATTAACATAATCAATTACCACATCGGCTCCCTTTACTATATACCCTTTCCCCAACAAGAATGTATATAGGTAACGGCCTATAAAACCTTTTGATCCAATGATTAGTATTTTCTCCATAAATACCTTATGATTTGGAGCTGTTGATTCCTTAAAGTTATTTATCCTTTCAACCATTCAACCGGCTCAATAAGCTTTCGATGTTTTTTCCCAGGGATGATTTCGGAGTATTGTATCCAGTTGATATTAAGCAGTAACGAAATTGTAAAATGAATCGCAAATTATCTCGCTGGAGAACTTTTTAATACTCTCTTTTCCATGAATCCCCATATTTCTTCGAAGTTCTTCGCTGTCCATAAGTTGAGCCATACCTGCCTCAAATAATTCATAGTTATATAATGGGATAAGAAATCCGTTGTAACCATCTTGTATCATTTCCGAAGGTCCAGCCACACAGTCAAATGCTATTACGGGCAAACCCGCAGCCATGGCTTCTCCAATTACATTAGGAAATCCTTCAGAACTTGAGGTGAATGCGAAAATTGAAGCACTTCTGTACAAAAAATCGATATTCTCCTGTTTCCCTGTAAATTCAACCTGATGCTCAATATTAAGTTCCTTTGTTAGACGTACCAATGCTTCCATGTTTTTTTGCTTCAGGTGGTCATATCCAACTAGGATCAGCTTCCAATCTGGCCTGTTTACTCTGGCAAACATCTCAATCAATTTATCCTGATGCTTTGTTTTGATTAATCTGCCAACCATGAGGATGCTACGTTCTCGAAGTATATTGTCGTCATTTTTTGCAGGAATAGCAATCGGGTTCCCAATGACAGCAATATTTGAGTGCCTGTTTTTATGAAGATAAATCTGTCTGGCCTTCTCTGTTTGCAAAATAATGCCACGGGCTCGTGGATATAACCAATATCTTAGCATGTCGTGAAACCATCCCAGGCTTTTGTTCGGTTGACTGCGGTCTGATACAAACGCATCGTAACCCAGACCAATTATTGAGATTAGGACAAAGTTGTTCCAGTATTCTCCAAAACTTAGAATCCTGTCAGGGTTAATTTCTTTAATAGTATATCGAAGAAAGAACAAAGTTCTTATGGTGGAAACGAATCTAATTTTATTCCTAAACCTGAAAGATGGTTTATGAATAATGATGTGTCTTGGAATCGGATAAAAAACCTCTCTCGTAATACCATAAAGAACCAAATGAACTACAACCCCTGTCCTTCTGGAAAAGTTGCCGGCAAGCTCTGACATGACTCTCTCCATACCTCCAGCCTGCAATGATGGAATTACAAGACATAACCTCTTACTCGAGCTCACATTGTAGGCATTGAATTATTAGTACATGAGTGATGCCTCCTAGCTTCAGCTATTAAATTCTCTACCATCCATCCGTATGGATTGAATTTACCTTCTGTCCAGTTCAGATTATTATCCCAGAACCCCTGACAATCATCATAACCAAACATTGCGAAGCCGTAACTTATTTCAACAATCAATGGTTTTGTTCCATTGTAAACATAATCAAAAGCCATGCATTGAGCCTTAAGCCTATCTGAGACTTCAAATGAAAGACGAATCGTTTCCTCATCAAAAAGCTCCTTTTCATATAATATTGTTCCGCTACCTGAAGCTCTGAAATCATTCTTCCTTACCATTCTCTTAATTGCAAATGCTTTGTCTCCTATTACGACGACTCGAATATCACTGTCATTTTGGGGAATGAAATCCTGGAAATATGCATAACCCACCTCCCTCCCTGTTACGCGGTCATAGTCAGTGGTATAAATCAGACGTATTACTCCCCTGAGAACATCCTGAAGGTCGGTTTTTCCCATACGGAATTTTCTGATTCTCTCCTTTAGATTTCGCCATGAATCGTATTGCCGGAAACCCCTTCCAAACGCTTTCTTTATCAATCTAAATGCCTCTGTTTCATTTCTGACCAGACGAACATTATCAGAACCGGCTCCATTACGAAGTTTAAATACCTTGGGATAATCAGTTGATCTGGCCCATTTCTGGGCATCATTCTTTGAGTAGAAAACATAAGATGGTGCTAAAGGTGCACCAGCCGCTTCTAAAAGATATTTCTGAGCAACTTTATCATCAAAGTGCCAGACTGTGTTGAAATCCGGAAAAACCTTCTTACCCATGCTCTCCACTGCAAACAGAAGTTGCTTTGCAAACTTACTTTCTCTTGAACCTTTATGATTAAAATGCCACATAATGGCATCACAGTCTTCTATTTGCCTGATAATATCGTTCCGATAGCAGTCGACAAGTTTAAAGCTTATCCCCTTTTCTTCACAATATTTTATCCACCTGTCGCTAAAGAAACCGGGGCTATTATGTATCCCAATTATCATAACTATTATCTAAATAAATTGCAGCCCATATTTCAAAAGAGACGACCACCCACAAGGCTTCAACCTCATAGTACTTTAAACTTCTTATATTTGATATCCATCCGGAAATAAGCCTAATATCGAATAAACCTCTTTTTCTGATGCCTGGCAACACTCTTTCATTAAGGTATCTAAGAAAGTCCGGATACAAAAAAAACTCCCTGACAGGTATTCCAAAGCCCATCTTATCCCGGAATGCGAAATCTGACCCAAATGAGGCAACCGCCATTTTCTTCAGTAGGTACTTCTCTGTATTATAACCTTCCGGACTTTTTCTGAGCAGGAGGAACTTTTCGGGTATAGTAAAGGAGTTTTCAACAACTTCATTATCAAGGAAAGGTACCCTGTTTTCTATAGAATGAGCCATTGACATTTTGTCCTGACGTATCAGGAGTTCGGGCAAAAAGGAGAGCATCTCATACTTCACCTGTCTGTCGAATAATGAACCCGACAATGAGCGATAAAGACTTCTGCGTTGTGCAATAGCTCTTTCGCCCTGAAACTCTTTCCTTAGCATTATAGCCATTGTCTCTGTCATAAAAGAAGTTGCCATCATCGCCCTGCTTTCATGATCAAAATACTTTGCGAAGCTTAAGGGTCTTAATATGTTTTTCTTTATCTCATGCAACAGTCTTCTGCTCTGAAAAGGATATCCTATATCATAAAACCGGGCATATCCACCAAAAACCTCATCTGCACCCTCACCACTAAGAAGAACAGTAACATATTCCTTAGCGCTCTGGGATAATTTGTAAATAGCAATAGTATTTGGATGATTTATAGGAGCTTCCAGATGCCAGGATGCCTTCTCTATATTTTCGAGGAAATATTCAGCATCCAGAAGAAACTTATGACCGGGGATATCAAGACTCTTTGTAACCCTGTCAATATACTTCTCCTCGCTGAATCTTTCGTCATTGAACACAATCGAAACGGCTTCAAAGTTACCCTTGTCGCTATTTCTATTGGCCAGCCAGGTGACGAGAGAAGAGTCAATTCCTCCTGAAAGCTGGCAGCCCAGCTTAACATCACTCATCAACTGTCTTTTTACACTACTGCTTAACCACCCCTCAAGTCTGCTGCCGAAAACCGACAGTTCAGGATGGTCAGAATTGGAACGGGAATAATCATTTAAATCAAAGTATCTCTTGATATTGATTCCATCTGAATGTGAGAATCTTAAATAATAGCCTGGTTTTAGAGTGTCAACTCCATTAAATAACGTTCCATTGAGATTGTTCCTGAACAACAGATATTCATCAAGCTGTTCTTCAGCCAGGTTAAAGGAAAAACCGGGTATGAAGCGGAAACTCTTTAACTCAGAGGAAAATGCCAACGTCTTTTGTGAGGCAGTATAATACATCGGTTTTATACCAAACCTGTCGCGTGTGATCAGTAACTCCCTCTTTGTGAGATCAACAACAACTATTGCAAACATCCCGTTTAACCTGGTAAGCATTTCCTCAAATCCGTACCTGAGGTAAAGGGCGAGCACAATTTCTGTGTCTGTCGTGCTTTTAAACCTGTAACCCCAATCTTCAAGACTATCTTTATGGTCAAAAGCATTATATATCTCTCCATTTAATGTGAGTAGAACCTGACCATCAGGACTTACCATCGGTTGATGTCCATTTAAAGATAAATCGAGAATACTCAATCTGTTAAATCCCAGTATACCTTCACATTCTGTATCAAAAGATACAGGCCCTGCGCTATCTACCTCACATGAAAATCCAATTTGAAGGTTAAAAGCCCTTATACCTGAGTCATCAGGCCCCCGGTGTTTTTGAGCCCTCAGCATTCTCGAAACCACAGTTGAATCGCTAACGGGCTTATGATCAAGATTGATATATCCGGTAATTCCACACATACTTAAGACATCAATTTCTCTATTCTATTCGTAACGTTTTAACATCCTGACGATAACCTCCCGGTGTGATTCACACCTGATAAGGTTAAGCAGCAACAACCTTTTCCTTTTTGAAAGCAACTTTGGAAGAAAACCTCTCCTTTGAAGGGCAGTAATATATTTCCCGAAATAGGGTTCAAGAAACGCATCGTACATCGGATAGACTCTTTCACAATAATTCCTAAAATTTGCTTCAAGTTGTTCTTCATCAGACATAATAATATTAAGTCTATTTATCTCATTGTTAAATATTTCTTTCTCCTGCGCCGTAAGATGAAAAACACCGGGTTGTTCAGTGCATTGTTTAAGTGGAATAATCTCAAAATCAATTCTGTCACCCAGAAATAGTCTCACGACAAAACCCTGATTCCATTTTGAATTTGTTATTCCCGGTCTGTCATAGATAAAGTTCCCCAATCCGTAAAATATTGGCTTCGAATTATAAATCTCATAGCCTGAAAAGGCATGGGTGTGGTGACTTATCAATGCGTCCGCTCCCGAATCAATTATATACCGGTAAAGCTTTTTTGTTCGTGGTGATGGTAAATCGTAAAACTCATTTCCTGAATGCGCTACTACAATTATGTAATCATTTTTATCCCTTGCATCTCTGATATCATAAAAACACCGGACCGGATCGAGCCGGTTGCATTGAAGAGTACCATCTATAGTAGACAGGAATTCGTTATCGGCATAATTAAAAATTGCTATACTCTTTCCGCCTGCATTCATCACAAAAGGTTCTGTGGCATATTCGTCCGAATATCCTATTCCGACCGTTGCAATACCATTATCACTGCAAAGTCTAAGAGTTTCTCTAACTCCCCCGGTGTCATAATCCATAATATGGTTATTCGCCATTGCTACAAGATTCACTCCTGCATATTTAAGAATATTGACACAATCGGGATGAGCTTTCTGGTGCGGGCCGGTCTTAGGCCTGGCACTTTCAGAAGTTGTAAGAGGGCATTCAAGATCAACAACATTCAGATCATTCACTCTGAATACATTGATAAAATCATTAAGTACAGAATCAAACTTTTTGTCAATAGCCAACTTTTCAATTCTGTAAACAGGACAAAAATCCCCTGCGAACAATATCTTAACCGGCGCTTCCTTCATATTTCATGTTTTAAGCAATGCCTACTTCGTTTCAGCAATTAAATCTCCGAGCTGTTCTGAAGTCATGAATTCAATATCAGGCCATTTTTGAAGCATTCGTCTTAGAAGTTCATCAAGAAATCGCAAGTTCCTTTCACGGTTTCTGACATCAATAGAGCCTATGAAATTGATTCTGTGTGTACCTATAATGGCGGGTTTGTGCCATCGGAAAGCAGTTTCAATCCGGTTCAGACACTCCCCAACTGTATCAGTTGATTTCGATAATGAGGGTTCAAAAAATGCATTTCTTACAAGATAGTATTGTCCAAGCTTGTTTTTACCCCCAAGAAAATGGTATCTCTTTTTATACTTACCAAAAGACCCCGTCGGCAGTAACTGTACTACAAGTCCCTGAATATACCTGACTCCACATTTATAAAGGGTCTCCTCAACGCTGCTGTCCCAGGTATAGCACGGTGGGATAAATGATTTAGACCTGTAACCGATTATATGTTCAAATAAATTGAGACCATCGGAAATACTTTCTTTCATTAAAGAAATGTCATCATGTGAGTTGAAATCAAGAACTTCCATAAAGTTGTAGTCGCCATTTCCGGAGAAAGTTGTTTCATAGTCAAATGTTACCAATATCTCCGGTGTCCTTTGCTGA
>Ga0334882_1003653_pt1 | contig 13859 bp, 8 predicted proteins | sample GraSluR1_MG_5_FD_207226 | JGI IMG/M metagenome (GOLD analysis project Ga0334882, IMG submission 207226) | Sludge microbial communities from methane-producing bioreactor in Wageningen University, Netherlands - Granular Sludge_15_04-R1 | ecosystem: Engineered > Bioreactor > Anaerobic > Unclassified... | reverse complement strand
TTCGCAAATCGATGAATCTCCTCCATCGCCACCTTCCCCCCGTCTAAGCGAACCAGCACCCCCCGCCCGCTTTCCGCCCCAAGGTCAATCGCCAAAAAAGTCTTCATATTCGCTCCCGCAAAAACCCGCTTGCCCCCACAAAAACCCACCATTTATCCCGCGCAATCCCCATCCAGTCAAGCCCAAACTCCCCCGCCGCCAGCCCGCCCGGCGCCGGTGCCCGCACACGCATCGGCGCCTCACTTGCGAACAAATGCATTTCCGAGTATTATGGTAGGACAGTAATGACGCTCCGGCAGACATTGTATCCCTGCATATCGACAAGCGTTATCGAAATCAAAGATTCCGCCCGACAGGGCAAAGGAGGTCAAAATGAAGTATCGCACCCTCTTGGCAGCCGTCGCAATCGCCGCATCCGCCGCCCACGCAGCCGACTGGCCCCAGTGGAGAGGCCCCTTCCACAACGGCGCCACCGACGAAACCAGCCTGCCCGCCGCCTGGACCCAAACCGAAAACGTCGCATGGACCGCCGACCTCCCCGGCCCATCCGCCGCAACCCCCATCATCTCAGGAAACCATGTCTTCGTCTCCAGCGCCGACACCGCCGCCGAATCCCTGCTCGCAATGTGCTTTGACCGCAAAAACGGCAAACTCCTCTGGAGCCGAGAAGTCGCCAAAGGCACCCGCCGCGATAACCGCTCCAACTACGCCGCCCCCTCCCCCGTAGCCGACGGCAAAACCGTCTACTTCTTCTACAGCACCGGACTGCTCATCGCTTTCGACTACGAAGGCAAACAACTCTGGTCCCGAAACATACAGGACGACTACGGAACATTCGCCTTCCTCTGGACCTTCAGCAGCAGCCCCGTACTCCACAAAGGCAAACTATACCTCCAGGTCCTCCAGCGCGACGTCCACGTATCCGGCCGCGGCTCTGCCGACAACCGCTCATACCTCCTCGCTATGGACCCGAAGACCGGCAAAACGCTCTGGAAGGTCTTCCGTCCAACCGAAGCCGTCGCAGAATCCCGCGAAGCCTTCAGCACACCCGTCCCCGCAACCCTCAGCGGCAAGGAACAACTCCTCGTCGTCGGCGCCGACGTCATCAGCGGACACGACCTCGAAACCGGCAATGAACTCTGGCGATGGGGCACGTGGAACCCCCAGCGAATCGGCCATTGGCGCCTCGTACCCTCGCCCGTAGTCGGCGCCGACCGTGTCCTCGCCTGCGCACCCAAGAATGCACCCGTCTACGCCATAACCCCCAACGGAACGGGCACCCTCCAGGACACCGCCGTCGCATGGACCACCGCCAACCACAAGGAAATCACCTCCGACGTACCAACGCCCGCGTTCTACGACGGCGACTTCTTCATCCTCAGCGACCTGAGAAAGACCCTCGCCCGAGTCGACCCCAACGGCAGCGTCAAATGGACCATCACCACCCCCGGCCGAGCAAAATATGAAGCCTCGCCAACCGCCGCCGACGGCAAGATATACCTCATCAACCACGACGGCCACGCCGACGTAATCAACGCCGCCGACGGAAAAGTCCTCCACTCCATACAAATGGACAAGCCCGCCGGCCGAGACATGGTAAGAGCCTCAATCAGCGTATCACAGGGACAGCTCTTCATAAGAACAACCCAAAAGCTCTACTGCATAGGCAAATAGCCCCACAGCCGGTTTGCCGTACCGCAACGCGGGCATCCCCCATGTTCCGGTGCGTCGCCGCGCCCGCACGTCCCATAACGCTTACACTCGCCGCGCGCATCCGCCGCGACGCACAATTCCCTGCCGCTGCGCCTCCGCGACCGATAACGTCCCCCCTCGCAGAAGACCCTTGCACCCCAAGTGCTTCTGCCGCCGATTCCTGCACATCATTCGCCTCACAAGCGAATGTTTCCTAAGTTTTAACAGACGGGCCCCTCCCATCGGGCCGACTTGTTGAACGATGAAAAGCCCTGAACCACACATCACGGTCAAACGCCCCGGCCTGATCGCCCTCGCCCTCCTGATCGGTCTGGCCGCGGTTTCCACCGCCGCATCCGACAATCGCTCCAGCCGCACCCTTCGAACAATGGCCAGGGCTTACGTCGCCTTCGGACAATACGACAAAGCCCACCTCCTCGCGACCCAGGCCCTCGCCCGCGCACAGACCCACGCCGACCCCGACGAACTGGCGATGTGCCTCATCGATCTCGGCACGGTCTGTCAGTATCAGGACAAACTCGACACCGCCCGCCAAATGCTCGCCGCCGGCATCGCCATCCAGAAACAGGCCCCGCTAACCAACCCATACATCGCCCACACCCTGCGTATGCTAAGCTCTGTCTACCGCCGCCTCCAGCAGTACGAAAATGCCCGCACGACGCTCGACGAGGCAATCACGATCATGCTTGACCAACACACCCCCGAAGATCCCGCCCTTGCATTCTTCCGCGCCGAACAGGCCAGACTGCTCGCCGACCTCGGCGATATTGACCGCGCCGCGAACCTCTGCCGCCAGGCCCTTTCCGCCGTCGAATCCCTCTACGGCCCCGAACATCTTTGCACCGCCGGACTCGCCCAGGAAATGGCCGCCCTCGATCTCAAGCAAGGCCGCTTCGACGAAGCCCAAACCCGCATCGATCAAACGATCCGAATTCGCCAAAGGTATCACGGCCCCCGCCATACCGCGACCATCGACGCCATTCTCCTCAAAGCCCAAATCTGCCGAGCCGCCGGCGACTTCGCCGCAAGCGAACAGCAGATCGCCGCAGCCCTCGCCGCAGCCGCCGCCATCAGAGACCCCGTCCGGCTCTCCCAACTCCACCACCAGGCCGCCCAAATCCGAAACAACGTCCACATCGCAAAGCTCTGACAAAAAAAAGCCTGCACACCCGAAGGCGCCCAGGCAATTCATCATGCTAAGCCGCGGCACAATCGCCGCAGGTCTGACAAGTCTATTTCCGCCTCCGAATCCACACCACCCCAAGACCCAGCATCACAAGCGTCCCCGGCTCCGGCACGTACCCGATGCTCAGATACGGCAGGTTGCTTGCCGCCTCGCTGCTGTTGAAGATCGCATAGTTGTTGAGGTCCGCGTCCGGCGCTAAAAGCATCAGGCTCAAAAACCCGTCCTGTATGTCGAGCTGATGGTCCTTCCACGAATTCTGACCCATATCACTGAGAAGATTCCATGTATAATACACGCCCTCCTGCGCCAGCGGAGTTTCGCGATGGACGTAGCCCGGCTCATAATCCGGACGCAAGTCCCACGTGATATCCATCTCCTGCCAGGAGTCGTCCTTCACGATGTACAGCGCCGCATGAGGATCCACCGTCGCCGCCCCGCCCTGGTTGCCCTGCGCAAAAAATATCCCGAATTCCGCGCTGACAATCTCAGCCCACACCGGAATCACCGACAGATCGAACTTCAGGTATACCCGCTTCATCGATCCGAGCGAGTATATCGCCGGAAACTCCGAATAGCCCTGGACCCTCAGAGTCTCTTCGCCCCCGAAATTCATCGACGAAAGCACACTGTCAACCGTCGCGTCCTCGATTGGATTATCAAGATAGCTGAAAACAACCGCCCGCCCCGTACTGCACAACCCAAAAACCATCGCCAGAATCGAAATCGCCGCAACCTTCATAATCACACCTCTCTTTCAACCGACCGTCCGTATCATCCGCCAATCTGCTCCAACTGAGCCGCAACGTACGCCGCGATATTGGCGTTGGCGTTTTCCATTAACGCCTTCCCGTGCCTGTTCATAACATAAGCAGCCGCATCGCCCACCGGCGAACCAAGCTCCCCCACCGCCGCAACATACTGAACATAAGCGTCAACGTACGCCGAAGCAAGCGCATAATCACCGTCCTGCTGCGACAGCTCCGCAAAAGCCACCACGATCGACGCGACCGTCTCCGGCGTCAGAGGAGCGTCCGCCGGTGCAAGCTGATTGAACACCGCGTTCATCGCCGCCATGTGACCCCCGTCGAAATCCCGCAAAACCGTCGCCGCGCGAATCAGCCGCGCACAAGCATCACACGCCTGAATGTTCGTATTCATCGCCAGCGAATTGCCGATATGCATCTGGAGCCGGTCCGCGCTGATGCCAAGCTCGTTCGCCGCACCGGCCAGCTCCGCCGGACAGCCCCTCAACTCCGGAAACTCCATGTGATACAGCGGCGCCGCTTCCGTCGCCGACACATCCTCCAGCACCCACGCCCTGTTCCCCGGCGGATAATTGCTGCCTCCCGCTCCGCGAAGAACATAATCCTCCCCCAGCACCCACTCCATGAATTCCGGCTCGTCCGCATACGGCAGTGTCTCCCACGCAATCGCCTCACTCAGCCATTCAGTCCTCCGCGAAGCGACCTCCATCCGAAAACTGCCGATGTAATCGTCGAACACTTCGCCGTCGTATGGACTTTCGGGATTCGTGTACAAGTGATGCTTGTACGCAAGATAACCGCTCATCCGACCGCCGAAGCTGACCGTATCATGCGCGTCCAGCACAACAGTACCCGGCCCAAGAAAAGGCTCGCCGGGACCTTTCTGCGGATCGAAAATAAAATCGGGCGTACCTTCCACCAACACGAACCCGTAGGATTCCACAAGTACGTCGCCGGCGGTGCTGCCCGCATATATCGCCACGTCGCACGCCGCCCCTTGATCCCGATAGTAACCGCCGATCTGCTCATATGTCCCCAGAAAATCAACGCCCGCACGGTCATCCACACCCGCCAACCCCTCCACGTAATCCCCCTCCGGCAGATAATAGCCCGTGGCATTAAAAACCGCCCCCTCCCCAATCTTAAGGGTCTCCTTGCTTTGAAGCACAATCGCGGCCTTGCCAAGTGCATTCCCCTCGCCGTCCCGGTAAGGCAAATCCACCCCCGCATCCCCGGGTATATAATTGTCCTCACCGTCCCACCAGCCCCCCAGATCGTTGGAATACCCGAAAATCCACGCGTTCAGCCGGTCCGTTGCACCGCTGTATATTTTGCCGTTCCTGGAGATCACCGAAACCCCGCCGATGTTATTCGGCATTATGTATGATTCTTCGCCCGCACCGGGAGTCGGCATCCACCAGCTCGGATACACCGCCATCAAATACCCCGTAATCTGGATGTCCCCTTCACCGGTAATATACAGATTGCCGCTGCAGCCCACCGAATTGCGAAGATCCACCGCCAGGCCTTCCCCGCCCCCGTAAAGATACAATTCACCCGGCGTCATCTTCCAGATCGGACCATGCGCTGTCAGCCTGCCCGTCCGAGCCTCCACCCGCTGCCCCTCGAAGATCATCGAACCGACACCGTCCGGCGCCCACTTGCCGCCGCTCAACTCCAGATACGTCAACAGATTGATATCCCCTTCCGCAAGAAGATTGCCCGTGCTGAACGTCTTGTCCGAGCCCGTATCGAGCGCCATGTCGCCCCCGCTCACAAGATCGTCCTTCACGCTGATATACGTACCCGCCTTCAGCACCATGTCGCCGCCCGAAGTAATGCCCCCGTCGACGCCGATGCTGCCGCCCGGACCGCTCGTGATATGCATGTCCCCGCCGCTAACAAGATCCGCCTTGCGTATCTTAACCATGCCCGCGCTCGTGATCGTCATATCGCCGCCGCTGGCAAGGTCCTCCTCAACCGTAACCGAACTCCCGCCCTTCAGCCGTATGTCGCCCGCCACGTTTATTTCACTGCCGCCGCGGAATATCGTCTCGTCTGCCGCCGCCGCCTCCAGGTCCCCCGCCGCTTCGATCTTGCCGTAATTCTCCACGCATCCGACACCGGCTATCGAAAGGCTCTGCGCAAATGCATCCCCCGCGGCAAGTATAATATTACCCGACTGCGCCTCCAGCGTGCCTCTGTTGATCACATGTCCGGCGTCCGCGATGCCCCCGAACGGCGTAATATCCGTAATCTCCACCACGATATTGCTGCCGGAGTTGCCTAAAACGACCTTGTCGCCGGTCGCCATCAGAATCGCCCCTTCTTCGCACACGATCTTACCCTTGTTGATCACTCGCTGCGCGATAAGAGCCGCCTGGTCCCGGGCGATAATCGTCCCCTCGTTGACCACCTCGCCGAATGATCCGCCGTTGCCCGTGAACTTGAAGGTCCCGTTCATAAAATCGTCCTGATCGATCATCAGCGACGACGCCGTGAACTGAGCCGCCTGAACCAGGCTCTCCGGCCCAAACACAATCCCGTGCGGGTTCACGATAATGATATGCCCCCCGAACGCCTCCAGGTTCCCCATGAAGTCCGTGCGCTTGCCGCCCCCGACACGATTCAATACTGCATACCCGCCCTCACCAAGAAACTTCAGCAGCTCGCCTTGCGCCGTGTCCAGCGTAGCCCAGTCGATGATCGCCTTCGGAGCCGTCACCGTAACCTCAACCGCCCCGTTCACCCCGCCCATGCTCGCCCCGCTCACGGGGTTCCCGTCGCTGACCTGAAGCGCAGCCATCGCCGGCCACGCCGCCATCGCGCAAAATGCCGCCGCGAACAAAAAACGCATCACTTGCCCCCTTTTCTTCATCATTCTGTTCACGATTCTTCCCCTGCCCTTCATCTTCTCAGAAACGCCAAAGGAATCCAACGTTCACTCGACCCTTGCCCTCGCGGGTATTGTCCGTCCCGATCAGTGGATAACCGTAGTAAACCACGCCAGTCAGATTGTCCCCTAACTCCACCTTGGCCCCGATACCAACCGACCATAACTCCTGGTCCGTGTGTTCGTACGACCGTGCGTCCTTGATCCGCGCCATACCGTAATCCATAAAAGCTAACGGAGCAAGCTTGCGCACAAACGGCTTGCGATCCTTGACGCCCGGCTCGATGCCCTCACGACGACGATGCGCCTCGCCCCGCTTCACAAGATCGTACTCGTATTGAAGCGACGCCAGAATGCCGCCGTCCGCTATCACCCCGTATTCGTCGTAACCCCGAACGCTGTACATACCCCCAAATGCCGTCATCTGCGAAGGATGAAGCCGCTCGTCCGGCACTACGTACCTAAGCGAGCCGCTCAGATTCTGAATCTTGTCCGCATCCAGATACTGGCTGTGATTAAACGCCGCCGTGTAGATGCTGAAGTTGCCCTTCGCACCCGCCCGAGCCAGCCCTATCTCCCGATCGCTCGACGAGTCGAAGCTCGCAAAACGCTGAAAGGCTATCCGCGTCTCCTTCATGTCGTCCCGGCGATAAGCCTCAACCCCGACCCCCCACAGATCGATATCAACGTCGCTGCCCAGTTCCCGAGGGAATATCGAAGGAGTGATCTTGCTCGTCAAATGGCTCAGCGTCCCCGTAACGTCCACAAACCAGCCCCTGGATTGAAGCAGGTTGTACCGCAGCGTGCCGCCGTAGAAATGACCCCGCCCCAAAAAACTGATCTCGCCCGTTCCGTCGATGTCGAATTCGTTATAACCCCCGAAAACCTCTAAACGAAGCCGCGGACTCAGAACCGGAAAATTATAGCTGCCGTAAATCGAGTACTCATCCCCCATTCGCTTGTCAAGCGGCGTCTGGTACAGCAGCGTCACCGTGTCGTCGATACCCAGCAGGTTCGTATTGATAACCCCGAAGCGAGGCGTCCACTGCCTGTCCTTCGTACCCGCGTTGTCCACCTGCGCAAAAAAGTGCCACGGGTTCGCCTCGTAAACGTTGTACTCCACCGCCAGAGTGTCCGGCGCCGAACCGCGAGAGACCGTCGCGCTGACGTACCGATCCGGATTCAGGTTCAGCAGGTTCAGCAGATCGTCAAGCTCCTTGCGACGCGCAACCTCACCCTCCTTCACCGGCGACCAGCCCAGCAGCGCCGACCGCCTCAAATACCCCTTCTCGACAGGTTCGCCCCCCACGTCGAACGACCGCACGTCCACCTTCGAAACCTTGGCCTCCACAACCTGAACCGTAAGGATGCCGTCCTTCAGTTCCTTGTCCTCGCCGAACGCCTCAGCCGGCACGTAAACGTAGATGCCCGCATAACCGCGCTTGGTATAAACCGAAAGAATATACTCCGTCAGACCGCGAATCGTCCGCGCCGATATCGTTCGAACCGTCCCCGGCTCCGCCGCAACGTCCCTGAGCCCCCGAAAGTCATAAAGGTAATCGCCGATCGGCCCGACCACCTGCTTCTGACGCGAATCGAAAACAACCGGAAGATCCCCTAACAGCTCATCACTGTCAAGAAGCGTGTTGCCGCTGAGCCGCACCTGGCGAATCTCAAATACGGGAGTCGTATCAACAGGAAGACTCGCGATCAGCTTCGGAAGTTCAAGCCGCAGCGGAGCTGCGTGCTCGAACGCCGCGCTTTCTGCCCTCTCGCCAAGCGGATCGGCAACTTCTTCGGTCGCATACGCCGCGCAAACTGACAAAACGAAAACAACGGCACAAAGGACCGCATCTCGAACCGAGGCCTCACCCATCCCAGTCTGCATCTTCATAGCCCCTCTACGCTTTGGCCATTCCGCGCTCAAACGGACAATCCGTGAACAAAGTGGCGGAAAAGACTCCACCCCTCCTGAGTGTATCCCCGAATCGGTGGATATTTAGAAGTTTATTTTAGCCGGACTTTGTCCTTAAGTCAAGCCTTTTCCTCATCCTTAAGCCTAATCCCCAAGCCTGCCCTAAGGGAATTCCTGTAATTTTTCATTTTGCCGCTTGACTATGACTACGCCTGTAGTATATTATGACTACACATGTAGTCGAACCGTAAGGAAAAACCGGGAGCCCAAAAATGGCCGAAAACCTGCAAACCCTTGGCGAACTTGAACTTACCGTCCTCAAGACAATCTGGCAAAATGACGGCTGCACCGTCCAGCAGGCCGTCGAAATGGTCTGCCAAACGCGAAAGTGCGCCAGAACAACCATCCTCACCGTCATACAGCGACTACACGCCAAAAAATTCCTCACCAGAAAAAAAACCGCCGGCATCTATCGCTATTACGCCACCGAAAAACCCCAAACCGTCCTCGGAGGCCTCGTCAAACAGTTCGTCGACAAGGTCCTCGACGGCTCACCCACCGCACTCGTCAGCTACCTCGCCAGCTCCGATGTCAGCCCCCAGGAACTCGCCAAAATGCAGCAGGTACTCGAACAAGCCAAACTCCACAAGGAGGAACAATCATGAACGCCCTGCTCCAATCCATATCCAGCCTCGCCTCAGGTCCGTTCGCCGCCAACCTCGCCGCCGCCCTCCTCCACACCCTCTGGCAGGCAATCGCAATCGCAGCCGCCCTCTGGCTCGTCCTCAGAACCGCCGCCGCCCGCAGCCCCCAAATCCGCTGCACACTCGCCCTTGCCGCCCTCGCCCTCATCCTCATCTCCGCACTGCTAACCTTCACCATCCTCGACCGCACCACCGCACCGCACGCCAAATCTCCCGCACCGTCCGCCGCAGCGCACAACCAGCCGCCCCAAAGCCTCGACTCGACAGTCACCCCCCATGCATCCCACCCCGCCACATACGCCCCCACCGAACCAACCGCCGAGCAAGCCGCCTTCGCCCGGCCCACCCGCACGTCCGCCCACTGGCACACACCCGCCGTCCTCCTCTGGCTCGCCGGCGTCGCTTTCATGCTCTGCCGCTCCGTATACATGATATGCGGTGCCTCCAGGCTCCGCCGAACCTGCCGCCCCCTGAACGACCCGCAAATCTCCGCCATCCTCCAGGACCTCTGCCGCAAAATGCAAATCACCAGACAAGTCGCCCTCGCAGCCATCGACAACGTCGCCTCACCCGCCGTAGTCGGCCTCTTCCGCCCCGCCATCCTCCTGCCGGTCTCAATGATGACCGGCATGTCACCCGACGACATAACTGCAATCCTCGCCCACGAACTCGCCCACATCAAACGCTTCGACTGCCTCGTCAACTTCGCCCAAATGATCGTCGAAGCCCTGCTCTTCTTCAACCCCGCCGTCTGGTGGGTCTCCCGCCAGATACGCATCGAACGAGAAGCCTGCTGCGACGCCGCCTCCGTATCCACCACCGGCCGAAAACTCGGCTACGCCCGCCTCCTCTACGAATACGCCGCCGCACTCTCAAAGGCCCCCGTCGCCCCGGCCGCAGCCGCAATGCTCCCCTTCGGCAAAACCGACAGCGACGGCGCCATGCTCGACCGACTCCAGAGAATCGTCGTCAATGGCCACCGACCAAGAATGCGCCTCTCATGGTACATGACCCTCGCCATGATCGCCGCCGCCGCCGTACTCTCACTCGGCCTCTGGCACGGAACAAAAGCCGGCGTCGAATTCGCCGGCAAAATCCTCACCCCGCACGAGCGCATCGAAAAAATGGCCGAAATCAAAGAGACCCACGGCCAGCCCGCCTACGATCACGAAGCATCATCACGAAGCCTCACCGAAGATGAAAAGGTCACACTCAGCGGTATCGTCCGCACATGGGACGGCCTGCCCCTCCCCGAGAAGGCATACATGACCGTGCATACACAACGCCCCGGCCACGGCATCAGCGCGGCAGTCGGCATCGACCGCAAAGAGCCTGGTCACGCTTCCTTCTCCACCAGGGGCAGCTACGGCGTCATTCACATCTCCGCCCACGCCGACGGCTACTCGCCCTGCTTCCTCGGACCCTTCGAACTCGAACCCGGCGACGAAAAGCACGACATCGAAGTCATCTTCCAGCAGGCCCGCCATGCCGAAATCCAACTCGTTGACGCCGACAGCGGCGAGCCGATCGAAGGCGTCGAACTGACCGGCGGCCACGCCTTCCACCCCGGCGGCTGGCATTACACCATCCGCGTTGCCGCCACCGATGACCAGGGCAAGGCAAGCATCGCCTTCGTCGAGAACGTCCCCATAACGCTCCGCGCAAAAGCCGACCTCTACGAACACACCCAATTCGAAAAGATAACCCTTTCTCCCGCCGATCCGCTCGTCCTCGCCCTCCGCAAGGCCCTGCCGACCACCGGCACGGTGTTCTCCGCCGCAACCGGCCAACCCGTACCCGGCGCCCAAATCCGAATCCATCGCAAAAGCGACCCCCAGGCCTTGGGCTACGGCCGCGACCAGGGCGAGGTCCTCGCAACCACCGACGCCGACGGCCGATTCACAATCACCACCCTCCAATCACCAAGCAAATACATCCTCGCCATCAAGGCCGACGGCTGCGCTTACGCGTTTGTCCCCGAAGTAAGCCCCGGCGATACCGACATCAACGTCCACCTTCAAAATCAAATTGTAATTAGAGGCCAGGTCGTAGGCCCCCTCGAAAATCTCCCCACCTACAAAGGCCAAACCGCCGTAAACTACACCTGCGGACACGAATACGACCACCACAGCCACTGGGACAGGGAACAATACGCCCCCATTACTGAAACCGACGACGGAGTCTTCTTCCAAATCGACAACGTCTGGGGCAACCGCATCAACATAGGCCCCCGCCGCTTCCGCCAAAGCCTCGACCTCGACAAAGATGAAATCCCCCAACTGCTCGTCCTCGACCTCCGCGAAAAAACCGCCCCCGACGGCGCCCCCTACACCAAACGCACCGTCGTCCTCAACTTCAACGTCCCCAAAGACGCCCCGCCCGTCCAGGGCAACGTCCGCATCGCCTCGTTCGATCCCGACAAAGGCTACAGCTACGGCAAACTCGTCGACGTCATCGACAACAAGGCACAAACCGAAATCGTCGCCCCCGGCACATTCAGCTATGAACTCGCCGACACCATAGGCTACTGGTTCAAATCGCAGCACGGCCTGAAGCTCGACTCCGACCCCGACCCTTACGTACTCACCCTCGACGCCATACCCGCCGGCGCCATCTTCGGCGAAGTCTTCGACCACGACGGCAGCCCCATCGGCAACACAATGGTCAGCGTCCAAACCGTCGAAAAGTCGCCGCTCCTCGGCGATGTCCATTTCGACGGCGTCCAGGGCAAAAACAGCGCCAGCGAAGCAGAACGCCGAACAAGATTCAGCATCCAGCCCCTCCCCCTCGGCGGCAAGTACCGCGTCATCCCCCATCAGGGCTGCATGTATCTCGTCTCCGACACCATCACCCTCACCGACCAGCAGCCCATCCGACAACTCGACCTCACCTTCCCCAAAGGCCTAACCCTCACCGGCAAAGTCCTCCACCCCGACGGCGCCCCCGCACCCGGAATCGAATACGACCTCGCCTTCATCGCCGAACAAGGCGGCAGCTTCGGCCGCACCGGCCGATTCACCGACGCCGCGGGCGTCTTCACATGCGAAAACGTAAACCCCAACCCACAAGGCAAATACGTCCTCCACATCATGAGCACCAAAACCTGGCGCCCCCAAAGCATCGACGTCACCGACCTCCACAGCGAACTCACCGTAACCCTCGCCCCAGGCGCCGTCGCCGCAGGCCGAATCATCCACGCACAAACAGACGCCCCCATCCCCGACGTCGAAGTCTCCGCATATTTCTATGACACCAAAACAAACACAAGCGAAAACCTCAAAGCCGAATCAAAAACCAACCACGACGGCCGATTCCGCTTCTCAAACATGAAACCTCACCAAACATACAACCTAATCTTCGCAGGATGCCGCAACATCGACCCCAAATCCCCAAAAATCACCCCAGGCAAAACCAACGAAAACACCTGCAAAGTCCAACCCTACAACTGAATCACCCCCCAATACCAACGTCATTGCCAGCGCAGCGAAGCAATCCAAACCCGCGCCCAACCACGTGTGTCCGCGCAGCAAACTCTTGACAAACCCGCCGCCTTCGCATAACTTTCCCAAAACAAAGCTTTCCAGGACGCGCCCCATGACAGACAGAAAAGGTGACGACCACTACAAATCTCCACTCTTGGACCACAACACCTTTGCCTCCCTCCCCGCAAGGCTCAGGTGCAACCTCTTGAAGTACGCCTTCCATTATCCGGTCCTGCCCGGCTTCTTCGTAATAACCCAGGTCTCCGCCTGGTACTGCTTCACACTGGCTTCATCTTCTCTGCTCATCCCCGCCGTGCTCTCGGCCTCTTTGATCTTCCTCTATTGGAAGCACATCGCCGCGCTGTGTTGGCACGGCGACCTGTGCCCCGCCAAAGTCATCTCCACCAACCCGCTCCTCATCGCAGTCCATACGGATCTGACCCTCTGCGATGCTCCCTTTCCCGTGATCAAGATCATGAAGCCGCCCCACCTCACGTTCGGCCGCAAAACGCCCTGCATAGGCGACCGCCTCGCAGCCGTCGCACTGTATAAATCCACTGGAAGATACCACGGCCGATGGGACGACTTCACACCGCGTCCAATCCAGTGCGTCACCCTCAGCAAGTCGCGCGTCCAGAGCACCATCGAAAGAATACCGCACGAACTGTGGGACGACCTCGACGAAAACCTCAATGCCGTCTCCGAACCGCAATCCCCCGGCCTGTACCACAAGGGTGAACTAATATCCTATACGTAACGCCGCCCCCCAGCACGCGCCAAGGGTACCTGGTACTTTTTTTGACATCACCCCCGCCCACACAAAAACACACGCCCACCCCAAACCAACAGAACCCCACAACACCCCATTAACAAAAAAGGTACCAGGTACCTTTAATTCGCGCCCCACACAACCCACACCGCCGCTCCCGCGCCGGCTGCGTCACTTCCGTCCCTGTCACTCGCCCGCGTCCACCCCGTCCATCCCGTCAATAAGGTCAACACGGTCAGTGCCTGTCATTCCCGTGAAGACGGGAATCCAGCACATGCCAACGCCCCCCGCCGGCAACCACCCCGCCATCCACGCCATCCACCCCCATCACTCCCATCAAACGCCGCTCCGCACCCCCGCTCCGCACCCCCGCCCCCGCAGCCCACACTTGCCCCCAGCCAAACAAACTCTATAATAGAATCGACAAACGGCC
>Ga0334882_1003648_pt1 | contig 13863 bp, 12 predicted proteins | sample GraSluR1_MG_5_FD_207226 | JGI IMG/M metagenome (GOLD analysis project Ga0334882, IMG submission 207226) | Sludge microbial communities from methane-producing bioreactor in Wageningen University, Netherlands - Granular Sludge_15_04-R1 | ecosystem: Engineered > Bioreactor > Anaerobic >... | reverse complement strand
GAAAAAATCATACCTAAATTAGTAGATATACTAAAATTACCGGAAAATTGTAAATATCAAGATATTGCGTTATCCCTGGCTGAGAAAATTGCTCTGGAAGTTGGAGTTGATCGTTTTCGTATCTATTCTTTTACAGAATTAATCGATAGCATAATCAACAAATATGGCCAGAATAAAAAAATGGATTCCAAAAAAGAAAGTAGTTTAATCTCTCAATTCGGGTTTCTTTCCTTGTTTAGCGGAGACAATGTTCTAAAAAAGTTAGTGAAGGATTTGTTGAATGAAAAATTAATCAAATCTCTTAAAGATACACAAGAATAAGATAAAGGATAAGGAGGTCAAAATCTTATGTCACAGAACAAGGATTTCTATCAAAAAGTTTTGTTGGTTGATGTAAATACTAAATTTTATCGAGTCGATCGTTTCAAGGTTGGAGATTATTTTGGTCCACCTGATTTAGGCTTATATCTGGCCGGTAAATACAATAGTCTGAATATCGGTACCGGATTGCTGGCTGGTTCTATTTTCCCCGGGTCTAACCGGTTGTTCTTTAGTGGATTTTCTCCCTGTTGGGGTGGTTTTTATATTTCTTCCATGGGCGGAGCCGGACTTGTCTTTGATAATCTGGGGATTAATACGCTATCCATTGTTGGTTGGGCAAGAACTCCTTCTGTATTATATCTGAACCGAATCCATGGAGAAGAAATTAAAGTTGATGTTTTACCTCTTGATTTGCATGCAATTTGGGAAGAGGGCGAAGGCGGGATTTATAGCCTGATGGATTATGTATATGGGGAGTATGGTTACTTTTATGAGAATGAACCTCGTATATTGGCTATAGGGCCTGCTTCGGAAGTAACCGATTTCGGAGCCATTTGTTCAGTCCCCATACAAAATGGAAAGCTGAGTTCTGTGGATACCTGGGCAGGAAGAGGCGGTTTTGGCACTAAAATGTTAAAACAGCATAATATTGCCGCAGTCATTTATGGAGGAACTTATGTGGATGAAGACTTTCGGGATAGAAAAGTTGCAGACCAATGGTTCGAAGACAAGTATCAGGAAAAGATGGCAGCAAAAGATATTGAAGCAACAACGAAGTATCGTTTTGAGAAAAACTTTGGTACCGGTGGTACCTTCGGAGTCAATTATAGTACCGTAAATGGCAGTTTGTTGACCTTGAACTACCGGAGTATTTATATGAAGGAGGAAGAACGGGTTGAAATTCATCAAAAATATATTCTAAACCATTATTTAAAACAGTTTAACGAGGAAACCATTCAAAATAAATTACAAAAAACCTGTGGAGAACCCTGTGCCGCAGTTTGTAAGAAAATGAGGGGAATTTATAAAAAAGATTACGAACCCTATCAAGCACTAGGCCCATTATGTGGAATTTTTGATCAGAGAGCTGCCGAAAAACTGGTTCGCCATGCTGATCGTTATGGATTTGATGCAATTGCTATTGGAGGCGTCCTTGCCTGGCTCATGGATTGTTTGGATCAGGATTTAATTGCCCTGTCTGACCTTGGAATAAAGGAAAAACCGGTATTTTCCATGGATGGTTTTTCTGTAGAAACCGATTCTATGCATAATGCTGATATAGGTGTTATTCTTCTTGATAAAATAATTAATCAGGAAAAATATCTGGACTTAAACCGGGGTGCCCGGGAATTAGCCAAAGAATTAAGCCGGATAAAAAATGAAAAAATCATTCATCATTTTGTGTATAATGCATTTGCCAGGAAAGGATGGATGGTGCCAAATCAATATTGGACCACGGGAGTTCTTTCCCCTATGGCTATTATGGGCAAGTATTACATGTTCTACGGAGATGCCTTTGTCCCGCCACGTGAGCTTGGAAGAGTAAACGCAAAGCGTTTTGAGCAGGAACTTATACTGGATACATTTGGCATATGCCGCTTCCATCGAAAATGGGCAGAAGAAATGATTCCGGAAATTATGGGCTCATTATTTGATATGCAAGATTTATTTTTAGAAAAAGTTTATCAGACTGCCCACCATATTAACACTCGAAATGCATCGATTTTTTGGGAATCAGAAAGAAACATAGACTTTGTTTATTCTTTCTTGAAAAGAAAGCAGCTGATTGGTAATGAAAAAAGCAAAGAACTGAGTAAATGGATTGATTATTTTGAAAGAAATAAAAAAGAAGCTGCCATGGATTTCTGGTATGAGATACACAAAGGAATCACCGAATCATTACATAATAGGTGATGTTAGCTTTTAAAAAGAATATCAAACTTAAAACATAGTAATGGTAAATAATGAGGGTAGCTAAATTTTGGAGATTATTATGGATCTGCCGAAACTATATATCGGGACATCCGGCTGGCATTATCAACATTGGATAGGTCCCTTTTACCCAAAAAATTTAGAAAAAAAAGAAAGGTTAAATTATTATAGTCAATATTTTTCTACAGTAGAAATTAACCATTCTTTCTATAAATTACCTGACCAGGGCACTTTCCAAAATTGGGTAGAACAAGTACCGGGAAATTTCACTTTTTCAGTTAAGGCAAGCCGGTATATAACCCATATGAAAAAACTCAAAGATACATCCGAAGCACTGAGTCGTTTTATGAATGGGATTAAACCACTAAAAAGAAATCAGGGTCCAATATTATTCCAATTGCCACCTCACTGGAAATGTAATATAGAAAGACTTGAAAGCTTCTTAGAAATATTGCCTTTTGAAGGACAATATGTCTTTGAATTTAGAGATTCCTCCTGGTGGAACAATGAAACCTATAAATTATTAAAACAGAATAAAGCAGCTTTTTGTATCTTTGATTTGGCTGGTGTACTGTCTCCCATTATTTCGACAACTAATTTTGTATATATTCGCTTGCATGGTCCTAATGATGCTTATAAGGGTTCCTATTCTGAGGAAGCATTAAATAAATGGGCTGAGAGGATTCAAAAATGGATTACTAAGGATAAAATGGTATTTTGTTATTTTGATAATGATCAAAATGCTTTTGCCTCAAAGAATGCATTACAATTAGAACAAATACTACAAAGTTATCCTAAAAATAAATAAATCCATAATTGGGATTATCTCAAAATAATTTTTAAATTAAGAGGGTGTTTATAATGAACTTTAAGGATCTTTCTAAAAAAATTGGAGAGAAACTAAAAACAATTCCACCATCATGGAATTCACAGAAAGCAGTATTGGAGCTTTCGGAAGAATGTTATGCAATGTGGGAACAAACTGAATGGATGGATTTTTATTTTAATTATTTGTGTGAAAAACATTTACCCAATGTTATTCCGATTAATGAAAAGGTTTGTGGAACGACTTTTTTTGATGGCTTGAAAGATTTTATTCCTGATTTTAAGGTAAAAAATAGAAAAAGTATAGATGGACAGAAAAATACTAATAACATTTTGACCAACAAGGAGTTTGATCTGGCTTATCATAATTACCAGCATTGGCGCCAGATGGAATGGATTGAAAGTTATTTTAACTATTTATGTGAAAAACAACTATCCGGTATTTTGCAGATACCTGGTCCGACTTTCCAAAAATTTAGTTTTAATGCCTTTCTTAAAATTCCCTGGATTTTCAAATTATATATTGAAAATACTGGTAATGAAAAAATAATTTTAGCAGATTCTAACCTGATAACTCAGGGATTAATTAAATTTGAAAAGATTGGGATTATTTTGGCAAGCGGTGCTGTTGAATATCCTAAGGAAAAAATATCTACAAATAAAATTAATAATAGAATTGTAAATAATCAAGATGAACTTATGAGGAAAAAAGAGATACGACAACATTCAGTTTTTCAGTTAAATCATATTTATTTTATTCCAATATCATCTGAGGCAATACAGAAATGTGAAACATTTCAACCTGGAGGATTTAAAAGTAAAGAGCATTTAAGGGAAAAGGTATTGCTAAATGTTTCTGAGACCAAAAATAGAAGTGAGTTTTCCCTCAAATTTTCTGAATGAAATCCGAGCTGTAGGTGTTTTTTTAAGGCAATAATCTTTTCTCTTAGGCTCTCAGCAAGCGCATGAGATGGCTTTCTACCGCTATTTTTGTGCAAAAGCGCATTTGCCCCGGATGTCTTGACTCCTTTCTTGAGGCGAAGTATTTGCCGGGTAGAAAGTCCCAAAGAAATTGCTGCCTGTTTGACTGTCAACTGCTTTTCTATCAGCTTAGAGATCGTCACATACCTACCAAGTTGTTTTTGAGACATTGGATAATATACCTCTTTATTCATAGTGACATTTTATCAAGATAATTAATAAGGTGACATTATCACAAAATAATCACATCCGGTAAAAAATATTTGACATTGTAAAAAAATTTTTTTATTATTATAATATACGGTCCACGGTCCACGGTGTGTAATAATCAAATAAAATAAATATACCCTTAACTAATACTAATATTTAAATACAAATCGGATTCTCCATTAAAATTTAAAATAATATTACAGGCCTTATGGTTTTAAGATAAACTAAATATAGAATTTTATAAATGGTATAAATTATAAATATTTTTAGTAAGGGAGTTGAATTTTTTGGAATTATTAGCCTTAGTCGTTCCATTCGTATTTTTTCTTATTATAGGTTTCCCTATTGCTTTTAATTTGTTGTTAAGTTCAATAATATATTTAATTGCCGGAGGATATCCTTTAACCCTGGTTGGCCAAAGAATGTTTGAAGGAATGAGTAGTTTTGCTTTATTGGCAGTCCCTTTTTTTATTCTAACCGGACAATTTATGCTAAAGGGCCATCTCTTAAAGTCAATGACTGAATTTATTAACTCATTTTTTGGTCATGTAAGAGGGGCGCTTGCTCTTGTTACTATTGGAACATGTTTATTCCTGGGAGCCATTGTTGGTTTAGCATTAGCTGCAATTGCTTCATTGGGTTCATTTTTGATTCCCATGATGAAAGAAGAAGGCTATTCACCCGCATTTAGTTCAGCAGTTATGGCTTCAGCATCATTATTAGGCCCTATCATGCCACCAAGCGTACTTATGATTTTATACTGCATGTCTGTTGGGAGAACTTCTATAGCAGGGTTGTTTTTGGCTGCAATAATACCAGCAATAATTATTGCAATTTCACAAATGATAGTTGTTTACTATAAAGCAAAAAAATACAATCTTCCCCATCATTCTAAAACGGGTTGGCCAGAAAAATGGACCCAATTTAAGAAATCTTTGCCAGCTTTATTCTTACCGGTCATTATCTTGGGTGGAATTTTTGGAAGAATATTTACTGTAACAGAAGCGTCTGCAGTTGCAGCTTTATATGCGTTTATCTTAACATTTTTTGTTTTTAGGGAAGCAAAATGGTCTGATTTACCAGAAATATTTTTAGAAACTGCCCTTACTTCTGGGTTGGTAATTTTACTAGCCGGAACAGCAACAGTTACCGCATGGGCTATTGCTAATGAACAGATAATATATATATTAATTGAGCCATTTTCGAATGTACCAACTTGGGTATTTTTACTTTTTGTAAATATTCTTTTACTTTTAAATGGCATGTTTATGGATGATTATGCTTCAGTGGTTGTTTTAGGGCCAATTATTGCGCCTATTGCTTGGAGATTAGGAGTAGATCCATTACACATTGGAGCCATTATATGTATTAATTTAGTTATTGGTTTGGCAACCCCTCCTTTTGGAATTGCCCTTTTTGTTACCAGTCCCATGGCTGGGGTGACGATAGAAGAAACTGTTCGCGAAGCAATCCCTCTTATTTTAGTTAGTATCGCGGTCTTATTGCTAATTACTTATATTCCCCAGATTTGTCTCTGGTTACCAAGAACTTTAGGTTATTAAGAAAATGTTAAAAATAATATAAATATTTTTTAGGAATCATGTTAAATTGACTAGAAAAAATTTCCAAAAAGAAGGGAGGTAACAAGTAGAGGGAAAAACTGATAAAGTGCCTAAATAAACAAAAAATATCTTTAAAAGGAGTGTTTATCAAAGATGAAAAATAATAAATTCTTATTAGTATTAATTATTTCTCTGATTTTATGTTTGCTAGTTAGTTCTAATGTACTAGCTGCACAAAGAGTTCGAATTTCTGTTTGCAATGCTCCAACACATCCTCAAAATATTGGCTTGGAAATTATGAAACAGTATGTTGAAGAAAAAACAGATGGCGAAATAGTTATTGCAGTTTATCCCAATTCCCAATTAGGAGCTGAAAGGGAATCTGTAGAACAGTGTACCAGTGGTTCGTTGGAAATGGCAACCGCATCTGCCGGGCCATTGACTACATTCAACAATAAATTTATGGTTTTAGATATTCCCTTTGCATTTGATAGTTATGAAGTAGCTTGGATGGTATTAGATGGTCCTATTGGACAGGAATTACTTGAATCATGTGAAGAAGCAGGTCTAAAAGGACTTGCTTATATGGAGAATGGGTTCCGCCATGTAACTAATAGTGTGAGACCTATTGAAACTGTTGAAGATTTTAAAAATATAAAAATAAGAACAATGGAAGCACCAATGCATATGGAAAATTTTAAATTATTAGGCGCTAATCCCACTCCTGTACCCTGGACTGAATTATATCTGACTATTCAACAGAAAATTGTTGATGGCCAGGAAAATCCATTAGCTAATTTATGGGAAACCAAAATGTATGAAGTTCAAAAATATGCATCTTTAACTGGTCATATTTATGATCCTATGCCCCTTGTAGCGGATTTAAAATGGTTTGAAAGTCTAACACCTGAACAACAGTCAATTATTGAAAAAGGTGCTTTATTGGGACAAAATTACAGTCGTTTTGTAAATAAAATAAGAGAAGAGCAACTGGTTGATCTATTGACTGCTGAAGGAATGGAAATCAATGATGTATCTGCAGAAGCAAAGGCAGAAATGAGAGAAATGTCTCAGGATAAGGTTGTACAAAAAATCAAAGATAACGCTGATGCCGATTTTGTAGACAAATGGTTGGATGCTATCAAATTAGCAATAGATGATGTTAATGCTGGTTTATAATTAAGATAGACTCTATCTAAAACTGATAACAGGGAGGGATACAAATGCCCTCCCTGTGCTATGTTTTAATTTTAGAATATATATTCATTTAACAATTAGAGGTAGAGGTGAATAATTTTGAAAAATAGAACAGGAAACTGGTTCTTTGATTTGTGTAATATTCTAGAAAAAATTACTTTATATATAACCATGGTTTTATGTAGTACTATGCTTATTATAGCCTGGCTTCATGTGATTAGACGATATGTCTTTAATAATGCCTTAACTTGGTCTGAAGAATTTTTGAGATTTTCTTTAGTCTGGTTTGCCTTATTAAGCGCAAGTATTATACATAAGAGAAGGGGGCATTTGGGTATAGTTATTTTCAGAGCCAGAATGCCAAAAATAATTAAAAATCTGTGTGAAAGATTGATGCCATTTCTAGCTACTATTGCTACTACGCTTACTACAGTTTATGGGATAAACCTTGTAATGAGGGTTAGAGAGCAGCTAACAGCAGCATTAAGAATTTCAATGTCATTACCTTATGCCGCAATTCCAGTGGCCTTTTTCCTAATGACATTATATGGCATTAGCCATATAATAGAAGATTTTCAAGGAATACAAAGGAATACAAAATAATAATGACAATTCAAATGCAAATTAGAAAATAACAAAATTAAATGGATATTATTTATGAATTATAATATTTTTGAAAAAAAGAATGTTATAACTTTTGTGGATCAATATGAAAAAGTTATGATAGATATAAAAAAGGACTATTTTGATGGATTATTAAGAATAAAAGAACCAGAAAAAATCAATTGGCCAGATGACTTTATAAACTCTATTAAAAATCCAATTAACTCAAAACCATTGCACGAAATAGCTAGCGGGGCAAAAAAAATTGTAGTTATTATTTCAGATGCAACAAGAGGGGTCCCGACCAATTTAGTATTTCCATTTGTAGTAGAAGAATTGGGCAAAGCTGGTATTGGATTAAACCAGATTAGTGTGGTAGTTGCCCTTGGCGTACACAGAAAAGCCACAGCAGATGAAATGAGGAATATGATTGGAGAAAAATATATCGATAAAATAGATATTTTTAACCATAATCCCTATGACAGAGAATATCTTGTTAACTTGGGTGAAACAAAATACGGAACACCTGTAGAGATAAATAAACTTGTTTTTAACGCTGATTTTAGAATAGCGATAGGAAAAGTTGAGCCACACGAATTTGCTGGATTTTCTGGTGGTAGAAAAACCATATTACCGGGAATATCAAGTGAGACTTCAATCAAGATTAATCATCGACCAGAAATGTTAATGAAAAGTGAATCTAGACCAGGAAGGTTGTATGATAATGTCATTCATTTAGATATGTTAGAAGCAGCAAAATTATTGAAAATAGATTTTAATATAAACTTTGTATTAGATTCTGAAGGCAATACTATTGGTTTATTTTCAGGAGATATTTTTGATGCTCATCAGGAAGCTGTCAGATTTTTAAAATCCTTTTGTGAAGTAAAGATAAAAAAAAATCCAGATATAATCATTACCACACCAGGTTATCCACTCAATATTGATTTTTATCAATCAATTAAACCCTTAATTGCCTTAGAACCTGTTTGTACAAAGGATACTGTTATTATATTATACTCATCATGCCCTGAAGGGTTAAACTCGCCAGATATGCTTTGGCCGTTTCAAAATTCAACCAATATCAAGGAAGTAATTGACAAGTTGAAAAGAAACTATAAAATCCAGATGGATCACGCTTTATTACTAACAAAAATTATAAATAAAGGAATTCATTTAATAGTCTACGCGCCAAATGTAGATTCAGAATTATTAAAAATGATGTACCTTGAACCAACAAGTGGATTGCAGCATGGTTTGAATGAAGCGTATAAGAAAATAAATAAAAAAGATGCTAGTGTTCTAATCTACCCTCAAGCACAAAGAACATTACCAATATTCGATAAAAGATTATAATTTTTTTAAAATGATTATTTATTAATGTTTTTATATAATTTAATTTTAGTTTCAAAAATATTTATAAAAATTTAAGGAGAAAAAAAATGTCAAAATACAAAATAAGTGAAGTTAAAGCTTTTGAAATATTAGATTGTCGGTGGACTCCAACAATACGTGCTGAAGTAACTGTCAATGATGATACAAAAGGACAGGCAGATACACCTGCTGGACGGTCTACTGGCTCAAATGAAGCAAAGGAATTACGAGATGGTGGAAAAAGATATGATGGACTGGGTGTAGAAAAAGCTATAAAAAATATTAATGAAATCATCGCTCCAGAATTAGTAGGAATGGATGTAACTGAACAGAGAAAAATAGATCATAAAATGATAGAATTAGATGGAACAAAAAATAAAGAAAAATTAGGAGGGAATGCCATTATTGCCGTGTCCCTAGCTTGTGCCCGTGCAGCAGCCGCTACGACAGACCTACCGCTTTATCGGTATATTAATCCTAATGCCCATATTCTACCGGTTCCACTATTAAATTTAATAAATGGCGGACGATTAACTTCTAACGACCTTGATATTCAGGAGGTTTGTATTTTCCCAATAGGGGCAAAATCTTTTAAGGAAGCTATGGAAATAGGATACGCAGTTAATGAAAAATTAAGACCTATAATTATAGATAATTATGGGAAAATTGCCGCAAACGTAGGAGATGAGGGGGGATTTGCCCCTCCAATCGTTAAGGTAAGAGAAGCTATGAATCACCTGGTTCAAGCAGTGCAGCAATCTGGTTTTGAAAGCAAAATTGTTTATGGATTCGACTGTGCGGCCACTCATTTCTATAATCCAAAAACAAAAAAATATTTATTAGAAGGTGAAGAAATGAGTAGTGAAGAACTTTTAGATTATTATAGACAACTGATAAAAGAATATCCTATTGCCACCATGGAAGATCCTTTTAGTGAAGATGATATTGAGGGCTTTGTTAAAGCAACCAAGCAACTTGGCATTCAGATTATTGGTGATGATTTCTTCTGCACTAATCCTGAATTAATTAAAAGTAGAGCAAAATTGGGTGGAGCAAATGCTCTTTTATGGAAATTCAATCAAGTAGGAACATTATCTGAAGCATTAGATGCAGCTAGTATTGCTTATCGTAATAAATTTGGAATAATGGTTTCTGAAAGATCTGGTGAAACAGAAGATCCTATCCTGGCTGATTTTACCGTAGCTTTGAATGCAGGGCAGATAAAGACTGGAGCAGGTGTAAGAAGTGAAAGGACTTCAAAATACAATCGTTTACTAAAAATTGAACAAGAATTAGATAATACTGCAAGATATGCCGGACAAGATTATTGTATGCCAATATAATGTAAAAATAAAAAATATTTACCAATATAGAAAAAAATTCCTGGAGGTATTTATTGAAATATATTAAAAACAAAGAACAATTATTATCGCATGGTAATCATAAATTAAGAGAAATAGCCATAGGAATAGTTGAACATGCATTAGCAAAGGCAGATCCATATGTAGCAACAAATAAATTAGTAAAATTGGAAAACAATATTTTATATGTTGGCAAACAAACATTTAATTTATCGAATGTTGGCAAAATATATGTTATCGGGGCTGGCAAGGCAACTTACCCCATAGCAAAAGCCTTAGAGGAAATTTTGTTAAATAAAATTTATGATGGAGCAATAATATGTAAATATGGCCAAGAAGGTCAATTAAAACGCATAAGAGTGTATCATGCCAGCCATCCTTTCCCTGATGAAAATGGGTTTTCAGCAGCAAAAGAAGTTTTAAAATTGGCAAATAATACTAAGGAAAACGATCTTATTTTTTCCTGTATAACAGGTGGAAGTTCGGCACTAATGCCCTATCCTGCAAATAACATTTCTCTTGAGGATAAGCATCTAGTGAATAAGCTATTGCTTACCTGTGGAGCAAATATAATTGAAATAAATTCTGTCCGGAAACATTTAAGTCAGATTAAGGGGGGACGGTTAGCAAAAAATATACATCCAAAAGCTCATTTGATTAACTTAACCGTATCTGATGTGATTGGAGATCCTCTTGATTATATTACTGGGCCAACTGTTCCAGATACCTCAACTTTTGACGATGCAAGAAAAGTTATTTCAAAGTATAAACTTTGGGATAAATTACCTGAATCCGCAATTTTTTATTTAAAAAAAGGGAATCAGGAAAATGAATCCCCAAAACCAGATGATTTAAAAAATCATCACATTGATACTTATGTCATTGTTCCAGGAGATTCAGCCTGTATGGGTGCTGAAGAAAAGGCAAAACAACTAAAATTGAATACCATGATTCTTTCTACAATGTTTGAAGGAGAAAGCGCAGAATTAGGCAGGACTTTTATTTCTATTGGCAAAGAAATTTATTTGAATAATAGACCAATTAATCGTCCTTGTGCTATTATTGCTGGAGGGGAAACAACTATAAAATTGGGAAATAATTATGGCTTAGGTGGACCTAACCAAGAATTTGCAATGAGTTCTTTGCTTTATATGAAAAATATTAATAATATGTTGGTTTTAGGCCTTGATACTGATGGAACAGATGGGCCTACAGATATTGCCGGGGCAATGGTTGATAGCCAATCAATTATTGAAGCAGAAAAACATGGTATTTCAATTCAGGAAGAACTCTCAAAACATAATGAGACAGAAATCTTGCTAAAAATTAATGATGCGATTTTAACCGGAGCTACCGGAACAAATGTAAATGATCTTAAGATATTAGTCATCCTATAGTACTATAATAATTATTTGAATTATATGAAAAATTATCTTACATAATTATCGGAGAAAGACATGTTTGAGGTAAAGAGAAAAGTAGTAATAGCACAGGAAGTTGCCCAGGATATAAAAAATGCTATTAAAAAAAAGATAATTAAACCCGGAGAAAAATTAAACGAAACACAGATTGCCAGATCTATGGGTATTAGCAGATCACCAGTCAGAGACGCCTTGCAACAGTTAGGGAAAGAGGGGGTTGTTGTTAACATTCCCTATAAAGGCACTTTTGTAAATATTTTAGGTGTTAAAGATATTGAAGATATGTATGAATTAAGAGCTGTTTTAGAATCGTATGCATTAGAAAAAGTTATTAGTACAAATAATAAAAAGTTTATTAAAATACTAAGATTAATTGTTGATGAAATCGAAGAAGCAATATCGCAAAAAAAATTTGAAATACTATCCAAGAAAGATGTTGAATTTCACAGAAAAATATGCCATTTTACAAATAATAAAAAGTTAATAGAAATATGGGAAGGTTTTCAGACACAATTTGAGATATTAATAACTTTAGAGAGTAGCTTTTATGAGCGAATACAATTATTGGCTGATGAACATGAGGAATTGCTATTTTTAATAAAAAAAGGAAAAATTAAAGAAGCTCAAGAGAAAGATAGAGCTCACATTATTCAAGCCCTGGAGTTTTTAAAAAAAAGCATGAAATGATAATATTATTATTCAAATGTGGCTGTGGCCAATATTTTGTTTAGAGGAGAAGAAAAAAATTTATAAAGTATTAATAACTAGAAAAATACCGGAAAATGGATTAAAAAAATTAAAGGAAATAAGTGAGATTTATCTACCTGAAGCAGGAAAAGAAACTTTTAGTCGGGAAGAATTATTAAAATATGCGCCCACATTGGATGCCATTATTCCTGTAGCTGGTGATAGAATTGATGCCAAATTTATTAATTTAGCCAAAAACTTGAAGATAATAAGTGCATATAGTGTAGGATATGACAATATTGATATAAAGAAAGCTGCTGAACATAACATACCAGTAACTAATTTGCCAGATGCAGTAACTGAAAGCACAGCTGAATTGACTTTTTTAATTATGCTTGCAGTTAGCAGACGTTTAATTGAATGTGATAACTATGTTAGATATTATAATGATCAAAATTGGCATCCATTCCTATTTACCGGAAATGAATTATATGGTAAAAAATTAGGAATAATCGGTATGGGTAGGATAGGGAAATCTGTAGCTAGAAGAGCAATTGCTTCTGGAATGGAAATCTATTATTATGATAATGATAGATTATATGATATAGAATTTGAAGCAAGTTTAGTACCATTTAAAAAGTTAATATCATCTGTTGATTACATCTCTTTGCATGTGCCTTATACAAAAAAAACACATCATATGATTGGAGAATTTGAGTTTAATTTAATGAAAAAAAATACCTATTTTGTGAATGCCTCGAGAGGGGCGATTGTAGATCAGAAAGCCTTGATCAGGGCTTTGCAGGAAAAACATATTAAAGGAGCTGCTCTAGAAGTTTATGAAACAGAACCACAGGTCCCTGAAGAATTAACAAGGTTAAGAAATGTGGTGCTTACTCCACATGTTGGTACCAACACAGTTGAAACAAATCTTAAAATGGCAATAGAAGCTTCAAACAATATTATTCAAATCTTTAATGGTAAGAAACCCACAAAAATAGTAAATCTCTAATTGTAATAATTTACCTAATCGGAAAATTTCTTTTTATATTCTGCTTATATCTTAACAAGTGAAAAATTTTTTGTAAAATTTTATTAGGAAAATATATACTAATAGCATATAATAAGGGTGTCCAAAAGTAATTTGATAATTTAAAAAGTATAAAAACTTTAATTTTAAACAAAGAAATACCTATAGTATCAGGAAATAATATCAATGAATAAAAAAATTAAAGGTTTTGTATTTTTTGTCCTGGTTTTTACAATTTTATTTTTTATAAATCCCTTTCCTTGTTTTGCACAAATAAATCAACTCAAAACAGGAGAAAGGGTTTTCTTATTTATAGTGAATTTTCAGATTTTGTCCTTGAACAGGGAGCTAAAGAGGAT
>Ga0334882_1003644_pt1 | contig 13872 bp, 10 predicted proteins | sample GraSluR1_MG_5_FD_207226 | JGI IMG/M metagenome (GOLD analysis project Ga0334882, IMG submission 207226) | Sludge microbial communities from methane-producing bioreactor in Wageningen University, Netherlands - Granular Sludge_15_04-R1 | ecosystem: Engineered > Bioreactor > Anaerobic >... | reverse complement strand
CTTATGATGGACAAAAATGACAAATCCAAATATCGAATTTTAAGCGACATCCAAGGTCTTGAGGATTTTGGTGGAGATATGGATTTCAAGGTTGCAGGAACAAAAGACGGAATTACAGCTCTTCAAATGGACATTAAAATCAAAGGACTTTCTCTAGAATTGATGAAAGAAGCTCTAGAACAAGCAAAAAGAGGCCGAATGGAGATTATGGATAAAATGCTAGAAGCCCTTCCAGAACCAAGAAAAGAGCTTTCAAAATATGCACCGCTAATTATGAGCATGCAAATTAAAACAGACTTTATTAAGGTTGTTATCGGAAAAGGCGGAGAAATGATTAATAAAATTATTGCTGAATGTGGTGTTGATATAAATATTGAAGACGATGGCTTAGTTCAAATCACAGCTCCAACACAAGAAGGCGGTGAAAAAGCAGTTGAATGGATCAAAAAGCTTACTTTTGAGCCAAAGGTTGGAGATATTATGGAAGGAAAAGTTGTGAAAATTCTTGATTTTGGAGCAATGGTAGAATTTGCACCGGGTAAAGATGGACTTGTTCACATTTCAAAACTTTCAAAACAAAGAGTTCGAAAAGTTGAAGATGTTGTAAAACTCGGAGACAAAATAATGGTCAAACTATTCGAAATCGATGACCTTGGAAGATACAATTTGATGAAAGTAGAATCATTAAATGGAGGCCCAATAAATGCACCAGAAGTTGTCCCAACAGACCCAACACTTCCACCAGATGCAAAAGAAAAACCAGACTACAAAACACTTGGCGAAAGAGTCGAAGGCACACATTCTGTAAGAAAAATTGTCTAAACTTTTCATCAAAAAGCCTTAAAAAGCTATTGAATTTCAGAATTAATTATCATAGTATAACGCAGGAAGCTAAAAAAGTTTCCTGCGTTTTTTATTTCAAAACAAGCGGATATCGTATAATGGCTATTACATTGCCTTGCCAAGGCAGAGACACGGGTTCGATTCCCGTTATCCGCTCCAAACAGTAAATCGCGATTTTTGCGCCGTGGCAGACCACGTTTTTTGCAGTTGGCAAGCCACCTTTTGCCCCGTGAGCAGGAAGTTCGAGCCGATTTTTTGCAGAAACTTTCGTTTCTCTTCTAAATTTTCAGTGTCCGCTATGCGGACGGCTTGGTGAGCCGAAATAATCCATTCGCGAAAGAGTTCGAGCCAATGAAGTCCTCTTCCGCCGTTTTCCTTTAAATTCTCTTTTATTTCTATTTTTCTGTTGAGAATTTTTTCTTTGGCTTTTGTATATTCCTCATTTGTAATTGTCTGCTCCAAATAAGTATCAAGTAATCGCATTTGTTTTTCTTCAAGCTGTTTAAGTTCCTGTTTTATGGGCACGGCGGAAGAGGACTTTGAAGTTTGAGCTTCTTTATAATCTTTTTCCCATTGTTTCAGCATTTCATCTTTCCAACTTTCGCGAATGGAAACATCTCTAAAAAGCTCTTTTAATTGAGCCACAAGCTCTCTTTCTTCGAGATACTTTTGATGACATACTCGATTCTTTTTGGTGCAGCGGTAGTAGATATAAGTGCGGCCGGACGGTTTGATTTTCCTTTCAGCAGTAACCGCCCGACCGCACTCACCGCATGTAAAGATTCCACGAAAAGCAAAAGCCTCAATTTCTTTTGCTTTTCGTGGCTTACCTCTACTCTCTACTATCCGCTGCACCTTATCAAAGAGCTTTTTAGAGATAATTGGCTCATGGCTTCCCTGGTAAAGCTCTCCTTTATGTTTAAAAACTCCATAATAAAAAGGATTTCTCAGCATACAATCAATCTTTGAAATATGGAGAGCTTTACCAGTTCTTCGGCTCACCAAGCCCAAAGAAAGCGACAATTTTTGTAAATCTTCAAGTGTTTTTTCACCAGTGGCATACGCCTCAAACATTTTCTTCACTGCCGGCCATCGCTCCGGATCTTTTACAATAGTATGATGTCTTAATTCGTTCAAATATCCGACCGGAGCGAGGCCGGGCATTTCTCCACGTCTGAGTTTCTGGCGTATGCCACGTTTTATATTCTCTGAAAGATTATCTATGTAATATTTACTTTGCCCAAAAGCGATATTAAGCATGAATTTGCCCTGCGGAGTACTATCAAACCAAAAGGTAGGGAATTTTAGCGATGTAATTTGCTCTTTATCTACAAGATAAATGATTTTGCCTCCATCAACACTATTTCTTGCCAACCTATCAGGATGCCACGCTAAAATTCCCACATTTCCCAAAGTTTCTATTTCTTTAATCATGCTGTTAAATATAGGTCTTCCCGGAGCCTTGGCTGTTTTGCTTTCAACAAATTCTTTTGCCACTTCCAGATTTTCTTTGCGGGCAAATTCATGCAACTCCGTTACTTGTGCTTCTATTGAAAGCACTTGTCTGTCGTCTTCATCTGTTGATTTCCTAGCGTAAAGAAAATATTTCATAAGCATTAAGTGGTTATCGCTTTTGGGCAAAGCCGCGCTACGCGCGGAAAATTGTCGCTTTCTTTCTGAAAATTTAGAAGTTTCGCCTTCGGCGAAATGCAAAAAATCGGCTGTTCAGTAGCAATGGTAAAATTATTGTACCATTGCACTGAACTTTGCGCTCCGCGCAAACGAACTTCCGGCTCACGGGGCAAAAGGTGGCTTGCCAACTGCAAAAACCGTGGTCTGCCACGGCGCAAAAATCGCGATTTACTGTTTGGAGCTGCCTTTACGAAGAAGTTAGAACCTATTTCAAAGAGAAGCATGGAGGCTAGCCTCCATGAAAATTTTGGCAAAACCTGACGCTTGTGGTCGCGCCGCCCGCCCCCGCCTCGGGCGGCGCGGAGAAAAACACTGTGGAAATTCCAGAGTTTGGAAGTGCGGGCAGGCAAAAATTCATTTCCCCCATACCCCCTTTTCTTTTTGCCTGCCCGCTTAAAAGAGCCGCCTTTTTCGGTGCGGTTAATTTTTAATTCTTTGAAGGTAAGAGATTTCATAATGTCACTTAAAGTCTGTAGACTCATAATAGACATCAATTAAAATGTAGTCAATAAGTCACAAAATAATTATGGCAGATATTCAAGTCAAATTAGGAGAAAAAATTAAAAAAATTCGCAAGGAAAATGGACTTTCTCAAGAACAGCTTGCAACAAAATCAAAATTACACAGAACTTATATTAGCGATATTGAACGAGGCGATCGCAATGTTTCTATCAGGAATATTGAGAAAATTGCGAAAGCGTTAGGTGTCACCATAAGTGATTTACTGTCAATTTAACAAACAATCATGGCTTCAAGAACATGGCATCCAAATTTTCAAAAATATGTAGAATTTATAGTCACACATCCGAATTATAAAGGTCTTTTCTTTGAGAGGGGCAATGATGGCCAGGTTAAATGGGTTGTGACCGGCAAGTCAAAAGAAGGCAAGAAAAGACAAGAATGGTGGAACACAAAATGCAATGAACTTGGCATAAAAATTGAAGCTGGATGTTATGCAAAAGCCGCAAGGATAGTACATCCAACAAAATTTCACACATGCCAAATTTGCGGGAAAGAATTAAGTATCGAATATGTTTATCCAAATAAAAGACTGATCTCAAAATTAAATAAACTTCTCAAAAAGGAAATTTTGCCATATACGCTTACAATTCTTGAAATTATCGACAAATTTTTTAATAAGCAGACTGATATTGAAAGATTTATTAAATGTCTAAACATAAAAGAAGACGGCTTTAAAAACGTTGAACAGCTAAAAGAACATATACAAAAAAACTTTATTGATGAATGTAACAAGGGATATTTATCGCCTGGTGTTATGAGTAATCCACCTGATCGTTACGATGGATTCCACTCTGACGGAAATTGTTGCAGATCTGAATCCGACAAGGGGCGACACAAATCAAATCTTAGTAGATATAACCAAGATAGAAGGGTTTATGAATTTTGGAGTGATGGTGATTGGAAAAAAGCAGATCGACTTATGGCTCAATTTAGCAATTATGGTATTAGCGCTGATCATGTCGGCCCAATATCTTTAGGATTTTGCCACAGACCAAAATTTCAACCAATGACAGGAAGTGAAAATTCTGCGAAGGGAAATCGCATGAGTATTTACGATGTTAGATCTCTCTTGGCCGATGAAAAAGAAGGGGATCAGGTCGTTTCATGGCATTCAAAATACATTTGGGATTTACTCAAAAACAAAGTGAAAGATAATCAGGATGCTTTGAAATTGAGTAAAATAATGAAAAGGAATTTGCACTGGGTATTAACATTATTTGCGATGATTGATGAAAATGGAGGAAGAGAATTTTTATGCCAATTTTTACATCCTGAATATTCATTTTACGATCATCAATTTGTAGATTTTAACCCATTATTAGGGCTTTATAGTAAAGTAATCACCATACCTAGAAAAGGTAGAAATCAGGAAAACAATGTAGAACGTCGTTACCGAATTGCCTTTGAAGCATTGGAGCAATATAAAAGTAAGACAAATCGTTGGCATAAAGAATGGGAAGACAAAAAAATCGACAAGGAAATCGAAAAATTAATTTCCCTAATAAAGGATGAAAAACAGAATTCTGAAGCATTAAAATTGTTGAAAAAGATAATAAAATCCTTCTCTAAGATTTTGGGGAAACTATGGTAAAGATTTTTATAGTATTCCTCGATTGATATTTTTCCCGCCAAGAATTCTTGATAGAAATTTTCAGTTTTCAAGTTCTCATTTGTTGAATTTTCTCCACCATTCATTTCAAGTAGGGGTAAATTGCTAATTGCCATATCTACAGTGATAAAGTCATCTTCGTTATTTATAATTTCTTCAGGGAAACATTCTTCGGGGTCACCATTTAATACGCCGATTATTACCACCCTTTTTCTTTTCTGTGGAACACCAAATTTAACAGCATGCATCTTTTTACCAAACATTTTATAGCCGAGTTCTTCAAAATCAGTTTTAATTCCTTCATAAGTCCGACCTTTATCGCTTGTTAAAATACCTTCGACATTTTCTATCACTACAACTTTTGGTTTTACCTTTTCAACAATTTCAACATATTCTTTATAAAGAAAATTCCTAGGGTCATCTTTAAGCCTTTTTCCTGCGTATGAGAATCCTTGACAAGGCGGACCTCCAATCACAATGTCTATTTTTTTATTTTTTGCAGCGGCTATTAATTCATTTTTGATATTTCTATCAGTAACATCCCCTTCCAGAAGCAAAGTATTTTTGTGATTATTCCTATATGTTTCACATGCCGCAGGAAAATTGTCATTTGCAGCAATGATATTATATCCAGCCCATTCAAAGCCAATACTTAATCCTCCTGCCCCACAGAATAAATCAATTACATTTTTGACTTTTTGTATCTGTTTTATTCGTTTTGCAATGAAATATGCCATAATTGGAGGAACGGCATTTCCAATTTGTTTGCAAAGCGAAGTTTTTGATCCGTGAAATACATAATTATCGGGGAAAGATTGTAGTCTAGCAGCTTCTCGCGCACTAATAACTCTGTCTTGTCCCGGATGGATATACGCGCCGTTGCCAGGGCGATTAAAATAAGTTGTTATTGTATAACTTGGCCTTTTTCTATGAAGACGCCCATAAAGGGTAGTTCTCCCGCCAGATATTCTTATCTGTTCTAATCGTTTTGAAGGAATATGTTCTGGAATATTTTTCCAATTTCCACCTTCGGGAACAGATCTGACCATTGCAAGATCTAAGGCGCTCAACGGATAGGTAATGTGGTTATGTATCATTTTGTGTATTTACTATTTATGTAGTTAATTTCATCTTTTTCTAAACCATACAGGTTATAAACCGCATTATTTAAAACAATCTGTAATTCATTGTTGTGCCCCTCTTCTAATATCTTTTCAACGATCAATTCAATTTCAGATTCTTGTTTTTTATTTGGAATTGGTATTGGCAACTCAGCCAATTCATAATTATTTATATGATTGTTTGAACTCGTAATCTTAAAACGCCAATCAAGAAGGTAGGAGTTTAAGACTCCAAGTAAGTAATCTAGCGACAAGGGAGATTCAATTAAGGTGCTTCTCAATGCAATAAAATTGCACGAATTCCCCAATATCATATTATTAGAAATTTTTGCGAATTTAAGCCGCTTAAATGAATTCATGTTAGAAATTTGCTGACAAATGATTCTTTCTTTTTTTACAAATTCTTGCTTCCCGTTGATAGCATTAAGGAAATCTTCGTCAACATATTTATCATTTTGAGTTATTACAAAATCCTTGATGTTGACGCCTCTAAGCAGAGGATATGCAGTTTTTGTGTCCGAAATATAATTTTTGTTTAAAGTTAAATCGAGTTCGCCTCTAGCATTAATAATATATTGGAGCTCTTTAATCTTCTTATGTTTTTGTATTTTGTTGATAATATTCCAACCTATACTTTCTTCGTAAATTATAGGAAAGGATTCCGACAGGCCGGAAATTAAAGCTGTGTCAATTTTTATTTCTTTATCGTAAAGATCAGATTCATTTGTAATATTTGGCTGAAGAAAAATATTTTTTGTACTTTTACCCTTTAGAGCGGAGAAGAAACAGAATGATTGAGTAATATCTGGGAAATAATCATTTTTTTCGTTTAAAACAGAAATTTTAGATATTTGAGATTTAGAAAACAACCTTTTTCTAAGTTTTTCACTTTGCTTGTCATTCAGGAATGTTTGAGGTATGAGTAAACCAATTCTTCCATCAGCTTTGCTGTAATTTTCAAAAATTTCTTCAACAAAAAGTCTGTATAAATTCAAAGTACCACTATTAAAATTGTAAAACCTATGAGCTTTAATATAAGCAATCAAATTTTTGATCTCTGCTGCATATGAATTATTTTCTCCATATTTATTAGCATTTGCCTTTAATAGCTTATACGGAGGATTAGTTAGAATTACATCAAAGCCAATGCCGTTATTGAAAAGATTTTTAGGATCCTTCTTTTCTATAATACCACTCTCGTTTACCTTAAACAGTACGTCCCCAATATGAAAATTCTCTTCTTCCAAAATAATCTTTTTTCCATATCTACTTTGAATATAAATTGGAAAGAATTTTTGAAAAATGGTTATGCCTTCAACATCTATATCAGCACCGTAAATATTATTTACGATATTCTGCAATTCATAATTAGTTAAATCAGGAAACTTATCTAATATAAAATCTACATAAGCTATGATAAATATTCCTCCTCCCATACATGGCTCTAAAAACTTTGCTTTTAGGAAAAAATCCTTATTGAGTATCCCCTCTAATGCACTTTCAGTAATTATTTTGGCAATTGAATATGGCGTATAGTAAATACCAAAATGCTTCCTTTTATTAGTTTCAAATAGCCTTTCCGATTCAAGTTGCTTTTGGTGAAAATTAGTTAAGTTTTCAAAAATTGCTAAAAAATTAATATTCTTTTCCGTGAGATTACCTTCGGAAAATCTTTCTTTTATAGTTTCAAGCCAACTTCGTGTTGTGATTAGTTCTGCCATTCTATGTTTATTGATAAGTAATTATTGATTTTACAACGCCCTCAATTCTAAAGTCTTCTTTTGCCAAAAACGGGGAATATTTAGAGCTATTAACTGATATGAGAATAACATTGTCGTCTTCTTTTTTGAATTGTTTTATAAGTGCTTCTCCGTCATTTACGCATACAATAAAATCTTTGTCTTTTGCTTGATTCGTTTTTCTTGCTATCACCAAATCACCATTGCTAATAGCCGGCTCCATAGAATCTCCTGTAGCCTTAACCATAAATGCTTCAGAAGATGCAAAGCCTAATATTTTTGATGAAATAGGTATTTTTTCTATTGGTGTCCCGTCCAGAATAGAACCATGTGGACCACAGGTAGCTAAACCATAAAGGTTTAAATATGTAATTTTTCGTTCCGGAGTATCTGCTAAGACCTGATAATCACTGGGGTTGCTAGGATTTCTTCTTAAGTAACCCTTTTTTTCAAGTTGTAATAGGTGGTGATGAACAACACTTGTTGACGAAGCATCTGTTACATCCTTTAACTCACGAATGGTTAACGGATCGTCAATGTTTTTTTTTAAAACATCGAGAAGAAGTTTCTGAATTGGATGTAAATTTTTCTTCATAGAGTTATTTTAGCTTCTGTTTCCATCTTAACATCGATCAGAACAAAAGCAAGAACAATTTGACTTTGTTCTGGTAATAGGCTAAGCTCCGTCACGTATTACAATTTAAACATTTATTGTCATGGTAAGAACATCAGTTTCCTCATCAAACATCGCCTCAATTGGATATGATTCAGGAAATTCCACGCTTGAGATTGAGTTTCATAATGGTGGAATTTATCAGTATTTCAATGTTCCTGAAACCATCCATAATGGAATAATGAGCGCTTCGTCTCATGGAACCTATTTTCATGAGCATATTAAAGATGTATATGAATATAGAAAAGTTGGTTAAAACTTTCACATGAAAATAATCAGCTTTGCTGTAAATAATTTTGGATGTATATCAGGCGGACTGGATAAAAATCGAGTATGTTTTGATAATTCGAATACCATCTTTATCTTCGGGCAAAACAACGTTGGAAAATCATCTTTTTTAAAGGCATATGAATTTTTTTATAAATCCGAAACGCCAAATTTAGATGATTTTTTTAAAACGGATATAGAAAAGATTCTTGAATTTGAATTAGAAGTGGAACTTGATAGCTTTGATTTTTCTAAAATAGAACTTGTTGCCCCAAGCAAGAAGGATTCTCTTAAAAAATGGCTTAGAGAAGGTAAATTTTTAAAAGTGAAGAGAGAGTTTGGAGTGACCGAAGATGGTAAAACTCAAAAAATCGAAAAAGCTAAAAATTCGACCTTCAATCCTTCAACCAATACATGGGATGACAAGTGTTATGGGAGTATTGGCCTTAATGGAGTGTTTCAAGCTTGTTTGCCAACGCCAATTTTTATTAAGGCAATGCCGACCGAGGAAGAGGTTGAAAACATTATTAACCAGATACTTTCTGCAAAAGCAAAAAACTGCCTTGAGGTTAGTGAATTAGATGAGCTTAAAAGTGCACAGAAAACAATACAAACACTTCAGGAAAAAATGTACAATCCTACTTCTATTAAAAGCTATAAAGATCAGGTTAACGCCCATTTTAAACAGCTTTTCCCAGAAACCCAAATTGAGATTGAGGAAAAAGATAAGATAAAATGGACAGAAAATGCTTTAGGAAAAAAGTTTAATATAAAGTTTGAAAAAATCGATACTGATGGGGTGAAGGATGAATCAATTCCAAGTAGCTATTCAAAAATAGGACACGGGGCAATTCGCAGTGCAATGTTTGCTCTACTTCTAATGAAAGATGTAGCAGAAGAATTTGAAAGAGTAGATAATCGAAAAGATTATCTTGTTTTGTTTGAAGAGCCAGAATTATTCTTACACCCCAAACTTTTAAAAGGTTTAAGAAGCTTAATATACAAGGTCAGTGAAGATACTTATCCTTATCAAGTCCTTTGTGCATCCCACTCTCCTCAGATGATTGATATTTCAAAACCAAAATCTTCATTGGGGAGGATGATTAAGGAGGAAGAACAAACTACTATTTTTCAGATTGACGAAGAAGACTTGCAAAATGCAGCAGATGCTACAACAAAAGCCGAGCTCAAAGAAGAGTTGTATGAAATACTAAGATTTAATCCTTTTATTTGCGAATCCTTCTATGCAGATGAAGTAGTCTTAGTTGAAGGTCCGACAGAAGAAATAATTTTAAGGGGATACCTAAAATCAAAGGAAGATGAAATTTCAAAGGATTTATTCATTGTTAACTGTGGTACGGTAAACAATATTCCTTTTTTTCAAAAAGTTTTTTCAAAATTTCATATTAAATACCACGTTATTTGTGATACTGATAGCAAACCAATCAAAGGAACCGATAGTTTTGGTAGCCCCATATTCGAGGAGGGTGTGCAGAAAAGTATTTATGAACAACTTAAAATTGATCAAGATGATTCTGGATACCGTGTAGGTATTTTACGCGTACATGATACAACATTTGAGGTTGCACATGAAGATAATTCAATTCCTGTAGAGCTAAGGTATATTGCCAGCGATTACAATATTTCTGATGGAAAACCATTTAATGCCAATAGATATTGGAAGGACAAGTTATCATCAAATCTTGCACATGCAGATATTGTAAAAGTTCCAATCATTTCCTTCTTGGAAGAAATCATTAACCACTAATTAATACTATATGACTGAACAAACAATCACATGCCCGAAGTGCGGGAATGAAATACCTCTTACAGATGCCTTAACCGAAAAAATGCGTCATCAGCTTGAAGGCGAAATTGGAAAAAAGTTTAAGGAAAAAGAAAAGGAACTTGAAGCAAAAGCTAAATTGCTTGAAGAAAGTCAGAAAAACGTTGACGAACAAGTAAAGAAAAAGCTTGAATCTGAAAAAGTGAAAATGTGGGAAGAAGCTCAGAAGAAAGCGGAAGAAAAGAGCGAGCTTAAATTTAAGGACTTGGAAAAAGCAAATGAGGAAAAAGATAAACAGTTGGATAAAATGCGTGAAGATCAGTTAGAGCTAATGAAAGAAAAGCGGAAGATTGAAGAAGAAAAAAAGAATATGAAGCTGGAAATCGAGAAGAAATTAGATGAAGAAAGAAAAACCATTACGGAAGAGGCTAAAAAAGAAGCAGCCGAAGAAAACCGCCTCAAAAATGCTGAAAAAGATAAACAAATGGAGCAGCTCAGAAATGCGTTGGCAGATGCAAAGCGAAAAAGTGAGCAAGGCTCGATGCAAATTCAAGGTGACGTGCAGGAGGATGAATTAAAAATGATGTTGCAGGCCAATTTTTCAATGGATGTTGTTGAAGATGTCCCAACAGGTATAAAAGGGGCTGATTTAGTTCAAACTGTCAATAATTCTTTTGGTCAAAAATCCGGAATTATTCTTTGGGAATCAAAAAATACTAAGGCTTGGAGCGAAGAATGGATTAAAAAACTAAAAGGAGATCAAGCATTGGTGAAAGCGGATGTTTGCGTTTTGGTTTCACAGACTTTGCCGGAGGGAGTTAAGGACTTTAAATTTCAGGGTGGTGTTTGGGTCTGCAGCTATCAAGCCGCTTTATCGCTCGTTACGGTTCTTAGATTGCATTTAACACAGTTGAGCCAAGTAAAACAGTCTTTGGTCGGTAAGGATGAGAAAATGGAGCTTTTATACAATTATTTATCTGGTAGCGAGTTTAAAAATCGAATTGAAAATATCGTTTCAGCTTTTACAAGTATGCAAACTGATCTTGATACTGAAAAAAGATCAATGGAACGCATTTGGAAGAAGAGAGGTAAAGAAATAGAAAGAGTAATAATGAGCACCTCGGGAATGTATGGAGATTTACAAGGAATTGTTGGAGCTTCTTTACCTGCTATCAAATCATTGGAATTGCCAAGTGGTGAGATAGATGAAGAAATAGAGGAATAAGAATAATTCCGCACCGAAAAAGGCGGCTCTTTTCTGCGGGCAGGCAAAAAGAAAAGGGGGTATGGGGGAAATGAATTTTTGCCTGCCCGCACTTTCAAACTCTGGAATTTGCACAGTGGGTTTCTCCGCGCCGCCCGAGGCGGGGGCGGGCGGCGCGCCCACAAGCGTCAGGTTTTGCCAAAATTTTCATGGAGGCTAGCCTCCATGCTTCTCCTTGAAATAAGTTCTAACTTCTTCGTAAAGGCAGCTCCAAAAATATCAGTCAAAAATTGCCTGAATAATTAAAATAATGCTTAAAATTTTTTGCATACTTAAAAAATATTCATTTAACACACTCTATAAAAAACATAGTTCCAACACGAGCCTCAAAAAAGTGTAAGCTCTATTAACATAGTTCCAACACGAGCCTCAAAAAAGTTGCCATAGTTCCAACACGAGCCCTCAAAAAAGTGTAAGCTCTATTACCATAATTTCAACACGCCACCTCAAATAATTTCAAGCGCTTATAAGATGTATTTACCTTATTCCAGCACTCCAACTTGTTGTAAGTGTCGAGCCCATTCCGCTTTGTAGTGTTAAATCACCTGAAAAATAATTAAATTTCGACATAGTGCCTTTAAAAACAAGAGTTCCAGAGTCGGTCATTGGCACTGATTGTCCACTAGTTGTTGAGGTGGTTGTAATTGTATAGTTTCCGCCCATATAAATTTCATTTTTAACATTATCGTACGATCCTGTGATTTCAGCAGATCCCGAACCTTTTACAGTCGTTGTTAATCCTCTCATTGTTACAGCTCCATCAACTGATAATTGAGAAGAGCCCAAAATATCACCACCTGATCCAATTTGAAAAACTATGCCTCCCACAATGTCTATTCCAGCTGTAGGATCTCGCAAAACATATTCTCCAGAATAACTTAAGTTTTTATCTTCCTGTTCTTGAGGAACTGGCACAGTAGTTTCAGATATTGAGGGTCTAAAGCCGATTTTAACATAGTCATCATCAATTTTTACAACCGCATCTTTAGGAAAAATATTTTCAAGACGAGCCTTTAAATACTCCGGATTATCATAAGGATTTGTGAAATTACCATTATAACTCAATGAAACCTCGCGAGTAGCATCACCAAAATTTGTCATAAAGATTTGTTTATCAGAAGGTGTTTTGGTAACTTCTTCAGTTTTTAAAACACTGTCTATATACTTAAGTAGAGATTCACCGTAGCCATGAATCGTTATAAGATTTCCTCCAGATATTCCACCTTTAAGACCAACAAAGCTAAGTACATTATTTATAGGTTTTATGTTTTCTCTGCTTTGTTTGAATAATGCCGCACCACTTCGATTATCAACAATGATACTGTATTGTTCACCAGCTTGTAAAACAAGATCAGCTCCACCAAACGCCACATTTACTCCCGCCCAGACTTTTCCAGCAGTTGTCGTTGCTGTTAAAAGTTGTCCACCAGTAACAACAACCCCAAGAACGGCAACAGTAGTAAAAGACGAATTTTTAATTGTTGTTGCTCCATTAGAAAGAAAATCATTAGCTTCAACAACATTTTCCCATTTTCTTGTTTCAAAATTACGCGCAGTTTCCAGAAGTGTAGATGCCACACGAGCATCTTCAAATCCAAACTTTTCCATAATAGCCTTTATTGCCTCGCCTTTTGGCGCTTCTTCAGCTGTTTTTATTGCTTGATAATGAATATTTAATGATGGATCTATAAATTCAACTTCTCTAGCTCCGCTCTCAAATTCACTTCCTTCGTAGTCAATAAGAGGAAGTGTAAACTGCATCTGTCCTTGATCAACTGGCAAAACAGAATATGGATCAAAATCATCTTTGTTTGGCAAAAAAGACTGTGCATTTGCAGTGTTTATAAAAGAAAAACTAGATGACGAATTCTCTTGATTATCCAAATATTTAATTATATTTTCGGCATTTTTTTCAATATTTTTCCATTTAATTAAATTTTCTGAAACCCAGCTTTGCCATGTTGAAAATTCAACATTTTCGGGGTCCGTATTGAAAATTAGTGCAAGTTGAAGGTATGCGTCTGCATAGTCAGAAACTACATCACCGAGCGTAGCAATATATTGATTATCATCTTTTATTTCTGTATATACTTGTTTGTTTTCATTTTCAGAGTCCAGTTTTTTTTCAGTATCTAAAAAATTATCACTTGTATTCAAAAAACACCCACCAGTAACGAAAGTTATAAAAACTATAAGTGGAATGAGTACTTTAATCTGCTTCATAATTAAAAGATTAAAAAATATTCAATCTAAAAATAACACATAAAAAATTAAATTCCCACTATAAAAAATTTCAATTTTTCCCTTGCAAAATCCCTCCAAAAAACTAAAATAGGCTACATATAAACACACCAAA
>Ga0334882_1003642_pt1 | contig 13882 bp, 9 predicted proteins | sample GraSluR1_MG_5_FD_207226 | JGI IMG/M metagenome (GOLD analysis project Ga0334882, IMG submission 207226) | Sludge microbial communities from methane-producing bioreactor in Wageningen University, Netherlands - Granular Sludge_15_04-R1 | ecosystem: Engineered > Bioreactor > Anaerobic > Unclassified... | reverse complement strand
ATTTTCACTTGAAGAAAATGAACTTGGAGTTACTGAATTAAGTAAAAAATTAAAATTACATAAAAGTACAGTTCATCGTATTTTAGTAACTTTAGAAAGTGAAGGAGTTGTAGTTAGAAAACAGAGCAATCAAAAATATTCTTTAGGTATGTCCCTGTTTAGATGGGGAAGTATTGCACAGATGCAAATCGATATAAGGAAATATGCTCTTCCTGAAATGGGAAACCTTGCCAAAAAAACTGGAGAATGTGTTTATCTAAATATTATTTCAGGAAAAAAGAGAATAAGTATAGAAAAAGTTGAAAGCGATCTTGAAGTGAGACGAGTTATAAAACTTGGAGAACCATTACCTTTATATACTGGTGGTTCTGGCAAAGTCCTTTTAGCTTATTTGCCAGACAAAGAAATTGAAAAATTTACAGCAGAAGAAAAATTAATTTCTTACACGCCTAATACTATTACTGAACCAAAAAAGCTATTAGAGAATTTAAAAGAAATAAGAGAAAAAGGTTATGGAATTGGAGTAGGAGAAAGAATTAAAGGTGCCACAACTATAGGAGCGCCAGTTTTTGATAATACGAATAAAGTAGTTGCTTCACTTACAATTTCAGGTCCAACTGAACGTTTTGATGATGATAAAATATCTCAATTTGTTCCTCTATTGAAAGAATCAGCAGATAATATTTCTTCTTTATTAGGTTATCACTCACTTGAAAAAGAAAAATAATAGTTATTGCAATTTAATATAAATAAAATAAAAGATTTACTCTATACAGACTTAAAACAATTTTTTAAATGGATTGGCATTTTTTTGAATACCAATTCTGTCTTTATTATTTCTATATGAGATTTATGAGAATCGATAATAGATGGTAAGTGACAGACCAATAAAGAGTATGTGAAAATTTCTAAAGATGATAAAAACTAATGGAAAGTCGCTGCTCTCTTAATTGAGATATAAAATTAAATAAAGAACTTAAGAATAGAAGGAATTGGTGGCAATTTAGTTTTATGGAAAAATAGGAATTAGCCTTGAATTTAATTTATATAATTTGATTATCTTAATAATAAATTTGATAAAAATATATTATTATAATTGAAGAAAGGAAGGAAGGGTTTTGATGAATAATTATAGATTCTTAACACCACCGTCAATTTATTACGGGGTTGGTGCATTAGAAAATTCGTGTGATAAATTAACAACTTTAGGGAAAAACCCGCTAATTGTTAGTGACCAAATCATGACTGACCTTGGGTATATTGACAGATTAGTAAAAAACTTAAGAGAGAAACATATTGAATGCTCTATATTCAATAATATCAATACTGAACCTACTGATCAGCATGTTGAAAAGGGGATGCAACTTTTTAAAGAGAATAACTGTGATTTTTTGATTGCGCTTGGTGGCGGCAGTCCCATAGATACAGCTAAAGCTATTGGTATTATGATTAATAATCCAGGTGAGATTAAAGACTACATAGGACTAGGGAAAATTAAAAAAGAAGGACTACCAGTAGTAGCTATACCAACTACTGCCGGAACGGGATCTGAGGTTACCCAGTTTACAATAATTACAGATACCAAAAATGACGTAAAAATGCTAATAGGTAGTGAATATGTAATTCCGAAGATGGCTATTAATGATCCAGTTCTTACTTTTTCAGTGCCACCAAAAACAACTGCTGCAACCGGGATTGATGCATTAACTCATGCTATTGAGGCGTATACTTCAAGAAAGCATCAGCCATTGACTGATGTCTTAGCATTGTCATCAATTGGAAGAATTTCGAAATATTTAAGAAGAGCATGGGCTAATGGTGATGATGAAGAAGCCAGGAGCCAGATGATGCTTGCAGCTATGGAGGCAGGAATGGCTTTTAATAATTCCTCTGTTACAATTGTCCATGGAATGTCCCGTCCGGTTGGAGCCCTATTCCATGTGCCTCATGGAATCTCCAATGCGGTGCTCTTGCCTGCCTGTATGGAATATGCAATTATGGGTATTCCGGAGAGATTTATGGATATAGCTAACGCTATGGGAGCTAACACCAAGAATCTTTCAGCTCTTTCTGGTGCCAAAATAGGTGTAGATCTTGTTAAGCAATTATGTATAGATATTGAAATACCAACAATTTCTGGTTTAGGGGTAAATAAGGATGAATTTATGAAAAAAACAGATAAAATGGCTACTGATGCCTTAGCAAGTGGTAGTCCAAAGAATACGGCACGTAAACCAACTAAGGAAGAAATTATTAAAATATACGAAAAGTCTTTGTAATTTAGGACTTCAGGGAGGTACTGTAATAATGATGGAAAAAAAACTACTAGAAGTTGATCTGACCAATCGACTTTTTTATGAAACTAAAGTTTCAGAGGAAAAAGTTAGGAGACATTTAGGAGGCAGTGGATTGGCAGTAGAATATCTATATCAGAATCTGAACCCATCTGTTTCTCCATTACACCCTGATAATCCATTACTTTTTTTCCCAGGCTTTCTGACTGGCACCCCTATCCCCACTGCCAGCAAAACGTCCGTCTGTGGACGCTCTCCTTTAACTGGTATCTGGAATGAAGCTACAGTAGGAGGACAATGGGGAGCAGCATTGAAGAAGATCGGATATGAAGGAATTATAATAAAAGGGAAAGCCACTCATCCTGTATATCTTTTCATCAATTCTACTGGTATTACTTTTAAGGATGCTCAAACCATATGGGGACTGGATACTTATGCGACTTCAAAAAGTATTAGAAAATCATATCCACAGGTAAAGATTGCCTCAATCGGACAAGCAGGTGAAAATCTTGTTCCCATATCTGCTATTGTGTTTGATGCCCCAGATTGTCGTTTGGCTGGAAGAGGAGGATTGGGTGCCATTATGGGTTCCAAGAATCTAAAAGCTATTGCCTTAGAGACAGAGAAAAACCCGGTCCCTGTTGCTGATTTAGAAGGCTTAAAAAAGAGTGTAAGAGAACTAACTCCTTCAATTAGAGATTATACCCAGGGTTTACATAATTATGGTACTGGCGGATCTGTCGAGGCGAGAGAGTATACTGGAGACCTACCCATCAAAAATTTTGCCCAGAGTCGTTGGACAGGAGCTGTTAAAACAACCGGACAACTCGTTGTGGAAAAGCACTTCAAAAAACACTATGCTTGCTATTACTGTCCCATTGCCTGTGGCAAAGAGATTATCTTCCAGCAAGAAACAGTCCATGGTCCTGAATACGAGACCTTAAGCGCTTTTGGTTCTAATCTATTAAATGATGATTTAGATAGTATCATCCTGATGAATGATTTATGTAACCGCTATGGTCTTGATACTATTTCTTTGGGAGTAAGTATCGCTTTTGTCATAGAAGCCTATGAAGAAGGACTTCTCGAAGATGTTGATCTAGATAAAATCAAGTTGAAATGGGGAAATTCAAAAGCATTTATTAAGATTACACATCAGGTAGCTCGTAATGAAAAATTAGGTAAAATCATAGGTCAAGGGGTACAAACCTTATCCTCTCAATTGAAAGGTAATAGCAAGGAATATGCTATGCATACCAAAGGTTTGGAATACCCTATGCATGATCCCCGTGCTTATAACGGCATGGCTTTAAGCTATGCCACTGCTAATCGTGGTGCCTGTCATCTGGAATCACTTAGTTATATGATCGAATCAGGCATTCAGGCTCCGGATTTAGGCTATGATAAAGCACATCAGCCTGATCCCCACACCAGTAATGGGAAAGCCCAGTTGGTAGTTACACTTCAGGATTACATGAATGCACTTAATGCCCTTGGGTTATGCAAATTTCTGTTAGCAGGAAGAATAGGACCTACTATTGTAAGTCAATGGATAAACAAAGTAACCGGATGGGATCTGGACAAGAAAGAACTGATGCAGATAGGCCAGCGGCTGCACAACCTAAAAAGACTGTACAATAACAAACTGGGTATTGACAAAAAAGACGACACTGTCCCTCCCCGACTTTTGCACTTGGCTAGAACCGATGGATTGTCAGAAGGTGTTTTACCACAATTTGACAATATGCTCTGTGAGTATTATAAGCTCAGAGGATGGGATGATAATGGTGTTCCTCAAAAAGAAAAAATTCAGGAACTGGAGATAGGTTTCCTGTAAACTAAGCAGAAAGGAAAAAATAAAAATGACAAAACCTCTCCAAGGAATCAGGGTATTAGATTTAGGTCATGTCTTAGCTATGCCTACCTGTACTATGCAGCTTGCTGATTTAGGAGCTGAAGTTATTAAAATTGAAAGACCAGGAATTGGAGATGATTCTCGGCATTTTGGTCCCTTTATTAATAGTGAGAGTGCCTATTTTATGAGTGTCAATCGTAATAAGAAAAGTGTAACTTTGGATTTGAAACAAAAAGAGGGTAGAGAAATATTTAAAAAATTAGTGAAAAAGTCGGATATAATAGCAGAGAACTATCGGGCTAATACAATGAAAAAGTTGAATCTAGGTTATGATGTGTTAAAGAAAATAAATCCACTGGTTATCTATGCCTCAATCTGTTGTTTTGGGCACCATAGTGTTGATCAGCAAAGAGCTGGATATGATACCATAGCTCAATCTATTGGGGGTATTATGTCAATTACAGGATATCCTGATGGGCCTCCAACTCGAGTAGGGACGTCTGTCGCAGACATCTTTTCGGGCTCCTTTGCTACTATTGGTATTTTAGCTGCACTATACCATAGGAATATTTTAAAAGAAGGTCAATATATTGATATTAGCATGGTGGACTCAGTTTTCTCAGTATTAGAAAACGCAGTAGTTCGTTATACTGCTACTGGTGAAATAGCTACACGCCTTGGTAACGGACATGCATCTATAGCTCCCTATGATGCCTATGAAACGAATGATGGATGGGTAGTAATTGGAGCAGGAAATAATGCTCTCTGGAAAAAGCTTTGTAAAGCTATTAATATGGAAGAATTAATCAATAATCCACTTTATAACACTAATGATAACCGTAGCAAGAACTGCAAACAATTAAATTCCCTTTTAACAACTTGGACTAAGAAAAAATCTTCCAGAGAAATAGTTGAATTATTAACTAAAGCTGGAGTTCCATCCGCTGAAGTTAATACAATAGATAAAATTGTTCAGGATCCCAATATTAAATTGAGGAATATGTTAGTAGAGATGAACCATCCCAGAGCAGGAAAAGTATTAGTTGCAAACTCTCCTATTAGGCTATCAAAAAATGATAATAACTTAATCAACCCTGCTCCAAAGATGGGAGAACATACTGAAGAAGTGTTGAAAGAGATCTTAGGAATGACTGAAGAGGAGATTAAAGAACTAAGAATAAAAAAAGTAATCTGAGAAAGATATGATTTAAAAGATATGTAGATTAGCAAGAATGTAATTAATGTATATCAATTATTATATATTAAAATTTATATAACAGTGCTAAAAAATTATAATATTCCCTATAAACTGAATACATTTATGTTAACACTTGTCTTTATTTTTAGCATATTCTTGATAATATTGACAAGTGGTTCGATATCCTTAAAGCCTGTTGCGGGATGTCTTGGCTATAGTTATCGGCCACTTTTCTAATGCTCTTTGAAAATCAAAAAGATTATCCCAGCCATGTCGACCAAGCAAATGTCTTTGATTATTGCTAATACCGTTTCATTTATGTATTTTACTTTCACTGATTTTTTTGTATCATTCGAAATCGCTTTTTTTAATTCGATGGTTAAATCAATAATCTCGATCTAGCCAGATAATCTCCCCAGGACAATCTTTAATTTTTGACTACTCTCCCGTTTACGCTGTTTCATCTTAGAATAGACTATAAACTTTAGTATTATAGGATTGTTGGAAAGATAAAAATTGTATATTTGATAAACTAAAAATATTTTAATATAAGGAGGAAAAAGTATGAAACTTAGTGAAAAAAAGCTTTTACAGATGTTTGATAAAATGGTTTTGATAAGACAGTTTGAAACAAGGGTAAAAAAATCTTTTGCTGATGGTGATATACCTGGTTTTATTCATTTGTCAGCCGGTCAGGAAGCTAGTGCAGTAGGCTGTATTACGAGGCTTAGGGAAGATGATTATATTGTAAGTAATCATCGAGGACATGGTCATTTAATTGCTAAAGGTGGAAATATTGATCTTATGATGGCTGAGTTATATGGAAGAAAGAACGGCTATTGTAAAGGAAAAGGCGGCTCAATGCATCTAGCTGATATGGAAATTAATATGTTAGGTGCACATGGTATTGTTGGTTCTACCGTGACGATTTCAACAGGAGCTGGTCTTTCAGCAAAATTGAGAAAGAGTGGCCAAGTTACTTTATGTTTTCTTGGTGACGGTGCATCAAATACAGGGAGATTTCATGAAGGAATTAATTTGGCTGCAATATGGGATCTACCAATTGTAATTATTATTGAAAATAATTTTTATGCAGAGGCTACAAGTATTTTTTATTCTACTAGGCTAAAGAAACTTTCTGTCCGAGCTATTAGTTATGGAATTCATGGAGAAACAATTGACAGTAATGATGTTTTAGAAATATATGAAAAAGTTGGAAAAGCAATTGATAGAGCTAGAAATGGTGAAGGTCCATCACTTATAGAAATTCAGACATATAGACACTTTGGCCATGAAGAGGGAGATACAGAAAGTTATAAAAAGAAATCCGAAATTGAGGAATGGTTGAAAAAAGATCCAATTGAATTATTCAAAAATCGTTTGATTAAAGATGGCATTTTGACTGAGAAAAAAGTTGAAAGTATTACTCAAAAAATGAAGAATAAAGTGGAAGAATCTGTTAAATTTGCAAAAGACAGTCCGTATCCAAAACCTGAAGAAACATTAGAAGATGTTTATTCTTAAATAGAAGGAGGATTATATATTATGAGAATATTGAGTTATAGAGAAGCGATAATTGAAGCCCTAAAAGAGGAAATGGAAAGAGATCCATCTATATTCATTATGGGAGAAGACATTGGGGAGCACTGGCAAGGATCAGTAAAAGAGTTTGAAGGATTATGGCCAAAATTTGGTTCAGAAAGAATTAGAGAAACCCCTATATCTGAAACGGCATTTTTAGGATGTTCAATTGGGGCTGCAATGACGGGAATGAGGCCAATAGCAAATATTATGTTCGCAAGTTTTCTAGGAGTTACTATGGATGAAATATTTAGTCAACTTACCAAAATGCGTTATATGTTCGGAGGTAAAACAAAAATGCCTGTTACCATTATGTGTCTTTCTGGAGGTGGAATGAACGCAGCAGCACAGCATTCGGTATGCTTAGAAGGGATGTTGATGAGTGTACCAGGCTTGAAAATAGTATCTCCATCTACTCCATATGATGCTAAGGGTTTACTAAAATCAGCAATCAGGGATGATAATCCTGTTATTTTTTTTCAGAATTTATTTCTAACTATTAGTGGTTTCAAAGGTGAAGTTCCAGAAGATGATTATACTATTCCACTTGGACAAGCAGTTATCAGAAATGAAGGTAATGATGTTACTGTTGTTGCTATAGGGAATATGGTCCATACAGCACTTTCTGCTGCAGGAAAACTAAAAGAAGAAAACATTAATTTAGAAGTAATCGATCCAAGATGTATGGCTCCACTTGATGAAAAAACAATAATTGAATCAGTAAAGAAAACAGGAAAACTAGTTATATTAGACGAAGAACCAAAAACGGGAAGTGCAGCAAGCGAAATAGCCGCTATAATGGCTGAAGAGGCAATTGAGTATCTTGATGCACCCATTAGAAGAGTATGTGCACCTAATACCCCAGTTCCATTTAGCCCACCTCTTGAGAAATACTGGTTACCTGATGAAAATAAATTAATTAACGCAGTGTATTCAATAATTAAAGAATAATAAGTATTACAATAATAATAAAAAAGATAAAATATCTAAGAAAAGTAATTTTTAATGTAATTTTCTCAATGTTTTTAGTTGCTTAATGTTCACCATGAGAAAGGTTAAAGTAAAAAATATTAGGATTTCATTTAAATGAGAATTAATCAATAATAATGGATACTAAACCTATATTAATATATTATTCCCAATAATTATTTTAAATATTTAAAGATATAGTTTTAGCATTTATATTAAATTATTAAATTGAGATTATACTCAATATTAGTAATACCCTAAATATTTATCATAGCTATGAAGTCAATACGATATATATAATATAAAGAATAAGCTTTAAGTTTAAAATTTAAACTATTTATCAATATTTAGAGAGATTCATATAATTGATTTTAAAAATTAAGGAGGATCTTTGATGCAAGAAATAAAAATACCGAAACGAGGAATGACCAACACACCTATTCTTATTGCTAACTGGTTAATAAAAGAGGGTGATAAGGTTAATATTGGCAATGAACTTGTAGCTATAGAAGCAGAAAAAGTCAATTATACTATAGAAGCAGAAATATCAGGATATGTACATATATTAATTAGAGAAGGAAAAGAAGTTCCAATAGGAACAGTTATTGGTATTGTAGCTGAGAAATTAGAAGAATATCAAAATATTAAGAATATAAAAAATAACAAATCATTAGTTACGCCCCCTTCCAATAGTGAATACGAGATAGAAAGAGAAGAAAAAAAGGAAAAGCCTATTGTTTCAACTTCTTTAAAAGAAAGTGAAGGTGTAAGAATTTCACCAGCTGCACGTAGATTAGCCAAGAAAAATGAAATAGATCTCAAATCTGTCAGAGGAACTGGCCCCAAAGGAATTATAATAAAAGAGGATATTCAAAAATTAATACATCATAAGGATGAAAAGAAAGAGAATTTGGATTCATATGATGGAAGAAAAGTGGGAGAAAGAATTTCCTTTAGTCAAATGAGAAAACAGATAGCAGAACACATGATTAGAAGTTTGTCAGTCTCTGCACAGCTTACACTTATGGGGGAGATTGACATGATAGAGATGAAAAAGATACATGAAGAAATGATTTCCCAGGAAGAAATTCTAGGTACTAGAATTTCATATACAGCTTTATTTGTTTATTTGATTGCAAAACAGCTTAAGAAACATCCAATTATTAATGCGAGTATAATAGAGAATGAAATAATATTATGGGATAGTATAAACATAGGGATTGCTACAGCTCTAGAAAACGGCTTGATCGTTCCAGTTATCAAGGATGCGGATAAGAAAAATTTATCTTCACTTAACCTAGAATTAAAAGAACTTGTAAAAAAAGCTCGAGAAGAAAACCTAGAATTTAATGATGTAACCGGTGGTACTTTTACAATTAGTAATTTAGGTTCTTTTAGTGGAGCAGGGTATCGCTTTGAAACTCCAATAATTAATCAACCAGAATCAGCGATTTTAGGGCTTGGAGGTATTTCAGACAGAGCAGTAGTCCGAGAGGATAAGATTGTTATAAGACCTATTCTGACCTACTATTTTACTTATGACCATAGAATTATTGACGGATTAGTAGCTGCTAAGTTTATGAAAAGTGTTCGAGAAACCTTTGAACAACCCTTTTCATATGTAGATTTAAATAATTTACAGAGACTAAATGTAACTGATAAACTATCCCGAAATCAAATATTTAATCGATAAAGCTTATTATTTTTTAGATGTGTTGTTATAATGTTACTTCATAAAAAAAGAGAGAGTGTGTGTTATATTTTAAACTACTTTCAGAATGAATTAATAAATACAAAAACATAATTATAAAATAAAAAAATTTTTAAAAATTACTTTTCACAAAATATTTTAATTAATGAATTTTTAATCATTATTTTATTTTATAATTATGAAGGGAGGTGTTGCTATAGAGTGAGAAGACAAATCATGCGAATCAGATTTTTTGTTTACTAACTTAATAAGAATATGTAAAAAATAAATGGAGGTTTTATTTCAAAATGGAAAAAAACAAAAGAATAATAACTTTATTGTTAGTCATTATTATGACTTTAGGATGTTTAAATATGTTAACTTTAGCACAAGAAAGGGTTTTAAAAGCACAAACTCTTTGGGGGCCCGTACAATATGGTGATGTTCTCGCAGCATGGGAAGAAGATTTTAACAAAATGCACAAAGGAAGTATACAATTAGATGTATATACTGCAGGAGAATTAACATCCATGCAACAAACAATAGCAGCTGTACAGCAAGGAGCTGTAGATCTTGCTACCTGTATGGGTGCTCATATGGGTGCTCCCATAGATGTTGTAGCATTTGAATCGGCGCCACCATTTGCCTGGGATAATGCAATGGAATTATTGACATTATGGGAAATAAAAGGTATGAAAGAGATCGTTACTGAATCATGGGAAGAGTTAGGTGGTATTACAGTTTGTGGTCACACCATTTGTGATCCACTTAATATAATTACTAAAGAACCAATTGAGTCAATAGAGGATTTAAAAGGTCTTAAAATCAGTGGAGATCCAAATGTTGCAAAAATATTTAAAGATGTTGGAATTACAAGCGTAACTTTGTCATATGATGATTTATATTTATCAGCTGAGACTGGTATGATAGATGGAATTGCCTGGGGGGGTGCAACTGAAGGTTTTACAAATAGCTGGTATGAAGTATGCCCTTACTTCTTAAAAAATCCTATTTCTGGAGCATTTACCAATCCTTGGATAATAAATTTAGAATTATGGGAATCATTATCTTCAGGTCAACAGGCAGCCATAACAACAGGGTTAAATGATTTACGTGGAAGACTTATGGCTTATTATTATAATGGGGAAACAGAAAGCTTAAAGCATTTTAAAGTTACAGAGTTACCTGAAGAAGAATGGAATATTTTACGTGAAAAAACATTCCAATATTGGGACGATAAAGTTGCTCCTATAAGTGAAAGAGCAGCTAAATTAGTGAATATTATAAAAGAATATCAATTAGAAGAAATAAAATAGGATTATTTATTAAAGATTAAGAAGTAATAATTGATAAATTGTAAAATTAGAGCTTAATTTTAATATTAGGTTGTAAATTATATTTTTGTGTACTCGGCTTGTCTATTTAAAAGAAATGTTTTAGATTTGTTGGGAATAAAGAAGAAAGTAGACAAGCCGATTTTACTGATAAAATAATTCTAGAGTCTAGAGAAGGTTACTAAAAAACAGTGAGAGAATTTATGATAAGACACTAAGACATTAATTGTAGGATTGGATATTGTCAAGTAATTTAATTCAATAGAGTTAGCGGTTGTCTCTTATTAGTATATCTTTGTCTAAATAATAAAACACTGTGATAGAAGGAGGAGGCAGCACTAGTCTTATAGGTATCAAGAGAAGTGTATAAGTTTATTTAATTACATCAGCTCTTGGATCTGAATAGGGGAAGCTGTGCATAAAGCTCGTAAAACAAGAAAGGTTAGGCAAATGAATAAAACAGATTGAGAGTCTAGAAACAGTAAAGCTATGAGAGTAAATATGTATTTGAACTTAACAACTTAATTAAGTGAGGAAGTAAAATGATAAAAATTTTATCAAAAATATTAGATACTATTGATTCTATTTCTATATTTATGGGTAAATTGTCTAAATATTTTATTCTTATTATTATAGGTATTATGCTGATTGAAATAATTTCAAGATACCTTTTTAACAATCCGACAGAATGGGTTGTTGAAATGAGTAGCTATTTATTTGGTGCTTCATTCTTTTTAGGAGGAGGATATGTTCTTCTAAAGGAAGAACATGTACGCATGGATATCTTGTATATTAATTGGACTGATAAATTAAGGAAAATTGCAGATGTCATTACATTCCCACTATTAGCTTTATATATAGGAATGATCATATATGGTGGAATTAACAATGTAAAATTCTCTATATTAAGTAGTGAACACTCAAATTCCCTTTGGGGACCACCACTTGCTCCAATAAAAATAGTAATGGTATTGGGTTCAGCAATACTTTTATTACAAGCAACTTCTATTTTTATACGTGATATTTTTTCAATATTTAATAAGGATTTAGTTAAAAAAAATTAAGTACATTATATTAATTAAGAATACTTAGGAGATAAAATATGGACATTTCATTAATTTTACCATTTGCTATGTTCTTAGTAATGGTGCTATTATTATTAACGGGAAGACAGATCTTTGTTATTATTGGATCAGTTGCTGTAATAGTATCAATATTTTTATGGGGCAAAGGGGCAACATTTATGCCCTTTAGTAAAGCAACTACCTTCATGGATATGTACTCTCTTTTGGCGATACCTCCTTTTATTTTTATGGGATTAGTATTATCAAAATCAGGTGTAGCTGAACGTTTATTTAATGCTATATATGTTTGTTCAGGACATTTGCGAGGCAGCTTAGCTATAGGTACAATATTATTATGTGCTATTGTTGCAGCTATGTCAGGTACTAATATTGCAGCCACAGTAACAGCAACTACTGTAGCTCTGCCACCGATGATAAAACATAAATATGATAAAAAATTTATAGTTGGTCTTATCCTAGCTGGTGGTTCATTAGGTTTTCTTATTCCCCCGAGTGTTGTATTTATTTTTTATGGGGTTATTGCAAAAGTGTCTATTGCTTATTTATGGATAGCAGGTATTGGGGCTGGTATATTGTTAATGCTTTTATATATTCTTTATATAATAATCATGACTAGAAAGAATCCAGAAATAGCACCACCGATACCAATTGATGAATTAGAAAGTATTACATTTAAAGATAAATTAGTTGCACTAAGTGGTGCCTTACCTGCTATTATTCTTATTTTAGCAGTACTTGGAAGTCTATTTATGGGAATTATAACATTGGTAGAATGTTCAGCATTTGGCGCAACTGGTGCATTAATTTGTGCAGCTATAAATAAGAAATTAAACAAAAAAATGTTAGATGAAGCTTTAGAAAAATGTTTAAAAACAACTACAATGGTAATGTGGATTCTAACAGCTGCTTTTCTATTTAGTACAATATTTGATGCTGTTGGAGCAATTAAAGGAGTAAACTATTTGCTAAGTCTTGCAGGAGGAAATAAATGGATTACTTTGATTATCATGCAAATTAGTTTTATATTCTTGGGAATGATTTTAGATGACACGGCTATGCTTATAATTGTTGCACCTGTTTATATCCCGATTGTTTTAAAACTTGGGTTTGACCTACGATGGTTTGGAGTCCTTTATGTTATCAACTGTCAAATGGCTTTTATTACTCCTCCTTTTGGCTATAATCTTTTTCTTATGAAAGGAATTGCACCTAAAGATATTTCTACCGAAATGATTTATAGGTCTGTTATTCCTTTTGTTGTAATCCAGTTAATAGCTCTTGCACTTGTTATGGCATTTCCTCAAATTGTGATGTATTTACCAAGATTGATATTTGGTACATAAAATTGGTTTATTAAATTATTATTTTAGGATTAATATAAAAATTTTAAGATTATGGAAAATTTAAGTTTAATATCACAATATTAATACAATTAAACATAGTTTTTCAGAAAACCGGCTCTTTGAAAACTAAATATTCACAAGAAAAGATTTAACAAAAAGAATCTTATCTGTGTTTCCAGATTTGGCAGTAGCTAAACCAACAGTAGAATAGTGATATGGGCAACACTACAGTGATTAGAGAAAATTCGTAAACCTCTAACACTAAGGTTTTGCATGGCCAGTTCCACTAACATGGAGAAGACTCTCTCTGATATACTACGCAGGTCATGGTTCTTCTTAAATTATTTAATAGCATAATCAATCTGCTTGTGAAGGTCTTCATCTACTACATGCTGGTAGGCGAAACAACCGGTCCTTTGACAAAATAGGGATGTACCCAGGGCAATAAAGATGTTTCTTTCTGAATTTCTTAGAATGGATAATAGGGGTAGACAAATTTGATTCTGGTTCTTTTTTTTCCTTATACTTATCCC
>Ga0334882_1003638_pt1 | contig 13891 bp, 11 predicted proteins | sample GraSluR1_MG_5_FD_207226 | JGI IMG/M metagenome (GOLD analysis project Ga0334882, IMG submission 207226) | Sludge microbial communities from methane-producing bioreactor in Wageningen University, Netherlands - Granular Sludge_15_04-R1 | ecosystem: Engineered > Bioreactor > Anaerobic >... | reverse complement strand
CGAAGCTGCATTGCAAGTGATCGGTATGCGGTAGAAACATAGCTGTGTACTCCGATTTTAATTTGATAGTATTGGTATATTATACCATATTTCATGCCTAGCGCCACCTTTTTTCAGGGGAGTCAGGTTCATGCTCCGCTCAAACTATCAACGCCGCATATCCGAGAGTAGTTCCACACTGGATTCTGGGACTTGCCAGCCCGCGCCGATAGCTTCCCCTAGCCGCATAAGTTCATCCCCTGCGGTGGCATCAGGTACACAGTGCGCGAAAATGTCCAAAAATGCTTCGGGATTGTAGACTTTTAATCCAGCTCCCACAAAGTCGCTTTCATTGCGGGTGATGATGATGGTAATATCGTGAAGTTGGGCTGCATTCACTTGGACTGCATCCTCGAAATCGTGCAAGTCTGAATTTAGAGATGCAATGATTGTATCTCTATTCACAGCGGCTATTTCCACCAGTGTTAGAAGATTTGTAATAAGTTCTAACGTGCGAGTGCGCCCTAGACTTTTTCGGGCGATGTAATAGGGATCAGTAATCGCGGTAGCTGTAACAAACAGCGTAATGTTTAGTTGTGAACTAAGGTCAAAAACACGCTGCGTGGTTTGAGCAAAGGGCTGTCGGTTTAGCGCGATATCGAGGATGATATTCGTATCTAACAACGCTCTCATGCGTACTTTTCCCGCAAGTATTGTAATTTTGCTTCTTCTGGATCAATGCCCTCCAGTACCCCCTGCCACTTGTCGAAAAAATCTCGAATGGCTTTGGCTCTATCAGCGCGTGACTGTTCAGACTCGTTGGCAACCGCGTGAGCTTCGGATTCATCCCTTGTGGCAGCCCGCGCATCCAATTCTTCCTGCACCACGCGCCGCAGCAGCGGCTCCAGGATGTCCGCCAGGTCGGGCAAGACAATCTGTGCCGGGGCTTCGGGCAACGGGCTGAGCACGCCCACCGCCGCGCCGCGATAGGTGACGATGTACTCTGCCCCCTCCTCGCGCACTGCGCGGATGATTTCCGACGCTTTGCTCTTCAGCTCTCGCACCCCAATCTCAGGCATGGCTCGCTCCTTATGTGGTCACTTGGGTAGCTACATTATACGCGAGAACGGCGGCCTCGTCAATAGCGGGCGTGATGCGTGAAACGTGACCAGAGAAATCTTCACGCATCACGTCTCAGAGTCTCACCGGCAACCGCCGCACGCGGACGCCTGTGGCATGGAACACGGCATTGGCGATGGCGGGCGCAGTCCCCACCATGACCGGCTCGCCCAGGTTCTTCGCGCCATACGGGCCAATCTGGAGCGTGGTCTGGATGTACGTCGCTTCGATGTCCGGCACGTCGTTGGCGCGGGGGATGCGATAGGTGCTGAGCGTATCTGTCACTGGCACGCCGTTCTCGTAGCGCATCTCTTCGGTGAGGCCGTAGCCCAGCCCCTGCACAATCCCGCCGATGATTTGCCCCAGCGCGCCTTTGGGGTAGATGATGGTGCCGGCATCGTGGGCGGCCCAGATATGCGCCACTTTGATTTTGCCCGTCTGCGTGTTGACCTCCACCTCGACCACCTGCGCGCCGAAGCAGTAGGCGAAGTACGGTTTGCCCGTGCCGGTCTCGAAGTCCCACTCGAAATGCGGAATGTTCCACCGGGCGGCGGTGGAGAGCTGCCACCCCAGCGCGCGGGCGTGATCCACCACCTGTTCGAAGCGCAGCGGTTCTTCGCTTGGGCCGATGTACTGCTCGCCGTGGCGGATAATTTGCGCGGGGGCGCAATGGAGCGCATCGGCGGCGGCGAGCGTGAGCGTGTGTGCGAGCTTCTCCGCAGCCAGCTTCGCCGCGTTGCCGCCTACGATGGACGCGCGCGAGGCAACGGTCGGGCCGGAATCAAGCGCCGTGTGGGTATCCGGGCGCAAGATGCGGATGCGCTCCATATCTATGCCCAGCGCTTCGGCAGCCAGCACGGTGAAGACGGTGCGGCTGCCCTGCCCGTAATCCGTGAGGCCAGAGGTGAGCGTGAGGCTGTAATCGTGCTCGATGGTGAGCGTGCTGTTGGCGAAGTCCTCGCCCTCGCCGCCCAGCCCGCTGCCGTGGAAGTAGCACGCTACGCCGAGTCCGCGCCGCACGGGCGCATCGGCGGGCTGCGCGCTGTATTCGGCGCGTTTGCGTCGCCAGTCGGATTTCTCGCGCACCCATTCCAGGCAGGCGGTGAGGCCCGCTTCATGCTCGATCAGATCGGCGGCCATGGTGCGGTCGCCCTGCCGCAGGCAGTTTTGCAGGCGGTACTCCAACGGATCGCGGCCCAGCTGGTGTGCCAGCTCGTCAATCGCCATCTCGGAGGCCGCGCCCGCTTGGATGTTGCCGAAACCCCGAAACGCGCCGGAGTAGCCGTTGTTGGTGTAGACCGCGCGGGTATCCACATGGACGGCGCGGTAGCGGTACGCGCCTGCCGCGTGCATTGTCGCGCGCCACGAGGCAAGCGGCGTCATCGAAGCATACGCGCCGCTATCGAAGAGCAGTTCGGCTTGCGCGGCCTGGAGGTTGCCCTCGCTATCGGCCCCCAGCCGCAGGCGATATTCGCCCGCCTGCCGCTTGTACGACGCGCGGATAGATTCGGTTCGGGTCAACAGTAACCGGACGGGCCGCCCCGTCACTTGCGCCAGTTTGGCCGCCTGCGCGGTGGTTTGGTAGAGCACATCATCCTTGCCACCAAACGAGCCGCCCACCGGCGGCTGAATCACGCGCACTTTCTCGGTCAGCAGCCCCAGCACCGTGCTGACATTGCCCCGGTTGATGAACGGGCTTTGATCGTTGGCATACAGCGTGAGATAACCGTCGGGTTCGGGGATCGCCAGCGCGCCCTCGGTCTCGATGTAGGCGTGTTCCTGGTGGGGGAAATGGTAGGTTTGCTCGAAAATGACCGGGCAGGCCGCGATTATCGGGGCGGGGTCGCCGTGGCGCAGCAGATGCGTGTTGCACAGATTCCCCTGGCCGGTGGGGGAGACTTCGGGAATCAGCGGCGCGTCGGGATCGAGCGCGCGGTGCATATCGCTCACCACCGGCAGTGCTTCGAGTTCGAGCAGGATGGCTTCGATACCGGCCTGGGCCGCCGCTTCCGTCTCGGCGGCGACGGCGGCGATGGGGTCGCCCACATAGCGCACTTTGTGGTAAGCCAGTACATAGGCATCCGCGATGGGAAACCCGAAGTTGCTGTGATTCACGAAATCCTCGCAGGTGATGGCGGCCACGACGCCCGGCACGGCCAGCGCGGGGGTCACATCCAGCCGCGCGATGCGGGCGTGCGGGAGGGGACTGCGCAGCACTTTGGCGTGCAACATGCCGGGGACGCGCATATCACCGACATAGCGCGCGCGCCCGGTCACTTTGTCCGGGCCATCCACATTGACCACCGCGCGATTGCCGACATAACGTAGGTCACTCATCTCAAGCCTCCTTTCCGGCCCGCTGTTGGGCGGTGAGCTCGATGGCATCAATGATGTGTTGATAGCCAGTGCAGCGGCAGAGGTTGGGGTTGATAGCGGTGCGAATCTCGTCGCGGGTGGGGGTGAGCGTTTTGCGAAGCAACGCCTCGCCCGCCACCACCATGCCCGGCGTGCAGAAACCGCACTGCACCGCGCCCGTCTCCAGGAACGCCGCCTGCATATCGCTCAAACTGCCATCGGGCGGCGTCAGCCCCTCGATGGTCTCGATGCGCCGGCCCACAAGTTTGCTGACCGGCGTGCGGCAGGATTTGGTCAATTTATCATCCACCAGCACCGAACACGCGCCGCACACGCCCGTATCACAGCCGCGTTTCGTGCCGGTTAGCCCCAGGTGCTCGCGCAACAGGTCAATGAGCAGCAAATCAGCGGGGACATCCGCGAGGTGGATGGGGTTTCCATTGATGGTACAGGTTAGTTCCATAGCACGCTCCTTTGAAAATGGCGAATAGCGAATGGCGAATCAAAACCAACATAGCGCGAAGCGTCTGCTTCGCGCGGCTGCGAGCGGCGCCTTATGAATTTTAAGAAATTAATCCGTAAATAAGGTTTTGTGTCAAGTTGGTCGTTCTAAAAATAAAATGATACCCCCTATCCCTCTGCTCCCTTTCCCCCGCTTGCGGGGGAAAGGGGAGATTTTTTGTGGGGTTTTTGGGCGGCGGCTTTGCCGCCGCCCAAAAACCCCGTTATTCTTCGCCCCCTCCCCACGCCGCTGCGCGGCGTGGGGAGGGGGCCAGGGGGTGGGGCAAAATTCTCAATTTGTAAATTTTTAAGAAGCGATTCTTGCAAATGGTTTTATTTCCGGTTCATTTTCTTAATTTTCATCATGCGCTGCCAGTTCGCGTTATATTCGGTTGGATTGTGGTTAATTTTACACCCAAGCGCGCAACTGTCCACCGAAAACGCTGAAAAAGCCCGGTGTTTCTGTGGCGAAAATCATCGCTTTGGCGAAAATGCAATTTTATGTGATAAAAAATAAATGTAAAAAAGTCCAGATGTATTTACGAGCGTCCAGAAAGATTTAGCAAAGTCCAGAACTATTTACGGACGTTCAGAAGGATTTAGCGACGTCCAGAAGTATTTACGGACGTCCAGAAAGATTTACAGAAGTCCAGAAGAATTTAGCGAAGTCCAGAACTATTTTCGCAAGAATCGCCTGGTTGAAGTTCAGCTAAGCACTTGTAGCGCAGGATTTATCCTGCGGCACATACACAGGATAAATCCTGTGCTACGTTGTGCTACCGCCTCACAGCGGCCCGCCGAACCGGCCCACACCCCAGCCGAAGTACGCCATTGTAGCGCAGGATTTATCCTGCGGCACATACACAGGATAAATCCTGTGCTACGTTGTGCTACTGCCTCACAGTGGCCCACCGAACCGCCCCACGCCCCAGCCGAAGTACGCCACAAGTGCCCCGATCAATAAAAGGATGAGGAACACCACAAGCACATAGTCCCCCGCGCCCAGCCGGGTCTCGTGGAGATAGGTGCGGTCGGCGCTGCCGGAGAAGGCTTTGGATTGCAGCACGATTTCCAGCGTTTGCGATTTCACCAGCGCGCCCAGGATGAGCGGCACCACAATCGTGGCGTAGACGCGCGCGCGCTTAAGCGGGTTCATTCGCTCGAAGGCCAGCCCGCGCAGGCGTTGCGCCTCGATGATGGTGTGGATTTCCTCGAAGAGCAGCGGGAAGAAGCGCAGCGTGGAGGAGAAGATGAAGGCCAGCTTGTAGGGCAGCCCGGCTTTGACCAGCCCTACAATCAGCGTGTTGACATCGGTGGTGAAGACGGCCAGCGGGATCACCAGGGTCATGGTGAGCGTTTTGGCGATGATGTTGAGCGCGTACAGCACGCCCTCCCACGACATGCCCGCGCCGCCGAGCCAGCCCCAGGTGGCCGGGAAGCGGAACAGCAGGGTGAGCTCCGCCGCCGTTTTGCCCGTGCGCGCCGCAATCAGCGGCCCGGCGAAGAAGCCCTGCGTCACGATGATGAAGAGGTAGAACGGGAACATCAGTGTGACGACCCTACGGAGATAGTCGGCCTTGACCCCCGCCGCCAGGCACGCCGCGATGACGCTCGCCGCCAGCAGCCAGCCCAGCGCCGGGCTTTCCCACAGGAAGGCCAGCCCCGTCACCACGGCCATCAGCAGCAGCTTGGGGCGGAAATCCAGCCGGGTGAACCAGGAAGCGCGCCCGACGCTTTGCAAATAGGCCATTTTCATCGGGCGGGGAGCGCGTGTGCCGCGACCTCTTGGGGGGTGAGCAGCTGCGCCGCCGGATCGAGCGCCTGCCCGAGCAGCACGGCTTGCGGCGGCGTCAGGTAGGTGGAGCGCAGCAGCGCGGTGGCGTGGTACGCTTCGCGGATGGGCGCATCCAGCAGTTTGACGCCCTGCCCCAGCACGATGACCCGCTCCGCATAGTCCGGCATCAAGTACAGGTGATGGGTGATGACGATGATGGTTTTGCCCTGCGCGTGCAGCGCGCGGCTGATGTCGAGGATGCGCCTGGCCCCGCGATCATCCTGCCCGGTGGTCGGCTCATCCAGGATGATGACCTCCGGTTGCATCGCCAGAATCGCCGCGATGATGACGCGCGCCCGGTCGCCCCGGGGCAGCGCGAGTGGGTGACGCGCGCGCTCCGCCAGCAGTCCCAACGCTTGCAGGCTCGCCGTCGCCCGCGCCGTTACCTCCGCCGCGGGATAGCCCAGATTCTTAAGCGCGAAGGTCACTTCATCCCACACGCTGGCGGTAAAAATCTGGTTGGCGGGATTCTGCGCCACATAGCCGATGCGCTGCGCCAACGCGCTCACACTCAGCGCGCGCGTATCCACCCCGCCCACCCGCACCGCGCCCGCGCTCGGTTCGAGCAGTTTGAGGCAGTGCTTCACCAGCGTCGTCTTCCCTGCGCCATTCTGCCCCACAATCAGCACATACTCGCCCGCGTGGATGTCCAGCGAGACGCCCCGGAGCGCTGGCGTCCCATCGCTATAGCGATGGTGGAGGTCTTGGATGGAAATCAAGGGTGCGCTCTGGGGCGTATGACGGGCGGTAGGTTCTTGGGGTTGGGCGATCGGGAGCTCGGCGCGCAGCGGCACCAGCCGGTCTAGTCCATCTTGCAGGCGTACCGGGATGTGCGGCAGGGGCGCGCCCCGCGCTTGCAACAGCGCAAATGTCTCAGCGACCTGGGGCGGGCGCAGTGCGTGGGCGTGCAATAGGGGCAGGTCGGCGTACATTTCATCCGGCGTGCCGATTTTCACCAGCGCGCCCGCATCGAGCAGCGCCAGCCGGTCAGCGTATTCGGCCAGCTCCTCGGCGGCGTGGCTCGCCATCACAATGGTGACGCCCAACGTCCGGTTGAGCTCACGCACGGTAGCGAACACTTCCTCCGCGCCCACCGGGTCGAGCTGCGAGGTTGGCTCATCCAGCACCAGCAGCGCGGGTTGCAGCGCGAGCGCGGCGGCAATCGCCAGCCGTTGCTTCTGTCCGCCGGAGAGCTCGTGGGGGTGCCGCTTTTCCATTCCGCTGAGCCGCACCGCAGCCAGCGCGCGGGGGATGCGCGCCCGGATCTCCTCGCGCGGCACTTTGAGGTTCTCTAGCGCAAAAGCGATTTCGTTCTCTACCGAGGTGGCCGTGAGCTGGGTCTCTGGATCATCGAAGACCAGGCCCACCTGCGCGGCGAGCGTGCTCACGGGATGCTCTAGCGTATCCAGCCCGGCGACGCGCGCGCTGCCGAAGAAGCGCCCCCCGTAAAACTGCGGCACAATGCCGTTGAGCGCCAGGCACAGCGTCGTCTTGCCCGCGCCGGTTGGGCCAATCAGACCGAGGAACTCGCCCGCGTAGATGTCCAGATCAATATCATGCAGCGCCAGCCGCTCGGCGTTGGGGTACTGGTACGAGAGCTGCTCCAGCCTGACCAGCGCGGGCATCATGGGTGCTCAGTAAGCCGCGTGGCGCGGCTTGACCAGGCCAATCGCACGCAAGCCCGCAATCACGCCCGTGCCGATAGCCGTCCCGACGATGGTGCGGGTCAGGTGTTCCCAGGGGGCGACGGGGGCCATGCCCAGCCAGACCTCGTTGGGCCAGTTGGTGACGAAGTAAGCGATAGTGGAGGCGGTCAGATGGGCGAACCCGGCGATGATCCATGTTCCCAAAAACAGCCCCAGCGCGGTGCGTTTGAGGTCGGGGCTTTCCAGCCAGGTCTGGCACAGCTTTCGGGTCGGCAGGATGAAGAGCAGTAGCGCCGACCAGTTGACGAATGAAGCCAGCAGCATTATCCATAGATTTGCGCCATTGACTAGTACAGCCCGGCCTATGTAGGCGGCATAAATCAGCACGAAAAATATACTGATCCAGGAACGCCACATTTTACGGTATCCCTGGGCGCTCAGGATGCCGGCGGTAAAGCCCCCGGTCACTGCGCCGGCTAAGGTCGCAGCGGGGACTAGAGTCGTGTGCGGGAACAGGAACACGCCGAAGAGCGCGCCGATGCCGGCGGCAATTGCGCCCGCGATAGGGCCTAGAATCCATCCGACCAGCGGATAGATGGCCTGGCTCATGGGGAAGCTTTTCCCTGAACCGATGATGACGGATAGAGGCACGCTGGCAAGTACCGTAACCACCGCCGCCAGCGTGACCATGTAGGCGATGGGCGCGCCATCTATGGCAACCCCGCCAAGCGCACGCACCTGGCGCTCTTTTCCTGATGGTATTTGATTCATGGTTAGGATCTCCTGCGAAAATGGTGAATTGCGAATTGCGAATGGCGAATTTATGACTTGTTACGCCACTGCCAAACTGTTGCCTTTACTATATTTTTACAAAAACTGTAGAATCTTCTTCACGTTTCACGCTCAGAACGGCTTTCCCCTGAGATGTAGAGGTAGAAAGATAGCCCAAAATGATAGAGCGGGTAGAGCAGCGAACCCCATAACAACCAGATTGGCGCCGCGTGGAAGGTAATCAGCAGGAGTAGCAGGCTGCCGCCCCAGAGAAACGATCCGACGAGTGTTAGTTTACGGAGGTGGCGCGTTTGCCAGGTGATATACTTGACCGGCACCCACACCAGGGCGGCAAAGAGGGCCAGCATCAGCGTGTTGATCCACGCGCTCCCGTTCAGCAGGTAGAGGTAGAAAATCACGACATTCCAATAGGAAGGAAAGCCGGTAAAGTAGTGATCGCTGGTTTTGGCTCCTGCGCTGCAAAAGCCGTAGGCCGATGAGATAAGGACGGCAGCCAGGATACCCAGACCCATCGGCCCTTCCACCAGCCCGAAGCGGTACGCGAAAAAGACCGGGAGGAACGTGTAGTTGAGGTAATCGGTAATGTCATCGAGCTTGCGCCCGTCGAAGTGCGGTAGCCAGCGTTTGACCTCCCAGCGCCGGGCAAAGGGGCCGTCGGTGGCATCGAGCCAGAGGGCGATGCCCAGGAAGATGAAGGCGGTATGGGCTTCTCCGGCGAGCATGGCGCGCAGGGCGAAGAAGCCGGCTACAAGTCCCAGCGACGTGTAGAGGTGGACGCTCCAGGCACGTAGGATGGCGAGCTTGCCTGTGCCAGACGGCGGTTTTGTTGAATCCATACTATTTCCTTAAGCTAATCTGGGGCGGTCGGCGGCGCGTACTACCGGATGCAGGCAGGCTCGGCTGCGAATCTACAATCCTGAAGGTTACAATGAAAAACACTTTTGTCAAGCTTTTGAAAGCATTACGGTTGTGTGTTTACAGGAGTTACGCAGTTAAGGTGGGACGCACTTAAAGCCAACTAGAACGACATCATTTACATAGCAAACAGGATGTTTTAGGGCTAAAAGTGCGCCCCACCTATGCCAACCGCGTAACTACTGTTTACACTACCCCGCGCGGACGGAGACCGGCCAGAAAAAGATTCATCCTTTCCACAGGAAATATCGATGAGCCAAATCCACAGGGCGACTCACCCAGGTTGCGCGTTGGTGTAAGCCCTATGATGGACGATATCAAGCTACTGGGAGACGCTTTCGCGGATCGAGAACCATACCTGGAACTTACAAAAAAACGCTTGACGTAAAGGATTAATTTGATATAGTGCAGCTCGAATTGTGCAGACAGCATATAAAAAATCGGCAACGATGAGGTAGAAGTATGTTCAATAAACTAGAAAATCGACAGCTGCTAGGGGTTTTCTTTGTCAGCATGGGAGTATTGACTCTGGAAATCGCGCTTACGCGGATTTTTTCAGTAACACTATGGTACCACTTCGCTTTCCTCGCCATCTCGCTTTCGTTGATGTCTAGTGCTAGCGCGGGCGTGGCGCTGTATTTCTTCCCTGGTTTGGGACGCCCGGAAAATGTACATCGGTGGATCGGATGGTTGAGCATAGGCATGGCGCTTAGCATCCCCATCACTTTCATCATCTACCGGCAAGTACCCTTCGCAGTTGTGCTAAATACGGGACAGAGTTTTACCTGGCGACAATTGCTCTGGCTGTTGGTGATTTATGTAGATTTGGCGATTCCCTTTTTCCTATCTGGCGCGATGCTGTCTTTAGCGTTGACGGCCTGGGCCGGGCGCGCGGGGCGTATGTATTGGGCCGATCTCATCGGTGCTTCAGTAGGCTGCCTGTTCAGCATTGTGGCTCTGGAATGGCTGGGAGGCGCCGGGGCGCTATTGGCCGCCGGTGGATTGGTCGCATTGGCGGGAATCGTCTTCACCTGGAATGTGGAATGGCTGCCCGGGCGAAAACGGTTAAGCAAGGCCTTCCCGTTCATTGTTTTTATGGGAATGATAGGCTTGTCCCTAGGAGCAGCCTCGGGGGGCTGGTTTCCCATCACCAGTACCAAAGGCGGAGGGGCTGAACCGCCGCGTGTGTACGAACGTTGGAATGCTCATTCGCGCGTTTCGGTTTACGAGCCAGTCAATTACCCGTTTTACTGGTCTGTAGATGAACAATATTGGGAACGTGCCATAGCGGAAGGCGGTACCTTTCGCCACGCACTGCTGTTGATTGATGCAGTCGCCGGTACGCCCATCCAGGGATACGATGGCGCATTGAACCAAGTCAATTTCCTACGTTACGATTTGACAGCGTTTGTGTATCATGTCATCGAAGCTCCCAACACGTTGGTCATTGGTTCCGGCGGAGGGCGCGACGTGCTCGCGGCCCTCACATCAGGCGCACCGCACGTTACAGCGGTTGAAGTGAACCCGGCAGTTATCGAAGCCGTGCGCGGGCCATTTGGCGAGTTCTCAGGCCACTTGTATGATTTACCGGAGGTCACGGTGGCAGTAGCCGATGCGCGCGGTTACATCGCACGTAGCCCCAACCGGTACGATGTCATTCAAGCCTCACTCATTGATACCTGGGCGGCGGGCGGCTCGGGTGCGTTCGCACTCAGCGAAAACAGTCTCTACACTACAGAAGCATTCCAAACTTACTACGAACACCTGACGGATCGGGGCATCATGACTGTCTCGCGCTGGTATCAACCGGAGCACCCGGCAGAAACAATGCGGCTGGTCTCTACCGGGATGGCCGGTTGGGAGCGCGCCGGAGTATCCGACCCACGCCAACATGTGGTGGTAGTCGCTCGCACCACCTCCGGAGCTGCCACGGAAGGGCTGGCAACAGCTCTCTTCAAGCGCGCACCTTTTACGTCCAACGAGCTGTTACACATCCGGGAGCAAGCAGAAACCCTGGGCTTTACCGTACTTTACCTGCCCGGTTCTCCAATCACTGAAGAAGTGGGTGAATTTATCACCGCGCCGGATCATGCCGCTTTTGTGGCCGCCTATCCACTTGATGTCTCCCCTGCAACCGATGACCGTCCTTTTTTCTTTAACCTCATCCGTTTGGGCGATTTGCTGGATGCAAGTCTCAACCGCAGCGGAGTCTATCGCATGAGTTTAGAGGCCGTATACATGCTGAGTGCAGTCATCGGCGTGGCGCTATTTTTTGGCGTCTTGTTCGTCATCTTGCCACTCCTGTTGAGCAATCGCCGGAATGCCCAATTAACCCGGCCTTCTTTTTCGTTGTTGGGATACTTTGCCCTGTTAGGGATCGCTTTCATGTTGATGGAAATCCCCACCATTCAGAAATTCACTGTGTATCTGGGACGACCGGTCTATTCATTGGCCGTCGCGCTCTTCTCGATATTATTATTCAGCAGTTTGGGGAGTTTATGGAGCAGCCGATGGGCCGCAACCTCCCTGACCCGCAATCTACGCTGGGTTTTCCCTCTACTGGCATTCTGTATCCTGCTTCACGCTGCTACTGCACTCTGGCCGCTACCTCAAACGCAAAATTTACCCCTGGCAGCGCGCTTGCTCGTGACGCTACTGCTGTTAGCGCCTCCCAGCTTTTTGATGGGCATCCCATTTCCTTCCGGCATCCGGTGGATGAGCGCACAACGCCGGGGTGCAGTTCCGTGGATTTGGAGCATCAATGGTGTGATGTCAATGTTGGGATCGGCGCTGGCTACCGCGTTGGCGATTCAGATAGGTTTTCGCGCTACGTTGGTGATCGCCGCCGTGCTTTATGCACTGGCCGGCATATTGTTACTGTATGAAATCCGTCACACTTCTGCCTGACGGTTGGGTTTTGTAGCGTTTTAACACTGGGAAGCATTGCTTCCCAGTATGCTTTTACTTTTTCCCTTCCCCGGCTATACTTACCGTTGAGGTGACTATGGATCTCTTCGAACATCGCCGCAAGGAACAACTCAAACAAGAAGCCCCGCTGGCGGCGCGGATGCGTCCGCGCACGCTCGATGAGTTCGTGGGCCAGGAGCCTATCGTGGGCGAAGGTCGCCTGCTCCGCCGTGCCATCGAAGCCGATCGGCTGTTCTCATCGCTCATCTTCTGGGGGCCGCCCGGCACGGGCAAGACCACGTTGGCGATGATTATCGCCAATATCACTCGCGCCCGCTTCGAGACGCTCAACGCCGTGCTGGAAGGGGTGGGGGAGCTGCGGCGCATCGTCAAAGAGGCTGGCGAGCGGCTGGGGATGCACGGCCAGCGGACGATTCTGCTGGTGGATGAGATCCATCGCTGGAACAAGGCGCAGCAAGACGGTCTGCTGCCGGTGGTGGAGGATGGCACGCTCATCCTCATCGGCGCCACGACCGAGAACCCGTATTTTTCCATCATCGCGCCGCTGGTGAGCCGCTCGCGCATCTTCCGCTTCCAGATGTTGCAGGAGGCGGACATTATCGCCCTGCTGCGCCGTGCTCTGGCCGACCCGGAGCGTGGCTATGGCGGCCAACCGATTGTGGTGGATGAAGACGCGCTGCGCCATCTGGCGGATGTATCGGGCGGCGATGTGCGCTCGGCGCTCAATGCACTGGAGCTGGCGGTGGAATCCACCGCGCCCGATGCCGACGGCGCGCGCCACATCACGCTGGACGTGGCAGAGGAATCCATCCAACAGCGCGCGATGGGCTACGACAAGTCCGGCGACGAGCACTACGACACCATCAGCGCGTTCATCAAGTCCATTCGCGGCTCCGATCCCGACGCGGCTCTCTACTACCTGGCAAAAATGGTGCTGGCAGGCGAAGACCCGCGCTTCATCATGCGGCGGCTGCTCATCCTCGCGGCGGAAGACATCGGACTGGCCTCACCGATGGCGATCTCGGTGGTGGCCGGGTGCGCGCAAGCCCTGGAATGGGTGGGCCTGCCCGAAGGCCAGTATCACCTCGCCGAAGCCACGCTCTACCTCGCTACTTGCCCCAAATCCAACAGTGTGGGCGCATACTGGAAGGCCGTGGAGCATCTGGAGCAGCACGGTTACAGCGCGCCGCCCATCTACCTGCGCGATAAGACCGATGTGTTCAAGGGCGGCTTGCGCGATCACTACGAGCGTACCACCGGCGAGCGCGAGAAGTACAAGTATCCCCACGAGTTCCCCACCGGCTGGGCCGACCAGCGGTATCTCCCGGAAGGCGTCGCGGGCGGGTGGTTCAAACCGAAAGGGCACGGCTACGAGCAACGCATCATCGAGACCTTGCGGCTGATGAAGAAAGGGAAGGGTGATGGGTAATGGGTGACGAGTTATATTCGTGATTTGATCGAAAGGAGAGAACTAATGAAGTTCAAACTACATCGTCCCAAACAAGGTGTGTGGCAAGTGGCCTTATTGTTGTTCATTTTGAGCATGATAGGCGCTGTCATCGGCATTCCGTTCCTGAGCGCGTGGGCTTTCCCGCTCATGGCCCTTTCAGCAGCACTGCTTCTGCTCGGAACGTGGGTTTTTTGATGCCGCAGATTAAGAGATTTCACCGTAGCGTGCGCAAAGTTCGTCGAGATTTTGTCAAGTCCTGAAATACGTTTACAGAACGTAAGTTCTATCGCCTTATTAACTTGCGAACCTTAACTTTCTGACTCTTTAGATTGCACGGCGACGGCGGGCGGCTGATATTGGTACACCGTAAAC
>Ga0334882_1003637_pt1 | contig 13893 bp, 9 predicted proteins | sample GraSluR1_MG_5_FD_207226 | JGI IMG/M metagenome (GOLD analysis project Ga0334882, IMG submission 207226) | Sludge microbial communities from methane-producing bioreactor in Wageningen University, Netherlands - Granular Sludge_15_04-R1 | ecosystem: Engineered > Bioreactor > Anaerobic > Unclassified... | reverse complement strand
ATTGGGGATATATGGATCCTCGGGTGGGAGCTGCTTTTCTATAACCGGATGACGGCCGTCACGTATATCAAGAACTGCAGAATCATCCAGCACCGGCCTGACATAGCCGTTATCAACCGAAACCGATGCAAAAGACAACAGACAGTCCAGCCTGGCAACCATCGACGCATTGAGCTGGATGGTTGCAATAAAATCAGCGAGAAAAATCACCAACTCGCTGAAGAGGTTGTTCTCGAGACTGAGTATCCTCTCCTCAGCACCTAAAATCTTGTTTTCATACTCCTTTAATTCTTCGGTAATGTATCTCTCAGCGCTTACCAGAGTCTGCTTTCTTATCCACTCCTGAGGAACCTTGTCGCGATGAGTATTGCGTACTTCAATGTAGTAACCGAACACATTATTGTATCCAACCTTAAGTGAGGTAATCCCGGTACGTTCTATCTCCCTGTTCTGGAGTGCTATCAGATAGTCTTTACCACTGGTTCTGATATCCCTCAGCTCATCAAGTTCGGCAGAGACTCCTGCGGCAATAACATTTCCCTTTACCACAGCTGCCGGAGGATCAGCAGTCAGTTCTTTTTCAATACGGTCAGCCACATTTGTGCACGGATTGATCTGAGATGCCAGATTCTTCAGTGGTTCAACACCGCTCTCTTCACAAATCCTGCGTAACGGCTCCAGCGCTCTGAGAGCCCTCTTCAGCTGAACCACCTCCCTGGGGTTGATACGCATTACCGCTACGCGGGAAATGAGCCTCTCAAGGTCTCCTATCTGATAAATATGAGATGAAAGATTCTCTCTGAAACCCGGATCGGCGGCCATATGTCCGACAATATCAAGTCGCTCCTCAACCGGCTGTCTCTCCTTCAGGGGAAGAGAAATCCAGCGTCGCAACAACCTTCCTCCCATCGGAGAAACCGTCCTGTCAAGAGTGTCAAGAAGTGTTCTGGCTCCCTCATAGGGAGAGAAGAAAAGTTCAAGGTTTCTTATTGTAAACTTGTCAAGCCAGACATACCTCTCCTCCTCTACTCTTGATATTGAAGTGACATGACCCAACTGCTCATGACAAGTAAGATCAAGATAATGAAGTATTGCTCCGGCGGCAATAGTACCTGACGATAGTGACTGTACACCGAAGCCTTTCAGTGAAGTTGTTCCGAACTGCTTCAGAAGCCTGTCGTCGGCTGCATCACGGGTAAAAATCCAGTCATCAAGCCTGTAGGTGTAAAAACGCGACCCGAAATACTCTGTGTAAATATCCGATTTCCTCTTTTCGCACAGAACTTCCTTAGGCTGAAAGTTACTTAGCAACTGATCTGCATATTCAAAGGTGCCTTCGGCTGCATAGAACTCACCTGTCGAAATATCAAGAAATGCGACTCCCGCGACCTTCCTGTCTATATGTACAGCTGCGAGAAAATTATTCTCCTTGTGGGTAAGTACATTCTCATTGAGGGAGACACCTGGTGTCACAAGTTCTGTAATTCCCCTCTTTACGATTTTTTTCGCCAGCTTAGGATCCTCAAGCTGCTCGCAAATGGCTACCCTCTGCCCGGCTCGTACCAGGCGGGGCAGATATGTGTCAAGAGAGTGATGCGGAAATCCTGCCAGCTCAACATAGGAAGCTGCACCATTGGCCCGGCGTGTAAGCGTTATACCCAATATTCCCGATGCCTTTATCGCATCTTCACCAAAAGTTTCATAGAAGTCCCCAACCCTGAACAGCAGTATGGCATCAGGGTGCTTTGCCTTGATGGAATAATACTGCTTCATCAGCGGAGTTTCAATATACTTCTGTGAATGTGGCATTTATATATAACTGATCTGGCCCTTGCACGAATATCCGTCAAAAATAGCAATACCGGCGGAACGGAACAAATATACAACAGACCAGTAATCCATTCAGCAGATATTAAAACTTTGTTGATAATTTCCGGTAATTGAAACAGACTAATATCATATCAGTTACCGGAATCTTTGTTTACTTTTAGGGCACTGAAAAACACCAGATAAATCTGTATTAAACCCAATTAAAAAAGGAAACTGCAAACATGAAGAAAGTACTTATTCTCGGCGCCGGGCTGGTTGCAAAGCCAATGGTTGAATATCTCCTCGAAGAGGGATTTGTAGTTATTATTGCAACCCGTACTGTGGAAAAGGCGGAAGTGCTTGTCCGGGGCCATAAAAACGGAAGATCGGTTGCATGGCAGACAGAAGATATGGTTACCCTCTCAAAGATGGTAAAGGACTCTGATCTTACTGTCAGTCTGCTCCCCTACAGGTATCATGTTGATGTGGCAAAACTTTGTATCGAACATAAAAAACCTCTTATAACAACATCATATGTTCAGCCCGCCATGCAGGCCCTTCATGATGAAGCGGTAAAGGCCGGCGTTATCCTCCTCAACGAAATTGGCGTTGATCCCGGTATTGACCATATGTCTGCAATGAGGATAATAGACCATGTTCACGATAAAGGAGGGGAGATAGAGGAGTTCTACTCACTCTGCGGCGCCCTTCCGGCACCTGAGGCTGCAACAAATCCTCTGGGATATAAATTCTCATGGAGCCCGAAGGGTGTTGTGCTGGCAAGCCGCAACAACGCTCAATATCTTAAAAAGGGTAATAAGATTGAGATCGAGCCGGTAAACCTCTTCAAAGACCGGTTTGGCATGGACTTCCCCGGCGTTGGTAAGCTGGAAGTCTACCCCAATCGTGATTCAATAAGCTATATAGACATTTACGGTATTCCTGAGACAAAAACAATGTACCGCGGCACATTCCGGTTCCCGGGCTGGTGTGAAACCCTCGACCTGATGAAGTCGATAAACATGCTCGACGACGAAGTTAAAGACTATACAGGTATGACATGGAGCGCTTTCGTAGCTGAAAGGGCAGGTCTTGGCAGCGGCGACACACGCAGTCTCCTTGCAAAGAAGGCAGGTATTGAGGTCAACAGCAGGGCCATGGAGGCATTTGCATTTCTGGGTTTCTTCGACAATGAACCAATGGGCTACGGAGAAACATCGCCTTTCGAGATAACATCCGACAGGATGATAGCCAGGATGATGCTCGGAAATGAGGAACGTGATATGGTGGTTATGCAGCATATTTTCGTTGCAAAATGGAAGGATGGCAGCAGAGAGGTTATCAAGTCAAGTATGGTTGACTTCGGAACTCCGGTAACAAACACATCAATTGCAAGAACCGTATCACTTCCGGCAGCAATTGCGGTTAAGATGGTGCTGGAAGGAAAAATTACCCTGACAGGTGTCTACAGACCCGTGCTTCCCGGTATCTACAATCCGGTTCTCGACGAGCTTGAGACCATCGACATCAAGATGGTTGAGGAGTACGGACTGCCGATGTCAGAGCATATTGCGTAGCGAATACCAATACGCTTAAGGGCACCTGTATTACCGCCGGTCAGAAGTTAAGGTAAAAATCCCTGGTAAGATCCACATAATCATTGGTATACCCCCCATGGGAGGGGTGTCCCATTGTCAGTATCCTTACTGCTGGAGGTACCCTCAGGGTAGTGAATTCTAGCAACAGCCTGCTGAAAGGTGATGAGTGCAGTGGCCTTACCTTTACCATCCTGCTGCAAAAAAGTCCTGCAGCGGCAGCCTCAGCAACCATTACATTGCCCTCAGCCCACGGCATGATGACACTGAGGACACCTTCTTTTGTCATAACCTTAAGACTGTCTTCTATCATGGCTGCAGTGGTCAGCTCACCTGCATGGCGGAATGAGGATTTATGCGGATCAGGATTTTTCAGTGAGCCTGAGAAAAAGGGTGGATTGGTAACCACCAGGTCGTAACTGCTTGTACAATGTGCAGAGTACTCTTCCAGTGACGTATTAAGAACCTCGATGGTACCGGCCCACGGTGATGCCCTGACATTCCTCACAGCCACCTCCCATGAGGACTTATGTGGTTCAATAGCTGTTATGGCAGCCCCCGGAAACCGCTGAGCCAGCATCAGGGCTAAAAGGCCGGTTCCAGTTCCGATATCAAGAATTCTTTTTACTCGCTGGCTATCTGCAGCGGCCCATGCCCCAAGCAGCACCCCGTCGGTTCCCACCCTGAACACATCTCCCTGCTGATCTATTCTGAAATGCTTGAACTCAAACCAGTCGTTCCCCATTTCCTACCTGAATTTTTCATTTATTCCCAAACCGAATAATGCAAAGTCATACTTAACCGGGTCGGTGGGATCAAACTCCCTGAGCACCTCAGTCAGCTCAACAACAGCCTTCCAGTCATTCGCTTTACGATGCAGCAGGCCAAGCTTTCTTGCTGTGTTGCCTGCATGAAAATCGAGAGGTATATAGAGTTGTGAGGGAGAGATCCGTTTCCATAGTCCGAAGTCGACACCCCTGTTGTCGCGCCTGACCATCCATCTCAGGAACATGTTCAGCCTTTTGCCTGCTGCTCCACGGCTGATGTCTGCAAAATGCTTCTCGCTCCTCGCAGGATGGTACTCGGCAAAAAATTGTTTACGCAGGTGCCTAATACCAGTTGTCAACTCGCCGTCAGCTTTCATGCCCTCAACAATTACCTCCTCCATGCTGGAGTAATTGAGGTAAAGGCTTCTAAGTGACTTCATGAATGAGACGCAGTCAACACCATTGAATGTGCGGTACACGAAGTCTGAGAAAACTTCAAACTCATCATCAGGTGCCCGTGTAACAAACTCATGGGGTGTACCACCCATTCTTGCCATCATTATGTCAGCACCCCGCAATATCAGATCTCGACGTCCCCAGGCTATGGTTGCCGTGAGAAAGCCGGAAATCTCCCTGTCCTGAAGCGATTCAAACCTGTGAGGAATACTAATGGGATCAGCTGCAATAAAGGAGGGGTTATTGTATAGCTCGACCTTTTCATCAAGAAATTCCTTCAAATCCGCTTTGCCCAATCCCATCTCTGTGAATTGATTTCTAAACCCCATCTGCAATTACCCCATCCTTAATGCCCAGAATGCGGTCTGACATACCGGCAAGCTGGCGGTCATGGGTTACAATGACTATTGTCTGTCCGAAGGTGTCGCGCAGCCTGAAAAAGAGTTTGTGAAGCTCCTCCTTATTAGCGGAATCGAGGTTGCCGGAGGGCTCATCAGCGAGTATTACAGAAGGATTGTTTACAAGAGCCCTGGCCACAGCTACCCGCTGTTGTTCACCACCACTGAGTTCAGAAGGCTTATGTTCGCTCCTGTCGGTAAGATTCAGGAAGCCCAGCAGTTCAAGGGCTCTTGCTTCGGCTTCTGTTTTTCCTCTGCCTGCAATAAATGCAGGTATGCAGATATTTTCAAGGGCCGTGAATTCCGGCAGCAGCTGATGAAACTGAAAAACAAATCCGATATTACTGTTCCTGAAAGTTGACAGACTATTACCCTTCATAAGTGTGACATCGGTATTATTGTAGTAGATCCTTCCACTTGAAGGCTTGTCAAGAGTACCCATTATCTGCAGAAGAGTTGTCTTGCCGGCACCACTGGCGCCGACTATCGACACCACCTCGCCGCTTCTTATCTCAAGATTGATATCCTTCAGTACCCGCAGTTCCCCGAAAGATTTTGATATTCCTGCTGCTTTTATCATAATGCCTTTCCGAATAATCCTAAATTATATCACTGTAGAATACCAGATATATATATGTAGTGTAGATCAGGACGAGAGTTGCACCCTTAATCACACCCAGTTTTACCACACGCAGAGGTAACATTATTACAAACAGGAACAATGAGACTGCCAGACACCAGATGATATCAAAGTCAAGTATCCTTTGAGAAACACCAATCGATCTGATGGAAGCTGTAGCGCCTAATATCCCCAGTATGTTGAAGATATTTGATCCGATAATATTTCCCAGTGAAATGTCGCTCTCCTTCCTGAATGCTGCTATTGCTGAAGTGGCCAGTTCGGGAAGGCTGGTTCCCAGAGCAATTACCGATACAGATATGGCCCTTTCACTAACCCCGATGGTTCGTGCAATTTCAGAAGCCCCTTCTACCAGATACCTGGCTCCGAAAACCAATGCGAATCCTGATATGGCCACTATTACAATCGATATAACCAGGGAATACTTTTTTTCAGGTATATCTCCTATACCGTTTCTCAGGTTTCTTCTTGAACGATGCATCGAATACCATACAAAAGCAATCAGCAGCGACAGGAGAGAGAATCCTTCCGTCCGTGACAGACTGCCATCCCAGATAAAAACGAAAAGAAGAATAGACGAACCTATCATTATCAGGCTGTTAAACAGAAGAGCCCTTGAATCTACTAACACCGGAAGAATAACAATGGTAAGGCCCAGTACCAGTCCGATATTTGCAATATTGCTCCCTATCACATTTCCCATTGCAATATCGGGGTGACCCGAAAGAGCGGCATTCACGCTCACGACAAGCTCAGGAGCCGAGGTTCCCAGCGAAACTACTGTCACGCCTATTACCAGGGTAGACATCCTGAAGTTGGATGCCAGCGACACCCCTCCCCTTACGAGGAATTCACCGCCTCCCAGGAGAAGTACCAAACCAATAACTAACTCAATAACCGGATTTTCCATATTTATTCGGATGAAATCCGAAATGCCCTAACTGTTCAGGTCCTTTCTAATTTCGTCAGACATCTCATTTATGTCTTTCTTTATGTCAACAGTGCTGTCTTCAATCTCACGCTTAATTTCATCAGCAGCCTTTTTGAACTCACGCATACCCTTACCCAGCCCCTTCATCAGTTCGGGCATCTTATTGGCACCGAAAAGTACCAGTGCTACAATAACCACGATTAAAATCTCCTGGCCGCTGATAAAAAGAAATGTCCCCATACCACCGTTAATTTACAGGTCGTAAAGTTAGTAAATAAACGGGAAACGGTAAACTGGAAAAAACTCCCCGGAACCCGATACCCGATACCCGGTACCCGGTACCTGTTATACGGTAATAAAAAGCCGCACCCTTGATGGGGATGCGGCTCTTATTCAGACTCTCAAATAGTTACTTCGATTCTTTATCCTTTTCTTTGATATCCTTTTTCCCGAGGGAGTCGAAAACGATAGGCGTTGCTACAAAAATTGTTGAGTAAGTACCAACTCCTATACCAATAATAAGCGCAAATACAAAACCTCTGATCACTTCACCACCGAACAGGAAGATTGCAAGAAGTACCAGCAATGTAGTTAAAGAAGTATTAATAGTACGGCTCAGAGTACTGTTGATGGCCATATTCATAACTTCGGCCCGTGGTCTTTTTCTATAGATACCTTTATACTCCCTTATACGGTCGAAGATAATAACAGTGTCGTTTACAGAGTAACCGATAACTGTAAGTATCGCTGCGATGAATGCCTGGTCGATATCAAGCGAGAAGGGAAGTATTCCGTAGAACAGCGAGTAGAGACCAAGAACAAACAGGGTGTCATGCACAAGCGATGCAACTGCACCAAGTCCGTATTGCCAGTTACGGAACCTGATGAAGATGTAGATGAACATCACCAGCAGGGACAACCCTATTGCCCATACTGCTTTTATTTTGATATCCCTTGCTATCGTTGGCCCTACTGTTTCCGAACCGGTCCTGTAATTCTCGATAAACTCCTCAAAAGTCACACCCGGCAGGTAATCCTTTAAGCCCTCAAAAAGAGCCATTTCTACCTCTGAATCCACACCCGGTTCATCGATTCTGTATTTAGTCGTTATCTTAACCTGGTTATCTGCTCCGAAGGTTACTACCTGGGGATTTTGCTCAAACACACTTCCAAGTGATGATGCAATTTCATCGGTTCTCACGCTCTGATCAAACTTGACGATATAGCTCCTTCCACCGGTGAAGTCAATTCCCTGACTCAGGCCTCTTGTTACCAGCGAACCAATGCCAACCAGAAGAACTACTACCGAAACTATATAGAATGTTTTCCTTAGCCCTATAAAGTTTATTGATGTATTCTTCATAAAATTCTCAGTCGCCTTTATCGAGAAGGTAAGAGCCCTGTTCTTCTTCAGCATCGTATCATAAATGATACGTGTTATCAATATTGCCGAGAATAGCGATGTAATGATACCTATTACCAGAGTTGTGGCAAAGCCCTTTATCGGCCCTGTACCGAAAACATAAAGTACAACACCTGTCAGAAGAGTGGTAACGTTACCGTCTATGATGGCTGAATAGGCGTTTTTATATCCGTCTGCCACTGCAAGTTTTATACCCTTACCGGCCCGGAGTTCCTCCCTGATCCTTTCATATATAATTACGTTTGCATCAACTGACATACCTATGGTCAATACAATACCTGCTATACCCGGAAGTGTCAGAACCGCATTGAGTGATGCCAGCACTCCCATAATGAAAAACAGGTTTGCCAGCAGCGCGATGTCGGCCACCATTCCTGCCCTGCGGCTGTAGAAGAACACCATATAGGCAAGGACAATGAGGAAAGCAATTGCAAAGGAGTTAAGACCCGATCTGACTGCTTCCTTTCCAAGTGATGGTCCTACTACTGTATCCTGGACGATTCTTGCAGGAGCAGGCAGTTTTCCCGATTTGAGAATATTAGCCAGGTCTTCTGCTTCCTCCAGAGTGAAGTCTCCCGATATTTCTGAATTTCCTCCCTTGATCTCAACGCTTACCCTGGGTGCTGATCTTACATAACCATCAAGAACTACTGCTATGCTGCGTCCGATATTTTCGCGGGTCATCCTTGCCCATACCTTTGCTCCCTCACTGTTCATAGACATGTCGACCTTGATATCCGATCCGGTCATTCCTGTGGAGGGTCGGGCTGCAGTAATAACACCTCCGTCAAGAGGAGCTCTGCCGTCACGTGTTGTAACCTTTATAGCATGCAGCTCATAATATGATTCTGACTCATCAAACTTGAAAGGATCCTGGCTCCAGAAGAATCTCACATCTCTCGGAAAGATTGCCCTTATCTGATTCATGGCCAGATAACGGTTCACCTTCGCGGTATCCCTGAAGTGAGACATACCTATGACACTTCCCTGAAAAGGTTGTCCGTCATTCGAAACATTGGGTCTCAAAACTCCGAAAAGAGGATTCTGACGGGTAAACTCCTCCAATGTTCCTATTTGAGTCGTATCCTGGGTCTCACCTTTTATAAGGTCGAGCAGCGATTCCTGCCCTTCGGTGGCAGTGGTATCCTGTACTGCGGTCTCAGCAGGCTGTGTCATATCATCAGACGGCGACTGCTCCTGAATGGTCTGCTGACTCTGCTCTGACTTTTGTATCTCTCTGAGAACATCATTTGCCTGTGACAGGAAAGGCAATATCTCCCCGTTTTCATAAGTCTCCCAGAATTCAAGACTGGCGGTTCCCTGAAGCAGGGTTCTGACCCTCTGGGGGTCCTTCACGCCAGGCAACTCAATGAGAATCCTGCCCCGGCCCTCAAGCCTTGAAATATTGGGCTGAGATACTCCAAAACGGTCAATCCTGGTACGCAGAATGTTAAAGGCATTTTCAATGGCAGTCTCCGACTCACTCTTCAGAACCCTGATTACCTCCTCATTGGTACTGTTGAAGTTGACTTTATCCTTTAGTTCAATGGTCGAAAAAATAGCAGCTAGCCTGGCATTAGGATCGAGCTCTTCATACGCTCTCTGGAAAAGATCGAGATAATCAGTCTGGCTCTCCAGCTGCCTCTGCTTCGCAATCCTCAGTGCTTCATTGAAGTTTCTGTCAGTACTGTAGTTGGATAACGCCATTACAATATCCTGAACCTCAACTTCAAGGATTACGTTCATACCTCCCTTGAGGTCAAGCCCAAGGTTAATCTCTTTAGCCTGGCACTCACGGAATGTGAAACCGAGGAAATTCCAGTCTTCCTTTGGCAGTGAGGCGATAGAGTCAAGATATTGGGTTTCGAGTCTCAAATCACCATTGGCATAGCTTCTTGCATCCCTCTTTACCATATAGGTAGCTCCGGTAAACGAGAGCTGATAAATAGAGACAAGAGCGAGGGTAATTGCCAGAAAAACAATAGCACCTTTGTTCTGCATATGTATTAAGGTTTAATATTATTTATTAATTGAGGCGCAAAGATATTATTTTTTTTTGAAAGCATTAATGGTGAATTATACAAGTTGGCAACCCGTGAAAAGTTTCACCATCCCGGCATCGGTACAACCGGGCTAAAACCACCGTTAAAGCTTCAGATTTCCGGACGCCTCTACGCCAATTACGCCTTCTACGCCTTCTACGCCTTCTACGCCTTCTACGCCTTCTATGCCATTACGCCCCTATGCCATTATGCCATTACGCCATTATGCCATTACCTTATCAACATATCGAAATCCGCTGACAGAGGCCTGCCATTTTCGAAATCGTAAAGCGCAAGCGACCTCATGTTATAATAAAACAGCCAGTAATTCCTTAGTGAGTTGATATAGTCCCTGCGGTTCTGGTCCTTTCTCCTGTCAGCATCATTCAACTCCAGCACATCAATTCTGCCTATAAGGAACCTCTGCTTTGTAACCTCAAACCTGCGCATGGCTATCTCATCCGATTTCTGTGCAATGCGTATCTGGTCGGCCTGGAGATTAAACTTCTGGACATCAAGCATAAGACTCTGTGAGAAATCTGTCAGAGTCTGTTCTACCTGGACCCGAGTCAGCTCCTCACTTGACTGGGCCATCTTGAGCCTGCCCCTGGCCAATCCCCAGTCGACTATAGGTACGGTAATGCCAAGGCGCACCCGTTGCTGGGGTATTGGATCAGCGTACGCATACCTGAGTTCCTCGTCGCTCTGTCGCATACCATAGCTTAGTATCAGGTTGGCATTGTTTATACCTCGCGAGGCTCGTGCCTGTGCTACAGAACTCTGGGCCTCAAAAAGGCTCAGTTGCTGCTGCAATATGGTAGGATTATTCTCCATCGCCAGGGCAAGCACCTGCTCTACGTCAAGCTGTAGCTCAGGGATTTCTTCCGGGATGATCAGTTCAAGCCTCACGTTCTCATTAAACCCGAGAAAAGACCGCAACCGGAGCTCCCTGTCATCAAGGTCAAGCTTCGCTTCATTGCGTGCTGTACCTGCGTTGAGCCATTGCAGCTCCATGTTCAGCAGTTCATCTTCAGCGATGGTGCCAAGGTTGAAACGACCTGTTGCTATTCTGAAAAGAGTGTCGGAGTTGAAGTAGTTCATCTCTGCAATCTCCTCATTTATCTGAGCAAGAGCGAGGCTGAAAAAGAGGTTTACTGCCTGGCTATGGACACTTACAATGTCACTGATATATCTTTTCTGAGCCTGCTCATATCTCACCGGCTCAATTTTCTTCTGCCATTTAAGGGAATTATAGCCGAATACCGGCTGGGTAATATTTATACTTACCGGGGAGGTAATGAACTGTGTCTTGGCATTATTCCCAAAAACATCGAAACGTGTAAGGTCGGAGCTTACAAATATCCTTCCCCCTGTAAGTCCAATATTCTGAGAAAGCTGCATTGCAAGACTTGTGTTGTTCGTATTTCTCTCCACAAACTCATACTGACCGTCAATATATTGCTCGTTGAATGTCCGGTTGTAATCTATCACTGTTCCGGTCAGTGTTAATGAAGGACGAAACTCTGCCTCAAATGAGCGATATCGCCAGTAGCTGGACCTGAAGCGGTGCTTGGCGATCAGTGCGTTCGGAGACTGGTCTTCAGCCAATCTGATTACCTCGTCCAGTGTCAGTCTCCTGACCTCCTGGGCATTGATTAAGGATGAGAATAATAATGAGGCTGAAATGATCAGGATTGTAATGAATTGCTTCATATCGATCAGATTGTTTTGTTCAACGTATAATAAATACCTTCACTTATATGGTTACCATCTGAAATGGTTTATTCATATCTCAAAGATTCAATAGGGTCACGCTCCGAAGCCCTCTTGGCTGGACTGTACCCAAAGATGACCCCCACAGCGGCAGAAACTCCGAAAGCTACAATCACAGAGAAGGGAGTCACAATAGTCTTTATATCAGCTATCTGCTCAATAAGCATCGACAGCACAACACCCATAATAACACCAATGAAACCTCCCGTCACACTTATAAGAACAGCCTCAGAAAGAAACTGAACCACAATATCCATCTTTTTTGCACCGATAGCCATCCTGGTTCCTATCTCCTTTATTCTTTCCATTACCGATGCAAACATGATATTCATTATGCCTATACCGCCCACCACAAGAGATATACTGGCAATAGCGCCCAGCACAATATTGAAAATATCCTTTGTACGCTGCTGCTGCTTCAGCAATAGTTCCGGAACCGTAATTTCGAAGTCCTTGACCCCCATATGTCTCCTTAGAAGCATCCGGCTTAACACCTCAGTAGTTGGATTCAGCTGCTCTGTCTCCTCAACCTGAACCACAATCCGGTCAAGCTGATGGTAGTTGGTGGAACCCGAACTACTGGCAAGAGATGCTATAATCATTCTACGGCCCATGCCTCCCATACCCCTGAAGTTACCTATGTTGGTAAGAGGTCTGGTCTGTGCCAGTGCTCTGTTCTGGTACCTCATCAGCATAGTCTTTACCGGAATATATATATTGTCGTTATAAACATTTATACCGGCATCTTCAAAACCTGTCAGGGTTACATTTGTTTTCTCCAGCACACCGATAATCTTTAGCCAAACGCCATCAAATTTAATATATTGTCCGATAGGATCAACCTTGCTGAAAAATTTTGATCTTATATTTGATCCAACAATACATACCTGGATACCATGCAGCTCCTGATAATCATTAAAAAAGACCCCTGATTGCAGGGGAAGGTTATATAGATCGAAATAGTCATTTGTTACACCTACAAGCTTGGCAGAATACCTTATACCGTTAAGAACAACATTTGAATTATAGGCTATCTCAGGACTGATACTCTTTACTGAGGGGACATTTTCCACAATGGCTTCCACATCAAGCAGTGTCAGACCCCTTGAAAACTTATTCTGCTGCTGCTCTCCGTTTTCATCTGAAGACTCACCTTTCTCCTCAATGACCGGACTGATAAGTATGTTGTTCACACCCACCATCTTTATCTGGTCAAGAATCTCCTGCTGAGCTCCCTTGCCAATCGCCAGCATACTTATAACAGCTGCAACACCGAAAATGATTCCGAGTGCTGTAAGTATCGACTTAAGCTTATTGGATATAATAGACTCAACAGCTATTACAATATCATGAAAATACCTTTTGAACATTTTTTTCAGTGCTTAAGTGAGCTGATGAATTTATTGATTCCTTTGGCCCTGGCCAACCGGACGAGTCACTGATCCTCCGGCTCCCTCCTGCTGTCCTCCTTCACGCGATCCGCGCATCTGCATCATTTGCTGCCTCTGCTCGGGGGTCATCTGAGAATTGTTTCTGCCATTAGGCCTCCTGGCCTGCATTCCTTCCTGTCTGATTCTCTCTGCCTCTTCCCTTTCAAGTCTCGACCTCTCCTTTATTTCGGGAATAAGGTCTTCTCCTGCCAGCTTATAATTATCAGAATCTTCTGGTCTGAGGAGATGCACGATCTCTCCGGCATCAAGTCCCTTCTCAACTATTACCTGATCCTCATTTGAACTGCCAAGCATAATAATCTGCCTCCGGCCATCCTTGGTATAAACATAAGGGATGCTATCAGCAGTTGCGAAAACTGCTTCCAGGGGTATGTAATTAACATCTTGAAAGGATTTCGTGACAATCTGGTTACCAGTGGTCATCGAGGGACGAAGAATCGGATCTACCGCATCAAGTTTAACCACTACCTCAAACACCTTTGCATCTGTATTTGGTAACTGTTCTCCTATATTGGCGACGCTGACAACCTTTCCTGTAAATGACATATCGGGAAAAGCATCAACAGACACATTCACCACCTGATCTACCTTTACCTTGCTGACATCTA
>Ga0334882_1003635_pt1 | contig 13899 bp, 12 predicted proteins | sample GraSluR1_MG_5_FD_207226 | JGI IMG/M metagenome (GOLD analysis project Ga0334882, IMG submission 207226) | Sludge microbial communities from methane-producing bioreactor in Wageningen University, Netherlands - Granular Sludge_15_04-R1 | ecosystem: Engineered > Bioreactor > Anaerobic >... | reverse complement strand
TTTGATATTATCGATGTCAACACCTGTCATTGGGTAAAGGCGCATCTTGAGGCGGCGGGATTGTTACACGATAAGATTCACTTCATTCATGCTGACTCTAAGACCTGGGGTAAGATGTACGATGAACGTCCTGTAACATTTCTGATTATTGATGGCGATCACTCTTATGAAGGTGTTTTAGGCGATCTCAGAGCGTGGTATCCGCATGTCGAGCCTAAAGGGTTAATCTTTCTACATGATGTGATCGATCTCGAACAAAACGGAACGAACGGTGTTCTGCAAGCTATTCAGGATTTCGATCAGCCTTTGGAGTTGGTAGAGGAAGTAGGTATCTCGCATGTCTACCGTAAACCTGGGTAGAATTCTTTTTTTGTCCGTTCATCAAGACGACGAATGTTTATCGGCGGGCGGAACGCTGTTGCAAGCCGAAGATCTGCACATCATGTATTTCAACGATCACCACCCGCAGGTTAAAGATGAAGTTTACGCGCAGGAAGCAGATCGAGTCAGAATCGCTTTAGGATGCACGACATCTTACAGCGAGTGTATGGACGTTAATAATCTAGACAGTTATCCGATTTCAACTTACGTATCAGAGATTGAATCGGTCATTGATTGGGTAGAACCGGATACACTCATTACACTCTTTCCAAGCTACAACCAGGATCACCGCGTTATTTATGAAGCGGCTTTGACTGCCTCTCGATCACACGATAAAAACTGGTACGTGCGGAATGTCCTGTTAGCCGAACAGCCTGAGACACAACAGACGTTCAACCGGCAGTTTATTCCTCAGTTGTTCATTCCAATCGATGTTGAAAAGAAAATCGCGCTGTATAATCTATATGAATCACAGGTTCGTGGGCACAGATCGTTCGATCATCTTCGTCATTTAGCCGGAGTGCGGGGAATGCAGTGTAATGTCCCTTATGCCGAGGCATTTCAGGTTATGAGGCTGTCATGATTACAGTCGTTATCCCCGTAGGTCCGCAGTCAGTTTATAAGAAATATCTACCTGAAGCATTAGAGAGTCTTAAATATCAAACTGAGCCTCCCGATGAGATTTTGATTATTGATGACATGGCGGATCTGAATGTCAACGACTTATGGAAACAAGTTAATACGAGCATTGTCGATGATATTCTTCCCGCATTATATTATGATAGTCGGGGAAAGTTTTCTATAGGGAACCTGTCTTACTGGAAGTGTCCCTGGTTGTCGGGAGTAGCTCATGCCTTTAACTACGGAGTTGCCCTGTCCAGAAACGAGTGTGTTTTTATGTTGGGCAGTGATGATCGCATGTACCCCACCTGTCTCGAAGAATGTTGGAAAGAGTACGAAAAGCAGGATAAACGTGATGGGTGGTATAATGTGACAATTGTAACTGAAAGTGGAAATCTTATGTCTTTGCCTAACAACACCTGCATGGTAACGAAAAATCTATGGAAAAAGACAGGCGGGTTTCCCGTTTAAGCGGCATTGGGCGGTCCAGATGCTCTATTGTTATCGATCATGCTGGTACATTTTCGTGGAACGATATTTCAGGTTAAAGAAGGCACTCCCCTGTGCTGGTTGAGAGAGCATCCCGATCAGGCTACCAAACGCGATGCAGCCTTTTATAACAAACTCGTGATTGATGTGCGAAACAAAGAAACCGAGAGATGGAAAAAACCAGCATGGATAAAATAGTCTTCGTAGGGGCAATCGAACTCAGCGCCCACGCTTTAAATCAACTGATGAAAAACGACTTTCATCCTGAGTTGGTGATCACGCTCCATAAAGAATTACACTACAGACATTCAGACTGGTTCGATCTGGAGCTTATTACGTCCTCTCCAATTCTGAGAGTGGACGATATCAACCATCCCGATGTTGTTAAGAAGATTAAAGAGATCGATCCGGATTACGTCTTTGTATTTGGCTGGTCCCAATTCATTAAATCTGAGATTTTAAACTATAAATGTTTGGGTCTGCACCCATCTCTACTGCCTAAAGGTAGAGGGCGAGCGGTTATTCCGTGGGCAATTTTGACTCAGCAAGACAAGACAGGTGTCTCTATCTTTCATCTTGACTCTGGGATTGATTCTGGTCCGCTGGTATCCCAACGAGAAATTAACTTAGATCCCAGAGAGACAGCCCGCAGCCTTTATACAAAGGTGATCGATGCTACGCGGGATATGGTCGATGAGTTGTGCCTCTTTATGCGTAATGGGTGGGAGATACCTGCTCTGCCTCAGACGGGCGATCCAACTTATTTTGCCAAAAGAACGCCCGAAGACGGAAATATCGACTGGAATCAAGATTCTTTTGACATTGAGAGATTAATCCGCGCCGTTGGTAATCCTTATCCTGGAGCCTTTTCGTATTACAAAAACAAGAAAGTCATTATCTGGGAAGCAGAAGCAGTCAAGAAGTATAACTACACAGGTGTTGTTGGTCAGATCTTGGATTACGCAGACTATGGGCATGTCGTGGTGCAGTGTGGATTAGGCTATTTAGTCATTAAACACATCGAAATAGACGGAGAACAAAAAGTTCCGACCGCAATTCTGAAAGTAGGTAGCCGATGGAACCTATCTGGATTATACTTACCACCTACAAACGGTTAGATCTCGCTGAAATAACCATTCGAGGTTTGAAAGAGAACTTCCGATACGACAATATCGGGTGGATCATCACCGATGACGGATCTGGTCCAGATCATCTAAACCATCTCGTCTCGGTTGTAGGTCCATCCTATACAGTTTACACCTATGATGGCAACCGCAAGGGTGTTGGGCACAACATGAATTGGGCTTTACATAAAGTTTTCGATGAACTGGGCGGCAGTTTAATTCTGATGATGGAAGACGACTGGTATCTTAATAACCCATTAGATGTCGAGCCTTACACAAAAGTTCTGCTGAATAACCCGAATGCGGGTATGATTCGCTTTGGTTATGCTGCAGCGGGATTAGAGGCTGAACTTGTCTCACACGACAATCGATTGTTGTGGGACTTACATAGGAACGGATACACCTATCGATTCACCGGTCATCCTTCTCTACGCCATAAGCGATTTCACGAGACTTACGGGTATTATGCAGAAGGACTTACACCGGGGCTTACAGAGTTGGATATGTGCGCTAAAGTTAACGCCAAAGATGGACCAAGAATTTATATCCCGTATGAGTTTAATCAGTGGGGCGCATTCGGACATATTGGATCTGAGTCGTTAGCCGATGTGGAGCCGGAGAAATGATACTTGTCTTAGGTCAGGGACTTTTAGGTAAAACCCTCTCGAAGCTATATCCCGATACCGTAGGTATTGGACACGAAGATTTTGACATCTGCAGCCCAGAGCAGGTTTACGCGATACTGGATCGTTATAAACCAACTTATGTCATTAATTGTGTAGGCGTAGTACCCAAATCTCCTACGTATAAATCTACGATGGATGTCTTAAGGATTAACGCTCTCGGACCTAAATTGTTGTCAGAGGCGTGTTTCGAGTTTAACTGCAGACTGATTCATATTTCGACCGACTGTGTGTTTTCAGGATCGCTAGGTAGCTACTCAGACATAGATATTCCCAACCCCGATACCTTATACGGTATGAGTAAGTTTTTGGGTGAGTTGGACGATAAAAACGAGCATGTTACCTTTAGAACATCCTTCGTTGGTTTCCCTGATCCCACTCAGCGCGGGCTTCTGTACTGGTTTAAGTATGCTGAAAATCCCGTTGAAGGTTATGTAAATTCATACTGGAATGGTCTAACTACAGTTGAATTGTCCCACTATATCATGAGCCATCTTGATATTATTTCGGGATTACATCACGTCTCAAATAAGATACACATTAATAAACACGATCTTTTGGTTCTAGCCAATGAAATTTACGGGTGGGAGAAAGAAGTTATTTCTGTCGAAGATCCGAAGTTAGATCGAACGCTGTACAGCGAAACGATTGATAAATCTTACCAAGAAATGTTTGAAGAGATGAAGGCACAACTAGGAGATCTGGATGAAGGTCTATCTTAACCCTTCGTTTGATAAGCCCGACAAAGGTGATGGCGGCATTCGCCGTGTGGTGGAGGCACAAAGAAAATATCTACCTGAGTTTGGCGTAGAGTTTGTCGATACACCTGGAGAAGCGGATGTTGCTAACTGTCACGCTACATCCTTTGTCGATCACGATACATTGGTATTGAGTTTGCACGGGCTGTATTGGGCAGAGTATGATTGGCCCAAGTGGTATTTACAGGTTAATGATTCTCTGATTAAAAGCATGAAAAGCGCCAAAGCAGTCACCGCCCCGTCTGAGTGGGTGGCTAACGCTGTTCGGCGCGGGATGTTGATCGATCCAGTTGTGTGTTATCACGGTATCGATGTTGAAGATTGGACTCCTGGTAAAAATAAAAATTACGTGCTGTGGAATAAAAACCGCGTTGATACGGTCTGCGATCCCGCGCCTATGAATCGACTGGCTTTTCTGGATTCGTCTGTTCCCTTTGTGTCAACTTTCGGGGAGAAGACATCTAACGTCACGCTGACGGGTAAACTCTCGTATGAGAAGATGAAATCTTATATTCAAAATGCGGGTGTTTATCTGGCAATCTCTAGAGAAACGTTGGGGGTTGGTACGCTCGAAGCAATGGCGTGTGCTACGCCTGTCTTGGGGTGGAACTACGGCGGACAGCGAGAGATCGTTCGACACGGGGTAACGGGCTATCTGGCTGAATACGGAAATTATGATGATCTGTTAGATGGATTACATTATTGTTTGGATCATCAAGACGAATTAGGAGCAAACGCTCGTCAAGATGTACTAGAGAATTGGAGATGGGAACGTGTTATTCAAAGCTACCTACGCGCCTACCAGCAAGCCCTCGCCATCGACTACGGACCAACAGTTAGCATTGTGGTCACGGCTTATAACCTGGATCAATATCTACCAGACGCCCTGCAATCGGTCAAGGATCAAAAATTCAAAGACTGGGAGTGTATCGTCGTCAACGACAACTCCCCTGACACCTGCGGAGCAATAGCCGAAGCGTTTGCGCAGGAAGATGATCGTTTCAAAGTCATCCACAATCCCAAGAATGTTTATCTAGCCGAAGCTCGAAATATTGGTATTCAAAATTCAACGGGAAAGTATATTATTCCGCTGGACGCGGATGATATGTTAGGTGAGGATGCTTTGGGGAGATTAGTCAGGGCGCTCGATCAAAATCCTCAGTTAGATATCGTCACCGGCTCGATGGAGCTTATTGAGGAAAACGGGCACCGCTGGGTGTCTAAGTGGCCCAACGCTAAAACCGTGAGTTTTTCCGAGCAGATTAAAAAGCGCAACCAGATTCCGTATGCGTCTCTTTATCGTAGAGAAGTCTGGGAGCGCACGGGGGGTTATCGTCGTAGAATGAGATCGGCGGAAGACGCGGATTTCTGGACGCGAGCCTTCTCTTACGGATTCATTCCAAGCAAAGTTACCGAAGCGCCGACTCTTATTTACAGAAACCGATCTTCCTCGATGAGCCATACCGAATCAGAGCCGAACTGGATCTCGTGGTTCACCTGGGCGACATACGAACATCTGGTGCCTTTCGGAGTTGGTGGTCCGATCTGGTCTTACGGTCCTCCCTTAATTTCGGTAGTGATTCCGGTTGGACCACTCCACGTTCCCTTCTTGCAGGATGCTTTGGACTCTTTAGTAGGACAAACCCTTAAAGAGTGGGAATGTATTGTGGTTAATGATACAGGAAAACCCTTGACTTTGCCTGGATTTCCGTTTGTAAAGATTGTGGATGGGGGCAAGCAAGGCACAGCACACGCTCGTAACGTAGGCTTTGAGCACGCCAGTTGCGAACGGGTGGTTTTATTGGATGCGGACGACTACATGCAGCCACATATGTTGATGACACTCTTCCAAGCCTCTCTGGAAACGGACGGATATTTATATTCGGATTGGTGGGCGGATGACGGTGAGAAAGTCTACCGTGAGCACGCGAAGTCGTGGGATCCCGAACAACTTAAACTGCAGTCTTTAGGTCCGGTGATCGGTTTGTATTGGAAAGAAGACTGGAAAAAAGTAGGGGGGTTTAGCGAGGACGCGCCGGGGTGGGAAGATTGGGACTTTCATCTCAAGCTGTTGGAAAATTGTATTTGTGGCAGTCGTATTCCACACCCCTTGTTCACTTATCGGTATAGACTGGGCTTAAATCGAGATAAGGATTTTGCTAATAAGAAAACTCTGTTAAAATATATAACAGGGCGACATAAGGATCTCTATGGAGGACGTATGGGTTGTCAAGGTTGTTCTAAGCGAAATGATTTGATTGTCAAAGAGGCTAAGCGAACGCTCGTGTCTTCTAACGACGAGCAGATTACGGTTGAATATATCGGATCGGGCCTTAACAAGCGCCGGATTCCGAGTCACGTGCGGCGCGGACACTACTACACCTACAGCGCTACTCAGCGTATCTTTGACATTTACAAAGCCGAAGCGGATCGCTTTCTGAGCCGACCGAGCGAGTTTAGAGTGCATCGGGAAACTATTCAAAACGAGATTCCGCCTGCGGACGAGCCGGTAATTGTAGCTGAGAAAGTTGTTGTACCGCCGCGTGCTATCGAAAATCTCGATATCGACGGGGATATAATCGCAAGACTGCGTAAAGAAGGTATTACAACGATTGAACAACTCCGGCTGATGAATGATGGGTCGTTGTTGAAAATTCGGGGGATCGGTCCATCTCGATTAGCCGCTATCCGCGAAGCATTAAATGATTGAACTACTGCTCCTGAGCCTGGCGTGCTATCGGGTAACGTCTATCGTTCATCACGAACGCATAGCAGAGCCTTTGCGCCGACTCATTGGGTATGACGGTTTAAGTTATCCAGATAACTTTCTAGGGAGTCTTTTTAGCTGTTTTTGGTGTTTGAGCGTGTGGTGTGCGGGGTTAGCCGTCATTCTCTACGTGTATTTCCCGATTCTGGTGTGGGTGTTTGCCGTCAGTGCCGGAGCAATTCTAATACGGGAGATTGAAGAGAAGGGATGATCCTCTATGCTGGCATCAATTGACGATATGTTTTTCAAGTTCGTTGAAAACCCTGCAGCCTGGGGTTTCATTGGACTTTTACTGCTTGCGTTCATGCTTGATCGCATCCTCACTTTCCGTTTCTATCGTCAGGCCATTCACCGCGAACAAAGCGATGTAGACGCTGATAACAAGCGACAGCAAGATCTAATCAACCTCATTGGGGGAACTTTGTCCGATATTAAAAAAGCCATAGACAATAACACTCAGGCATTTAGTCTGTTTGCCGCTTCCCATACCGAATTAAAAGATACTGTCGCACAGTCTAACTCGGAGTTGAAAGATGCAATCAATCAAATTCTGGTAGGCGTTAATAAAATTACAGTTTCTTTAAGCGACATTCGCGGCAGTAACCAGCGTGAATATGATGAGCTTCGCACGATGCTCCAAAATACGATTGATCGTGTTGAGAATTTAATTCAGGAGTTGCCCAATGGCACTAGCGAAGACACCGACTCTTCTCCCGCTGGATCGGGCGGCTGAGGTTTTAGGTATTTCTCCACTGCACTTTAACGGTGTGCGGAGCCAATACATTCACGACGAGTCCTACTGTGACGGAGCCTGGTTTCAGGAAGCCTATCAGCGAGCGGATCGATTCTCGCGGGAAGATCTGGCTCGTCTGTTGGCGGTTGCCGAAGAGACGGTTGCCAGGTATCTCGGTTACTGGCCTATGCCACGTTGGGTGGAGGAAGAAGAACACCAGTTGACTCAGTTCGTGCGAGTCGAAGTGCCGTCTTACTATAACTCCAGAGGAATGCGCAAATCAATTCTCACTCGTTGGGGGCATGTCATCGAAGGCGGTATTCGTGCTACTTCGTTAATTGAAGGAGACGCGGATATAGACTATACAGACGAAGATTTAGATGGATATTTTGAAACTGCGACTATTACAGTAGACTTATCTACTATTGAGGATCGTCAGGAAGTGCGTGTGTTTTACCCTGGCTATGAAGCGGCGGTACAATGGGAGATACGACCTGTTGATGTAGATCTCGACGCGGGCACCATTACGTTCAAACGTGAACAGTGTGTTCTAGAGAACTTGCTGTACCGTATGCCGCCCCCTGACGATCCGATGGATGCCGTTGACGGTGACGACGATGCCAACTTTTTAACAACCGCCGATGTCTACCGCGTCTACAATGACCCCAGTCAACAGGTCGTATTTTACATGGAGCCAGATTTTTGCAGCACCGAAGAAACTACTCAGACGGGCTACCTGAATGTCAGAGACAGCCGGAGAGGATTTGTCGCTTACTGGCCGGGCACGTATGATGGAGGTTGGTCAAACGCTACGCTATGCGCTCCCCCGCTCCGCGCTAAATTCTGGTATCGAGCCGGTAAGAAAAATCTTTACTCCGAAACGCCCGAATTGCAAATGGATTACACCCTTGAAAGGCTATTGGTGTATTACGCACTCTCTCTAGCCGACAAAGCAATCTGCGGGTGTGACAACTTTTCGTCCCATCTGGCTTATGAGCTACAAGATCTGGCGGAAGTGGGCGATACCAAGCGGTTTCAAATCACCTTCAAACAGATGGACTGTCCGCTTGGCACCAAACGAGCGGCAATTCGGATGTGGGATTATATTCAACAGAATAAGTTAGGCGGATCGCTGCGTAAAGGTGTTTAGCCACTCATCCAACCAGATTTTAAAGTCCTCTCCAAACGAGAAGTAATAGGGCCAGCCGACATCGAAGGCGATCATACGGGAGTAGGGTTTTCGTTCAAAGGTTTCGTCTAACAACTTAAACAATCTCTGCTTGGCTTCCTGTTTGGTAATAAGTTCGCCCTTCATATTTCCCCTCTGAAATAAAACTCCCTCGCGGGAGCGTTACTTTTACCTATTATAGCATATCTCCTGAGTAAAACACAAGTTTTTCGTCTACAGATTTGTAAACTATAATATAGGTGATCTGGTGTAGAGGAAAGGTTAATAGTCTTATGCCTGACGTGAAATACGTTGATGAAGACGGATATACCTGGCTTAAACGGGTGACGGAACGGGCTAAACCAGAGCACTATAACCGAGGTATTACCATCGGCCCCCCCGACTTGAGTGAGTTGGACCTGACAGAAGACGAGCGTAAAGTCTTACAAGAAGGTCTGGTGAACTCGCGGCTGGTGAATGCTGAGTTGGTGCATGGAAGTCGCAATCATTTGTTTAACGTGGTGAAAGCGGCGCTGCCTAAACGCAACACAAAAGCGGTGATCAGGCATATTCTGTCCATTATGCAACGTGATATATAAGGAGATACAAACATGCCTGTAGGCGAGAAGTCTTCATTCTCTCGTGTCTGGACTCTACAGTACCGCGCCAGCCCGTCGCACGTTCCGATTTATCAGGGTTATGCCAAAGCCGGGGCTATCGAGCAGGGTTTGGGCGATGTAACGCCAATCCGCGTGCCGTCCAAAGAATCGTATGGACAGTTCACCGAGTTGGCGATTACCCGTGGTGCTGAAGATCGCCCGACGACCTCTCTGATCTTCAAGTATCTGACTGGTCGCTCGGATATCGAAAAAATGGCGAAGTCGAAGTGTGCGCTGGATGTGCAGATCCACTTCGGTCGCTGTTCGTCTCCAACCTCGTTCAACCAGGGGTGGGAGAAAATTGTCATCTTTGAGAATGCCGTCTTCACCAACTACGCAACTTCGGACATCGGCGCGTTTGACCAATCTGAGGAAGCGGTCATTGAAGAGACGGTTGATCTGTCCGGCGAGTGGTTCTACGAAGTGGTGCCGATTCGTCTGGTGGAACGCGCTCAGTCGGAAGTGGGACAGGAAGTTGTCGCGGTTGGCGTGATTGACTCGGAAGGCTGCGGTGACTGTGCCACACCTTCGGATGGGTGTCAGCGCGTCTTTGCCGTGAGTGCTCCTGGCACAGCTTCGCCGGGCGTTCTGGCGGAAGTCCTCTTTACAGCGGATGGCGGGGTGACATGGGGTGACTCGTGGATCACGTCGCTGGCGGTTGGAGAAGATCCGACTGACGCAGTAGGTGTTGGCGACTATCTGGTTGTTGTTTCCAACGACTCCAACTCGCTGCATTACGCGGATTGGGAAGACGTGCTTAACGGCGCGGAAACGTGGAACGAAGTCACAACCGGGTTTGTGGTCACGGGTGAGCCAAATGCGATTGCCTCAGCGGGCGCAGCCGATACCTGGATCGTTGGTGATGGCGGGTACGTGTATTACAGCGAATCTATCGTGGATGGCGTCGAAGTTCTGGACGCTGGCGCGGCTACCACCGAAGATCTGAATGATGTCGATGCTTACGACGCCGAAAACGTGGTTGCGGTAGGGGATGCCAATACTGTCCTTTATTCAACCGATGGTGAAACTTTCTCGGCGGTTACAGGACCGGATACGGTTAACACGCCCAACCTGCTCTCGGTTTTGATGCTGGATGAGCGGACCTGGATCGTGGGCACCGCCGATAACGCGGCCTGGTACACTGAGAACTCTGGAACAAGCTGGACGCAAATGCGCTTCGCTGGCGATACAACCGGGGGTGGCGGCACGGGTGAAGTTCGCGCTATCGTGGCGGCTACCCGTAACGTGCTCTATCTCGCGCACAAGACTTCGGCAACTGCCGGTCGTATCCTCCGTTCGTTGGACGGTGGACACTCGTGGTACGTGCTTCCCGAAGGCTCCGGCTCGATTCCGGCGAACGACCAAATCAATGCCCTGGCAACCTGCTGGCATGAGGCGAATGTGGTCTTTGCGGGCGGATTGGCGGATAACGGTGCGGACGGGATTATTCTGAAAGGATCGTAGTAAAAATGGATCGTCAGGACTATAACGAAGTTTTGGCTCAGGCGGCGAGCCACGAAGAAAAAACAGAGGATGGGTTGATCCGGTTTAGCACGGGAGTTGTGCTAGGGACTCAGCCCATCCCTAAACGCTTCATTCGAGATCTGTATGATCTTTTTGAGAAGCGCAAACCTCAAGTGCCGATGGTGTGGAACGACCAGAAAGATCGGGAAGAACTGAATCCGGCTGATCCCACTTACCTTGAAAAAACTCAACAGTGGGAGATGGATCTCGTTTTCGCGGTATCGGATTTCGGGATCATGAAGGGCACGTATCTGATTGAAAAGCCAGAACACCTTCCGTCGATTGAGGATAACTCCTGGGTTGAAGAACGCGAGCACTTTGGCGTGATCGTCCCTAAGTCGCCTGCCCTGCGCTATCTGGCCTGGGTGACGTATGTCGCGGCTCCCGAAGACTCCGATCAACTGCTTCTGTCCGAACAGGTGGGCAAGCTCCTGGGTATCACTGAAGGGGCGGTTGAAACCGAGATGAGCAAATTTCGGAGTGACGAGAGCGGGGAAGCCGATCCACCGTCTGAACCTGCGCCACCGGATGGAGACGGGGATTGATATCCGACATATCCCCGGTTTAATCCCCGATATTTACGTGATATCCGCCTGTAATGCTGCGAATTACTGTTATCACACCACCTGGCTTGATCTGACGTATGAACAGCAAGCCGAAATCGTAGCGCATTATCTCCTAGACAAGCTCATCGAGTCACACGTTCATGACGCCCAACAAGACGAGATGGAGCGGCAAAACAGGAAACGTAAGTAAATGGCTAACACAAATGTCGGCATTAGGATCGTGGTTTTGGGAGCGGCAGAGGCGCACCGTCAGGTTGGCGCTCTCCGCAACGACCTCACCCGATTCGCCGCCACAATGGACGCTGCCAGCGCGGGATCCGCCGCTTTCGGTCGCAGTCTGGTTCGCGCTGGCGATGCAATGGTGTCCTTTGGTCGTACTCTGACCTTTGGCGTGACTGCTCCCATCTTAGCTTTAACAGGTACATTGGTCAAAGCCGGTATCGATTTTGAACAGGCTTTCGTTGGAGTCGCTAAGACAGTAGACGGCGTAGCCAAAGGCTTTAACGAAATTGCCACCGAGATGTACGGCACAACTACTGGTTTGAATGATCTACAAAAGCAAGCGGTATTTACCAACGAAGAGTTTGGCAAGTTAACGGATTTTGGTGAGAAATTGAGCGATCAGTTTATCGATCTATCGCTCAACATTCCCATTGCTGCTACTGAGTTAGCACGAATCGGTCAGGTATCCGGTCAGTTAGGTGTTTCAGCCTCTCAGATTGAAGAATTTACTGAAACAATCGCTATGCTGTCGGTCACAACCGATCTTTCTAGCGAAGCCGCCGCTTTCGCTATCGCTCGTGTGGCAAACATCATGGGCGTCGAATCCGAAAAGATGGCTGAATTTGCACAGCGGTTTGGTGCCTCTATCGTAGCTCTCGGTAATAATGCCGCTGCAACCGAGCCTGAAATTGTCAATTTGACTCTACGTTTGGCAGCGGCGGGTAGAGTAGCAGGACTGACAACCCCCGATATTTTAGGGCTTTCTACGTCTCTGGCAGAGATGGGCGTAAGAGCGGAACGGGGCGGTACAGCCGTTTCCCGCGTCATTTACGAGATGATCTTCGCTATTTCAGATGGTGGCGATGCTCTGGACACATTTGCGCAGATTGCCGGGTTGAGCGCCCAAGAATTTGCCACTCGCTTTAAGACAGACGCTTTAGGAACATTAGAGTTATTTTTAACCCGACTGGCTGACGCGCAAGACGCCGGAAAGATCACCAAAGATACTCTTTTAGAGTTGGGATTGTCGGGTATCCGCGTTCGAGAAGTTCTGAATCTGCTCGGCCCTAACATTGAATTGGTGCGAGAGAATGTCGCTCTTGCGAATATGCAGTGGCAGGAACAAATTGCCCTGCAGGAAGAGTTCGTAAAGCAATCCAAGACGATTAGAAATCAACTCCAACTGCTCAAAAACTCGTTCATGGCTTTGGGCGTCGAAGTCCTCAAAGATCTGCGAGCGGACATTGAGGGGCTGATCACAGGAATGAGGAGCCTGATCCAACGCTTTATCGACATGGATCCGGCTCTCAGGCAGACTATTCTCCGCTTTGGGTTGTTAATTGCTACCTTTGGACCAGCGCTGCTAGCTATTGGTACACTGACGCAGTTGGCAGGTAACGCAGTTATCGGTTTGACCAAGCTCAGCGGGGCGTTTCGTGGCTTGCTAACCCTACCCTTCACTCCTCTATTGGGCATTTTTGGGTTATTCTTTGGGAGCGGAAAAGGTAAAGACAAGAAAGGCGGGTTGCTGAGCGGACTCACTCGACTGATCCCGAAGCCCCAATCCTTCGCTAAAGACATTAAAGGCTTTGTGGGTATTTTCACGTCTATTTTAAGCGCGGCTATTTCACCCGTCACTAAACTGGTGTCTGGATTTGTTAACACCGTTCTCGTAGGGGGATTTAGTGTTCTAACTCGTGTGCCAGGATCTATTGTTGGAGTCTTGCGCGGATTTGGGACTAACTTCCTGTCTTTGTTATTCAGTTTTATTACTCCAGGCTTAGGGTTTGGCATTGGACGGGCGTTTGATGTCATAACTTCTCCTATTCAAAAACTGGTTAATACGATTTTTGGATCTTTAGGTGGGGCCATTAAAAGCACCTTCGGTATTTTTGGGACTCTCATTACAGGCACCGCCAAACGTATTCCTGTCTTTGGCGCGTCTCTCGTCAGCTTCATTCTGAAACCTCTCAAGGCTATTCCGTCCCTGATTGCGATAGCAGCGGCGGGTTTTACACTATTGTTTGCGCCAAAAGTTATCACACAAGCGGTGAAGAACTGGGATAAGTTGTTAGCTGAGTTCAAGCTGTCTTTCACAAATTTTACCGAAGACATTAAACGAGAAGGCATCGAGCGAGCTTTACTTTTGTTTGTGTCGGGCGGTAGTTTAGGATCTGGTCGTCAGGGGGGTATTCTCGGCATTG
>Ga0334882_1003632_pt1 | contig 13914 bp, 8 predicted proteins | sample GraSluR1_MG_5_FD_207226 | JGI IMG/M metagenome (GOLD analysis project Ga0334882, IMG submission 207226) | Sludge microbial communities from methane-producing bioreactor in Wageningen University, Netherlands - Granular Sludge_15_04-R1 | ecosystem: Engineered > Bioreactor > Anaerobic > Unclassified... | reverse complement strand
CTGTGCTGGTCGCAACGATGGTAGGCGGCGTCATCGCCGGCATCCTCGGAATGGTGCTGGCTCCCCCGCTACTATCCGCAACCACGAAGGCGGCCGCCGCGATCCGCGCCCAGCGGGACGCGGATTCCGCCACGGACGAAGCCGATGCCGGCCTCGTTCCGCCGGAGCAGGGCTGACCCGAGGGTACCCGAGTCACCCCAGATCGAGAGCGCGGCGCTGGACCAGGAGTTCGTCGAGCAGAGCGTTCAGGCGCTGCGGGGACCCAGATGTCCGCTCGCGCGCCAGGGACGTTTCGATGGACGTCATGGCGCGCTGGCGATCTTCGCGGTCGCCCGTCCGGTTTGCCAAACCGCTGCTCGCCATCGCCATCAGATACAGGGCATCGCCCCTCAGGTCGTCGAATGAATACTCCTCGACAAGCCCATTCAGTCGGTAGGCCTCCGCCATCGCCCGCTCCCAATCCTGCATGTCGACTCCAGCACGGCTCAGGAGCAGCAAGGACTGTGCCTGTTCTTCCGGCATTCCGAGATCCTCGAACGCTACGAGAGCTGTGGTTCCCCACCGGCGAGCATTCTCGAGATCGCCATCCTCCAAATGATGCTCGGAGATCAATTGCGCCGTCTTGCCTCCCTCTTTGCGCAATCCGCTTTCGAGACGGAAGGCGTACTGCCGCTCAAGTAGTCGAACCGCTTCTTCACGATCGGTCTCCGGTAGCTCGAGAAGGAGCGCCACAGCGTTGTCCATGACGTCGGTCGATGGTACGCGCATCAGGCCGAGCTTCGCCTCCGTTGGCAGATCGCGCGAAACGACATCGGCGGCCAATGCATGTGCTTTGTCTGTCTGATCCAGGTTGGCCAAGGCCACCGCAATCGTGAGGTCTGCCATTGCCAGGCACAGCTGGAGCCCCGCTTTCTCGGACAGCGCCCTCGCGGCTCGCGCCTGCTCCATGGACTCGTCATACTTGCCGTCTTCGAGGAGCGTTTCTGCAGATTCCAGGAGGCTGTACAGCTGCACCGCGGTCCGGGTTGGCATCGTCTCGCGCCGCCTCGCCGGCCGGCTCGGGCGCAGGTCATCCGGCAAAACCAACTGAAATAGATCCTCCGCGGTGCAAGCCGGCGATCCGAGCAGCGCGCGTGCCCGCACCATCATCTCAGAATCTCGCTCACCGGCGACCTGCGGTGGTTCCCCAAGCCAGTCAAGAATCTGAGGACGATCGACACCCGCAGCAAGATCGGCCGCTGCTCGGGCAACCCTGATTCGATCCGCTTCTTCCTGCGAGTTCTCCCCTGTCAGTGCGTCGTCCAGCAGTGAACGCGCACGTTGGTGGTCGGCGCGGTCTTGAACAAGAAAGCGCGCCTGCATCACGGGGTCTTCTGTGAGAGCGAACATCGTCGTCAGTGCCTCACGAGACTCGAACTCGCCGGCACTCCTGAGGGTGCTCAAGAAGTGCATTTCCGCCAAGACAAATGCCGCCCAATCACGCCCGCATGAGACGTAGTGGACGAGGTCGCCCTCGGCTGTGTAGCCCAGGGCCGGGATCGATTGCAGGGCCTTGGGGTCCTTCACCAACGCATCGCCGGGACGATCAGTCGCTGCAGCGATCCGTTCGTATCGCTGTTGTGTCTTGTCCGGCGTGTCCGGCGGCAACAAGAGCAGCGTCTTCCCGAGAACACCCATGTGCGCAAGTCGTGAGATCTCCCAGCCCAGGCCCTCGCTCACACCCGCAACGAGGATGATGGCTCGGCACCGCGCGGCCGTCTGCTGCACGGCGGCCTGCCACGTCTCGTCCGTCCAGTAGGTGCGCTTCGCCCCGAGGGCCGGCCTGGGCTCGCCCGGTCTCCCGATCGCGACGACGTGAGCGGCACTACCGAACGTCCAAGATTCGAGCAACTCTTCGAATCGGGCCCGTTGCGGAATGAAAGGTGCATACCAGCCGAGTGATCCCAAAGGTGCGTAGACGAGCGCTGTGTCATCGTCGAATGACCTCAGATAGAGGATCGTCGCATCCGTCGTCGATTCAGCGAACTCAACGTTTCCTCGTCGACACAACCAGCTTTCGATCACGCGCGCTGGCACATGCGCACGATCGATGATGATCACTCCCCCAGCCGCACAAATCAGACCGAGCGCCACCCGACCCTGTTCAGCGGCTGTCGCACCTACCCAGATCACACCGAGCCCCGCGCAAAGCCCAGTCGTCTTCACGATCAGACCCAGCAGCAATCCCGGCTTCATGTCCGCGTATCGCCATTGCTCAGCCTCAGGATTCCTCAGATATGTCGTGTACTCGCCGAGGTAACTCGCGCAAACGATACAAACCAACGCGATCACCGAGGGCACCCACCACGACCAGCCGAACACGAATGCGAGGGCGGTCAAGCCCATCGCGAAGATCAACTGGACGGAGGCGCCCCAGGCGATTCCCTTGGACCGCAATGCATCGCTCTGCTGAAGAGCGTCAATCCCTTGCACGCGTCCACCGAGTTTCTCGAACTTTGCGAACCATCTCAGAACTTCTGTCTCCTGAGGTTCGAAGATGCGGCGCTCACGCATACCGCGGTCCAGATACGAACGCGTCCACACCAGACCTACCAAGAGGAACCCGGCAAGGACAAACACGGACAACCCGATAACCTGCATCTGTTCCCCCAGCGATCCACGCGTCCAATCCGGATGATCGGATGCCCATGGTTGGACGTCAGCCCAGGTATGAGATGAGACCCGCCGTCGTGACAACCTGCGCAGACAGAACGAATCAGTCACCCCCCGCAACTGACTTCGATGCCGGGATTACCCCACGCACCGTTCCGCCTGCAGCTTAAGTCATCCGGGCCGGGGCCGCCTGATCTGGTCAGGAAGCGCGTTCAAGCTTTGGCGCCTCCGAGAAGCTCACTGGCGAACGGGCCGACCAATGACTTGCCGCTATGGCTGCGGCTCGAACGGCGGCACCGCGAATGCCGGGATCTCCAGACCCTGGTAATCGCGCGGAACCTCCCCCACCGCCCATCCACTGGCGGTGGTCTCGCAGTAGTACATCCGATGGCCCTTGAACTCGAAGAACTCGCCGGGTGTACCTGGCGGCGCCTCAACGGCCAACGCGGCGTGCTCGGGTGGCATAAGCGTCGCCACCCGGTGCCCAAGTCGGCGTAGCAGTGCCGCCGCGAGGATGGTGCTGTCTTCGCAATCACCCGTCTGGTCATAGAGGGTTTCAACCGGATAGCGCCAGTACTCCGTCTGGCCTTTCGACTCGGAATCCAGAGAGTATTTGATCGCTTGGACGAACGCCAAAGCCAGCGTGATCTCCTCGTAGGTCGAGTAGCCGTTGCTTTCCCCGATGGCATGCAGCTCAGCGGAGGCCCGCTCAATATCCGAGGTGGTGCCATCGACGATGAAATCGGCGAACAGCGGCTCTTCCCCTTCGAAGCGCGGGCCGGGATTGCTGTCGCGGAACCGTTCATAGGTGGGCTCATGGATGAGCAGCGTGAGTTCGTGCGAATCGACCCGCACGGCATGCCGAACCGTCCAGTCGAAGGTCCGGCCGACATAGCCTCGGGCGGCGTTCTCGTCTTTGTCCTTATCGGGTGAGTCTGGAGTAACCGGCGGAAGCGGGGGCAACTCCCGCACTCGGCGAAGCTCACGAGACGGGTGATCTTGTGCCAGCAGCGCGGCGAAGCCCGCTGTCGCACAGAGAGCGAGCGGCAAGAGGATCGGCTGTATCGCCACGGCCAACACGCTGCCGGCCAGGCCCAGCAGGAAGCCCAAGCGCTCCCACCAGATCAGCCCGGTGCCCGGATCGGTGGCACGCAGCCACTCCTCCATCCAGTGCCCAGAGCCTCGGAGGCTGGCATATTCGATTGCCCTTTTCACCAGCCAGAACACCACGAACGCCAACGGAATGAACAACCAGGCGGGCAACCACCGCCACAGCGGCCAGCCGTAGCAGACCAACGCCAGCAAGCAGGTGGCAAACAGCCAGGCGGTGTGGGCGGGAGGTGTCAGGTCACCCGCCTCGTCGGGCTCCGGTCCGAGCCAGAGGAAGCGCCAGAAACCCGAAGTGGCACCCAAAGCACGGGCAAGCCGTTCTATCAAGGCCCGCCAGAAACGCCGCGCAGCCTCGATCGGCGGCCCGAACAGCTGATGCGCCCAGCTCGGGCGGTCAGCGGTGCCGTCGTCAGTCTCGGGGGCGGCCGGCTCATCCCGGTCAGTGTTCGTTGGCACTCTTCACCCCCGCATCGCGCCAGGCACCGGGAGGAGACTGATCTGAACGACTGTATCAGTGTCGTCGGACGCCAGCCGCCCCTCGACCCCAACCTGTGTGAGCAGGTCATCCAAGCCTTGGCCAGCTCCTGTCGCCAGCACTGCCATACGGCGGTACTCGGCAGTGCTGACCGCCAATTCTCCAGGACGTACGATCGGACCAGTCCTGATCCCCAGGACCTCGGTCGCCGTCGTCAGGCTCGACACGCTATCTCGCAGCAACAACGCCAACGATCCCCACACTGTGTCCTCCAAGGCGGATGAGAAGGCCTGCACGAGGGCCGCGTCGAGCTGGTCGATCTCGACCACTGCCACCCGACCGTCGTTGAGTACGCACCTGGCCAGCCGTGCCGGCAGATCGAAGTCCACCGGCAACGGGAACCTGAGTGCCAGATCGGCTGTTGAGACGTCGTGAACACTTGGCAGCAGAACCGAACAACGCGTGGTGTTCATGGCCCCGACCGTCCGATCGACGACGATCTGGTCGTAGCGATCCGCGAGGTCGGCGACTGTCTGCTTGAGCGCCGCAAGTCGTCCACTGATCGAGTTGGTGCCGCCAACCGCCCACGCCTGCAGTTCTTGTATCTCCTGGGACGCGGCCTTGAGAAGTTCGAGGTCGACTGCCGCTTGTGCTCTTCGGTCGGCGAGCGTGAGATAGCGCTCGCGTAGTCCCGAGATCCTCGCCAGCCGGCCGTGATACTGCGCGGCCATGAGGAGACCGGAGAACGCACCGACCAACAGGCCCAACACGGCCAAGCTCGGTGAGAACCCGACAAGTGTGCTCAGTAGAACGCAGGCGAGCACGCCCACAGCGCCGAAGCCGACCGCCCGGCCGGTGATGGCCGCGGGATAGGGCAGCTGACGGATCGCGCGGCGGAGAGCCTGCTCAATGGCATCCTGTTCAAGCTGGTCTGCCGTGTTCTGATCGTCATGGGCAGATAGGGCGACCTGGACGTCTTGCAGCGCGCCGCATAAGCCATCGCGAACGCATTCGACAAAGCGTTGCGCCGAGGCGATTCGCAGCGATCGAACAAGAACATCCGCTGCCCGCGACTCAAGATCGGCTATGCGTTTGTCGAGATCTTCAGCGCGATTCCGGGCAATCTGCTCAGCAGCGGCGCTTACCAGCCGGTCAGAGTTCTGCACGGTGAACGACCGCAGCGCATCCAGGAGCAACTCCGGCGCAACCTCATGGAAGAGCCTGCGATCGAGATGTGTATCCGCCAGCAACGAACCGCCCATGGGTGACCGCTCGAGAATCCTCCGGTGTTCTTCGCGTCCCAGGCATTGGTCGGCGACCCAGGCCTTCGCCTCATCGCATTCGGTGTGGTTGGCCGGCAGCGGCGACAACAGACTGTCGCGCAGAAAACCACCAGAATGATACGCCGCCAACGCCGCAAGAATCGCGCTCTTGCGGTAGTGGACAGCACTAGCCCCAACCAGCCAGAAGCGCTCCTGACCCAACCCGTTGACCAGCCCCGAATTCGCCAGCGCCACAGCCAGATCGGCAGCCATGGCTTGCTCCTCGGCCGGAGGCAACTCGAGCGCGGCCTCATTCGAGCGGCTGATGACGAATGCGCTGTCGACACCTCCGTCGAGGCTGAGCAAGGTCCGCACTTCGTCGTCATCCCAGTTCCGTCCAACAAGTGCAATGACGAACTGCCGGATGTGTGCGGCTGGGAACGCATCCACCGCAGCCTTCGCGGCGTCAACCGCCACCTGCAAACGGTCCTGCTGCGCAGTATCCCCGATATCGGCGATGTGCAGCACAGACAAGACGGTCTGGCCGGGCAGCTCAGCGGCGATCTCGGCCAAAGCACCGCCCAGCTCGTCGGCGGAGGGCACTCTTCTCACGGTGGCCGCTGACTGCAACAAGGCCACGGCCCTGTCGGCAGCCTTCTCAGCGTCCGAACCGTAGCCGATGACGAAAGCGACTGATGTCACTTAGATTCCTTGACTGATCTGTTCCGCGAGCAGCCGGCGCTTGCTGGAATTCAGTTCCTCCAGGGCCGCTTCTCGCACCTGCTCTGCCGCTTGGCGCTCCTTGGGCGCCCCTTGCGAAGCATCGCGACACGTCTCGGCCCAAGCGACGATCGTCTCCAAGACGCTGATCTTCGTGGACAGATCCACCTGACGTTGCAGGTCGGCGACGAAGTCGCTGTTGAGTTGGCGATACCGTGCGTTGCTCGATATGCCATTCAGCAACTCTTCGAGCGTCGAACCTAGCCACGCTGCATATGGATGCGCGCGCCAGTATCCGTTGTCAGTACGGTAGCTGGTTTCGCACTTCCACTGCCCGTCCACCGTCTCGAGGGGGATGCCGACCGCTTCACTGTCGGCGTCGGGACCGAATACCTGAGCGACGAGGTCGCTATCGCGCAGCAGTCTGGTGCCGAGCAGCGCCTGCACAACGACCTCCGCGGCCATCTCGAAATCGTTGTACTGGGGCTCCACGGGTTCCAGATACGTCTCCAGGCCCCTTGCGAGGTGCGGCGAGCGACGATTCCCGTCCTTATCAACGACCAGTGATTTGTCGTAGGCGCCGCGCCAGTTGGCCACCGACACCAGCGAATGAGCCGAGACACCCCATACCGTGGTGACACCGAGGATGCGTTCCTGGTCGTCCCAGTCGACCACCTGGATTCCGCTGCCGGTCGGGATCCTGTTCTCATACTCCGCCGCCAAGCCGCGTGGGCGGGCAATCACTACCGATGGGGAGATTGGACGATCCGCGGGGAGCTTCGTCTGGTCCACCGGCAGCAGCGGCGATTTGGCAAGAGCGCCGAGGCTGATCAGCGCACGCTGCAAGCTCTCCCCACCGTCGACCCGCTCCGAGGCGGCCTCCAGCGATCTGGGCAGATAGAGCAGATGATCATTGGACACTCCATCGACCGTCTCGGTCGGGATACTCAGCTGCAACGCGTACTTGTCGGCCAGTTCCTCCAACTGACCCACGAGCGCGCGAAGCGCATTGCCCGACTTGTCTTCTGAACGGGATCCCAGATCAAGCGCCGCGCGGGAGCCGGGCCGGCTACGCCAGGTTCGGTAAAGCTCCGACAAGAGTTCGCTCGAGTCAATTTGCGTCAGCGCGGTCAGCATCTCATTGAACGCCTGCTTCGCGAACACTGAGTCCTCCACCTCGGGGTGAATATCAGCGGGGATCAGGGCGGTCAGATCGCGAGGGCCGGCGTCTTTTCCGATGAGTTCATCGGCATGCCAGGCACGCGAAAACCTCTGGGCCTGACCGTGCAGCGTCAGCACGGCTTGGTCCAATTGGCGGCGCAACTCCTCAATTGCGCTCAGCACCTCCTGGTAGAAGTCGACGCTCGCGGTCGTTCTTGCTTGCTGGATCTCGGCTGTACCGTAGGCCCTCAGGTCGTCACCGAGTTTTCTCACCAATCGTGCCCGGCCGCCAAACCAGCTCTTCAAGGGGTTGCGATCGGCCAAGGCCGCGCCAGCCGGACGGATCTCCTCGCTGCAAGTGGCGATGGTGTTCTGTTGGCTCAGGCGGGTCTTCTCGCCCTGGTTTTTTTCCTCCTCCAGCTGCGCCGAGACTCGTTTGAGCATCTGTGCCAGGTAGGGCAGACTCCGGCCTTGGCTCATTAAATGATTAACGACCGCATTGTCCAGCCTGCTGAGTGCCATCAGCTTTCTCGCTGCAAGTTGCGCGTTCAGTTCGTTGACGGCTCTTGCCGAGTTCGCCGTGATGTCCGATATTGTCGCCGACACGCTTTGGTCACTGCTGTCATCCTGCAACGTCTCGGGGGCACGCTCGCATCGGCTGTTATACGACTTCACGTAGTCGTCCAACTCGAATTGAGTGGCCTCCTGATGGAGTCCCTTGATGATACCCAAGAGATTCTCAGTCTGACCGTCTCGTCGCACGAGTTCGCCCATGTCGGGCGTCTCGGCGAGCATCAGGTCACTGATCAGCCAGTTCGCGAATCGGTTGCTGAGATGCTGCCGCAACGTCTCACCCGGATAGGTGATGCAGCTGACGCCCAGACCGCAGTAGATACGTCGGCGACCGTGCCGATCAGTATCCTCCAAGAGCGTGTCGGTGTTCGTGCCATTGATCACCATCTGCTGCCCGACTCGAGTCATCAGCTTCTGATAGAGCACGGTCGCCGTCGTGTCGTAGGCATCGGTAACGCTGCGCAAGAACTGACCGGTCGACAGCTGGCTGTCAACGAGGTAGACCTGCTTGACCAGATCGCCGGCGCCTATGGATACGTGGTGCGAGGCGGGGGTGGCCAGGTGCTCGAAAAGCGTATCGGAGTGGACGATGAAGTGGTCCAGCTCACGCAAGAAGCCGTAGGCATTGGCCCGCAGATGCTCTATCTCCAGGCCGGGGTTGGTGCTGGACATCGACACTGCGTTCTCGAAGACGCCGGGCATGTACAAGAACAGCTGGATTTCCGGGGATATCCCAATACCCGCGGCTGCACCCCACACTCGATAGACGGTCTCCAGCAATCCGGAACTGCCGGTCCCACCGCACATCGACGAGACGATGTACACCTTCGGGCGGGCGCCGCCCGCACCGCCGCTCGCTGCACCGTTTCCCATATTGCGGGCGGTGAGTTCAGCCGTGCCCTTCAGCCCTTGGGCTATCTTCGCTTCCAGCGTCGATGCCCCCCGGTAGTAGGCAAGCCGTCCGATCATCCGGTCCTGCTTCATGCCGTCTGTCAAGAAGCCGGCCGGAACCCGTCGTCCGTGATCCCACCACCGCGCCAGCGGCGAATCCCACACGGAATCCGCTTTGACAATCGCAGCTGGTTCAAAGGGGATTTCGGTGAGGTTGTAGAACTCGGATCCCTGTAGGGAGACCCCGACCGGCAGCGGTGGGACCTGCTGGCCCAGGGTCACCGCGTCAATGCCCAGAAAGCGAAGCATCGAGGTCGCCGCAGCTTCAGGGAACTGCGATTCAACCATTGATTTGACTCGCGAGATCGTTTGGATTCCACTGCCTCCCAGACCGATCACCAACCCCTGGGCGAGGGGCGCGATGTCGGGTAAATCTGATTCGATTCCGCGGGTGGGAGTGGCAGTTCGCCCGCCCAGATTGGCTCGCATGGGCTACTTTCCCTTCTTGGAGGTGGTTACTACGGTAAGGCGGGTAGGTCCGATGATCAGTTGATGATTGTTGTCGATCAACCGTCTGGTTTCGCTGAGGAATTCTTCTGAACCATAGGCATCGATTTTCGCGGTGCCCTGGTCGATTCGCACGTACAGCCGGGGTCTTCTGGTGTTGAACGCAGATTTGAACTTGCGTGGTTCGGTGAAGATCACGACCCTTGAGCCACCGCCGTTGAAGTCGATCCGACTGTTGGGCAACGTTTCCTGCTTGCCCTGGAAGGGGAAGATTCGACCGTCTGGTAGTTCCACTCCACCGCGCAGCTTCGGGACGGCGATGAATCTGCGGTACAGCCAGGCCACAAGCCAACCGATGAACACCAGCAGCGCAATCAGCGCCGCCACCTGCCAGTACGGCGTCCCGTATGCGCGATCCGCACGGATGGTCCCGGCCTGCGACAATTGCGGGACGACGTCCACAGCAAGCTCCATCGTCACGATCGCTGCGGGCTCCGCCTCGAGTGTGGCGTCGACGCTGACCTGAAAGCGACGTGATTCCGTTGCGTCACCCAGGTGGAAATCGTGAATCAGCCCGGGAACCTCCACTTGGACTTTGAAGGGCTCGGACGACTGTTCCGGTCCGATGGTGAAGGTACGGGGTCCACCGACAAGTGTCGACTGCAGCTGATTGCCGAGGTCGTCCGAGACCGTGACGCCTCGAAGGCTGACGGTCGTCCCCAGATGGGGCAGCTTGGATTCGAGCCTAAGCGACAAGGTCGTGGTGTCGTCGAGTGTTGCTGGGTCAGCGGTGACCTGCACCACATTGCGCTGCAATTCCTGGGTGACCGGAAGGCGGAGCTTTTCGATGCGGGCCCGTTGCACCGCCTCATTGAAGAAGTCGTACAGCTGGTCGTTCGGCAGACTAACAACCTTGGCGTATGGGAAGACATCCTTGATGGCACCGATATCGGTCGCGCCAGCGCCGAGCCCCGCCCCGAAGACCTGAACAGTTCTGCTGGTGGACAGTTGTTGGGCTTGAGCTGCGAGATCATTCCATGCTGCAGAACCGCGCGCCTCATACGGGGACCCGGGGGCCCAGATCTCGCCATCGGTGAGGAAGATCAGGGTCTGCACCTGTGCGCCTTCGGGACGCGAGAGGCGTTCCAGTGCGGCGCCGAGAGCAGCACCGATGTCGGTACTCTGCCCGTCGGCGACCTCGGGCAAAGCAGTCATCGCTGCGGCACGCCCGGGTGGATCCATGGTGCCGTTGAAACGCACCACGGCGTCGCTGTCGAAGGTGACCACGGCGAGGTGATCGTTGTCTCCGATTGCCTGGACGAACGCCTGGAAGACCTCCTGCACTGCCGGATAGATCGGAGGTTCGTTCATCATCGAAGCAGAGGTGTCCACGACCACGACGAAGTCGGCGGGTTCATCGGCGATGCCGTAGGCATCCAGCAACTCGTCGACTGTCCGGGGAATGCCCTGCTCATCGGCATGCGCAACCGGCGCGCCGAGGCAGGCCAGCAGCATGGTCAAGGAGAACAGGCCACCGAGCAGCCTGATGGCTCGGCGGGCATGCCGAGGCCCCCAGCGGCCCCCCGGCGCGTTCAATCGCACAGCTCATCCCCCGTCTTGGGCCGTCATTGGCCCATCCCCCGTGTCGTGTACCCGATCTCATGCCTGGTGACTCCGACAATGGGAATCGTAAGGCATCTGGCCCTTCACCGGAGGCAGGGTCGGCGGACGGACACCCAGCAAATCGTCGCAGCTGATGTTCGAGCGGTGAACGTTCGTCTTGAACAGCCCGGACTTCTTTGAGCGGCGGGCGAGATGGATCTCCGACCTGCGCTTGGCGGGGATTATGAGCCGAACGGACTGAATAGTCCGTCCGCTGGGCCCTGATCGCCGGCGAAGTAGGCCAATCCGCGGTATCCAATAAGTTGCTCACCGTCGCGGATCTGCCCAAAGGGAAAGTAGCAGTCTGACCTTTCAACCGCCTTCGAGATCGCACGGGAGACGATGTATCCAACGCCTTCGATTCGCGGCAAGTCCTGCACCAAATCTTTGGTTTGCTCATACCGCGGGATTTCGGTCCCGTCCACCTTGATCGGCGTCACCTGTCTGATCATGTCGCTGGGCTTCGTCGCCGGCCAACTCTTCAGCAGGTGGCCTTGATCGTCCAGCAACGAAACACCCTGAGATGTGCAGTTGACCAATCGCAAGATCGGCGTCGAGGCATCACGAGGGGGAAATGGGAGACGAGAGCCCCGCGGACCTGCAGAACCTGAAGGGTGATCGCGCCGATGCAGTTCGGCAGCCGCTCCTTCAGGTCGGTGACCAGGCTCATGTCTGGCGCCTTCGCCGACATCAGGACGACCACTGCTGGGGGCACGCCTCTGTGCTGATCACGCCAGGCATCCTTGGACACCTTCAACTGCTGCATGAATTCGTCAGCCGATGTGGCCCTACCCGCCAAATCGACAAACGACAGCGAGTGGGTCCGCAGATCACCGGGCAACAACCCGTCGTGCATAGTGTGCTCCCGCCAGACCAGGCGTTCGGTCTGGTTAGCCGGCGCGCCAGGCGACACAAACTCCCGCATGGGCTGCTGTGTCTCTTCGCTCGGCTGAGGGCTCGGGCCTGCATGCCGATGGTCGACGAACTCGACAGAGCCGAGCGGATGCCTCGTCTCCGGGATCGCGGCACCAAGCGCCCACAGCACGCTCTGGTGTCCACCCCCGGAGAACGTGATTCGCGTCACTTCCCGGTTGTGGAGTTCATCAATCACTATCGGAAGTGCGTACTGCAGGCACCGATAGCCCAATTCGCGAGGCAGGCCATCCTCCTCGTCTAGGCCGAGCCGGATGACCAAATCAACCTGATGATCGCCTGATCCGTCGCCATGAGGCCTGGTGTATGCATCCGGGGTGGGGCGCGTTTGCACATTGATGTCGATCTGACGATCAGCGAGCCGATACCGGCGGACCGCCAGTCGCTGACGAACAAGATCCCGCAACAGGTGCTGAAGAACTGGCGCCGCGTCGCCAGGAAGAAGCGGGTATTGCTGACGTCGAGCAAGCGGCATGCTTGACCCACTCCGCAGGCCGTGTAGGCGGAATCGACGGCCCGTGCGCAGGAGGCGATCCGGTGCGGTGTGATCGACCTCCAGGGATGCGTTAGCCGACTTCCCCGGTTTGGGGATCGTGTTCACGATGTACAGCCGAAACTGATTCTCGGCCTGCGGCACTTGGCTGCCGAGCGCCGAGTTGTCGGACCCCCGATCCAGCGCCAGCAAGGCTGGCAACTCTACTCGCGGGACGAACTCGCTGTCACCGATTTCTGGAGTGACGACCAAGATTGCCGCCGATATGCCTTGCCGGAATGCTTCCCTGATCCGCATATCCGTCTCGCCGGCCGGCAGATCGATGATGTCACGCCACGGTGCAATCCCGCCGGCCCAAAGAAAGGTCTCGATCAGGTCGACGTACGATGCCCCGTCGCTGCGGCGGTAGGAGATGAATACCGGTCCATCTTCTCTCGGCTTAGGGCGCAGTCTCAGCTTTCGCAACATCGGTCCCTCCCTGCTACTACGAGATGACACTAGCTGACCTGCGCCCCGCAGGTGCCCCCTGGAAACGCCCCGTTGAACTAGTGCATCGTTCTCAACAGCGATTCCGCCCGTCAGCCACACGGTGGGAGTGTCAATTCGCTCTTTGCGCTGAGGTGGTCTTCGACGACCATTGACCTGGCGTTCAGCCAGGACAGCGGGTTTCAATTCGCTCTTTGCGCTGAGGTGGTCTTCGACCCCTGTACATCCGGGCTACGCCGGAGGGACTGGTTTCAATTCGCTCTTTGCGCTGAGGTGGTCTTCGACACCTCGTCCGGTCGGAAATCATCGGCCGGGGCTGTTTCAATTCGCTCTTTGCGCTGAGGTGGTCTTCGACAACAACCCCGACACCGACGGTGACGGGGTGTCGGAAGGGTTTCAATTCGCTCTTTGCGCTGAGGTGGTCTTCGACCCGACACCACCGACCCCGACACTCCTGTGTAGTTTCAATTCGCTCTTTGCGCTGAGGTGGTCTTCGACCGACCGGGAAAACACAGGGCTACCATGGTACGGCAGGTTTCAATTCGCTCTTTGCGCTGAGGTGGTCTTCGACATGTCTTTCGGTGCCGCTAGCCGCGGTGTCGTGGTTTCAATTCGCTCTTTGCGCTGAGGTGGTCTTCGACTTGCAGTTCGTCGTCGATGGTGACGGGCCATGGGTTTCGATTCGCTCTTTGCGCTGAGGTGGTCTTCGACAGCAGAGATAGCTGCCTTCAAGAGCCCCGAGAGTTTCAATTCGCTCTTTGCGCTGAGGTGGTCTTCGACCTGCAACCGGCCTACTTTTCGGTGCAGGGTCTGGGTTTCAATTCGCTCTTTGCGCTGAGGTGGTCTTCGACTCACCGGTGAGGTTAAGGGGCTCTTCACAATCGAGGGTGTAGGCGGGGTCTGAATCCTCCGGTTTCGAGTAGTGATCGGGCTATGTAGTGGGTGAGGTTCTGGAAGCCGAGGGCGGAGCCGCGGAGGTGTTCCAGTCT
>Ga0334882_1003630_pt1 | contig 13920 bp, 20 predicted proteins | sample GraSluR1_MG_5_FD_207226 | JGI IMG/M metagenome (GOLD analysis project Ga0334882, IMG submission 207226) | Sludge microbial communities from methane-producing bioreactor in Wageningen University, Netherlands - Granular Sludge_15_04-R1 | ecosystem: Engineered > Bioreactor > Anaerobic >... | reverse complement strand
TCCCCCGGAACCGCAGGAACCGCCCGGGTCGGACTCCGATGGGGTCCGACCCGGGCGGGTCGCGTCGGTCGTGCTGCCCCGGTGCCGGAGCCGGGGACCGTCAGGCCTGGTCGACCTCGATCACCGTCACCTCGGTCAGCTCCACCTCGGTCACCTCGGGCTCGGGACGGCCACGGCGGGTGACCGGCGGCAGCGTCGACCACGGGAAGTCGATCCAGCGGTCGGTGTAGCGCCAGACGAAGTCCGCGTGCAGCCGGGTGTGCGGTTTCTCGTAGATGACCGCCGTACGCGTCTCGGCGGCGTACTGGTGCAGGAAGTCCTGGGTGAACCTGAGGGTGGTGCCGGTGTCGGAGACGTCGTCGGCGATGAGGACCTTCAGGTCCCTCAGATCGTGCGGCTGGGGGCTGGGCGGGAGCAGGATCGGGGCCGGGAGCCGGTCGTTGATGCCGGTGTAGAACTCGACGTTCATCTCGGTGATCTGCTTGATGTCCAGGGCGTAGCCGAGGGCTCCCCCGAAGGGCAGCCCACCCCTCGCGATGCACATGATGATGTCGGGGGTGAACCCGTCGTCGACGATCATCTGGGCGACCTCCCGGACGGCGATGCCGAAATCGGGATACGTCAGGACCTCGTGCTCCTCACTCATGCGGATCACCCTAGCGCCCTGCCTCCCGGATCGGCGACGGCCCCGGTGACGGATCCCCCGCCCACTAGGCTGCACGCCATGGAGCTTCGCTGGGCCGGACCCGAGGATGCCGCGCTGGTCGAGGAGGCGTTGCTGGGGATCCTCAATGCGGACCCCGATCGCCCCGCGGTGAGCGCCGAGCGGTTGCGCAGCGAGCCCACCCTTTCGCGCTACCGGGTCGACTTCTCCGTCGACGGCTCGGTGCCGGCCGCCGGCCGTCCCGGGCGTCACGGCCGGGACGAGCCTGCCCGGCGCCGCCCGTTCGGGATCGTCGCCGAGGTCGACGGGCACCCGGTCGGACTGGTGTGGGCCGTCTTCTTCCCCGCGGACGCCCCGGGGTTCGGCTTCGTCAGCGCGCAGGCCCCGGAGGTCCAGCTGTGGGTGCGCGAGGAGTTCCGCCGGCGCGGCACCGGTCGTACGCTGCTGGGTTCGATGGTCCTCGATGCGCGGGCCCGCCGGCTGCCGGGACTGAGTCTGTCGGTCGATGCCTTTCACCCGGCGGTGGGGCTGTTCTTCGAGGCCGGCTTCCGGACGGTCGGCGCCGGTGGTCACTCGGAGACGATGCTGCTCGCCCTGCGCTGACCCTCGGCCGCGGTGGCCTCGATCGCGGTGAGCCGGTCGCGGTCCCCGGCGAGCACGATGAACTCCGTGGTCGACCGGGCGCCCGGCCGGCCGACCTTGCGGCCCTTGTCGTCGTATACCCCGATCACCGACCCGATGTAGCGCCGGGCGTCGTACGCCAGCACCTCCACGTGCTCGGCCCGGTCCCGGCACATCTGCTCCACCTCGGCGCGGCTGACGAAGGACTCGTCGTTGATCGACACCGCGATCACCTCCGCGCGCAGGTCGCCGATCACCGCGGCCAGTGCCGAGGCCATCGTCCGGCGGCTGTTGAACGGGCTCTTGGTCGCCTGGTCGCGGCAGTCGACCCGTTTGCAGGCCACCCCGTACACCTCCGGCTCGTCCCAGCGGACCAGCGTCTCCCAGATGTGGTAGTTCGTGTAGTAGCGGTGCTGGTTGTACGGCGGATCGAGGTAGGCCAGGTCGACCGGCGGCAACGCCCCGGCGACCGTGACGGCGTCCTCGCGGACCGCCCGGCCGGTGCCGGGGGTGAAGGCCGGCACCTCGAGCCGGATGTCCTGGTAGGAGCGCGGCGCCCACCGCTTCAGGTAGGCCATCTGCAGCCCCACCGTCGAGTCGACCGCATCGGCGGCCTCGATCAGGCTGGTCACCAGCACCGGCCACAGCGGGGTGCCGGCCCAGCCCCGGTCGATCGCGGTCCGGATCGCGTCGATCCGGCGCCCGTTGTGCGGCTGGAAGTAGCGGGAACGGTGGCAGTAGGTCTCCGTCACGTAGCCGTCCACCCCCGGCAGGGCGTTCAGCTCGTCGACCGCGGCCTGCACCGTGGCAACGTCGACCCGGGCGGCATCCGCCTCGACGTACGTCCGGGCGAACACCTCGGAGTAGGCCGCCGTGTCCACCGCGGTGACGTACGCCCCGCGCCGGCAGAACTCCTGTGCCACTCGGGTGGTGCCGGTGAAGAGGTCGAGTGCGGAGCGCGCCCCGACGGCCTCGGCGAGCCGGCCGAGGACGGGGACGAGGGTGCGCTTGGACCCGAGGTACTTGATCACGTGGTGCCGATGGTCGCGGGGCCGATGGTCACAGGGTGCGCGCCGACCAGGTGTCGCAGCTGTTCGGGTCGCCGGACCGGTAGCCCTGCAGCAGCCACTTCTCCCGCTGCGCGGAGGACCCGTGGGTCCACGACTCCCGGTCGACCCGGCCGGTGGTGTTCTGCTGGATCTTGTCGTCGCCGATCGCCTGGGCGGCGGCCCGGGCGTCGCGGATATCCTGTTCGGTGATCCGGGCGATCGGGCCCTTGGTGTCCTTGGCGGCATTGGCGAACCAGACCCCGGCGAAGCAGTCGGCCTGCAGCTCGGACCGGACGGCGGCGGAGTCGGCGCCGGTGCCGCCCTTGCTCACCTGACCGAGCACGCCGATCTGGTTCTGCACGTGATGGCCGTACTCGTGGGCCATCACGTACGCCTCCACCGCCGGGGTCGAGGTGGCGCCGAACTGCTGCTGCAGCGTGGTGAAGAAGGACTCGTCCAGGTAGACCTTCTCGTCGGCCGGGCAGTAGAACGGGCCGACCGCCGAGGTCGCGGTGCCGCAGCCGGTCTGGATCTGGCCGGAGAACATCACGAACTGCTCGGCCGGGGTGTAGCCCTGGACCACGCTGCCCCAGTAGCGGTCGAGGGAGTTCTGGTAGGCGACGAAGCGGCACTGCGGGTTGGTCTCGATGTCCTTGACCGTCGTGCACTTCTGCAGGGTGTTCTGCCCGGTGGTGGTGCTGCTGGTGGTGTCGACCGCCTGGTTGCCGAGGAGGTTCGCCGGGTCGATGCCGAAGAACAGCGCGACGAGGATGAGGACCAGACCGCCGACACCGCCGACCGCGATCCGGCCGCCCCCGCCGCCAGCTCCGGAGGTGGACCGGGACGGGTCCAGGTCGGCATTCTCGTTGAAGTCCATCAGCGTCTCCCCCACTGATCGCCGGCCATGCCGGTCGAGGAACGAGCCACCGCGGCCGGTCGAACGGTCAGCGGCGGATCGATCCTACCCCGTGGGGTGGCCGCCATCACAGCACAGGGGACGACACGACCCCGCCACATCGCCGGGCGACGGGGCGGGGTCGGGATCGCGGGCCTCCCGGGGGGAGGCTCCCGGAGGGACCGGGGTCAGTTCGACCGGAAGTAGGACAGCAGCCGGAGCAACTCGGTGTAGAGCCACACCATGGTGACGGTCAGGCCGAAGGCGGCGACCCAGGACTGGTCGGCCGGGGCGCCGTTGCGGACACCGTCCTCGATGGCCGCGAAGTCGACCAGCAGGTTCATCGTGGCCAGCACGATGGCGACCGCGGTGACGATGAAGGCCAGGCCACCGGCCTGCGGGCCGAAGCCGATCAGCCCGGTGTGCACCCCGAAGAGGGACAGCACGAAATTCACCAGATAGACGACCGCCAGGGCACCGGTGGCGATGAACAGCCCGCGGGAGATCCGGTTGGCGAAGCGGTTGAGGTTGAAGATCTTGTAGCTGGCCAGGACCAGGCCGGCCACGACGAAGGTCGCGATCACCGCCTGGACCACGATGCCCGGGAACAGCCCTTCCAGGAAGCTGGAGAAGATCCCGATGAAGACGCCCTCGAGAGCGGCGTACGCGATGACCATGCCGGGCCGTACGCCGCGGCGGCCGATGACCAGGAACGAGACCACCAGGGCGGCGATGGCCGACCCGATCCAGGCGACGCCGACCAGTGCGGGCGGCACCAGGAACCAGGACGCGGCGGCGGTGAGGACGACCACGCCGAGGGTGAGGGCGGTCTTGGTGACCACGTCGTCCATCGTCATCCGGTCGACGGGCTGCGGGGCGGCGTACGGGTCGAAGCCCCGGCCCTGGTACTGCGGAGCGTAGCCGGCCTGGGACCCGGCCCGCGGGTTGAACGAGGCCGAGCGGTTGAGCACGGGGTTGTTGGAACGCATGCGCGGGATTCCTTCTGTTCAGGAGGTACGCCACCCATCGTACGGAGCCGATCCGATGATCCGGGGTGGTGTGCCGCGGACCCGGGACAAACCCGGAGGACCCCTGAGGCGAAGAGCAGCGGTTGAGCGACTGTCGCAACGTCCGTGGCTCACTCCGCCCGGGAGAACTCCGAGGCCTCGGCGACCAGCTCCGGGGTGAGGGCCACCCCGGTATAGCGCTCGAACTGTCGGGCGGCCTGCAGGGCGATCACCTCGGCGCCGGTGATGAGCCGCTTGTCCCGGTCCCGGCCGGCCCGGATCAGCGGGGTCTCGGCGGGAAAGGCGACCACGTCGAACACCACCTCCGCAGCCTCGATGTGGGCGTCGGAGAACGACCGGGCGCCCGCCTGTGGGCCGTCCATCCCCAGCGGGGTGACGTTCACCAGGACCCGGGCCCCGGGCTCGGGATCCTCGGCGACCCACCGGTAGCCGTACTTCTCGGCCAGCGCCGGGCCGGCGGTGGCGTTGCGGGCGAGGACGGTGAGGTCGGCGAACCCGGCGCCACGGAAGGCCGCCACGACCGCCTTGGCCATCCCGCCGGACCCGCGGACCAGGACCGGCAGGGCCGGGTCGACCCGACGGCTCGCGAGCAGGCTGGCGACCGCCTCGTAGTCGGTGTTGGACGCGGACAGCCTGCCGCCGTCGTTGACGATCGTGTTGACCGACTCGATCGCCGCCGCGGACTCCTCCAGCACGTCGACCAGCGGGATCACCGCCTCCTTGAACGGCATCGAGACCGAGCAGCCCCGGATGCCGAGGGCACGAACGCCCCGGACGGCGCCCTCGATGTCGTCGGTGAAGAAGGCCTTGTAGATGAAGTTGAGGCCCAGCGTGTCGTACAGGTAGTTGTGGAACCGGGTACCGATGTTGGACGGCCGCCCCGACAGCGAGATGCAGAGGGTCATGTCCTTGTTGAGGATGGGCATGGGGCCATTGTGGGACAGGCCGCGGACAGTGAACCGGAGGGGCACCGGACATCGGGCGGCGGTGCGGCGGAGGTGGCCGCGTCGGATCCTCCGGGTGCGCTGTGGGACGTACGATCGGGCCATGGCGACCACCCCTGACGGCGGCCCGGCGCCCGCCGGCCTCTCCCCGGATCCCCTCTCCCCCGATCCGGTGGCCTCCCCCGACCTGGCCTCGCCCAACATGGCCTCGCCCGCCCCGGTCTCTCCCGATCTGGTCGTCGGCGAGGATGGGCTGGCCCGTCCGGTGTGGGCCGCCACCGATCCGCTGCTGCGGGAGTACTACGACACCGAGTGGGGCGTGCCGATCCGCGACGAGCGGGGGATGTTCGAGAAGCTCAGCCTGGAGGCGTTCCAGTCCGGTCTGTCCTGGCTGACGATCCTGCGCAAGCGGCCGGCCTTCCGGGCCGCATTCGACGGCTTCGTCCCGGATCGGGTCGCCGACTACACCGAGGCCGACGTGGCACGGTTGCTGACCGATCCGGGGATCGTCCGCAACCGGCGCAAGATCGAGGCGACGATCGCCAACGCCCGGGCGACCGTGGCCCTGCGGGAGCGCGGTGGTCTGGTGGAGCTGGTCTGGTCGTTCCGGCCGGCGGACACCCCGGCGCCGCGCACGCTGGCCGAGGCGCCGACCCGGTCGGCGGAGTCGGAGGCCCTGGCCAGAGCGCTGCGGCGGGAGGGGTTCGTCTTCGTCGGCCCCACCACGATGTACGCCCTGATGGAGTCGGTCGGCGTCGTCGACACCCACCTGGTCGGCTCGCACCGGCGAGGCAGCTCAGGCGTCTGGTCGTGACCGGGGACCTCACATTCCTCTCTACCCACGCGTCTACCGGGTGATGGAGATGAGAGAACCGTTCGAACGGGTGGTACACGACCACGGAGCGACCGTGCTCCGGGTCTGCCGCGCCGTGCTGGGACCCGGCCCGGACGCCGACGACGCCTGGTCGGAGACGTTTCTGGCGGCTCTCACCGCGTGGCCGCGACTGGAGGAGGTGACGAACGTGGAGGCCTGGTTGGTCCGGGTCGCCCACCGCAAGGCGATCGACGTCACCCGGGCACGGGCCCGGCAGGCGGTCCCGACAGAGATGTTGCCGGACGGTGTCTCAGCCGTCGGCACCCCTGATCCCGAGGGGAACGAGCTGTGGGCCGACGTGGGGCGGCTGCCGGAGCGGCAGCGCCTCGCCGTGGCCTATCACTGGTTCGGAGGCCTCTCGCACCAGGAGACCGCCGAACTGATCGGCGGGACACCGGAGGCAGTGCGCCGCGCCGCATCGGACGGCATCAGGTCCCTGCGCCGGAAGTATCGGGCCGAGGCGGCCCAGGAAGGAGAACCACGATGAGCGCCGACACCCTCGACCTCCCGCCGGTGACCGGGGCGGAGCTGTCCGCGCTGGAGGTGCGGCTGGTCCGGGAAGCCGCGGAGCGCGGACTGCTGGACATCGCCTACCGTACGGTCGACTCCCCGATCGGTCCGCTGCTGCTGGCCGCGACCGAGCGCGGACTGGTCCGGGTCGCGTTCGAGCTGGAGGACTTCACCAGCGTCCTGGAGACGCTGGCGGCCCGGATCAGCCCGCGCGTCCTCGAGGCACCCCGACGACTGGACCCGGTCGCCCGCGAGCTGGACGAGTACTTCACCGGGACCCGCCGTGTCTTCGACCTGGCGGTCGACTTCGCCCTGTCCTCGGGATTCCGACAGACCGTGCAGCGCTACCTGCCGCACATCCACTACGGCCACACTCTCAGCTACCGAGAGGTCGCCGAGCAGGTCGGCAACCCGAAGGCCTCCCGCGCGGTGGGCAGCGCCTGCGCGACCAACCCCCTGCCCGTGGTGGTGCCGTGTCACCGGGTGGTCCGTACGGACGGCCAGTTGGGCGGGTACCTCGGGGGCGTTGCCGTCAAGGCGACCCTGCTCACCCTGGAAAGGTCGCGGGCTGAGCGGGAGGATGAGGCATGACCGAGAACATGTTCGATCGGGAGACGTTGCGCGCTCTGGCCGACGAGGGTAACGAGCAGGCGCTCGATCGACTCGCCGATCTCGCCGACGCCGATGGCGACCTGGCCACACTCTCTGAACTGCTCGACGAAGGCAGCCTGCACGCCGGGCGGTTGCTCACCCGCCGGGCCGCGGCGCACCACGATCTGACGGAACTGCAACGACTGGCAGACGCGGGCAGTCCCGACGCGGAGGCCGAACTGACCCGACTTCTCCGCGGCTGATCATGCCACCGGGAGCCGGGTAAGTGCCAGCCCAGAGGCGAGGGCGAGCCCCCACAACAGGAACAACGGGTCCCACAGCAGGGCGTGGCCGACCATCGCCGCCGGGTCGTAGCCACCCGCGGGGCGGACGATCCCGCCGAGCACCGCGGCCGCGACGATCGTGTTCGCCCCACCGTAGGCCACCAACACGATCGCGCCCGGCCAGCTGACAGTACGGATCCACCGGCGCGCTCTCGCCCCGGCGCCGTGCTCGGCCAGGGCCGGCAGGAGCGCAGCGACGAGCTTCACCATCCCGATCGCAGCGAGGGCGACGCGTACGGCCGCCCCGCCTTCCGCCGCGGCACGGACCGCCCACTGACCCACCGTCGCCAGCAACCAGACGCCACCGACGGCCCAGAAGAAACTGAACGCCGCATGGAGCAGGCCGGCGCCGGCGGCGAGCCACAGCAGTCCATGTCCCAGCGCAGGGCGGCGCAGACCGCGATCCCCCTCGCCGGTCCGCGATCTGCTCGTCATGGCCGTCCGTCCCCCTCCCGGCCGTCAGGCGACACTCGTCGCGAGGACGGCTACCGCGAGGACGGCCCAGCCGTCGCCGGACTCCGGCGGCAGCTCGCCACACCAGCCACACTAGACTGACTGCGTGAAGATCGGGATGATGCCGGACGTGGTCCGTGGCATGCCACAGGAAGGCGACCCGACCGCGCCGTGACGCGGCTCCTCCTCCTTCGCCCAGAAGGTGAGAGGAGGTGGAGACATGAACGACCAGCACATCAGGCCCGGTGATCAGATCACCGTGACAGTGACGAAGCCGGTGCCGTTCGGTGTCCTCGTGGAGTACGCCGACGTGCCCGGACTCGTCCGGCGCACGCAGGCGGAGCCGGGCGCTCAGCTGCGGGTGTGCATCGTCGAGTACGACGAGGCCAGGCGGCGCTTCAGCGCCGTGACGGTGTAGTAGCCGAGGTGTGGGGCGTGCCGCGGCGCGCCCCACACCTCACCGTTCAGCGCCCGTCAGGCGCCGCCGCAGGCGAGTCCACCCCCGGGCGCTGCGGGTCGTCCATCGTGAGGAGCTGCGGGTCGTCTACCGTGATGACATGAGCACGACCACGACCGTACGGGAGTTCTTCGACACCTACACGCGCGCTCTGCTCGATCGTGACGCGGCGGCCATCGCCGATCTCTACGCCGTCCCGGCCCTCATCGAGTTCCCCGACCAGGCGATCGCGGTCGCAGACCGGGCCCAGACCGAGACGTTCTTCGCCGGCGCCTTCGGCCAGTATGCCGGGGTCACCGAGGCCCGCGCCGAGGCCACTGTGATCGCCGGGACCGGCCACAGTGTCTGGGCCGACGTCACCTGGTATCACGACGGGAAGCCGGCCGAGCGGTTCGTCTATCAGCTCGTCCGGGTCGGCGACAGCTGGCGGATCGCCGTCCTCACCCCGCTGGACCTCTGACCGACCTGCCGGACGGCCCCACACTGCGCCCCGGCATGCACCCCGTCGGCCACAGGCGCGCTTCGCCCGCGCGTTGGTGCTTGACTACCAGCACAAAGGCATGGGCGAAACCCACCGGTGACACTCACGCTGAGCACGGGAGCCCTGAGCACAGGAACCACGACGACCAGGACCAGAAGACGACCAGAAGGAGCGGGATGCGTACGATCGGGATGCTGGGCGGGATGAGCTGGGAGTCCACTGCGGAGTACTACCGGCTGGCGAACGAACTGGTCCGCGACCGGCTGGGTGGTGTCCACTCCGCCCGCATCCTGCTCGACTCGGTCGACTTCGCCGACATCGAGGCGCTCCAGGCGTCCGGCGACTGGGATCGGGCCGGCCGGCTCCTCGCCGACCGGGCGCACGCGCTTGAGCTCGGCGGGGCAGACCTGATCGTGCTGTGCACGAACACGATGCACAAGGTCGTCGGGGTGATCGAGCAGGCATTGTCGATCCCCGTCCTGCACATTGCCGATGCCGCCTCCGCCCGAGTGCGCGCAGCGGGGATCGGCACGGTCGGACTGCTCGGCACGGCGTTCACCATGGAGCAGGATTTCTACCGCGATCGCCTCACCGCGGGTGGGCTCGGCGTGATCGTCCCCGACGCTGCCGACCGCGGGACCGTTCACCGGGTCATCTACACCGAGCTCGTCCGGGGCATCGTCCGAGAGGAGTCCCGCGCCGCCTATCGCGACGTCATCGGGCGGCTCGTCGAGCGCGGCGCCGAGGGGATCATTCTCGGCTGTACGGAGATCGAACTGCTCATCACCGCCGACGACAGCCCGGTCCCGGTGTTCCCGACCACCCGCCTGCATGTCGAAGCGGCCGTGGATGCCGCCCTCGCCGCGGACGACCCGGCCGACCGTCGCCACGACGGCTAACGATCCCCTCCGCCCGGCCTTCGCTGGCCCTCTCCGCCCGGCCTTCGCTGGCCCTCTCCGCCCGGCCTCCGCGGGGCGACCGGCTGCCGGAGGATCGTGCGCGACTTCTCGGGAGCCACCTTGCGGGAGTCGGTGAGGTAGATCTCGTGGTGTCTGCCGACCATGGACCAGCCGTGCTCCGGGATGAACTCGTCGTGCAGGCGGGCCAGCACCTCGGTCTCGTCGTCGAAGGACCCGAGGTGCAGGGTCTGGACGCAGCGGCCCTCGGCGAGCCGTTCCAGGCGAAGGTCGTCGAGCCGGGCCGGCGGATTCTTGGCTCCGGCGTCCGCAACGGCCGTGGCGACCATGCCCCGGTCGATCCAGTCCGGAACCATCATCAGCAGTGTCCAGTCCCACCGCGACTTGTCCCGGGACGCGGTGAAGGCCGCCATGTCCTCGGCCCACCACAGCCCTTCCAGGGGCATCACGACATAGTCGCGCCCGAGCTCCCTCTTGCTGGCGAACTTCAGCTTGTACGCCACCGGGTAGAGCGTCTCCACCGCCCCGGTGAAGGCCACCGAGGTGTTCGGGTCGCCGTGCCCGTCGATCATCAGGTACTGCAGGTCCGGCACCTCGACGACCCGGAACTGGCCCGCTGTCGCATGGTAGGCGTCGATGGTCTTCTTGAAATCGATCTTGTCGCTCATCGGGCTCCCGTCTCCGGTCGCGAACCTCGGTCTGCCGGCCTCCAGCAGGCCCGCCCCCATGGTCGCACCCCCACCCGGTCAGCCTCGCTCATCTCCTCCAGGCGCTCGACCCCACCCCTTGCCCGGCCCCCGTGCCCGCGGCGAGGATAGTGAGTGAGCTCACAACCACTTCTGCCCGACGACCGAAGGAGACCATCATGACCGCACTGCCGGGACTGTGGCTGACCCTGCGCTATCGCGACGCCGGTGCCGCGATCACCTTCCTCCGCGAGGCGTTCGGCTTCGAGTTGACCGTCGCCTACACCGACGAGACCGACCCCTCGATCGTGGCGCATGCCGAGTTGCTGTGGCCGCTCGGCGGTGGCGTCATGCTCGGCTCGGTCCGTGAGGAGAACGCCGACGTCGTCCCGCCCGGCGGTTCGGCGTACGTCGTCACCGACGACCCGGATGGGCTGTACGCCCGGGCCCTCGCCGCAGGCGCGACCGAGGTGCGCGGCCTGGTCGACCAGGACTACGGCTCGCGCGAGTTCACCGTACGTGACCCCGAAGGGGTCGTCTGGAGCTTCGGCACCTACCGCGGGCAGCAGGGGTAGCCGGGCCGGCTCCGCCACTCGGCGACAGTGAATCGGTCGCCAGCTCCCCTCACGACTCCTCCTCTCGCGAAGCGGAGTCCAGCTTCTCGAGGATCGTGAGCAGCCCCTCGCGCAGCTGCTCGGCCTCGGCCGGCGTCAACCCGATCGAGGCGCTCAACCTCTCGGGCACGTCGGCCACCCGTTCGCGCAGGGCAAGCCCGGCGGTCGTCGCGGAGACCAGCACCCGGCGCTCGTCGGCGTGGTCCCGATGCCGCGCCACCAGACCGGCCGCCTCCAGCCGCTTCAACAGTGGGGTGAGCGTGCCGGAATCCAGCCGGAGCCGCTCCCCGACCTCGCCGACAGTCGGCGCGCCGTCGGTCTCCCACAGGACGAGCATCACGAGGTACTGCGGGTACGTGAGGCCGGTCTCCGCCAGTAGTTCGCTGTATCGCCTGGTGACCGCCCGGGTCGCCGCGTAGAGCGGGAAGCACAGCTGCGCGTCCAGCCGCAGCTGTTCGAACGTGGGATGGGGGGCGTCGGGCACAGCCGAAGTCTACCCTTGCATCATTCAATTGTGCACAATATGATTGTGCACATGAAACCTCTTTACACCACCACCGCAGTGAGCACCGGCGACGGCCGCAACGGGCATGTCGCCTCCCCCGACGGCTTCGTGAACGCCGAGGTCCGCATCCCCCAGGAGATGGGCGGCACCGGCGGGGCAACCAACCCCGAGCAGCTCTTCGCCGCCGGGTACGCCGCCTGCTTCCACTCCGCGCTCAAGGCGGTCGGCCGCCAGACCCGGGCCGACCTCAGCGAGTCCGAAGTGGTCGCCGATGTGAGCATCGGCGAGAACGGGACCGGGGGCTTCCAGCTCGCGGTCGCCCTGGAGGTCACGATCCCCCGCCTGGACCGGGTCACGGCACAGGACCTGGTGGACCAGGCCCACCAGGTCTGCCCCTACTCCAACGCCACCCGTGGCAACATCGAGGTCACCCTCAGCGTCGCGTGAGACCCGGCGGGGGCGGGGCGCCCTGCCCCCGCCGGCCGGCCGGTCCGACCGGCATGTTCCAATAGGAGCATGGCAACGCAGCCCGGATGCAGGGGCGTGCTCATCTTCGCCGTCACGACCCTCGTGGTCAGCTGGGGCTGGTGGGGGATGCTGATCTACTGGGGCGCCACGGTGACGGTCGGCGCCTGGCCGACCCACTTCCCCGGGCTGCTCGGTCCGGCGATCGGCGCGTTGGTGGCGGCCGGGGCCACCGGACGCCCCACCTTCCGCCGACTCGTCGGACGCCTGGCCAGATGGCGGATCAGCGGGCTCGGCTGGCTGCTCGCGCTTGTCCCACTACTTGTGGCACTGCTGACGGTGCCGGTCGCGCGGCTGCTGACCGGCACCTGGCCCGCCCTGGACGATCTCGGCCGGGTCAGCGGCCTCCCACCGGTCACCGGCGGGTGGGTGCCGGTGCTGGTCGCGGTGGTCTTCGTCGTCGACGGGATCGGCGAGGAGCTGGGGTGGCGTGGCTGGCTGCAACCGGCACTGGCAGCACGATGGGGGACACCCCGAGCGACCATCGTCACCTGGCTGGCGTGGACGCTGTGGCATGCGCCGCTGTTCGTCGTGGTCGCCACCTTCCGGGGGCTGATCGGGATCACTCTGCTCGGGTGGCTGATGGGCCTGGCCTGCGCCTCGGTCGTCGCCGCCTGGCTGATGCGGCGCACCGACAGTGTGCCCGCGCTCGCGGCCTGGCACACCGCCTACACCATGGCAGCCGGGACCGCCGCCGCCGGCGGCCTCTTCGCGGCGACCTCGACGGCGGCGATCATCGTGTGGGCAGTGCTGATCCTGGGTGCGTGGGCGATCCGGAAGTCACGCGGGTCCGGCCCGACAGTCCGCTAGGTGATCCTGCGGCGGTAGATGACCATCGCGACGGCGTACGCCACGACGAGGACACCGATGCACCAGGCCAGCGCGACCCAGATGTCACTGCCGACCGGCTGCCCGGTGAACAGCTCACGGAGCGTGTTGACGATCGACGTCACCGGCTGGTGCTCCGCGAACCAGCGCACCGGGCCGGGCATCGTGGCGGTGGGCACGAAGGCGGAGCTGATGAACGGCAGGAAGATCAACGGGTAGGAGAAGGCGCTCGCGCCGTCCACCGACTTCGCGGTGAGGCCGGGGATGACGGCGATCCAGGTCAGGGCGAGAGTGAAGAGGACCAGGATGCCGGCGACCGCCAGCAAGGCCAGCACCCCCGTTCCCGACCGGAAGCCCATCAGCAGGGCGACGCCGACGACGACCACGAGCGAGATCAGGTTGGCGACCAGCGAGGTCAGCACATGCGCCCACAGCACGGACGACCTGGCGATCGGCATGGACTGGAATCGTTCGAAGATCCCGCTCTTCATGTCCAGGAAGAGCCGGAATGCCGTGTAGGAGATGCCTGACGCGATGGTGATGAGCAGGATGCCGGGCAGCAGGTAGTTCACGTACGACGACCCCGTCCCGGTGTTGATCGCCCCGCCGAAGACGTAGACGAACAGCAGCATGAACGCGATCGGCATGACCGTCGTGGTGATGATGGTGTCCATGCTGCGGGCGATGTGGCGCAGCGACCGCCCCAACAGGACGGAGGTGTCGCCGAGGAAGTGACTGGTCATCGTTGTTCCTCACTCGTACGCACCGAGGGTGTGGCGGTCGTCGACGTCGCCCCCGTGGTGTCGTCACCGATGACGGCGAGGAAGACGTCCTCCAGCGTCGGCTGCTTCTCGACGTATTCGACCGTGGTGGGCGGCAGCAGCCGCTTGAGTTCGGCGAGGGTGCCGTTGACGATGATCCGACCGCCGTGGAG
>Ga0334882_1003618_pt1 | contig 13963 bp, 11 predicted proteins | sample GraSluR1_MG_5_FD_207226 | JGI IMG/M metagenome (GOLD analysis project Ga0334882, IMG submission 207226) | Sludge microbial communities from methane-producing bioreactor in Wageningen University, Netherlands - Granular Sludge_15_04-R1 | ecosystem: Engineered > Bioreactor > Anaerobic >... | reverse complement strand
CTCGCTGTCCGCACAGCCATGCTCAGCGGCGACCGCCAGAGAGTCCAAAATGCAGCTAAAGCAGCATGAGTCGGGCAATTGCCTACAAAATAGAATCCCACCCGCCTCACGGGCTCACGGCTGTGGAGCGTCGGTATTCAGTGACGGCATGTTCGCTGGCTGTCGGATCTCAACCTCCCCAGCAGCTCTAGCTCCGCCTGGCAGACAGGGCAGTCATCACTGTGGCCACCTCCGCAGCGCAGACAGACGCCTGAGGTGTCCTTCTCGCTCTCCAGGGCCGCCCGGACGAAGGCGCAAAGGCATGCCTGCAGGTCCGCCGAGCACTCGCCACCCGCCCTGGCAGCGATGCGCTGGATCGCTTCGCCCCTGGCGGCGATGGTGGCGGCGGCCTGCCGGGAGCCGGCTCGTGTCACCTTGAGCTGAACCACGCGGCGGTCCCGCTTGTCCGCCGCGCGCGTCACCAGGCCCCGGCTCTCCAAGCGCTCCACCAGCTTGACCGCCGCGGGATGGCTGACCGAGAGGCCGCAGGCCAGGTCCTTGATGCAGCACTTGGGGTGAAGGTACACGTACTGCAGGCCGTCAAACTGCGCCCTTGAGAGCTTCACACCATTGGTGTCCTCAAGCGCGCGGGCCGTGACGATCTCCTCGATCACGTTGCAGAAGATCCGGCACAGCCGATCCACGTCCGAGATGTCGTTAACCATGGTCGAGCCCCAGGCATGTCAGCCGTGATTCACGCCTCCAAATCAGGATAACATAGTTTCATGTTGAGAAGCAAGCCCCGTATGGGCCCCGGGACGGGAGAGCTCAGGAAACGATGGGAGATGCCCGCGAACTTATCGGTATTGGCGCGCATCTCGTGGCGAGAGACGGTTGTCAATTGCGCAGACGCATATCTGATGTCAATAAACGCATAGTTGGTTTATATATACGCTTTCCTCGTTCTTGTGGGGGATTTTGTGGGCGCCTATATGGGCAATGGCCTGGCCAAACCCCGCCTGGAGCCCACTCGGCAGCCGCCGGCGGGCAGTGGCAGCGGACGACGGCGGTTCGCGCAGGGCGCGACCGAGCCGGGCCAGACAGCGCGATCTAGGGCCGGTAGCGGCAGGAATGAGCCCCGGAACCGGCCTCAGACGCGCAGAATTGCGCTCGTACAGGCATTTGCGGGCGTCTTTCAGGGCTCGGACGAGGCGCGCGGACGCCATCGTGGAGCACCATCGCCGCCGGTGCCGCGATGGCGAAGAACCTCGCCCGACGCCCCGGGACTGCGCGGGCCGCACGCTCCGGGCTCCGTGACGCTGGTGATGGCACTCTCGGCCGGGGCGAGCGTCTCGGCCGTCACTCAGGTCCTGGTGGCGGGCGCCGCGCCGGGAGCCCTGAACCTCATCACAGCAAGACGGCATCCCGCATGGGCCCTGGGAGGCCAAGGCTTCGATGCCCGCAGCGGTGGATGGCGACGTTGACTTCTCTCCTTGGGCCTACCTATAATGGGTACCGGCCCGCCGGGTCCGTCTCCCCGGATGGGCACCCATCACACGGCCCATGGCGCCTTCCCACCTGGGCCGCGCAGCCTGGTCTGGACAAGCCCGATGCCTTCGACACCCACCGCGGCGGACCGAGGTCCGTCGCTGTCCATTTACCTGTGGCTCGCCACCGTCCCCCTCATCTGGGGCAGCCATTTCGTGGCCCTCAAGGTTGTGTTTGAGGACTACGATGTCTACGGGATGCTCAGCCTGCGCTATGCGCTGATGAGTGTCGCGCTTCTTCTGGTGCTGTGGGTGGCGGAACGGGACATGCGCTTTTCCTGGCGCGATGTGCCGTACCTCGTGGGGTTCACTCTCTTCATGGTGGTGGCCTACCAGATCGTGTTTGCCATCGCCATCCAGCGGGCCTCGGCGGCGGAAAGCGCCCTGCTCATCAGCACGGCCCCGATCTTCACCGCCATCACGGCCGCGGCCCTGCGCTGGGAGACCATCAGCCGCGAGCTTATCGCCGGGGTCGCGCTGGGCGTGGCCGGGCTGGTACTGGTGATCTACGGCGGAGGCCTGGCGCCCGGGAGAGCCACGGAGCTGTCCGGGTGCCTGTACATGGTGGTCGCCGCCGTCATGTGGGCCTGGTACGCGGTGCTGGCAAAGCCCCTCCTGGCCAAGTACTCGCCCCTGAAGGTGACCGCCTACTGCCAGAGCTTGGGCGCCCTGGCGCTGATTCCCCTCGGCCTGCCCAACGCGATGGAGGTCACCCCGAAGGTAATGGCCCAGTTTGGCGACCCCGCCACCCAAAACCACGCCTTCTGGGTGGTTTTCGGTGTGGTCTTCTACGCCCTGGTCTCCGGTGCCTATGCTTTTACGGTGTGGTACCGCGGGGTGCATGCTCTGGGCTCGGCGCGCACCATGCTGTTCCAGCTCTGCGTGCCTGTGGTAGGGCTGGTGGCGGCCATCGTCTTCCGCCACGAGTTCCCGGCTCCGCTCCAGTGGGTCGGCGCCGGGCTCACTCTGGGCGGCGTGTTCTTCGCTATCCGCCGTCCGCAGCGCCAGAGCGCGCCTGCAGACACAAATGTCGACTGCAAAGAGGTTACCGATGCAACTGACGCCGCTTCCTGATGCCGTCGAGCGCTTCCGCGCCGGCGGATTCGTGGCCCTGCTGGACTCCCCGGACCGCGAGGGCGAGGCCGACTTGCTCGCCGCCGCCGAGCTCATCACCGGCGAGGCCGTGAACTTCATGGTGACCCATGCGCGGGGGCTTGTGACCGTGGCTATCGACGCCGGCCGGCTCAAGGAGCTGGACATCCGTCTGGTGGAACCGCGCTACTGCGGCGAGAACGTGCCGGCCTTCACCGAACCGGTGGACTACACCCCGGCCTGCACCACCGGCATCTCGGCCTTCGAGCGTGCCGCCACCATCCGCGCGCTGCTGGACCCGCAGGCCCGGCCGGAGGACTTCATGCGCCCCGGTCACGTCTTCCCCCTGGCCGCCCGCTCCAAAGGCCTGCGGGAGCGGCAGGGCCACACCGAGGGCGCCATTGCTCTCTCATGCCTGGCGGGCCTGAAGCCCGCGGTGGTCATGTGCGAGATCATGGCCCCCAGCGGACACATGGCCAAGGCCGACGAGGTCGCCGCCTGGGCCGCCGAGCGCGGCGTGGCCCTCTGCAGCGTGGAGCAGATCGCCACCGCTGTGCTGAACTGAGACCGGGACGGCACGGCCGGCCTGCAGAACCGCAACGGGAGGCGGCCGCATCGGCCGCCTCCCGGTTGGTTGGTGAGGTCGGTCTCGTCGTCGGGCTACCGCATTCCGCCGTGCTCCGCCAGTAGCCTGTCCATCCCCGGGTCGCGCTCTTCGAGCACGAGCGACCGCGGCGTGCGGCCGTCTGCGTCCCCGGCATTGACCTGCGCCCCGGCCGCCAGGAGCACACCGGCCGCCTCCAGCGATAGGTCGCCATCGGCGGCAGCGATGTGCAGGGGCGTGCGGCCTCCGGCGTCGGCGGCGTTCACGTTGGCGCCGGCCTCCAGCAGCAGGGCCATCATGGCGGCCCTGCGCTCGTCCGTTGCCCGGTGCAGTGGGGTCTGACCGTTTTGGTCGACGGCGTCCACCGTCGCCTTCCGCTGCAGAAGAAGGACGGCGGTTTGCCGGTTCCCGGCCTCGGACGCCACGTGCAGCGGGGTGCCTCCCCTCGGGCCGGCGGCGTTGACATCGGCTCCGGCGTCCAGCAGCGCGGCCAGGACAAGCGCCGCCTCCTCCTCGCGGGGGCCGGCCGCCGCCACGTGCAGCGGCATGCGCCCCGCCTTGTCCTTCGCGTCCCACCTCGCCCCCTTGCTCAGCAGGAATGACGCCGTCTGCGCGCAGTTCTCTCGCAACGCCGCGGACGCCTTGTGCAGCGGGGTCACGCCCTCAGGCGGCGCTGCATTCGGGTCGGCGCCCCGCTCCAGCAGGAGCTTGGCGATATCGGTGCGCCCCAGTTGGGCCGCCGTGTGCAGCGGTGTCAGGCCCAGCCTGTCCTTCGTCCTGACGTCCGCTCCCCTGTCGATCAGGAGCGCCACCACGTCCGCCGGGGCCTTGCGAGCCGCCGGGAACAGGAGCCAGCTCCGCATCGTCGCTCCCCTGTCCAGCAGCAGGGCCACCACCGCCGCGTGACCGGCCTCGATGGCAACGGTCACGACGTCCTTGCCCTCGTCTGTCTTGGAGTTGACATCCGCCCCTGCGGCCAGAAGAGCGCTCACCCGATCCACATCGCCGGCCGCCGCCGCGTCGTGCAGCGGCCCGGCGCTGCACATCCCTCCGACCAACATTAGCAGGATCACCACTACTGCGCTTGCCTGCGCGGTTCTCATCTCCTGGCCCCCTGTCCATCCTGCGCCTGTCTCGCGGCGCGGTCGCTCTACGGCGTTGCGCAGACCCTGAACCCGTAGGTCCCCAGCTTCTGCGCATCGGCGGTGTCGAACATGCGGTAGTCGGCGCGGCACAGGTCGGTGAAGCTCAGCCACGAGCCGCCGCGGATCACGTGACGTCCCTGCGCCACGCCGGCACCCGTCGTCATGCCACTCGCCGGGCCTTGCGGGTCATCAGCCGGGGACTGGTCGTAGTAGCTATCGTCATACCAGTCCGAGCAGTACTCGTACACGTTGCCGATCATGTCCAGCGCGCCGCACCAACCGGCGCCGGCCGGGAGACTGCCGACCGGGGACGTCATGCCGCCCGGCCCGGTGTTGTCGCGGTTGCAGCACTTGGAGCTGTCCCACTCGTTGCCCCACGTGTAGAGCCGCCCCTCCGGTCCCCTGGCCGCGTACTCCCACTGGGCCTCGGTGGGCAGCCGCACGCCGTACTGAGTGCAGTAGGCCACGGCATCGTCCCACGTCACATTGACCACCGGGTGCTTGCCCGCATCGGCCCCGCCCGGCTGGTTCTCAACGCCGGCGACGCCGCCCTGCTTGACCTTCTCCACCGGTGGCGGCAACTGCTCTCCCGTCTCCGCGCAGAACTTGGCGTACTGGGCCGCCGTCACCTCGCACTTGCCCAGCCAGAAGCCCCTGGTGATCCTCACATGGTGCACCGTCCCCCACGACGGATGGTCGGCCGCGCCCATGTCGTACTCCCCGGCAGGCACCCATACCAGCGTGCCCCCGTCCGGTCCCGCGATCTCCTGGCCGGCAGTGGTGCCCGGTTGCTTCCAGGCCTGGGCCTCCTGTGCCATCGCTGCGGCACCGACCCCAAGACAGCTCAGCGCCAACGCCACTACCACTGCACTCCCCAACCGGCAACCCCCCACAGACATCTCCCTCGCCTCCTGCGTCAAGTGTTTGTGCAGATGTGCTGCACAGATCGTAGTGACTACGGAATGAGTACGCCGCCAGGCCGCGGTATTCCCCCCAAGCCGGTGGGGAGAACGTCCGGGCGCAGGCGCCCATTTGAGACGCGAGAGACTATACATAGGCCTAAAAAACTCAGTTGCGTTTTTTATCATGGCGGGCCTTGACTTCGCAGAGGGTTCGATGTTAGCATCTTGCGCATATCGCGGATCGTGGTCGGACGCGTGCTGTCACCTCGCGAAGGAGGTGTCGCACAGTTGAGTGCCAGGAGTTCCGCTGAGTTCCGCGTCCGAAAGGCCGTGCCCCGGCTCGCGCGCTGCGTTGTCAGCCGGCGCAGCGTGGACGGTGCTATGGCCCTCTTCTGCTGCGCCCTCGCGCTCGCGACCACGGCCCGATCGGCCCCCGCCGTCAAGACGCTGCCCTCGCCCGCCCCTGCCCTCACGCTCTTGCGGAACTCCCATGCCACAGCCGCGGCCTGGCTGGTCAAGCACTACGGCCTGTCTCGCCCCAAGGAGAGCGACAAGGCCCTGGTCGCGACCGCATGGGTCTACATCCGGCGCTGCGGCGATTGCAGCGATCCCGACAGCGTGACTTGGCCCGTGGCCGAGGGCCTGGCCAACATGCTCAAGGCTCGTGGCGCCACGATGTCCCCAACCGAGACATGCGCGAAGCCAGCCAAGGGCCAGAGCCCCGCGACCTTCTCCCAGCTCACCTCAGCCATTCAGTCCGGCCGCCCGATGCTGGTCACGTTCTGCTACGATCCCCGCGCGGCCAAGTCGGCCGAGACTGCCAAGGGGCGGGCCAGGGACTGCCTGACCGTTGCTGCCATCGGCTACGCCGTCTCGGGAGCCAACCACTACGTCATTGCTCGGGACGGCCAACAGAGCGCAGGAGGCATTGCCCAGCAGGACACGGTAGCGCCCGGAAGCATAGGGCTGAGCCAGGCCGGTGTCTGGAGCCAGCCCGGAACACGCATCTACAAGTGGGAGGGCGCCCACACCAAACATCGTGCTGACCTCGGCCCCTAAGCCCGGCGGCCGCGGAGGGGGCAAGTGAGATGGGGCCCTGGCCGAGGCCATGCCTGCTCCTACTGGCGCTCAGTCCGGGCGTGTGCTTTGCGGGGGCGCCGGCCACGGACGAAGCGCCGGTGCTCCACTTCTTCTACAGCCCGACTTGCGTCCACTGTCACCCGATCCAGAGCCTGCTGACCCGCACCAAGAACGCACACCCATCGTTCATATGGGAGGCGCACCCGCTCACGGAGCCGGCGAACATCGAGCTGATGACCCAGTTCTATCTCCAGTACGAAGTGCCGGAGGAGCAGTGGAGCGGGACCCTTGCGGTGTTCTACGGTGATAAGTGGTGGGTTGACGGCGACAGGGCGCTGGCGGAGCTGGGTGGCAGCGTGCGCTCGGGCACGTCCCAGGGGGTCGACGCTGCGCCCCGGACGCGGCCCGACAGCGTCCAGGCGCTGAGTAGGGCGTTCGAGGGTTTCAGCATGCTGACCGTCGCCGGTGCCGGGCTGATAGACGGGATCAATCCGTGTGCTCTGGCCACTGTCGTCTTCCTGCTGTCATACCTCGGGCTGACGCGCCGCGACCGCGGACAGGTGCTCGCCGTCGGACTGGCCTTTGCCGCCGGGGTGTTCCTGGCATACCTGGCGGTGGGGATGGGCGCGCTCCGGGCCATCGGCACCCTGCAGCAGCTCTCCTGGGCCTCCAGGCTGGTGTACCCGGCTCTCGCGGCCCTGACCCTGTCACTGGCCGTCGCCAGCATTGTGGACTACAGGACGGCCGCGGGCGGCAGCAGTCGGGGCATGCGGCTCAAGCTCCCGCGTCGCCTGAGCTTGGCCAGTCACGGTGTGGTCCGGCGCCTCGCGGATGCACGCGGGATCGTGGTCGTCGCCTTCGCCGCCGGCGCTGTCATCTCCGTCCTGGAACTCTTCTGCACCGGTCAGATCTACCTCCCGACGCTGATGTACATGTGGAGTGCAGGGCCGGTCAGGGCCAAGGTGCTCACCTACCTGGTCCTGTACGTGGCGATGTTCACACTGCCCATCGTGCTTCTCACCGGAGCCACATACGCCGGCGCGAGCACCGAGGTCATCGCTCGGATGGTGCGGGAGAGGCTGGCGGCCGTGAAGCTGGCAACGGCGGGGTTGTTCGCCGTGCTCGGGGCGTATCTGACGGTCGTTTCGTTGCGCGTCTTCGGCGTCTACTGACCCGGCCGCCGTCCACATGGCTACCGGAGGAGGCAAACGATATGCGACACACGCCGGTACTCGTCGCTGCGATGGTTCTCGTCCTGACAGGCATCGCCATTGCGGCCGACATTCCCCCCGGCCAAGCCGCGCTCTTCGCCGCCCAGGACAAAGCCAAGGGCAAGTCGCCCGAGGAAGTCGCGAAGATCTACAAGGAGGACGTCATCGACGCCTACCCGGGTAGTCTCTACGCCGGACAGGCCCTCCTGAACATCAGCTCCGTGTACCTGGAGAGCAAGCAGTACGACAAGGCTCTCGAGCTGACCGAGCAAGCCCTCAAGGAGTACGGCCACACCTACCTGGCCAGCCAGGCGGTGAGGCGCAAGTTCGCCATCCTTATGTACGCCCTGGGCAAGCCCAAGGAGGCCCTGGAGTGGCTGGACGAGGCCATGCCAAAGTACGGGCCGCAGATCCCCAGCCGCGACGCCCACTGGATCCCCGCGTACCGGTACGATGCCCACGTGAAGCTGGGAGACAAGGACGCAGCGCTCAAGGTGCTGCAGGACGCCATCCTCGCCACCCCGGAGGTTCTCGACAGTTGGGAGTTCCACCAGCGCTACATCCCCGCTCTCCAGGCGGCGGGCCAAAGGCCCCAGATGCAGTCGGCGGCCAAGGGCGCTTACGCGTGCTGCAAGTTCGCCGATGCCGAGGTGGAGAGAGTGGCCGGCCTCGTAGTGAAGTCCTTCGTGGGGAGCGCCGACGTGGTCAAGGCAAACCAGTTCCTGGCCGCCCAGGAGGATGCTGCGGCCAAGAACCCCCTGCTGGAGGTGGCCTGGCCGGAGCCGCCCACCGAGGAGCAGTGGAAGGCGCTCTGGGAGAGCTGCCACAAGGACGAGCACCTGTGGGTCGTGGCGCTGCTTTACTTCGGCAGGTACGACCAGGGGCTGGAGGTGGCCACCTTGCGCCTCAGCTCCGCCGGTGACGCGGAGAAGATCGCGGCCTGCATCGACGACATCGCCCGCTGCTTCAAGGCCAAGGACCTGAGCCTGGTGCGGGCCAACAAGTTCGTGGACTACGCCAAGACCGGCGAAGGGGCCAACCCGCTGCTGGACTTCTAGCGCGTCGAGGCTGGCCAGTAGACGGGGTCCGGGGCCTGTGGCCCCGGCGGGGGGCGGGGCAGAGCCCCGCGGTGTTGGCCGCTGGCCGGTCCCGTCCACGATGTGTGGAGACCACAGCCCGGCAATGGGAGGCACAGACATGGCAACTCGACCCGCGAACGTGGGCGCCGCTGTGCTCCTGGCGGCTCTGTGCTGCGCGGGGGCGGCCCTCGCCGCCGACGTGGACGACCTGCCCCCGGTCGTGCGCATGATGCTGGAGGGGGTGGAGGTGGACTGGGAGGGGCTGGCGGTCACGGCGCCGGAGCCGGTGACCTTGGGGCCAAAGCAGCCCGCGCCACTGCCGGGGTCCACGGTGTCGCCAACGGTGGCCCCCGGCCTCGCGCCGCTCCCGCTCGCGGCGCAGCAGAGCCCTGGCGCCGTCTCTCTCCGCACGAGGCCGATGGACCTCGGCGCCTCGGGCCCGGGCCAGACCGCCGCCCCCGGCGCCGCTCCTGCCGCCGTGCCGGGCCCACACCTGGCGGGGAACGCGCCGGTCACGCTTGGTGCCGGCGACCTGCTGCCCGACGTCGTCGCCGCTTCAGCCCTCAGCGCGGCCAGGCGCGATGCCCTCGTCGCCCTGGCCGGAACCGGCGCCCTGAATGCCGGGGAGTGGAAGGACACCATCCTCCGGGAGAAGCTCGCCTTCGACGACCTGTGCGCGATCTGGCAGCAGTTCCGCAGAGACTACCCGCAGCAGGGCGAGTCGCCGGAGCACACCCGTCGGCTGTGGCACGGTGCCAGAGATGCGCTGGGCCTGGCGGAGGTGGACATCGGTGCGCTCGCCACCCCGCAGTTGTTCGTCCTGGCGGAGATGCAGCTCTACCCGGGCGAGACGGAAGGGGCTGAGAAGTGCCTGCGCGCGCTCCTGGCTCGTCTGGAGAGCGGTGAGCCGCCCGGCCCCCGGGTGACCAAGGGCTTGCTGGCGTACCGGATCGCCCAGTGCTACAAGCATCGCGGCGTGACGGGGAATGCCGTCGAGTGGTTCCTAAGCTGCGCCGAGTGGGGGGCGCCGACGAAGGAGAACTCGTACGACGTAAGGGGCGAGGGGCTCGTTGAGGCGGCGCGACTGCTGCGCCAGGTGGGGAGGACGGAGGAGGCAGAGGCGACATACCGCAAGGCCATCGCCTCCACGGCGGGTTGGGGGAAGGCGGTGGCGATGCTGGACCTGAGCGGCCTTCTGTGCGAGGCCGCGAACACGGCAGAGGTAGACGCCCTGCTGGCAGAGGTCGCCACTGGGCGCTACGGCCCAGTTGTCCAGGCACACGCGTACCTCGCGACGGCACAGCGTCGCCTGGAGGCTCGGGACGGACAGGGAGCGCGCGCGTGGCTCGGACGGGTCCTGGAACTGGCGGCCGGGCCTTCAGACCGGAGCACCGCCGCCGGGCTGGCCGCTGTCGCGCGTTCGTCAGAACGCATACTAGAGGAACTCGCACGATGGGAGTCCGAGCCAATCAGGGCAAGCCCTCGAGCGCTCGTGCTGAGCGCATCCGGAGGATCAGTTGAGCTGGTGGCCCGCTCATGGTCAGCGACGCTATCAGCGTCGGCGACTGTGGGGTGGCTGGCAGTTCAGCCAATGGGCGCGCCCGAGAGGCGTGATGGCGTGACACGCTACCGGTACCGCGTCAGCGTCGGCGGGAAGCTCCCTGGGCACCCAGCAGCCGACATCATCGTCAGCACCGACACCGGACAGGCGCCATTGCGCGTGCCCGTAGCAGTGGAGGATGCGCCAGCCGTCGGCCTGACCCCGCAGGAGTGCTTCTTCGGGTTCGTCAGTGCCGGCGAGCAGCCGCGGCAGGGAGTGACAGTCAGCCTGCCGCCCCCGTTTGTCGTCGAGGCGGCACGCAGCGACGCGCGCGGCATCGCGGTCGCCAGCCCAGCACGAGCCGGCGATGGGTGGCGCATTGCAGTACTGCTCACAGCGCCTGACCCGGGCGTCGTCGACGGTACAGTGACGATCCTGACCGATATGCCCGGTGCGCGCGAGATCCGGGTCCCGGTGTATGCGCATGTCATCCCGGGCCAAGGGTAGCCAAACCTCGCGCCGGGCGGCTAGCCGCGGGGCCGGCGCGCTTGCCGCGCGGGTGGACACGGAGGGTAGGTATGCACAGGCCACATCACAACAGACGACCGCTCCGGCCACATCCCTGGCGCACCACAGCGCAGTGGGGTCTTGGGGGCGGCGCACTCTCTCTCGCGGCTGGGGCTATGATGCTGTGCCTGCTTGGGCACAGCGGCATCGCCGCGGGGGGCTCAGACCCGGACACGGTTCAGACGATCATCAGGGGCCTGGAGCACAACGAGGCCCTGGTGCCTAGGGGACGAGGCATCTACGTCGCCAGAAGGCTGACAGCCAAGCAGTTCAGGACCCCGCCCGAGACGATCGCCAGCGGGCCTCCGGACGGCGGCGTCGGGTCAGCCTGGCTCACCAAGCCTGCCGCGTCCGTCTGGGTGGTGTCTTGGGCCTTCGACGGGGCACGCTTCCGGCAGGACGCCGAGACGGTGCTCCCTCTGGCCGGTGAGGGACGGACCTGGCACACCACGGTGCACGCATACGACGGCCAGAGAGCGTTCCTCTACATCGCGGAGGCATCCCGGTGCCTGATCGCGCCCTCGCCCCACGTGCTCTACCTCGACGCGATCTGGCACCTGTGGCCGGGGAACAACGCCTTGCTCATGCCGACGATGCTCGGACGGTGCTTCGGCCCGGAACCCATCGGCGAGCTTATGCGGGCCTGCAACGCGCAGATCACGCAGCACAGTGCCGCGCTCGGCCAGGAGAGCGCAGCCCAGACGTGGGTACTGACCGGTGAGCGTCCGCACGAGCGGTGGCAGTTCTGGGTCGAGGACGACCATGGGTTCCGCCTGCGCAAGGTGCAGTTGTCCTACGGCAGCGAAGGCGAGCCCCCACAGCCGTCAATGGGGGTGACACTTGCCGACTTCCAGCGTGTGGGGCCCGACGGGGGCTGGCTGCCCTCCCGAGGCGTGCTGCGGGTCCATGTGCCAGGCGGTGACGGCGCTCTGGCGTGGCGAGACACCTACTCGGTCGAGATGCGCAAGTTCACCACGGAACTGCCCGACCGGGCCACGATCTTCACGCTGGACACGTTCCTGCCTGCAGGAACCGACGTACTGCAGACAACCGACAGGGGCTGGGAGTTGGTCGAGACCGTTGGTGATGATGTACTGGGGTACGCGGCGCGAGTGGCCAAGTCCCTCCGAGGCAGGGACGACTTCAGCGCCGCAGACGAATGAGCCCGACACCGGAGTTCACAATCTGCCGTTCTCCACGAGGTGATGACCGTGGCACTCCGTCTGCTGTTGTGCAGTTGGTTCATCGCGTTGCTGCTCACCGCGGTACATGGTAGGGCGCCTGCCGCCGAGATGGAGGACCTGAGCGACGCAGAGATGCAGCGCACCACCGGGGGCGCGATACCGAACCCATACCTGTGCTGCGAGACGGCGGGCTGTTGCGAGAACACCTGCGCCGTCGACGAGCAGCACATCTGCCGCTTCCAGTTCCCTGAGCCCGGCAGCCACTGCGTTCTCCTCGGCGGCTACGTCGTTCAGGACGGTTGCACCGAAGTGCCGCTTGAGTTCGGGGGGGGAAGCCTGCCTCAGACGCAGGCTTGGTGTTGCAGGCAGTACATCGTGTATGACCCCGTAGGCTGCCAGGTGCCACAGGGAGCATGGCACACCTTCAACGTCTGTACATCCAGCATCATCCTGTGGGAGAACTTCATGTGGTGGCCTAGCACATGCAGTGTCAGCGCCTGCAAGTACCTGGTGCGGGCTCCCGCGCAGGGCGGCGAGCTGACTGCCCTAGCGTCTGCCCTGACAGGAAGTGGTGCCTAAGGCCGTGCCGCCCGGTGCCTGCCGGTTGCGGCACCCAGTCGCACCGCGCACCCCCGCGCCTCGGTCGGGCGCAGCCGCTGCCCTCCCCCGGCCGGCTACATGGCGACGGATCTGGACGACGACGTCCGCGTCCCGACGCCATGGGCCGCCCCGTCGACGGGCGTTGTCCGGGGGAGCAGGCGCCCTCGCGGACCAGCCGCGGAGCTGTCATCGGCACCTTGCAGCGGACGGCGGGCCGGCCTCGGGCCCGCCCCGGCTGACACGCGAGCCCCCGCAACACGGGGCGGGAGAGGCCAACATGCCACGGACGCCTTTGCTGCTCTGCGTGGTACTGGTGAGTAGTCTGGCGCTCGCGCCCAGCCTGGGCCAGGAGTCGCCGTCGAACTGCGCCGCCGCGAGCGTGCTGGACATGTGCGACGTCCTGAGCCAGGTCGTGGCGCGAGATGACCGCCAGAGAGTCGCCGCGACGTGGGGCGGGCGTGCGTCTATGGCAGACATCCGGAACGTCGCCGGATCTCTGGGCATCGAACTCAGAGGCGTCGGGGCGTCCTTGGAGGCGCTCTGCTCTGTGAGTGGTCCCAAGATCATCCACCTGAGGGGTCCCGATCACTTCCTTCTGCTTGTGCGCGCGTCGGCTGAGTGGGTGCAGCTTCTCGACAGCGGGCGTGTCATCGTCGTCCCGCGCGAGGAGATCGAGAAGCGCTACTCCGGCCACGCCCTCGTCCTGCAGCAGACCGAGGCGGACGCCGGTGGGCCGAAGCTCCAGCTCGAGGAGTTCCACTACCCCTTCGGCATCGTCGGGGTCGGCCAGACGGTGGAGCACGCCTTCGCGATCAGGAACGTAGGTGACGAGGATTTGGTCATTGGTCTGCCGGGCCAAGGCTGTGGCACACTCCCCGTCTCCATGGGGAAGACCGCCCTCGCCCCGGGGGAGTCCACGGAGCTGAAGGCCAAGTTCGCCGTCGGCTACTCGGGCAACCTGATGAGATCGGCCAAGCTCGTCACCAACGACCTGGCGCAGCCCGTCGTCTTCGTCACCATCCATGGCAAGGTCCCCCACGACCTGCGGGCTCACCCAGACCGCCTCGACCTCATCGGCGGCAAGGCGGACACGACCTCTTCGGCCGTTACGGTGAGCGGCCCCGCCGAGATGGACCTCGGGGAGATCCGCTGCAAGGGGAGCCTGCTCGACGTTCAGGTCGGCGCCCCACAGATCGGCGAGGATGAGAGGAAGACCTGGCGCCTTACGGTCTCCCTCAAGCCCGGCACTGTGGTGGGTGAGTTCGCCGACGAACTCTCCATCCGGACAACGCACAAGGATCGCCCACTGATCACGATCCCCATTAGGGGCACCGTTCGCCCCGACCTCACCCTCACGCCGCCCTCGGCCTTCTTCGGGTTCGCCAGGAAGGGGGCGCAGGCGACCGCCGCCATGGAGGTCCGCTCGCGCTCCG
>Ga0334882_1003617_pt1 | contig 13967 bp, 14 predicted proteins | sample GraSluR1_MG_5_FD_207226 | JGI IMG/M metagenome (GOLD analysis project Ga0334882, IMG submission 207226) | Sludge microbial communities from methane-producing bioreactor in Wageningen University, Netherlands - Granular Sludge_15_04-R1 | ecosystem: Engineered > Bioreactor > Anaerobic >... | reverse complement strand
GCGGCCGGCGTCACGGTCCGTTCGCTGCCGGCCACCGGCTGCCAGCGCAGGCCGTCGTGGGAGCGTTCGAGGCGCAGGGTCAGCGGGGCGCGGCCCGAGGTCCCGACCAGGCCGACGTGGTAGCTGCCCACCTGGGGGCGCCCGTCGAAGGTGATCTCCACCGACAGCGGCCGCTCGGCGCTGACGCTGCCGGCCCAGGACGGTGCGGTCGGGTCGAGCGGCGTCCGGAGCCCGTCCACCGGTCCGGCTGCCAGTCGCAGCGGGATGCTCCGGGGCCGTACGTCGAGGTCCGCCCCGTTGGTGATGTGCCACAGCGCCGCCTGGGTGGCCGCGATCGCTTCGTGCTCGCGCAGATCAGCCCGGCCGAGCGGGTATCCCGCGGCCCGGACCCGGCGGCTCAGCTCCCCTAGCGGCACCACAGGGTAGGAGTCTGCCACGATCCGGCCCAGCTCGGGTGCCGTTCGGCGGACCGCGGTGTCGGCCCGCCGGGACGGGGCGTAGCGCGAGACCGGCGTGGGTGCGAGGCCGTCCAGGTCGAGGGAATAGGCGTCGATGGTCGGGTTGAGCCGGACCAGGTCGGTGCGGACCCGTCGGCCGTCGGCCAGCCGGATCTCCTGGATCGTGGGGGAGCACAGGCCGCCGAGGTAGCGACTCAGCCGTTCGGGCAGGTCCTCGGCGTCTGCCCGGACCTCGTGGTGGACCGGGTCGAGTGGGCCGGACCAGGTCGGGACCGGAGCAGAGGGGCGGTGATCGGTCGTGAGCAGAGCAGTGGTCGTGAGCAGAGCAGGGGCGGACAAGTCCGGTGGTCCTTCCGGGAAGCGTCAGGAGCTGCCCCGGGATCGGGGTGCTCGAGCGGTGCGTGGGCGTGTGTCAACACGCCCACGGCATTCGCTTCCGCGGACAGGACATCGCCATCGGGCTGGGGCGCCGGCTCACCATGGCGGGTGGCTACCGGACGGTCGCCCCGGTCGGGGCACCGACCGGCGGTTCGGGGGAGGGCTCGAGGAGGGCCAGGACGTCCGCGCGTCGCGGCTGGCCGACGATCCGGTGGGCGACCGCGCCGTCGGGGTCGAGGACCAGCACGGTCGGGGTCCGCAGGACACCGAACCGGTCGGCGAGGTCGAGCCGGCTCTCGGCATCCAGGTCGACGTACGCCACGTCGGGACGCTCCGCGGTGACCGACTCCAGCAGCGTCCTGGTCCGCCGGCACGGTGTGCACACCGAGGAGGAGAACTGGACGAAGGTCCGCGCCGTGCCGAGGTCCGCACCGAGGTCGTCGCGGGTGAGGTGCGGGGCCCGGGAGCCGTCCGTGGCGCGGGAGCGGCCGTCGGTGGCCCGGCGGTGGAGGCCGAAGGCAGTGGCCGCCGCCAGGGCGACGAGAAGGATGACGATGCCGGTCACAAGGAGAATCCTGTCGGGGAGGGACTGCGGAGGATCAGGCGGACGGGTGGGGCGTACGGGCGCGCAGCCGCTGGATCAGCAGGTACGCCTCGCAGCCGAGGCAGAAGTCGAACGCCGCGTTGAGGAAGGCGGCGATGAGGGCGAACGCGGCGGCGATCCAGAACAACAGCGTGACGCCGGCCAGTCCACCGATCAGGGCCAGCACGGCGAAGACTAGGCCGACGACCTGGGCGAAGCGCGGCGGCGCCTCGTCCTCCAGCTCGGTGGGCGGTGCCAGCCGCGGACGGACCCAGGTCTTGTAGATCCAGCCCCATGGTTGCCGGGAGAGGCCGAAGACGGCCCCGCCGATGAAGGCGAGCGTTTGGATCGCCAGCGGGATCAGCCCCCAGGTCGGGCCGAGCACCAGGGTGAGGGCGAGCAGGACCGAGGTGATGATGGCGCCGAAGCGCGGGCCGCGCGGGTCGATCCGGGTAGGGGTGCGCGGCTGGGCGGCGGTGGTGGCCATATCTGGATGCCTCCGGGAGGTGGAGTGGTAACTGTCGATAAGCTTATACATACATTCAGTCGAGTCAATACCTAGCCGGTGGGTTCGGTTCGACCTGTGGCACGTACCCGCGTCGTCGGCGGGCCGTGGACGGGCCACTCGTCACCCGATTGGTACCTTCGGGACCGTCTTACCGGCCGGTTCCGGGGTCATGGACGAGGCAGAATGAGCCGGCAGTGGACACGGTCGGTGCGAAGGCGCGCCGGAGAGGAAGGACTCAACCGATGAAGTCAGCCCGTCTCGGGGTGGTCGGCGCGCTCGCCGCCGCCGCGATGTTCCTCGCCGCCTGTGGCAACTCCGCCGGCTCGGGTGCCGGCGCCCAGTCGTCGGCCAGCAGGACGTACAGGATCGGCATCACCCAGATCGTCTCGCACCCCTCGCTCGACGCCTCGCGCGAGGGCTTCAAGAAGGCCCTCGCCGATGCCGGTCTGAAGGTCGACTACGACGAGCAGAACGCCCAGGGCGACCAGGCGACCGCGACCTCGATCGCCACCAAGTTCGCTGCCGACAAGGAGGACCTGGTCCTCGCCATCGCCACCCCGACCTCCCAGGCCGCGGCCCAGGCGATCACCGACACGCCGATCCTCTTCACCGCGGTCACCGACCCGGTCTCCGCGCAGCTGGTGAAGTCCCTCGACGCGCCCGGCGGCAACGTCACCGGCACCACCGACCTCAATCCGGTCGCCAAGCAGATCGGTCTGGTCAAGCAGCTCAAGCCGCAGGCGAAGACCGTGGGCATCATCTACAGCTCCGGCGAGGTCAACTCCACGGTCCAGGTGAAGCTGGCCCGAGAGGCCGCCGCCAAGGAGGGCCTCACCGTCAAGGAGGCCGCGGTCTCCAACTCCTCCGAGGTGCAGCAGGGCGCCCAGTCGCTCGCCGGGGTGGACGCCATCTACGTCCCGACCGACAATGTCGTGGTCTCGGCGCTGGAATCGGTGATCCAGGTCGGCGAGAGCCAGAAGATCCCGGTGATCGCCGGCGAGGGTGACTCCGTCCAGCGCGGCACCGTCGCGACGTACGGCATCGACTACTCCAAGCTCGGCTACCAGACCGGCCAGATGGCGGTGAAGATCCTCACCACGGGCGCCAAGCCGGCCACCATGCCGGTGGAGTCGCAGTCCGACGTCCAGCTCATCATCAACAAGACCGCCGCCGGGCGGATGGGGGTCACCATCCCCGACGACCTGGCCGCGCAGGCCGCACAGACCTACTGACACCGTTCCCTACTGACAGCGTTCCCGGACGAGAAGGAGGAGGGCGGATGATCGTCGCCCTGGACCTGGGGTTGATCTTCGCCGTGATGGCGTTGGGGGTCTATATCTCCTTCCGGATCCTCGACTTCGCCGACCTGACCGTCGACGGGTCGTTCACCAGCGGCGCGGCGACCACCGCCGCGCTGATCGTCGCCGGGGTGGACCCCTGGCTGGCCACCGCGGCAGCCTTCGTCGTCGGCCTGGTTGCCGGGGGAATCACCGGGGTGCTGCACGCCAAGGGCGGGATCAACCCGCTGCTGGCCGGCATCCTGACCCAGATCGCGTTGTACTCGATCAACCTGCGGATCATGGGCCGGGCGAACGTCCCGCTGCTGCGCGCGGACACGATCATCACCCCGCTGCGGGAGGCCAAGGTGCTCGGCACCCCGGTCTCGGTGGCGATCTTCCTGGGCGTCGCGGTGGCGCTGACCGCCCTGCTGGTCTGGCTGCTGTCGACGGACTTCGGTCTCGCCATGCAGGCCACCGGCGACAACCAGGCGATGATCCGCTCCCTGGGGGTGAACACCGACGGGATGAAGATCATCGGGCTGTCGCTGTCCAACGGGTTGGTCGCCCTCTGCGGCGCGCTGATCGCTCAGTACCAGGGCTTCGCCGACATCGGCATGGGCATCGGCCTGATCGTCGCCGGGCTGGCGTCGGTGATCATCGGCCAGGCGATCTTCGGGCAGCGTACGGTCCTCGTCGCCGCCGCGGCGGTGGTCGTCGGCTCGGTCGTCTACCGGCTGGTCATCCAGCTCGCCCTGATGATCGGCTTCAATCCCAACGACATGAAGCTGATCTCCGCGGTCCTCGTCGTGATCGCACTGCTGCTGCCGCGCTGGGACGTGGTCCGGCGGATCGGGGCCCGACGACAGGAGCGGCTGCAGCGACTGACCGAGCCGTACGGACCGGGCGCCACGACGCCGGGCGAGGCGGAACAGGAGCGCGCGCGATGACCACCCCGCAGCCCAAGCTCGAGCTGACGAACGTCACCAAGGTCTTCTACCCGCACACCGTGAACGAGCGGGTGGCGCTGAAGGCGGTGTCCCTCACCCTGCGCGAGGGCGACTTCGTCACCATCATCGGCTCCAACGGGGCCGGCAAGTCGACCCTGCTCAACGTCATCGCCGGGGTGCACCGCCCGGAGGCGGGCAGCATCCGGATCGACGGCCGCGAGGTCTCCCGGTTCGCCGACTTCCAGCGTGCCCGCTACATCAGCCGGGTCTTCCAGGACCCGATGGCCGGCACCTCGCCGCACATGACCATCGAGCAGAACCTGGCGATGGCACTGGCCCGGGGCCGGCGTCGTGGGCTCGGCCGCGGCGTCTCGGCCGGGAAACGGGAGCGGTTCCGGGCCGAACTCGCCACCCTCGAGCTCGGCCTGGAGGACCGGCTCGGTGTCCGGGTCGGAATGCTCTCCGGTGGCCAGCGGCAGGCGTTGTCGCTGCTGATGGCCACCTTCAGCGGGCCTGAGATCCTGCTCCTGGACGAACACACCGCCGCCCTCGACCCGCAGCGCGCCGCGTTGGTCACCCGGCTCACCGGGGAGGCGGTCAAGCGGCACGGGCTGACCGCACTGATGGTCACCCACAACATGGAGCAGGCGCTGCAGCTCGGCAACCGGCTGATCATGATGCACGAGGGCGAGGTGATCTTCGAGATCGACGCCGGGGAGAAGGCCAAGGCCACCGTGCCGGACCTGCTCAACGAGTTCGGCAAGGTACGCGGGGCCGCCGAGGCGCTCAGCGACCGTACGCTGCTCGGCTGACCGGCCCCCCGACACGCGGACCGGAGGGCCGGCACCGAGGAAATCCTGCGAACGGCCGGACAGCCGGCCGACGGTGGCGTATTCTACTCGGCCATCGTCGGACCGTGGCCGCGGGGGCCCCTACCGGCGTCTCCCGGCGCGGCAAGAATGGCCACATGGTGACTTCTGACGTGCATGCCGCGATCAACGTGCGCCTGGCCCTGCTCGGCCTCCCGGTGGCCGAGGGCAGTGCCGGGGGTGCGGAGGCCCGCCTCGTCGCGCCCTTGTTGGCCCGGCAGCGGGAGCTCGGCCGCCGACTCACCGATCGGCTCTGTCCGGTCGATGCCCGGATCCAGTCCTTCCTCGACGACTACCTGGCCGACGCCCCGGTCCGGCCGCGACTGCCGGTGAACACCCTGGTCCTCGACCAGGCCGGTCTGGCCCGCGGCCTGTCGCTGCCCCAGGACGGCGACTCCTTCACCTCCCCCTACGTGCACAGCTATCGGCTGGCGAACGGGGTGCTGCACAACCCGGTCAACGACCGGCGCACCACTGCCGGCGTCTTCCACATCGCCCAGGGCGGCCTGCCGATCCCCGACGACAAGATCAGCGTCCGCAGCGACGTCTTCGCCCACCTCCTCGAGCTGGCCCTCCAGCCGCCGGCGGAGGCGCTGGAGCTGCCCTGGACGGCCGGCTCCGACCAGCCGGCGCGGACCTTCGCCTCGCTGCTGCTGCGGCCGCTGGTGGTCCCGGCGGTGCCCGGGGTCGCCCCGGCCCGCACCATGGAGGTCCGGTTCATCGTCCCCGGCGGGCTGGTCAGCAACCTCGATTTCGTCGAGGGCATCTTCGGCAACGCCGGCGACCCACAGCTGCCGGAGAACGACGCCGCCCTGGATCCGGAGCACTGGACCGGCAGCACTGGGTGCGTCATCCTCGCTCCGCACCTGATCGAGGTGACCAAGCGCGCTCTCGGTCTGCCGCACTGGGACCAGGCCACCGAGCGCGAGCGCCGGGACGGGCAGTGCTGGCGGACCGAGGACGAGCGGTACAACGGCGGCAAGGCGTTCAAGATCTGTGCCCGGACCGCCACCGGCGTCATCGTCACGGTGATCGCGGACAACTACTTCGGCTACTGCAAGAAGGAGGTGAAGACCCAGATCGGCTACTCCGCCAACCTGATCGGCGGCGCGGAGGAGGAGCACTCCGGTGGCGCGCTGGTCTTCCCCAGCTACCTCGAGGGCCAGGAGTACTACGACAAGCGCGCCGGTGACGACTGGCGGCTCGACGACGTGCTGGCCCGCGAGCAGGGCCGCTTCGTGCGGCAGCCGGAGGGTCACGCCGTGGATCCGGCCGACCCCTCCGTCGTGCTCGTCCCCGGCCAGGCCTTCTTCAGCATCCGGGACCGGTCGGTCTCCTGGGACGACGGTCACGGTGGCCGGTCCGTCGTCCCGTTGCGTGCCGATCGGACCTACATCGGCCCGCACGGCTTCCGGGTCCGGATGGCCCAGTCCGAGAGCGACCCGACGCAGTGGAACCTGATCGGGACCTCCGCCGAGCCGACCGCCTGCCACAAGCCGAGCACCGTGTCCGGTGGCGGGAAGTCGGAGATCTCCAAGGCACTCACCGACGCCATCGTGCACGGCAACGCGTACGTCAAGGACTTCGACGCCGACATCGAGACCGTCGCCTCGATCCTGGCCCGCGACTTCACCAACCGGTTCGCCGATCCGGCCCGGAACAACGTCGACCACCGTGAGGTGCTCAGCGAGCGCCGCAGCGTCGGCAGCGTGATCAAGCTGCTCACCCCCTCCGACGACTACACCTGGGAGTACAACGAGTGGCTGCGGTCGATCCCGCAGCACATCAAGGAGCTGGTCTTCGTGGTGAAGCGCTCCTACCGGCCGGAGTGGGGCGCCGACTGGCGCCGGCACTTCACCGTCGGGATCATGAACGGCCGCTCCGGCAACGCGTTGCGGCTGCACGGTGACAAGGTGGTCGTCAACATGCTCCGGGTCGGCTTCGACGAGGACGGGGCCTGGCGGCTGTTCAGCCTGCGACCGGACTTCGCTCCGGCGGTCAAGGTGCAGACCGAGGACGACATCACCGCCAGCACGGTGCTGCCCGCCGCGGTCCTGGGCGAGCCCGGCGAGCTGTCCCGGAAGGTCGTCGGCAACTGCGAGCGGCTGCTCTTCCAGCGCCCCGATGACGCCATCCACCGCGGCTACGACAAGCAGGCCGAGCGCGACATCGCCCGCCCGGACACCTTCCTGTCCAACTTCCAGCCGCTGGACCACCGCGACGCCCGGGAACTGCGTGACGACGCGGTGGGCTACAGCAGCTTCAGCGTGCCGGTGCAGGCGCTGATCGGCCGGGTCGCCGACCTGGCCGACGACGAGGGCCCGGCCTGGTGGGTCTGCTCCGCCCAGCCGCGGCTGGTCGACGGCAAGCCGTCGAAGAACCCGCGCTACCTGCAGGTGCGCCCCGACATCGCCGATCCGGGGGCGACCGCGACGGCCGACCTCGCCGTCCACCTGCAGCGCCGGATCCCCACCTCCCGGCCCATCCCGGTGCCGGTCGATCTGGTCGCCGCCGGGCGTCGCAACAACCCGCCCGAGCCCGGCGTCCCGCCGTTGTGCGCGTTCAACCCGCTGCACTACCTCGAACTGCCCGAACTGTTCATGGAGTTCATCAGCTCGATGACCGGCAAGTCACCGTCCACCACCGGCGCGGGCTCGGAGGGGGCGCTCACCAAGGGCCCGTTCAACGCGCTGCCCGCGGTGTACGACCTCAACGCGGCGCTGTTGTCGTACATCCTGACCGGCTACGACGGCTGGTTGTCCTGCGCCGGCTACGTCGGGCCGCGGGTCCGGGTCGACCACGACATCAGTCTGCTGGTGCCCGAGGTGTTCTCCCGGATGAGCCCGGCCGAGCGGGACGCGTCGACGCTGCTCGCGAACGGGTTCCTGGAGAAGGTCGACGATCTGGAGGTCGAGGGACGTACGGTCCGGGCCGGCCGGCTCGGCTACCGGATGACGAAGCGTTTCGCCACCGCCTACTTCGGGCGCATCTTCATGCATCCCGATGTGGTGTTCACCGACGAGATGCTGCGCCCCGAGCGGCAGGATCCGGCCGTCTTCGCGGAGAGCGTGGACACCATCGTGCGCACCCACCAGCGGGTCGCCGAGGCCTACTTCGCCGACGGGACCGCCGAGCTGGCCTGCCCGCCACTGCGGGCGGTGCTGGAGATCATGGCCTACGGCGCCACCGCCGACGGCCGTACCCTCGACGACCCGGCGGTCCGGGAGCTGTTCGCCCGGGAGAACGTGCTCGGCAGCGACTGGTACGCCGCCCGCCTCGATGCCCAGCAGGCCACCCGGGTGCGGCGGGGCGCCGCGGCGGTGGACCACCTGGCCGGCTTCGTCGGGAGGTCGGATGCCGCCGAGGTGACCGAACGGCTGGAGCTGACCGGGCGGCTGGAGCTGGCTCGCGCCGACCTGGCCCGGCTTTCCTCCCCGGAGTACCGCGCCGGCCTGGTGGGCGAGCTCGGCGTGCAGCCGCGGCTGGCCTGAGCCTCAGGCCGGGGCGGTGACCTGTAGTTCCCAGGGCCGCCCCGGCCGGGTCGGTGGATCCAGTCGGACCTCGAAGGCGTCGGCGAGCTCGGTGGCCAGCGCGCCGGGGGTCCGGGCCGCCGAACCCTCCCGGCACAGCCGGCGGGCGACCAGGCCGCGGGTGTGTTTGGCGTGGTGGCTCGCCCCGGGCACCAGCACCCGGATCCAGCGTCGCGCCACTGGCCCGGTCGGGTGCCAGGCGGGCAGGTACGTGGTGGAGCGGCAGTCCACCACCAGGCCGGCGCCGGCGGCGGTGGTCAGCTGGTCCGCCAGCCGGTCCCGCCACCAGGGGCCGAGCCGGCCGACCCCGGGCAGGTCGACGTCCATCGCCAGCCGGTAGCCGCCGACCCGGTCGGTCATCCGCAGCGCGCCGTACGCCGCCGACACCACCACCAGCCAGGAGTTCGCCCGGCGCCGGGCCGGGCCGGTCAGGGTCGACAGGTCGAGTGCGTCGTAGAGCACCCCGGTGTAGAGCCGGCCCACCGGGGTGGCGGGGGAGTCCAGCACGGTGGTGTTGCGAGCCACCTCGGCCGCCAGTGAGGCCGGCACCCCGAGCACGTCGAGCGCCTCCGGGGCGGCCGACACCTCCGCCAGCGCCGTCAGCACCGTCCGGCGGGCCGGGGTGAGCCCCGGGAAGGACAGCGTCTCCAGTGCCGTCGGGGCGCCGTCGGCCCGTGGGGTCTTGGTCTCCGACGGGGGCAGCAGGATCAGCACCGGCCCAGCATGCCAGCGCTTCGCGGCCGGTCGGCCGGTGTCCCGGGCCGCGGCTAGTCTGGGGCCATGAGCAGCAACCTGCCCGTGCCGTACCGCTACCGGTCGGAGCCCGACAAGCCGGTGCCCGACCAGGAGCGCGAGGACCTCACCGCCCGGGTCAACGCGGCCTACACCGACGGCAGGCTGGACGACGACGCCTACCACGCCGCGCTGGACCGGGTGTTCTCCGCTCGGACGCTCGGCGAGCTGGTGCCGGTGGTGGAGGCGGTCGGCGCCGTGCCGACGTACGCCGAGCCGGCGATCGTCGCCTCGACCGCGCCGAACAGGCCCGGCGAGCTCGCCGAGATCAGGGGTCCCGGCCGGGCCGGGCTGCTGGTGCTGGCGATCGGTGGGGGTGCCCTGCTGGTGCTGATCCTGCTGCTGGTGGTCCTGATCGCCCTCTGATCGCCCGCGCCCGGCGCGGGCTGTCGCGGATCGGGTCCGCGGTGCACGGGGCAGCACCGGGTTTTTGGACTGGCCAGGACATCAATATCATCGGATCGTGCCCAAGAAGCAGATCACACCGGGCAAGATCCGGGATCACGTGGAGCGGCTCGGAGAGCTGTATCCGCCGATCCCGCTGTCGTCGGTCGATCGTACGGTGCGCGATCCGGAACTGGTCCGCACCCGCTTCGGTCACGTGCTGAACTATCTCGCCCGGGTCGAGCTCGAGGTGGACCGCAACGTCCTGGAGATCCTCACCGTGATCCCGGGGGTCGACGAGGTCGACCGGCTCTTCTACCAGGACGTCTGGCAGCCACAGGAGATCCAGCACGGGCTGATCCTCGACCGGCTGTGCACCGATATCGGCCTACCGCCGTCGACCCCGAAACTGACCTTCGACTGGACCTTCCGGCTGCTCGGGGCGCTGGCCCACTGGCGGCCGATCCAGGACGTGTCGCGGATGATGTTCTACCTCTCCGGCGCGTCCACCGAGCGCCAGGCCGTGCTCGCCTACAACAGCTTCACCGGCCGGCTCAAGGAGATCGGGGAGGACGCGATCGCCGAGTCGGTGATCCACCCGATCAAGCGGCAGGAGCCGGGTCACTTCGCCTACTACCGGATGTCGGCCGAGCTGCTCGGCAGCAAGCTCCGGCCCTGGCAGCGCTGGCTGGTCCAGCAGCTGCGCACCACCTCGTACAACATGGTCGGTACGAACGGCGACGAGCCGTTCAAGCGGGACATCGGCGGGCTGATGGTCACCTTCGACCTGGACCGCGACCTCGAGGCGTACGCCCGGGAGGTCGGCCGGCTGGAGGCGCGGGTGGTCTGGGCCAACCGCAACGGGATGGAGTTCCCGCCGTACGTCCTGGCGGCGATGCGCGAGTCGGTGGAGCTCTACCGGGAGAAGGGGCTGTGGACCCTGCCGGCCCGCTACGACCTCGAGGGACACCCGCTGGTGCAGCGGCCCGCCGCCGACGCCCTGGTGTCGGCCCGGTGAGCCGCGGCCCGGCCGGGCCGGAGGACCAACCGGGATTTGGGTAATCCTTGTCCCGCCGGGTAGAGTGCCTCCTTGGTCACCTGTGTCGGTGCACCGGCGTGCCCATCGGTCGGTGGGGCGGAACTGACGATATGAGGATCATGGCAAAGAAGGAAGGCGTACTCGAGCTCGAGGGCACCGTCGTGGAGGCTCTGCCCAACGCGATGTTCCGGGTCGAGCTGTCCAACGGCCACAAGGTGCTGGCCACCATCAGTGGCAAGATGCGACAGCACTACATCCGCATCCTGCCGAGTGACCGGGTCGTCGTCGAGGTCTCCGCCTACGACCTCAACCGCGGGCGCATCGTCTACCGACACAAGTGACACACGGGTGGGCCCGGCCCACCTACCCACCCATCCACAGTCGGGCGCGGTCCGTCGACGGGCCACGCCCCGCGCCGATTCAGGAAGACGATCGATGAAGGTTCAGCCGAGCGTCAAGAAGATCTGCGACAAGTGCAAGGTCATTCGCCGGCACGGTCGCGTGATGGTGATCTGCGAGAACCCCCGCCACAAGCAGCGCCAGGGCTGACCGCCCGGGCGCCTCGCGTCACCGACCCACAACCGAATACTCCACCCACCGGGCCGCCGGCGGGTGGGGACCCTCACTCAGTGTGAACGCAACCCCGGGGCGTACGTCCCGGATCCACCCTCGGACGAAGGCCGAGGCCCTGCCGTGAATTTCCTGGGATCGAACCTCCCGGATCAGGCGGACAGGGACGCTTCACGCCACACACCTTCGCGGACCACGGAGGTCATGCGGGTCGGGAGACCCGTTCCGTCGTCCGTCCCACGGGAAAGGAACCCGCCACATGGCACGCCTGATCGGTGTCGACCTGCCGCGCGAGAAGCGCCTCGAGGTCGCCCTCACCTACATCTACGGCATCGGCCACACCCGCGCGCTGGAGACCCTCGCCGCCACCGGCATCTCCGGCGACAAGCGCGTCCACGAGCTCACCGAGGACGACCTGGTCGTCCTGCGTGACTACATCGAGGCCAACTACCAGACCGAAGGTGACCTCCGCCGCGAGGTCGCTGCCGACATCCGCCGCAAGATCGAGATCGGCTCCTACCAGGGTCGTCGTCACCGCAGCGGTCTGCCGGTCCGTGGCCAGCGCACCCGTACCAATGCGCGTCAGCGCAAGGGCAAGCGCAAGCCCGTCGCCGGCAAGAAGAAGTGACCCTCACTTCCCCCGCTCACTGACTGACAGATTCTTCGAGGAGCAGAAACACACTCATGGCTACTGCAGGCCGTAGCACCGGCAAGAAGGTGCGCCGCAAGGAAAAGAAGAATGTGGTCGCCGGCCAGGCCCACATCAAGTCGACCTTCAACAACACGATCATCTCGATCACCGATCCCGCCGGGCAGGTCATCTCCTGGGCCTCTGCCGGCACCGTCGGGTTCAAGGGTTCCCGTAAGTCCACCCCGTACGCCGCTCAGATGGCCGCCGAGGCGGCCGGTCGTCGTGCCATGGAGCACGGCCTGAAGCGCGTCGACGTGTTCGTCAAGGGTCCGGGGTCCGGTCGGGAGACCGCGATCCGTTCGCTGGGCGCCATCGGTCTGGAGATCGGCCCGATCTCCGACGTGACCCCCGTCCCGCACAACGGCTGCCGCCCGCCGAAGCGCCGCCGCGTCTGACCCGAACGAACAAGCAAAGGACTGAACAAGAATGGCCCGTTACACCGGCCCCATGACCAAGAAGTCCCGTCGTCTCGGGACCGACCTCGTCGGCAACGACAAGGCGTTCGAGCGCCGCCCGTACCCCCCGGGCGTGCACGGCCGCGGCCGTACCAAGGACTCCGAGTACTCGCTGCAGCTGCGTGAGAAGCAGAAGGCCCGGTTCGCCTACGGTGTGCTGGAGAAGCAGTTCTCCCGCTACTACGAGGAGGCCAACCGGCAGCCCGGGCGTACCGGTGACAACCTGCTGCGCATCCTCGAGTCGCGTCTCGACAACGTCGTGTACCGCGCCGGATTCGCCTCGACCCGCCGCCAGGCGCGTCAGCTCGTCAACCACGGGCACTTCCTGGTGAACGGCAAGAAGGTCAACATCCCGTCGTACCGCGTCGCCGACCACGACATCATCCAGGTGCGTGAGAAGTCGCTCAACATCGACCCGTTCGTGGTCGCCCGCGAGATCCACGCCGAGCGCTCCGTGCCGGCCTGGCTCGAGGCCCGCCCGAACCAGATGAAGATCTTCGTGCACCAGCTGCCGACCCGTGAGCAGATCACCGTCGACGTGCAGGAGCAGTTGATCGTCGAGCTCTACTCGAAGTGATCCCGACGGCAGGAGGGGTGGGTATCCGCCCCTCCTTCCGGGTTCACCCCGGGAGAGTGCCCGTCCGGGTGGCTCTCCCACACCCGGGGCCGGACGGCATCCCGTCGTCGCCCCACGCGGATCGCGTCCTCAAATAGCGGTGGACGCGGAAAGGAACACACCATGCTGATCGCCCAGCGCCCGACCCTGAGCGAAGAGGTCCTCGACGAGCACCGTTCGCGGTTCGTCATCGAGCCCCTCGAGCCCGGCTTCGGTTACACCCTCGGCAACTCGCTGCGTCGTACGCTGCTCTCCTCGATCCCCGGTGCGGCGCTGACCAGCATCAAGATCGACGGGAACCTGCACGAGTTCTCCACCCTCCCGGGCGTCGTCGAGGACGTCACCGAGATCATCCTCAACCTCAAGGGTCTCGTGCTCACCTCGGAGGAGGACGAGCCGGTGGTCATGTACCTGCGCAAGGCCGGTGCCGGTGAGGTCACCGCCGCCGACATCCAGCCGCCGGCCGGTGTCGAGGTGCACAATCCCGACCTGCACATCGCCACGCTCAACCGGGACGGCGCCATCGACATGGAGTTCGTCGTCGAGCGCGGCCGTGGCTACGTGTCGGCCGACCAGAACAAGGAGACCGAGCACGAGATCGGCCGGATCCCGGTCGACTCGATCTACTCCCCGGTGCTGAAGGTCAGCTACAAGGTGGAGGCCACCCGCGTCGAGCAGCGGACCGACTTCGACCGGCTCGTCGTGGACGTGGAGGCGAAGCCGTCGATCACCCCGCGGGACGCGGTCGCCTCCGCGGGCCGTACGCTCGTCGAGCTGTTCGGCCTGTTCCGGGAGCTCAACGTCGAGGCCGAGGGCGTCGAGATCGGCCCGTCGCCGGTCGACGACCAGTACGCCACCGATCTGGCA
>Ga0334882_1003611_pt1 | contig 13991 bp, 11 predicted proteins | sample GraSluR1_MG_5_FD_207226 | JGI IMG/M metagenome (GOLD analysis project Ga0334882, IMG submission 207226) | Sludge microbial communities from methane-producing bioreactor in Wageningen University, Netherlands - Granular Sludge_15_04-R1 | ecosystem: Engineered > Bioreactor > Anaerobic >... | reverse complement strand
GCGGAACTTGGGGGCAACTTAAAGGAAGCGGGCTTTTGATACAGCCTCAACTTTACGTCCAAATTGGGCGTCTCTTTCTGTTTCCTGTTACACCATTTCTATAATAAGAGGAATGCCCGCATTATCCCTGTAATGCTCTCCGAGCTCCTGCATCGATTCATCATCTTCCTCAAAAAGCCACTTCATTGTTACATCCTTTCCCGATCGCTTGTATCCCGTCAGCTTCTTAAGAAGCTCAATGAGACATTTTGCGGATCCGCTGTTAATATATTCCAGCTGAATTCTGACATTAAGCGAATTGCTGGCCTCAAAATGTACCTCAAGCCAGTCAATCAGGGGCATAAAGAAGATTTCAGGATTTTCGTGGATCGAACGTCCGGATATTTCAAGAGTGTTACTCTTAAGGTAATGGACAATACCCGGACAGTTCTTGGTTGATTCCTGAATAACATAATGTTCCATATGCCTGTAATATCTATTCGTATCTCAAAGCTTCTATAGGATCAATATTGGCAGCCTTCACTGCAGGGGCATATCCCGACACAACCCCGACAATGAAACAAACCACTATGCCTGTAAATACCCATAACCATGGTATTATGAAACTCGAGCTCAGGAGCGACGAAACAAGATTCCCTATCATTATCCCCAGTACGATGCCAAAAAATCCGCCAAGCTGGCCTATCATTATCGATTCAAAAAGAAACTGATACTTTATCGTGGCGGGCTTCGCTCCTATCGCTTTCCTGACTCCTATCTCGCGTGTGCGTTCGGTGACCGACACAAGCATTATGTTCATAAGGCCCACGGCCGCACCAAAAAGAGTGACAATACCTATAAGTGTTGCAGCGAGAGTAACATATCTTATATTCTCAAGGAGAAGGTTCAGAATGGTGTCACTTTTCGAGATATTGAAATCCGATTCATCCCGTGGACTAAGGTTTCGTACAACCCTGAAGAGCCCTTCAGCCTCACTTGCCATCATATCCAGATTAACGGGGTTTACCGGCATCACCGTTATGCTGAATGTCATGTTCGGCCTTGAGAAATATTGCCGTGCCGCAGAGACAGGCATAAAACAGACATTGTCACCGCTCATGGCACTTGCACCCTTGCTTTTGAGAATACCCACAACCTGCAGCTTCAGTCCGGCGACTGTAACCTCCTTTCCAAGAGGATCCAGATTACCCGGGAAAATTAACCTTACAATGTCTGCCCCCAGCAGAACAGCCCGCCTGTTGAGAATTATATCATCCTCAGTGAAACCCCTGCCGGTCTCAATCTCATACCCCGACACCGAAAGATAATTCTCATCAACACCTGTCAGACTTACATTCGGATTGGTCTCCTCCGATCCATATTTAACCGTCGACAATCCTGTGGCATTAAATGAAATTGACACCCAGGCAGCTTCCGTAAATCTATTCTTGAATTCAAGGGCCTCCCGGTATGATATTCTTGAGTAGTTGCGTGCCCTGTGCCTGCTGGACCCTATCTGAATATTCATACCACGGGAAGTAATGGTGAATGAATTCGCCCCCATCATGGTGAACTGTGATGTAAGCGATGACTTGATCGCATCAATTGCCGTAAGAATACCAACAAGTGCCATTATCCCGAATGCAATGATACACATCGTAAGTACAGCCCTTACCCTGTTGGACATAATGGCCTTCATTGAAATTCTCAGGTTCTCCCTGAATATACTGACTTTCATCTAATTATCTCCTTATCCTTCCTTCCTGCAGGTTTGCATAATAAAAAGCTAAAATTAAATATTTTTTAATACTTAAAAAAATTAACAATTTAGTTGCATAACTAATTTTTTCGTTTTATATTTGTTATATAAACCGAACCGAAACTTATCATGAGAGAACTAACACGAGCCGAAGAGCAGATAATGCAGATACTCTGGAAGATAAAGAAAGGATTTGTAAAAGAGATCCTTGGGCATTTTGACGAACCAAAGCCTGCATACAACACTGTAAGTACAATTGTAAGGATATTGCAGGAAAAAGGTTTTGTGACCCATAAAGCCTACGGGAGAACCCATGAATATTATCCTCTGGTATCGAAAGATGAATACTCCCGGACGCATCTGAGAAATTTTGTTAACGATTATTTCTCGAACTCATTCGGGAAGATGGTGAGTTTTTTTGCAAAGGAGGAGAAGATCTCTGTAAAAGAAATGGAGATGATAATGAAGGTAATGGAGGGTGAGGTGAAGAGACAGGGAAAGAAGGGACGGAGTGACTAAGCGACTGAGAGACGAAGAGACGAAGAGACGAAGAGACGAAGAGACGAAGAGACGAAGAGACGAAGAGACAAAGAGACAAAGAGACGGAGAGACGAAGGGACGGAGAGACGGAGTGACGGAGCGACTGAGAGACGAAGAGACATGTTATTAATTATGAAAATATCTGAGAGATGAATACGATGATGGTTTATATGTTAAAGTCAGCATGCTACATGGCAGCGTTTTATGCGATATATTCTTTCTTTCTGAGCAGGGATACACTTTACGGCAGGAACAGGGTATATATTCTGATTTCGCTGATATTGTCACTAATCCTTCCTTTAATAACGCTGCAAACTGCCAGACCGGTCAATATACCCTTCTTCGGCAAGGTCTTTTCGGAGGTTTTTATTACAGGGAGCCAGGCATCGCAGGAGACCGGGAATTATGTTCAGACTGCCGGAACGGGATGGCTTCAAATCCTCCGGATAGTCTACCTTGCAGGGGTGATCCTTTTCAGTCTTAAGCTGGTTTTTGACCTCCTGGAACTTGCCTTTCTTATTCTCAGGCACAAGAAAGATTACAATAACATTGTAACATTCAGCGGATTAAATACTGCCGGGTTTTCTGCAATGGGACATGTGTTCATTAACAGCAGATTAAACCCTGAAGAAGCGAAGGAAATCATCAGACATGAAACGAACCATATTGAAAGGCATCATTTCACCGATATTATCTTTATCGAACTTGTAAAAACACTGCAATGGTTCAATCCGGTAATATATATGTTCAACAGGTCACTGAGAGCTGTTCATGAATACCAGGCCGATGAATGCTGCATCAAGGCCGGGATCACCGTGATAAATTACCAGAGGATACTGCTGAATCAGTTGTTCAGATCGAATCTGTTTACAATAACGAATAGTTTTTCCAATCCTACACTAATTAAAAAACGAATGATCATGATGACAAAAAAACGTTCCGGATCGCTGGCCAATCTGAAACTTATTGCGATTTTACCTGTTTTGGCCGTCTTGATGTTAGCCTTTTCCACCTGCTCTGAATCGAGTAACCCAGCCGGAAATATGACAGAGGATGTAGCTCCGCCTCCTCCGCCTCCTCCTGTTCCGGCAGCAGGCGAACCTTTTGTGGTAGTTGAGGAGATGCCGATGTACCCTGGCGGAGATATGGAACTTCTGAAATTCCTGAGTGAAAATACCGTATATCCTGAGTCTGCAAAGGAGAGAGGCGTACAGGGAAGGGTTATCGTAAGATTTGCTGTTGAAGCTGACGGGAAAGTGGGGCGCACCTCCGTTCTTAAGGGAGTCGATGCTGAGCTTGATGTTGAAGCTTTGAGAGTGGTCAGCTCCCTGCCCGATTTCCGGCCGGGAAAACAGGGGGGTGTAGCTGTTCCGGTCTGGTACATGGTGCCAATAACCTATACACTGAAATAAATTTTTAAAAACCAGTTGTGGTAGAGACACCCAAACTGGGCGTCTCAACATTATGCCCAATTTGGCCAGGTAGTAGCAGGTAGGGACGCCCAAATTGGGCGTCTTTACATTTTTAGTAAATTTGCCGCAGATAAGTGCGGCAGATGGAACTTATAGAACGTATTGAGGCCTTTTCCGAACTGGGTGAAATATTGCGAAAATCGCTTTCCGGGATCAACACCAGGTTTTCCGGGAGGCTTTCGGACCTGATAATCAGCCAGCATCTGACTAATCCGTGGTTTACACCTGCTTATGTGCAGCTGGCCATTGAAGCCATTGGCCGTGAACTGACTTACGACAATCTGGTCAGATGGACCGGCTCCTATCCTGCCCTTGATGATAGCAGAAAACCATTCCGCGTGGGTGTTATAATGGCAGGCAATATCCCTCTGGCCGGATTCCATGATTTTATGTGCGTGCTCATCTCCGGCAACTCACTCCTCGCCAGAACAAGCACGAAGGATCCTGAACTGATCCCTTTTCTGGGAGAAACACTCTGCAGCATTAATCCGGAGTTTAATGACAGGATACTCTTTACCGAAGGTTCACTTAAGGGATTCGATGCAGTGATCGCTACCGGCAGTGATAACAGTTCGAGATATTTTCAATACTATTTCGGCAGGTATCCTCACATAATAAGAAAAAACAGGAACAGCATGGCAATAATTGAGGGTAATGAAACAGTTCAGCAACTCGAGGCCCTCGGTTATGACGTTTTTTCCTATTTCGGACTTGGCTGCCGGAATGTTTCGGCTCTCCGGATCCCGGCCGGCTATGATCCTGCCGTAATCACAAATAACTGGGTTTCTTTTACTGATATTATAAACCATTCAAAATATGGTGCCAATTACGATTTCAGCAAGGCCGTTTATCTCGTTAACAAGGAGAGTTTTACCGACACCGGATACGTTCTGTTGAAAGAAAATTCAGCCCTCTCCTCCCCTGTCGCCGTACTTCATTATGATTATTATAGCGATCCGGAAGAAATTTCATCAGAAATATCTCTTAACAGGGAAAGAATCCAGTGCATAACCGGCAGAAATTTTGTTCCCTTCGGAGATTCGCAATTTCCACATCTGTGGGATTATGCAGACGGAATTGACACCCTTGATTTTCTATTAAAAAAAAAATGCCCGGGGATAATGTAAAATAAAAAATACTATATTGCAGCCGTCGAATTATTAAGGATATGGTTTACAAATTTGTAGTGTTATCAGATGAAGATGAGTCTTTTGTGAGGGAATTCGAGTTTCTTGATTCTCAGACTTTGATGGATTTCCATAACATTCTCCAGGATGAACTGGAGTTTGACAAATCCCAGATGGCTTCATTTTATCTGGCCACCGATAACTGGGAAAAAGAGGAGGAGTTCACACTGTTTGACATGGGTACGGGCTCATCTACAATGGAAGTGGCAGTTCTTGAAGAGATTATCTTCCGTAAAAACCAGAAACTTCTGTATGTTTTCGACTTTTTCAATGAGAGGGCCCTCTTTGTTGAGTTCACGGGCGAAGCACCGGAAATTGACGGCCGCGAATACCCCGTATGTACAAATTCAAAGGGAGTTCCGCCCAAACAGGTCATTTTCGGAAGTTCGTCCCGCAAGCTCTACAATAATATTGTAGTTACCGATGATGATGATGACGATGATGAACCCGATGTTGATGACCTCTTCCTTAACGGGGATGATGAGGACTCTCTCCCCGATTTCGAAAACATTGACGGACTGACCGAGGAGGAGGATTAGCTCTTCCTGGTCCGGCATTTAATGAAAAATCTGCTTATAATCCTTGTTGGTCCGACCGGGGTCGGAAAAACTGATATTTCAATTGAGATTGCACGCCATTTCAATTATGATATTATTTCAGCCGATTCGCGCCAGTTCTATTACGAAATGAAGATTGGAACGGCAGTGCCTGACGATCATCAGCTTAATACTGTCAGGCACCATTTTGTGAGGTTTATTCCGGTGACACAATATTACAGTGCGAGCCTGTACGAAAAAGATGTGCTCCAACTACTTGAAAACTACTTCATTTCAAAACATGTTGCCCTTCTGACAGGCGGCTCCGGTATGTATATTGAGGCTGTTTGCAGTGGCATTGACGACATTCCGGATCCGGATCCCGCCGTCAGACAGAAATATATCAGTCTCTTCAGGGAGCAGGGTATTGAGAGCCTTCGCATTGCACTTAAGCTGCTTGATCCCGGATATTACGCAAAGGCCGATCTTAGGAATCCGAAGAGAATGATGAGGGCACTGGAGGTATGCGAGACCACGGGACGTACCTACTCTTCATTTCTCACCCAAAAAAAGACCGGAAGGGATTTCCGGATCCTGAAAACAGGACTTGTAAGACCGAGGGATGAGCTGTATGAGAGGATTGACAGACGGGTGGAAAGGATGATTGATGAGGGACTTGAAGATGAAGCCCGGGCACTTTATGGGCAAAGGCATCTGAATGCCCTTAATTGTTTCGGGTACAATGAGTTTTTTGATTATTTTGACGGGAAAACAACCAGGGAAAAGGCTGTTGAACTCATTAAGCGAAACAGCCGGAGATATGCAAAAAGACAGCTCACATGGTGGAACAGGGATAAGGATATAAGATGGTTTCACCCCGATCAGCTGAAAGAAATCATATTATACATCGAAACCCGCACTCCTGCCCTCGGGGAAAGAGCCGGAGAAGGGGAGTGATAAAAGCAGACTCCAAACTAACCATTGAGTACCATCCCTCAACAGAGCTTCTTGAGTCGTCTTATCGTCTCTGCGGGATCATCAGAACTGAAAACAGAATTTCCGGCAACGAGAACGTTAACGCCTGCGGATGTCAGTTCTTCAGCATTGCTGGTGTCAACACCTCCGTCAACCTGAATCAGAACAGCGTATCCCTTCTCGTCGATCATTGTTCTCAACTCCCTGATCTTGTTGTAGCTCTCTGCAATAAATGACTGTCCTCCGAATCCGGGATTAACGGTCATGATAAGCACCATGTCAATATAGGGAAGAGTGTTTTTAAGAAGGGAAACAGGTGTATGTGGATTAAGAGCCACACCTGCCTTCATCCCGAGGTCGCGTATTGACGTTACTGTTCTCTGGAGGTGGACACACGCCTCATACTGGATCGTCAGTATATCGGCTCCGGCTTCACGGAAGCGGGAGAGATACCTGTCGGGGTCGACGATCATGAGATGGACATCAAGGGGTTTTTCTGCTATCCGTTTAACACATTCGACAACAGGAAACCCGAAAGAAATATTTGGTACAAAAACACCATCCATGATGTCGAGATGTATCCAGTCGGCACAACTTCCGTTGACAATTCTGACGTCTTCAGCCAGGTTGCCGAAATCAGCAGCAAGAAGTGATGGAGCTACAAGGTGATCCATTTCAGATTATTTTGGATAAAGATAAAAACAAATTTTTATCCGAGGTAGGTTTTAAGTATTCTGCACCTTGTCGTGAACTGGATTCTTTTAATTGCTTTCTCTTTTATCTGCCTCACCCTTTCGCGTGTAAGTGCCAGCTCCTCTCCTATCTCCTCAAGTGTAAACGGATGCTTCATGCCCAGACCGAAATATAGTTTCAGGACTTTGGCCTCCCTGGGGGAGAGTGAACAGAGGGCTCTCTCTATTTCATAAGCAAGTGATTCGTTGATAAGGTTCTTATCAGGGCTCGGTGTATCGGGGTTTTGTATGAGGTCATACATGTTACTGTCCTCTTCCGCACTGACAGGTGCATCCATGCTTAGTGTCCTGCCGTTTGTTTTAAGGGCGTCCTTTACTTCTTCGGGTAACATATCAAGCTGGTCTGCTATCTCCTGGGATGACGGTTCACGCTCAAATTCCTGCTCAAGCCGGGCAAATGCCTTGTTTATCCTGTTTATAGACCCGATCTTGTTGACCGGGAGGCGGACTATCCTTGCCTGCTCTGCCAGGGCCTGCAATATGGCCTGACGTATCCACCATACCGCATATGAGATGAATTTGAAGCCACGTGTCTCATCAAAGCGCTGTGCAGCTTTCATAAGTCCCAGGTTCCCTTCATTGATCAGGTCCGGAAGGCCCATTCCCTGATTCTGGTACTGCTTTGCGACTGAAACAACGAAGCGAAGGTTGGCATTGACAAGAGCTCTCAGTGCTTCTGAATCTCCGGCCCTTATCCTTCTTGCCAGAATTACCTCATCTTCAGGAGTAATAAGATCCACCCGGCCTATTTCCTGGAGATATTTATCCAGTGAAGGGGTGTCGCGGTTAGTAACCTGTTTTGTTATCTTTAGCTGACGCATCTACAGGTCATATTTAGGTTAGTGCGAAAACTCCGGGTCAAGAGTACAATTTTAATAAAAAAAAGCTCTCCTCCGACATATTTATCATGTTTTTTTTGTTTTGTCATTTTATTTAAATAAATTGCACGGCGTGTTCAGTATGTTTTGAATACCATTTTTTTGATCAATTTGACACCTCCCAAAGTATTTTTTACGGAACATATATAGATTATTTGTAATTTTATTAATATTGCACCGGTTTTCGGATATGTGAAACAGGTGTTGCATTTCCAGCCGGTACATCTTCATTTCCTGGCCCGGATTTCCAGATTTAATCAATAAGATCTCATTATTACCATCAAAATATGTATGACATTCTTGAATTAAGCAAGAAGCTGCTCCCTGAACTCAGAGAGATAGCCAAAGAACTTAAAATAAAAAGAACAGAATCGCTGAAGAAGCAGGACCTGATCTATAAAATCCTTGATCAGCAGGCTATTGAAGCTACTGAAAAGAAAATGGCACGTAAACAGGAAAGTGATTCCCGTTCGCGGGGCAGCGGCCAGAGAAGGGGTAAACGTCCCAGAATGGTCAAATCCGGTAATACACGGCCCGTTGAATCAGTTATGTCTGTTTCGCCGGATGAAATAAGACGTCCTGACACAAAGCAGTCAACAGGGCCCGACCCATCGATGAAGAGTGACAAACCGGAAGAAAAGCCCGATCTGTCCAAAAACGTTGGACCGCCTCCTTCTGTTGAAAGAAAGACCCCTGCCTGGAAGAAGGATAAATCCAGGTTTGACAAAAGGCCGGGTGGAAGTAAACCGGATGACCTCTTCTCCGGGATGAAAGACAAGACAATTCAGAGACCGGATTCAGATACATCCCTTCCGGATGATAATAATGAGCCTGTTGCTGAAACGACAAGTCAGCCTGAAGCTAAGGCATCCGGTGACGTGATTGTTGAAGTCCCCTCGGCAGAACAGGTAACTGAGGAACAAACCCCTAAGGAGGAAAAGAAAGAAAAGCCATACGACTTTGAAGGGATAATTTACAATACCGGTGTACTCGAGATAATGCCCGACGGCTACGGGTTTCTCAGATCAGCCGACTACAACTACCTTAATTCTCCCGACGATATCTACGTCTCGCAGTCGCAGATAAAGCTTTTCGGCCTGAAAACAGGTGATACCATAAAGGGGACCATCCGTCCGCCGAAAGAGGGCGAGAAGTATTTTCCCCTGATAAAGGTCGACGAGATAAACGGCAGAAGTCCCGATTATATAAGAGACAGGGTTCCGTTCGATTTCCTTACCCCTCTTTTCCCCAATGAAAAATTCACCCTTTGCCAGCCCGGTGAGGGGTCCCTTTCGGTAAGGGTTATCGATATGTTCACCCCTCTGGGCAAGGGTCAGAGGGGATTGATCGTTGCACAGCCCAAGACCGGTAAAACAATTCTTCTTCAGGAAATTGCCAATGCAATTGCCAAATATCATCCTGAAGTTTATCTGATGATCCTGCTGATCGATGAGAGGCCCGAAGAGGTAACAGACATGGCAAGAAATGTGAAAGCCGAGGTTATAGCTTCTACATTTGACGAACCGGCCGAGAGGCACTGCCGTGTTGCCAATATTGTTCTGGAAAAGGCAAAAAGACTGGTCGAGTGCGGTCATGATGTGGTTATTCTTCTTGACTCCATCACCAGGCTTGCCAGAGCTTTCAATACAACAGCTCCAGCATCAGGCAAGGTGTTGTCGGGAGGAGTAGACTCAAACGCTCTTCACAAGCCAAAGAGATTCTTCGGGGCAGCACGAAATATTGAGGACGGTGGTTCTCTTACGATCCTTGCCACGGCTCTTACAGAAACAGGATCAAAAATGGACGACGTGATCTTTGAAGAGTTCAAAGGCACAGGAAACATGGAGCTTCAGCTCGACCGCAAACTCTCCAACAGAAGGATCTTCCCGTCAATCGATATACCCGCCTCAAGCACGCGCCGCGAAGACCTGCTGCTTAACAAGAATATTATGCAGAAAATATGGGTACTACGGAATTATCTTGCCGATATGAATGCCGTCGAGGCTATGGAATTCCTGAGAGACAGACTGATGCAATCGAGGTCAAATGAAGAATTCCTGATTTCAATGAATGGCAGCTGACGGAACCTGTTTTTTTACTATCTTTGCACTTTATTTTTATTTTAATATATTATTAATCAATCATATATCTTTATACAATGGGAACAAAAAAATTCATAACATGTGACGGGAACCAGGCCGCATCACATGTTGCATATATGTTCAGCGAGGTAGCATGCATATATCCAATTACACCATCATCAACAATGGCAGAGCTTATCGATGAGTGGGCTGCTGACGGAATGAAGAATATATTCGGCGAACAGGTAAAGGTTGTTGAGATGCAGTCGGAGGCAGGAGCGGCAGGAGCTCTCCACGGCGCCCTTCAGACAGGGGCTCTGGCCTCTACATTCACTGCTTCACAGGGTCTCCTTCTCATGATACCCAATATGTACAAGATAGCCGCTGAACTCCTGCCTGGTGTCTTTCACGTGAGTGCGCGCACGGTGGCAGCTCATGCTCTCTCAATATTCGGCGATCACAGCGATATCTATGCAACACGCCAGACAGGCTTTGCCCTGCTCGCAAGCGGCAGCGTACAGCAGATAATGGACCTGGCAGGTGTAGCTCACCTTTCAGCCATAAAATCACGCATCCCCTTTCTACATTTCTTCGATGGATTCCGCTCATCTGCCGAAGTACAGAAGATCGAAGAGCTTGCAATGGATGACCTCAAAAAACTCTTAGATCGTGATGCCCTTAAAAGATTCAGGGATAATGCCCTTACATCAGAAAATCCGGTAACGAGAGGCACAGCACAGAACCCCGATATCTTCTTCCAGGCAAAAGAAGCGATAAATCCTTTCTACGAGCCGATTGCCGACATTGTGAATTCATATATGCAGGATATTTCAAAACTTACCGGACGCGAATACAAGCCGTTTACCTATTACGGCGACCCCGAAGCTACAAATATTATCATAGCCATGGGTTCGGTAACAGACACAACTAAAGAGGTTATTGATTACATGAGAGAGAAAGGCGAGAAAGCAGGACTTATATCTGTCCACCTCTACCGGCCCTTCTCTGCAAAATATTTCCTTGACATACTGCCTGAGTCGGTTAAACGTATTACTGTTCTCGACAGGACAAAAGAGCCTGGTGCAACAGGAGAACCCCTGCTGCTGGATGTCAAGAGCATCTTCTACGATCATACCATGAAACCTCTCATCCTTGGCGGCAGATACGGCCTCAGCTCAAAGGATACAACTCCTGCAATGGTTTTGTCGGTATTCGAGAATATGAAGCTTAAGGAACCTAAAGATCACTTCACCGTGGGTATCAACGATGATGTGACATTCACCTCGCTTCCACTTATTCCGGAAATCCGTGTAGCACGCAAAGGATCATTTTCCGCCAAATTCTACGGCCTTGGTGCTGACGGCACCGTGGGAGCAAATAAAAACTCCATTAAGATAATAGGCGATACAACCGACAAATATTGCCAGGCATATTTTGCCTATGACTCAAAGAAATCCGGAGGTATCACAACATCACACCTTCGCTTCGGAGATGAGCCGATACGGTCACCGTATCTGGTAATAACCCCTGATTTTGTTGCCTGCCATGTCCCCTCTTATCTCGATAAATATGATATGCTCAAGGGACTCAAGCCGAACGGGACATTCCTTTTAAATTCAATATGGGATGCCGAAGAGACAAAAAACCGCCTTCCTGACCATATGAAGAAATATATGGCTGAGAACAATATCAATTTCTATATTATCAATGCAACCCAGATTGCCGATGAACTTGGTCTCGGAACCCGTACAAACACAATAATGCAGGCTGCCTTCTTTAAAGTTGCCGATGTCATACCATACGATAAAGCTGAGAAGGAGATGAAAAAAGCAATTGAGAAGACGTATGGAAGAAAAGGCGAAGATGTGGTAAAAATGAATTATGGTGCTGTTGACAGTGGCAGCAATGTTACAAAGGTTGATGTCCCTTCCGAATGGGCTGACATCAGGGTTGAAAAGGTGAAGGATACCCGCGACATTCCTGAGTTCATACGCGATGTGATGGAGCCGATCAACAGGCTCAAGGGCGACGATCTTCCCGTCAGCGCATTCACGGGGAGGGAAGACGGCACATTCCCGGCAGGTACTACTGCGTTTGAGAAGCGTGGTATAGCTGTTCACGTTCCCGAATGGCAGCCCGGAGAGTGTATACAGTGTAACCAGTGCAGCTACGTATGCCCTCACGCTGCCATCAGACCTTTCCTGCTTACAGAGGAAGAGGCAGCCAATGCTCCCGCCGGTACTGAGTTCATACAGGGAATACCCGGAGCACTGAAAGCATACAAATTCCGCATACAGCTAAGTGTTTATGACTGTACAGGATGCGGCAACTGCGCTGATATATGTCCCTCCAAAAACAAGGCCCTCATCATGAAACTCTTCGAGAGCCAGCTGGCTGAAGCAGACCGCTGGACCTACATGCACGAGAAGGTCGGATATAAGGATAGTGTGGTCGATAAATTCGTTAACGTAAAGAACAGCCAGTTCGCCCAGCCCCTGTTCGAGTTCTCGGGAGCATGCGCCGGATGCGGTGAAACACCTTACATCAAAGCAATCACACAGCTGTTCGGCGACAGGATGATCGTATCGAATGCCACAGGATGCTCGTCTATCTACGGCGGCTCGGCCCCCTCAACACCATACACGGCAAACAAAAAAGGCAAGGGTGTCGCATGGGCCAACTCACTGTTTGAGGATAATGCCGAATTTGGTTACGGGCTTGCCCTCGGAGCCAATAAGCTCAGAGAGCGTATAGCAATCAGAATGACCGGAGCTCTTGAAAACGGCGGGATAAATCCGGTAACAAAAGAAGCCTTTGAGGAGTGGCTCAGAGAGATAAATAATGCCGAGGCATCAAAAGTTGCATCGGAAAAAGTTATTGAAGCCTGCGAAAAAGAGAGTTCAGATGTTGCCAAAGAGATCCTTGAACTGAAAAAGTACCTTGTTAAGAAATCACACTGGATCTTCGGAGGAGACGGATGGGCCTATGATATAGGTTACGGAGGTCTTGATCATGTAATAGCCTCGGGTGACGATGTGAACATACTTGTTCTCGATACGGAGGTCTATTCAAATACCGGCGGACAGGCATCAAAATCAACCCCCGCAGGCGCCGTCGCAAAATTTGCAGCCTCAGGGAAAAAGATCCGTAAGAAGGACCTTGGACAAATGGCAATGAGCTACGGATATGTTTATGTGGCTCAGGTTTCAATGGGTGCCAGCAATGCGCAATTCTTCAAGGCGATTAAAGAGGCTGAATCCTATCACGGACCATCACTTGTCATTGCCTATTCACCCTGTATCAACCATGGTCTGAGAGAAGGCATGGGAAGAACCCAGGCACAGATGAAAGCCGCAGTGGAAGCCGGATACTGGCAGCTCTACAGGTATAATCCTCTTCTCGAAAATGAAGGCAAAAATCCTTTTATTCTCGATTCCAAAGAGCCCGTCTGGAGCAAATTCCAGGACTTCCTCCATTCCGAGGTCAGGTACACGTCGCTCATTAAAACATTCCCGGCCGAAGCCGAAGTACTCTTCAAGGCAGCCGAGGAGAATGCAAAATGGCGATACAGGGCCTATCAGAGACTTGCAGCGCTGGAATATCAGCCGGTGACGACTTAAAACGTTCAAGGTTCAAGGCTTTGCCCACCGAAGCACAAGCGAAGGTGGGTTCAAGGTTCAAGGTTCAAGGTTCAAACATGGAACCTGTGTACTAACCCCTATAAAACTGGACTAATTTTCTGTGTTGTTAATACTAGATCTTCAAATTTATTATTTTTGTTTATACCTAACAATGCTTCAGCGGAGAGGCTGGTTTCCGGATTAGGAACTGG
>Ga0334882_1003610_pt1 | contig 13995 bp, 12 predicted proteins | sample GraSluR1_MG_5_FD_207226 | JGI IMG/M metagenome (GOLD analysis project Ga0334882, IMG submission 207226) | Sludge microbial communities from methane-producing bioreactor in Wageningen University, Netherlands - Granular Sludge_15_04-R1 | ecosystem: Engineered > Bioreactor > Anaerobic >... | reverse complement strand
CGTAGTCGCCATCACCTATGCGGCCCACCGGCGCCCCCGTGCTATCCACCAGCACGATAGGCTCCAACATCTCGTCTTCCTCACCCCGGGCGTAGGCAGCGCGCACAGCATCCGCCACCGGATAATTCCCGACCTCCGTCATCTTGTCTCCCTTTGTCCCAACTCGAATTATCGGATGGTGCCGGCGACATTATAGATGGTGGCCCCCAGGGGTCAACGGCAAGGGCGACCAAAACCGTGCATCCCGTTGCGCCTTGCGGTATAATAGACGCTTGGATATGTGGATTGAACGCGGCATCACTCACTTACGACGACAACAGCCCAGCGGCATCACCATCGGGGCCTTCGATGGCGTGCACCTGGGTCATCAGGCCCTCATCCGGCGACTTGTGTCCGACGCACATGCGCGGGGCCTGGAGCCGCTTGTCGTGACCTTCGACCCCCTACCCAGACAGCGCCTGCGTCCCGACGAATATCGCCTGCTCTCGGCCTTGACGGAGCGCCTGGTCCACATTGAAGCACTCGGTGTAGCGGGTGTCGTCGTGATCCCCTTCGATACAGACCTCATCCACACGTCCGCCGAGGTCTTTGCCGACCAACTGGTTGCACATCTCGCCCTGACGAGGCTGTGGATCGGCCCTGACTTCAGGATGGGCAGGGACCGCCAGGGAGATGCAAGCTTCCTCCGCGAGGCAGGAAGCCGGCTGGGCTTCACCGTTGACGTCCTGGATGAGGTCGTGACATGGGAGGACCGACCGGTGCGCAGCCGTCGGATCCGAGCCGCACTGAGAGCAGGGAACCTGCGGGAGGCCAACGGATGTCTCGGCTATCCCTACCGGCTGTCGGGCCGTGTGGTGCATGGGGACCAGCGGGGACAGAGCCTGGGGTTTCCCACCGCCAACCTCGAACTACCCGAGGAGCGCCTCCTGCCGGCTAACGGTGTCTACATCTGTCACGCCTACTTAGGAGAGCCTGCCGACCCCGCGAGCACCATCTACGGTGCCATCACCAATGTCGGGACACGGCCCACCTTTGATCACGCTTCGCCCAGCGTCGAGGCCCATCTGCTGGACTTCTCCGAAGACATCTATGGGCAGACGCTGCGCCTGGATTTTGTTAAGCGACTCAGGCCCGAGCTGAAGTTCCCCTCGGCGTCCGCCCTGATTGAGCAGATGCGCCACGATGAGGCGGCGGCGCGGCACTGGCTGCAACAGCGCGGTCTGTAATCAGGCGGGGATTGCGTCAGGGATCCGTCGCCAGATCGTAGACACGACGTCGAGGCCATCCCGCCAGCGACGCCACCTCGCGCGCAGCCTGCGAACGTGACCTACCGCGCGCTATATGCTCGAGCAGCGCTTCGCGCACGCGGGCCTCGTTCCACACCTCGGCATCCTCCGACGCGCCGGCGACCACCAAGGTGAACTCACCACGCGGCGGATGCGAGGCCACCCACGACAGAGCGCCATCCAGGTCGCCGCGCCACACCTCTTCATACATCTTGGTCAGCTCACGGCAGAGAGCGATCTCACGATTCCCCAGGATCTCACGTAGCGACTGCAGCGTCTGCACCAGTCGGTGAGGCGCCTCATAGAAGACCAGCGTTGCGCCGGTAGAAACCAGGGTCGAGAGTGCGGCCTCCGCGCGCTTGCGAGGCAGGAAGCCCACAAACAGGAACTGATCGGTGGGCAAGCCGGAGATCACCAAGGCAGCCGTATGCGCTGATGGGCCCGGGACCGGCACAACCGACACGCCTCGCTCGATCGCCGCCCGGATCAACGGATAGCCCGGGTCAGAGATACCCGGCATACCGGCTTCAGAGATGAGTGCGACGTCACCCTGCTCCAAGGCGTCGAGAATCCGTGCCAACTTCGTGCGCTCGTTGGCCTCGAAATAGGAGGTCACCGGGGTCGTGATCTCATAGTGCTTGAGCAGGACCCCGGCCTTGCGCGTGTCCTCAGCAGCAATCAGGCTGACCTCTCGCAGCACACGCAGTGCGCGCAGCGTGATATCCTCAAGGTTGCCTATCGGCGTGCCGACAACGTACAGCACCATCCGCCGGCTGCTTAGTGATTCCTGACAAAGACGATGCGGGCCAGCGCGCGCGAGCAGAAGCCCGGGAAGTCCAGCACGATCTCCTGCGAGATGGGCGGGTGATTGGGATCATCACGCGAGTGAAGCTGAACGCGGAAGATGCCGTGCGTCTCCTGGGGTGAGCTGTTGAAGAACTGCTCCCACCCGGAGTCACCGTACAACTGCTTGTCGCCGGACGTGACCACGACGTCGATGCCGCCACCCCAGACGTGGATCGGATAGCCGATCAGCGGGTTCCCGTCGAGATCCTCCACCGTGCCCGCGACGCCGGTCCACGCACAGCCGTAGTAGGGCGTCTCGTACGAAATCTCATAGGTGAAGGGATAGGGTGAGCGCGTGACCCGGGGCGTCGGCATTTCCGTCGGCGTCGGGGTCTCTGTCGGTGCCTGCGTACCCGTGGGTTCAGGCGTCGGCGTGATCGTCGGTGTAAAACTAGCCGGCGGTGTCGGGGTGACCGTTGGCGTTGCCGTCGGTGTCCAGGTCGCTATAGGCGCACGCGTCGACGTCGGGCTCGGTGTCAGCGTGGCGACCACAAACGCGTCCTCCTCAGGGGGAAAGGGATTCAGAGGCAGATGCGGGTTAATCGCAATCAGAGCATAGCAGACCACGGTAACAGCCGTCAGACCCAGCAAGACCAGGCTCAAACTCGTGAGTATACGATCCCGTTGCCTCATCATCGCCTCCTGAGTTCAGGGCGTCACGAACGTCTGGATGTCGGCTGATGACCGGAGTGTGGCCAGCCACTCGCCGACCGCTTGATCGCGTAGGAGTCTGAGGCTCTCAGGCTCAATCTCACGATCGGGCACGCGTTCAACGACCTGCACGATATGGTATCCCAGATCGCTTTGGATCACATCGCTGAGCTGTCCGGGCTGCAGCGCGAAAGCCGCTGCTTCGACCTCGCTCGAGGTCAACACACCCTGGGGGAAGAAGCCGAGATCCCCGCCCAGGTCCCGCGTGCTGACGTCCTGAGAGGCGGTGCGGGCCAACGCCGCAAAGTCAGCACCGGCTTGAAGCTGGTCCAGAAGTCGGCGGGCCTCTTCCTCCGTGGGCACCACGATATGGCGCGCGTGAATGTGCTCGGCCTGGGCCGGCACCCGTTCCGCCATACGATTCGCCATCTGCGTCGCGATCATATCGCTACGCAGACGCTCACGCATCTCGTCAAGATCCATCCCCTCCTGAGTGAGCCACTCGTCAAACCCCGCCTCGCCGATATCCGCACGCAGGGCCTCAATCGTGGCTTCCACCTCACTATCCGTCACGGTCAGCCCCTCGGCTGCCGCCTGCTGTTCAATCAGGGTCTGCTCGATCATCAAATCGAGAACCCAGCGCCGGCCCTGAGCCAACGCCGCCTGCCCCTCCGGCGTCGTGGGATCCTCACCCGCGGACACCATCGAAGCCTCGTAGCGCGCAACCTGACGCTCGTAAACCTCCAGCGGGATCGGTTGTCCGTTGACCAGAGCAGCCAACGGCTCAGAGATTGCGGTGGGAGTGGCCTCAGGCATCTCCGCCTCGTCGACCTCCACCGGTTCTTCGCCCACCGGATCACCGGGCGACACCTGCTCGGATGTCGGCTCCGTCCGAACCGGATCCGTCACCGGCGTAGGCGTACATGCCGCCAGCAGCAAGAGCATCAACATCACCAGCCTGGTTGCACTCTGATGATTATGTTTCATGTACATCCTCCCCCGCAAGATACGTGTCATGTTCATCCCACATTATAAACCTAGGTGCATCTTAACACAATTCTACCCGACCCGCCGTTATGTCATGTCTTGACCCGCCCCGGATTCATGGCTACAATCGCACCATATGAACCACATACAACCCCAACCTTGCGCAGGGAGGCCCTGACACGCCGGCCCTACCAGGCACACACATCCGGCCCCTCGACGCCGCGCGGGATATGCCCAGAATCCTGGACCTTATCGAGATGGGATTTGGTGAGGAGCTGGACCCGCATGGCTGGAAGATGCTGCATCAAATGCGCCGGATCTACGAGCCCAGCGCCCTGACTCGAGCGGTAGCGAGTGCTGCCTTCGAGACAGCGGGTTTCGTTTGGGTTGAGGATGGAGACGTCGTCGGGAATCTCTCCATACGCCATGCCTATCCCCGCAACCGGCAGGGACGCCTCATCGGCAACGTCGTGGTCCATCCCGATTACCGCAACCGTGGGATCGGACGGGCCCTGATGGAGCGAGCCATCGAAGCTGCGCGCGACCAGCGCGCGGAATGGGCGGGGCTGGAGGTACGAGCCGACAACGAGATCGCGTGCCGGCTTTATGAGCAGCTTGGCTTCCGTGCCGTTGGGATCACGGAGCATCTACTGCGTCCGGAGGGCTCGCCATGGCCCCTCTCAAAGCGACCCGACCGCCGCTGGCGCCACTCCAAACCACAGGATCGGCTTCAGTGGCGGCATCTGGCCTCCCTCCTCCACAACTACGACCAACGTCTTATCTTGGAGTTACGTACCGACCGATTCCGCACCAAGAACATCGAAGGCTGGATCAAGCGCTGGCTCAGCCGTCAGTTTGAGGAGACACGCGTCCACGAGGACGATATGGGACACCTGGACCTGACGCTTCACGTCGAGACCGATCGGGGGTACCGCTATCATACCTGGGACGTGCTCCTGCATCCTGACACGGAGGAAGAGGGCACTCGGGAGCTGATGGCGCAATCGATGGCGATGATGCGGCGGTTGCCTACATGGCCCGTGGTCGCCATCGTGGCTAACGAGCCGGCCCTGCTGGCGATGCTGACGGACCTAGGATTCAGAAAGCACCGCACCCTTCAGCAGATGATCCTCGCCCTCTAGCGCCGCATGGCACGCTGGCGGAGCACCTCATAGAGCGCGATGGAGCCCGCGACCGACGCATTCAGCGAGTTGATTTTGCCATGCATCGGCATCCGCATCAGCCAATCACAACGCTCGCGCACGAGACGACGCAGTCCGTCGGCCTCACTGCCCACCACCAGAGCGAGGGGGACATCCAGGTCGACCTCCGTGTACCACTGAGCACCGGGGAGATCCTCTAAGCCGGCGAGCCACACACCGGCCTCCCGCAGTGTGTTCATCGCCTGAGGCAAGTTAGCCACCTGAGCAATCAGCAGGTGCTCGGCGGCGCCCGATGAGGTGTTAATCGTCGCAGGGGTTATGCCCGCAGCACGGCGCTCCTGGATGACGAGACCGTGGATGCCGGCGGCCTCAGACGTACGGATAAGGCTGCCCAGGTTATGAACGTCCTGAATCAAGTCGAGCAGCAACATCAACACCATCTCACCGCGCTGCTCGGCCAGGTCTAGGATCTCGTAGAGTTCGACGTAGGGATAATCTGAGGTCTCAAGGGCCACGCCCTGATGTTGATCGTGTCCCACAAGCTGTGCCATCGCCTGTCGCGGGAGCGTCTCAACCCGTATCCCGCGCGCCTTCGCCAGCTCGCGGATCTCGGCAAGAATCGGCGCATCGACGGCGCCCTCCAATGTAGCCAAACGGTAGGGCGTACGCCGTCCTGACCGTAACGACTCCAATACCGCGTGACGTCCGAACAAAGTCTCTCGCATAGCAGCGGCTACTCCCTCAGGCGCCAAGTCGTATCAAAGGGGCCATCGAGGACGGAGATGCCCAGCTGATCGAGCCTGTTCGAGATCTGATCGGCGCCGGCCCAGTCCTTGGCCTCCCTACGCTGTGCGCGCAACGCAAGTAGGGTCTCAACCAGATCGACAACCAGATCTTCCCCCACCAGAGCGCCCGGCTCTGCGGGCAGCAGGCCCAGAACGCCGCCGGCGAGATCGCGCAGCAGCTTGTCCATCGCCGAAAGCGTCCCTAGACTGATCTCCTCCGGGCCCTGTTCAAGCGTCCGGTTCACCTCATCCATCAGCTCGAAGATCACCCCAAGCGCATCCGGCGTGTTAAAGTCATCGTCCATCGCGGCTCGGAAACGTGCCCGATAGACCTCAAGCGACGAGACATTCGACAGCGCCGCCGTGCCGGCTCCATTGAGTGGCAGTGCCTCCCGCATCCGGCGCTGAAGCAAGTGGCCTGTACGATGCAGGCGATTCACGCTTCTCTGCGCCGCCTGAAGGGCCTCGCGGCTGAACTCCATCGGACTGCGATAATGTTCGCTGAGCACGAACAGGCGGATGGCCTCCGGCGAATAGAGCCGCAGAGCATCCTTGATCGTCAGGAAGTTTCCCAGGCGGTGGTTCATCTTCCTGCCATTGACACGCAGCGGCCCTACCAGCAACCAGACCTGTACCGGCGCGACCCGATGGTAGGCCTCGGAGAGCGCCAGCTGCTGATCAAGATGTGTGATGCTATCCTCAACGTCCCCACCGTGGATCTCAAAACTCGGGCCCAAGTGTTTGGCCGTCATCACCGAACAACTGAGAGGCCAGCTTGGAACTCCTCGGCCCCACGGACTGGGCCAGGCCATCGGATCCGAAGGGTCAGCAGGACTCCAGAGGGGAAAGTCGTCGGGCCGAGCTCCTGCAGCTGCACCGGAGGCAGCCTCTTCGCCCCCGGCCCCCAGAACGGCTCGGCTGAGCTCCCCGTAGCTAGGCAGCCGGTCCGCCGAGCAGGAGACCGTCCCGTCCGCCTCGTACGCATAGTCCAGGTCGAGAAACGTCTCAATCCAGGCTATGATGTCGGGGATGTGACCGGTGGCGCGTGGGGTGAGGTTGGGGCGCACAACGCCGAGACGATCCATATCATCTTCAAAACTACGGATGAGACCGTCGACCACCTCGAGCGGGCTACTGCCGTCGTGCAAGGCCTCCGAACCGACACGCCGGCGCACACCGGCTTCGGCTTGATGTCCCAGATCACCATGGCTGCGAACATGATGCACACGATAGCCGCACTCACGCAGGTGCCGGAGCACAACATCCATCGACACATAGGTCCGAGCATGGCCGAGATGAGCGTGATCGTGCAAGGTAGGGCCGCAGACATGCACACGCACCTGCTCCTGCGCGACACGTTGTGGCGATTGAGGACGAAAGCGATCAAAGCCGCGCGTCAGATAATTGAAGACCCTCAAAGGCATATGAGACTCTCGAGCATCATCTAGCCTTCGACCACGGCAGGACGTGCGAAGATCATACGTCCGGCTGCGGTCTGGAGCACCTTGCTCACGATCACATCGATCGTCGAGCCGATGAAGGAACTCCCCTCCTCAACCACGACCATCGTGCCGTCGTCCAGATATCCGACACCTTGATTGTACTCCTTGCCCTCCTGGAGCACATGAATCGTGAAGGTCTCTCCGGGCAGAAGCACCGTCTTGACCGCATTCGCAAGCTCGTTGACGTTGAGGACCTGAACCGACTGCAGCTCGGCCACACGGTTGAGGTTGTAGTCGTTGGTGAGGATCGCGGCCCCCTTGTCCTTAGCCAAGGCGATGAGTTTGTCGTCCACCTCACGAACCGACGGCACGTCCTCATCGACGAGGTGCACGGGCACGGGTGACTCCTCCTGCAACTGTCGCAGGATCTCCAGCCCGCGGCGACCTCGGTTGCGCCGCAACGTATCGGCGGAATCCGCCACGTGTTGAAGCTCGTTCAAGACGAAGAGCGGCACGATCAGGTCACCCTGGATGAAGCCGGTCCGGCAGACATCAGCGATCCGCCCGTCGATGATCACGCTGGTATCCAGCAGGACAGCGCGCGAATCATCTTGCCGCTCCTCGCGCTGCCCGGCACCATCAGCCGCGTTCGGACTCGCTGACGACTCGCCCTCAGGCGTAGGGGCACATTCCCTGGACGACAGCCGATCCCGGAAGCTCTGAAGCAGATCCGGACGCGCAATCGCGATGGTCAGACCCGCGTAGCCGAAACCGGCGGCTATGATGAAGGGCAAGAACTGACCTAAAGGCCGCGGGAGCAGCGAGACCGGATAAGCGGCAATGGCCCCCAGGGCGAGCCCTACGAAGAGACCAAGGGTCGCAATCACGATCACCGAAGCCGCCACCTGTTGCACAGCCCTGCGCAGCCGATTGAAGGGGCCGATTGTCAGACCGGGTGTGAAGAACCAGCCGAAGACCGCGCCCCCCACCCCGGCAATGATCATCGCATACAGGTGAACTGACTCAGGAACAGAGGGGAATTGACCGACAAGCGAACCCAGGGCGAGACCGGCGGAACCAAAGACCAGTAGACCGACAACACGAAAGATAAGTCGTATTTGCTTTGTCTGCATAATAGCCGCTCCAAGGGATAAAGGCGAATGAGTTCACAACCTGCTTTGTCCGCGATCTTAGCATGGTCAGCGTACTTGTCAAAGCATTGACATCCGCAAGCTTTTTGGATATAGTGAGGCTGAATCTAACCATCCCCGAAGGAGAAGGACTATGGCCCGTTGTCCAGAGTGCAGTGCAAAGCTAAGCCTCCCCGAGGATCTAGCCCGCTGGGATCGCATCTCCTGTGACTCATGCAACGCAGAGCTGGAGGTCCTGAGCCTTAAGCCCCTTGAACTTGAGGCCGTCTATGACTTCGAAGAGAACGGCGTGCTTGACGATTTGGATGAGGATTTGGATGATGCCGAGGATCACGACGACGATCAGGACGAATGGTAACTGAGAATCGACTTACATGCCGGCAGGCCATCGGAGACTTCCGATGGCCTGCTTTGTTTTCATGATACCGACGTTAGCCGTACGTCGATCACGCCACTTAGACGTCTACGCGGCGCGCCTCGAGAGCACAAACAAGACCAAGACAGCGATCGCCAGGGCCAGCACGATGAAACCGGTCACCCGCAGAACGACATTGAGGATGTTCGTCACCGGCGAGCCCTCACCATTCGTGAGCTCGTCCTCGGGCTCCACCTCCGCGTCTGACTCTGCTTCCGGCCCAGGTAACGTCACGTCACCCTCCGGCGCCATCTCGCCGTCGCGCGTATAAGCCAGCTCGAAGCTCTCGACCTCGCCGGCATCCAGCGTGAAATTCCACTGCCCACTGTCCGACATCACGTAGCCGGGGGGCGCCGTATGGCGCAGGATATAGGTGCCGGGCTCCAGATCGGTGAAACACCACGGCTCACTGATGCCGTCGGTGGTTCGACTGTCGACAGGCCCACTGCGAGCCAGCAGGCTGATCTGCGAATTGGGCAGCAGCATCTCGCCGGCCTCGGCCTGGCGGAACATATCACCATTGGCATCGAAGAATGCCGACACACACACAGCCCCTGTACCCGGCGCCGGCGAGACAGGCATGCCGCCCTGTGACGGAGGCTGCACGACAGACGGCTCTTCTACGGGCTCCGGGGCTACCACCTCGGGAGCCTCGCCGGGGGTCTCCTCAGATCCTTCAGGTGTAGCCGTCGGCTGTGGCGCCACGGCGCCTGTCGTCGAGATCACGATCTCCTGCCCGATGCTCAAGAGGCTCGCCGAGGTCAGCCCGTTGAGATCGTAGATGTCCTGGACATCCACGTCATAGGCCAACGCGAGCCCGAAGAGGGTGTCGCCTGCGACCACCGTATGCACCACGGCGCCATCCGGACGCGCGGTCGCGGTGGGTTGAGCCTGAGGCGGATTCTCCTGCGCCTCAGCTTCCGCCTCGGGCGTGGGCGGCGGAGGTTCTACCGTTGGTTCCGGTTGCGCGACCTCGCCGACACTGACCAGACGTAGAGCCGCGTTGTCATAGTAAGCATCGTTATGCTTGTTGGGCCACTTGCCGAACGATTGGACGAAGAGTGTTGCAGCGCCGGACTCACCAACCGTGGCCTGGACCGGGCCGACCAATCCGTAGGTGTCGTAGTGGTAGTAAGGCTCACTCCACTGAATGCTCTGGGAGAAGGGGTCAGTGCCGCCGTTGGGATCAATACCTACCCGGAAATAGAAGGCATACGGATCACCACACGATACAGCCGGGCTGGTGCTCTCACCGCATGACCAGGCGTGAGCATAGAAGGTACCCTCCACCGTCGAGCCGGCGGGGATATTGCGGACGACCTGAAGGTAGCCGGCGTTCTGCTTTCCGAAGAAAGTAAAGCACATTCCGCTGTAATAGCCGGCGTAGATGCGGTTGGGCGTGCTGTTGAAGGGGGGCTCATTCGGCACTACCTTACACTCAGGGCGCTTGAACTCTCCCTCCTGCCACCAGGTTACCCAGCCTTCCGGCGTGAAGATCTCTCCATAGACTGCACCACTGAACGTGGAACGGGTCCAGTTGTCGTAGTTAGGCGCAGAATTGTCCACGGGTTTCCCGATGCCCTCGAACCCCGGGTTCACCAACAAGTTGGTGCCTACTTCCTGGCGCTGTGGCGCGCGCGCCTCATCGGCCTGTGCAATGGGGGTGGGGAATAAGGCAAGAAGGGTCACCGCCAGGACCAACAGCGTGGCCAACACTTTCAGTCGTTTACCAAACATAAGCTTGAGCCTCCTTGATCTGTCTGTGCTCAGCACAGTCTCGATTCCCGCCCCACATCGCCATAGCTACAACAAACCGCCAGGACAAGGGGTTAATCTTGCGCCAGCGGAGATCTGATGAGCGAGGAATCACGATCGAACACGCGCGGATTATAGCATACCGAGATATGTTGTCAACGCACTCGATCACCATTATACTTCAACCTGATGATCAGACCACAACCAGTTGGAGCTGTCCTACGCCCCATTCTCGTTGGAGAACGCTGCAAAAAGTGGGCTGTGCCGATTCTGCTGCTGAGCATCCTGCCCCTCTACCTGGCATTTCGCAGCATCTCGCTGGACGACTTCGATAGTTACAGCTTCGCGCTGGCGCTGACCGACTTCAGCATCGCCCTGCAGCAGCCGCAGCCGCCGGGCTTCCCTGTCTACATAGCCATCGGCCGTGCCCTGCATGCCCTGGTCCCTGAGCCGGTTTGGGTCCTGACGTTGCTCAGCGCCCTGAGCGGCACCGCAGCGGTGCTCCTGGTCTACGGCATCGGAAAGCTCATGGACGCCGACCATCCCTCAACCGCGCTCTTGGGGGCGTTGTGCTTCGCACTTACCCCTATGGGATGGCTGACCGCCGAGAAGGCGCTGAGCGATATGCCGGGACTCATGTGGGTGCTGCTCGCCATATGGCTGTGGCTCCTCTGGCGAAAACCGCACGAGGGTGGCCCCGCGCTCCTTCTGGGAGCGATCAGCGGCCTCATCACCGGTCTCACGCTGGGCGTGCGTCCGCAGAGTGCGCTGCCGATCGTGCTGCTCGTCGGTGAGTCCCTGCTCTTGGACCTGAGGCAGATCACGCATCAGCGCCGCCACGCCGCCGCAGGGCAGATCATCGCGTCGTGGTTGATAGTAATCATTGCCGGAAGCGCCGGTCTCCTGGTATGGCTCATCCCGACGGCTGTTGCGAGCGGAGGCCTCAGGCCCTATCTGGAGGCCGTTGCAGCCCACGCCTCCCATGTGGGGCGTGCCGATGCGCTCTTTGGTCTGCAGATGCCCCTGCCGGTCGCCCTGAGGACGCGGGCGCTGGCGTCGCTGGACACGCTCCTGACCGGACTCGCCGGTACCGACCTCTACACGGCCCCCGCACTCGCGCGCCGCTCGATGATCGCGATGGCCCTGATCGGGGTACCCGCCCTCATTGCCACCGATTGGCGTCGTGCCGGTGTGCGCAGGCTTGGCCTGTGGACAGCAGCCGTTCTGGCCCAGACCTTCTTCTTTGAGACACTCGATCGCCCGCGTCTCTTCCTGCCGGCGCTTCCCTGGCTGGCCCTGCTGATCGCCTCGGGCTTAGTGCGCCTGTGCCGGCGTCGAGGCCTTCGTATCGCAACTACCGCCCTGCTCCCACTGCTCCTGATGCTGCGGTCGCTGCCGCTGGTCGTCGAGCTGTCACGGATCGCCGCGCCTCCGGCACAGGCCGCGGCCTATATCAAACAGCACTACCCACCGGAGCAGACGCTGATCGCCGCGGCCGGCTCATTCCGCGCAGCTCAGGTCGAGCTCCCGGCCTATCCCCTGCTCTACCTCTACCGCTTCGACATCCGGACCCTGGTCGACGCACGCGCGTCAGGCCTTCGTTACGTCGTGATCATAGATCGGGACCAATTCCCTTTCGACATCGTCTCAGAGATGATCGCTACGCTGAGTCAGGGCGAGGGGGGCAGCTGGATCCCGCTCGAGGATCACACCTTCATACGCGACCGGCACGTCCACACCCAACACGATCAAGTTCGCGTGCAAGTCCTCACGCCCCAAGCACTCGTACCGCCGGAGCTGCTGGCGCTGCCGCCCAACGGATGCATTGCTATCGGAGCTGAGGACACATCAGGACGTTACTTAGGAGATGGGTGGTTCCGGCCCGAGGAGATCGCCGGCGCGCAAGCACGTTGGGCCGGCGGCACGCTGACGAGCACACTGCGCATCCATATGCCGCCGCCATCTGACAGCCCTGCCGAGGCGCAGCGCGTGCGACTGAGAGCGCTCGCCTATCCGCCGGAACAGACGCTCTCGATCTCGTTCAACGGCGTGGCCACGGCGCCGGTCCCACTCGACCCGACGTGGCACGAGGTCGCGTGGACGCTCTCTACGGAGGCCTTCACCGGAGAGCCGATCATGACCCTGAAGCTAGTGCATGCATCAGCCGCCTCTCCCTTCGATAGGCTCGACGGCGCGAGCTCCGACACACGCCGCCTGACGGCGGCCTACGACTGGATCTGCATCGAACCTGATACGGCTTCGACCGGCAACTGACCTAGGGAAGCGCGAACCAACGCAGCGCCGCGGGATCAATCCAGCCGTGAACGTCATCGCCTTCAGCGGGGAGCGCGTCGCTCATATCAAGGGTCACACTCAACAGTGCGTCTCCCAATTCCAGCTGCAGCTTAGTGGTCTGTCCCTGAAAGAGACGCCGGGTAACCCTCGCGGTGAACCGGTTGACCCGCGGCTCAGCCTCTGCGAGGCAGCGACTCTCTGAGGGGCAGGCCTCGTCCTCTAGACGAATGCCCCAAGGTAGGATCAGCAGGCTGCCTTCAGCATCGGGGCCACTCAGCCGATGCGCCTCCTCCATCACCAGGGTCCCGAGTGGCGTCTTCACGCGCCCCTGTGGCGCACGATGTGCCGGAAAGAGGTTGTCAAATCCCAGGAAACGCGCGACCCACGGCGTTGTCGGCTGTCGCAGGATCGTCTCGGGCGCATCGATTTGGATGATCCTGCTGTCGTGCAGTAAAGCAACACGATCAGCGAGGGCGAAGGCCTCTGCCTGATCATGCGTCACCGAAATCGCGGTGACGCCCACGCGCCGCAGAATCAGCGCCAGCTCCTCCAGAAGCCGCTCACGGAGCGTACGGTCCAACGACCCCAAAGGCTCGTCGAGCAGCAGCAGCCTGGGCTCAGGCGCCAGACTGCGCGCCAGCGCGACCCGCTGACGCTCCCCACCGGAGAGCTCCACGACATTGCGCGGTCCGAACCCTTCCAGGCCCACCAGCGCGAGCATCTCGGCAACACGGCGGGGAATGTCAACCCGCTCTCCGCGTGAGGGACCCGACCGGCGATGCCGGGACGCCATGCGTAGCCCAAAGGCGACGTTTTCGGCCACCGTGCGATGCGGGAAAAGTGCGTAGTCCTGGAACATCAGTACGATGCCGCGACGATGGGTCGGTACCTCCGTCACATCGCGACCATCAAGCAGAATGCGCCCGGACTCACAGGGTTCCAGGCCCGCGATGACGCGCAACAACGTGGTCTTCCCACTCCCCGACGGCCCAAGGAGGCTCACAATCTCGCCGCGCCGGACCTCCAGCGAGATCCCCTGCAAGAGCAGCTCGCCCTCATAGCTCTTGGTGATGGTATCAACGGTCAGAAATGACACGGCTCGCCTCCCTAGAACGTCGTCGGCCCGGGCGGTCTGAGTTCTTCAATCGCCAGGAACCCCGAGACACAGACCAACATCAACAACGTGGACATCGCCAGGGCTTGCCCGTAGTTGAGAGCG
>Ga0334882_1003606_pt1 | contig 14011 bp, 13 predicted proteins | sample GraSluR1_MG_5_FD_207226 | JGI IMG/M metagenome (GOLD analysis project Ga0334882, IMG submission 207226) | Sludge microbial communities from methane-producing bioreactor in Wageningen University, Netherlands - Granular Sludge_15_04-R1 | ecosystem: Engineered > Bioreactor > Anaerobic >... | reverse complement strand
GCAAGATCCGCGAGATCGCGTACGCCCTGAAGCTCGACAACGATCGCTCCAAGGACCGGATCCTCGGCGACTACCTCAACACCGTCTTCTTCGGCCGCGACGCGTACGGGGTGCAGGCCGCGGCGCAGGCATGGTTCGGCAAGAACGCCAAGGACCTCAGCATCGGCCAGAGCGCCGTGCTGGCCGCGGTGATCCAGAACTCCTCGATCCTCGACCCCTCGATCGACCCCGACAACCTGCCCCGGTTGCAGGCCCGCTACGAGTACGTGCTGTCCGGCATGCTCGAGATGGGCACCATCACCCAGGCCCAGTACGACCAGTTCCACGGTCACCTGCCGGCCACCCCGGTGCAGAGCACGGAGAAGCGTTACGAGGGTCCGCAGGGCTTCCTGGTCAACATGGTCGAGCAGGAACTCAAACGGGACGGCTTCAGCGAGGCGCAGATCAACGGTGGTGGCCTGCGGGTGACCACCACCTTCGATCCGAAGGCCCAGCAGGCCGCCCAGGACGCCGCCCAGAAGTACCAGCAGAAGGCGGTGACCAGCGCCTCCGGGTCGCCGAGCTCCACCGACCTGCACGCCGCCATCGCCTCGGTGGACTCCCGGACCGGTGAGGTGCTGGCCCTCTACGGCGGCGACGACTTCGTGAAGAACTCCCGCAACTGGGCAACCACCGCCCGGATGACCGGTTCGACCTTCAAGGCGTTCGGCGTGGTGGCGGGGCTACGTGACGGTTTCACCCTGCGGTCGACGTTCAACGGCAACACCTTCCAGCTGGACAAGCAGCCGATGCCGGTGCGCAACGAGTTCAACACCAACTACGGCGCCGCGGTGTCGCTGCAGTACGCCACCCAGGAGTCGATCAACACCGCCTTCGTCGACATGGTCCACCAGATGCAGGACGGGCCGAAGAAGGTGATGAAGGCCGCCAACGACGCCGGCGCCCCGAGTGGCACCGGCTGGGGCAACTACGACCGGATGGTCCTCGGCGAGCCCGAGGTGAGCCCGCTGGACATGGCCTCGGCGTACGCCACCATCACCAACGGCGGCACCCGCTACCCCTCGCACGTCGTCCGCGAGGTCCGCGACATGAACGGCACGGTGCTCTACAGCGCCGACACCAAGGGCGAGCAGGCGATCGAGTCCGACATCGCCAACACCACCACCTACGCCCTGCAGCAGGTCACCCGCGCGGGCACCGGCACCACGGCGGCAGACCTGAACCGCCCGGTGGCCGGCAAGACCGGTACCGCCGGTGTGGAGGACAAGATCTACGCCGCCTGGTTCATCGGCGCGACCACCCGGGTCTCCACCGCGGTGATGTACGTCGCCGGCTCCGACGGGCAGGGCGACCTCGATCCGTACTCGGCGCCCGGCGACAAGACGTTCTTCGGCTCGGGCTACCCGGCCAGGACCTGGCTGTCGTACATGACCGTCGCCACCCAGGGTGACCCGGTCGAACAGTTCGCCTCCCCGTCGTACGCCTCCCGACCGCGGCTGCGCGGCTGAGGGCGCGGCGCCCTCGTGGCCGTCTCTGGCCTCACCTGTGGGTTTCGACCGCGCGTTCGTGTTCGACTACCAGCACAAGTGCGCGGGCGAAACCCACCCCGTGGGCCGGCAGGGGCTCCCGGTACTCAGGAGCCAGCTGATCGTTGCGTGAGTCCTTGCGTGCCGCAGAATGATCCCAGTGATCCTGTGAATACCCTCGGGGGGTAGGGAGGGAATGGCGTCATTGCGTGGATCGAGCTGGTCGACCTCACAGAAAAGTTGACCATTCGAATACACAGGCGCATCTCTCCTACAGACCGTCGTACTACGGGTACCGGTGGTGTACTTTTCATCTGTACCCCCCAAACCAATGGAGAGGAAGAGGGAAGATCATGGAACGCACCGTCTATGGTGTTCTGAGCAGGGTGGCGGCCATCGTGTTGGTCGTCGTGGGAGTCGTCGCCATCATCGGCGGCACCTACGCCAATGGCTACGTGAAGAACCAGCTGTCTTCGGAGCGCATCACCATGCCGGCCGGGGCGGCGCTGGATGCCCTGAAGAACGACGGCGCAAAGGCGGCGCTCAGCAAGTACGCGGGGACCCCTCTCGACAGCGGCCCCAAGGCCCAGGCCTTCGCCAACCACTACATCCTCGTGCACATGAATGCGTCGAGCAACGGCAAGACCTACAACGAGATCTCCGGCCAGTACACCCAGCTGAGCGCCACGGACAAGGCCTCTCCGGATGGCGTGGCGCTCGGCAATCTGCGCCAGACCCTCTTCATGGGTGACACGCTGCGCGGCATGCTGCTGACCGCGTACGCCTGGTGGCTCGTCGGCACCATCGCGCTGTGGGCCGGCATCGCCCTGGTCGTCATCGGCGTGGTCCTGGCCATCCTCGGCTGGGGTCCGCTGCGCAGCGGGAAGTCCACCCACGGCACCGAGGGCCCCGCCGCCAAGACCGCCTGACCCGTCCCTGACCGTCAGGCGTCGCACCAGCGCCCCCGACAGCCGCGGATCCCGACCGCAGCGGACCACCCGTCCGCCGCAGCCCCGGGAGCCGCGGCTGTTCGCGTCGGGGCGTACGACCTGGCGGTGGTACTCCGGCAGGGTGCGCTCGCCGACGCTCAGCCGGCGCTCAGGCGGCCGCCAGCGGGCGCACCAGGCCACCGGGAACGTCCCGCAGCACCGCCGCGATCTCCGGCAGCAGTTCGCGGAAGACGCTGGTCCGCCGCCACAGCAGCGCGATGTCGCGGTGCGGGGCCGGGTCCTGGAAGCGCCGCAGCGCGATCCCCGGATTGGGTGTGACGGGCGCGGCGACGGCAAGCTCGGGCAGCAGTGTCGCGCCGACCCCCGCGGCCACCATGTGCCGCAACGTCTCCAGACTGGTCGCCCGGAAGCCCGCATGCTCGGTCGCCCCGGTCTCGGCGCAGACCTCCAGGGCCTGGTCACGCAGGCAGTGCCCCTCGGTCAACAGCAGCAGATCCTCGCCGTCCAGGGCGCCGGGATCGAGCGGGCCGTCCCCCTCCGCCATCACGTCGCCGACCGGGGCGGCGAAGACGAAGTCCTCGCGGAACAGCGGTTCGATGTGCAGGGTCTCGTCGGCCACCGGCAGCGCCACCGCGGCCGCATCGAGGGCCCCGCTGCGCAACTCGTCCAGCAGCACCGCGGTCTTCTCCTCCACCAGCAGGATCTCCAGCCCGGGGAACCGGTGGTGCAGCTCGGGGACGATGTGCGGCAGCAGGTAGGGCCCCAGCGTCGGGAACATCCCCAGCCGGATGGTGCCGGCGTGCGGCTTGCGGGCCTGGCGGGCGAGGCCGCGGATGTCCTCGGCGTCGGCGAGGATCCGTCGGGCCCGGATCACCACCGCCTCCCCCACCGCGGTGAAGATGGCGCTGCGGGAGCTGCGTTCGATCAGCTCGACACCGAGCTCGGACTCCAACTTGCGCAGCTGGGTCGACAGGGTCGGCTGGCTGACGAAACACGCCGCGGCCGCGCGCCCGAAGTGGCGCTGCTCGTGCAGGGCCACGAGATATTCGAGATCACGCAGGTTCATGGTTCTCCTCCGGCGGTCTCGGCCGGATCGGCACCCCGGGACCGCCCGACGGCGGGCGGCCCCGAGATGGTGTCGGGTGGTGCCGGGCGCCCGGTCAGTGGGCCGCCGCGGCCACCGGGGCCGGGGTGCGGATCAGGTGGTCGAAGGCGCTCAGCGCCGCGGTGGCACCGGAACCCTCGGCGACCACGATCTGCTTGAACGGGACGGTGGTGCAGTCGCCGGCACCGTAGATGCCGGGGATGTCCGTCTCGCCCTTCTGGTTGATGACGATCTCGCCGCGCGGGGTGAGCTCGACCGAGCCCTTCAGCCAGTCGGTGTTGGGCAGCAGGCCGATCTGGACGAAGACGCCGTCGACGTCCAGGGTCCGCAGCTCCCCGGTCGTCCGGTCCTCGTACTGCAGGCCGGTCATCTGCTTGCCGTCGCCGTCGACCTCGGTCGTCCGCGCCGAGGTGATGACCTCGGTGTTGGGCAGGCTGTCCAGCTTCCGCAGCAGCACGTCGTCGGCCTTGAGCTGGTCGAGGAACTCCACGACGGTGACGTGTTCGGTGACACCGGCCAGGTCGATCGCGGCCTCGACACCGGAGTTGCCGCCGCCGACCACGGCGATCGGCTTGCCCTTGAACAGCGGGCCGTCACAGTGCGGGCAGAACGACACGCCCTTGTTGCGGTAGTCCGCCTCACCGGGGACGCCGAGCGTACGCCACCGGGCGCCGGTGGCCAGGATGACCGTACGTGCCCGCAGTCGGCCGCCGCCCTCGAACTCGACGGTGTGCAGGTCGCCGTCCTCGCCCGGGATGAGTCGGCTGGCCCGGACACCGGGGATCTGGTCGATGTCGTACGCGCTCATGTGTGCGCCGTACGCCGCGCCGAGAGTCGGTCCCTCGGTGTAGACCTGCGAGATGTGGTTCTCGATCGCCAGCGTGTCGAGCACCTGGCCGCCGATCCGCTCGCACGCCATCCCGGTGCGGATGCCCTTGCGGGCGGCGTAGATGGCGGCCGAGGCGCCGGCCGGGCCACCGCCGACGACCAGCACGTCGTACGGTTCGCGCTCGTCGAGCTTCTCGGCGGTGCGGGCCGCGGCGTGGTGGTCGAGGCGCTCGACGAACTGCTTCATGTCCGTACGTCCCGAGCCCCATTCCTCACCGTTGAGGTAGATGGTGGGGACGGCGAGGATCCGGCGCTCCTCGATCTCGTCCTGGAACAGGGACCCCTCCACGGCGGTGTGCTTGATCCGCGGGTTGAGGACGGCCATCGCGTTGAGTGCCTGGACGACGGTCGGGCAGTTCTGACAGGTCAGCGACATGTAGGTGACGAACTCGTAGTCGCCGTCGAGGTGCTCGACCGCTTCGAGGGTCTCGGCGTCCTCCTTGACCGGCACGCCGCCGACCTGGAGCAGGGCGAGGACCAGCGAGCTGAACTCGTGGCCCATCGGGATGCCGGCGAAGCGGATGGAGATGTCCGCGCCCGGGCGGGTCACCGCGAAGGAGGGCCGGCGCGCGTCGTCGTCGGCGCGGCGGTAGGTGATCTTGTCCGACAGCCCGGCGATCTCCTCGAGCAGCTCGGCCATCTCCCGCGACTTCGGGCGGTCGTCCAGCGAGCTGACGAGCTCGACGGGCTCGGTGAGCTTGGTCAGGTACTGCTGTTGCAACTGGGTCTTGAGGGTGGCATCGAGCATGGGGTCCTCCTGGTGCGGGGTCGGCGGCGGGCGGGAAACGGGCGCGGTGGGCACCCGGACGGACCGGGCACCCACCGCTCACTCGGGTGTCGGTCCGGATCAGATCTTGCCGACGAGATCGATGCCCGGGGTGAGGGTCGCCTCGCCCTCTTCCCACTTGGCCGGGCAGACCTCGCCCGGGTGGGAGGCGACGTACTGGGCGGCCTTGATCTTGCGGATCAGCTGGCCGGCCTCACGGCCGATGCCCTCGGCGGTCGTCTCGATGTACTGGATGGTGCCCTCGGGATCGACCAGGAAGGTCGCACGGTCGGCCTGGCCGGCCCCCGGACGCGCGTTGTCGAAGTTGTTGGTGATGGTGCCGTTCGAGTCGCCCAGCATGTAGTACTGGATCTTGCCGACCTCATCGGAGGAGTCGTGCCAGGCCTTGTGGACGAAGTGCGAGTCGGTGGACACGGAGAAGACCTCGACACCGAGCTTCTGCAGCTCGTCGTAGTGGTCGGCCATGTCGCCGAGCTCGGTCGGGCAGACGAAGGTGAAGTCGGCCGGGTAGAAGAAGAAGACCGACCACTTGCCGAGGGCGTCCTTCTCGGACACCTCGACGAACTTGCCCTGGTGGTAGGCCTGCGTGGTGAACGGCAGGATCTTGGTGTTCATGAGCGACATCGGGTGAACCCCTTTTCTGGACGGCTTGCTGAATGCAATACAGACTCTATATCGGTCACCCCGACTTCGATAGGCGTTTTCGATCGAAATTGTGGATCGCATCATAGGCTCCGTCTATCGAAGTGGCCTGGATCACACTATCGTTCACGCCTCGGTGACCTCGCCGGCCACGATCCGCAGCCGGCGCTGGGCCCGCGCAGCGACCGTGGAGTCGTGGGTGACGATCACCATGGTCAGCTGGTTGTCCCGCCAGTAGGACTCCAGGAGGCCCATGATCTCGTCCCGCATGGCCTCGTCCAGGTTGCCGGTCGGTTCGTCCGCGAGCAGCACCTTGGGGTCCTTCACCAGAGCCCGGGCGATGGCGACGCGCTGCTGCTGGCCGCCGGACAGTTCGCCCGGCAGATGGTCCGCCCGGCTGCCCAGGCCCACTGCCTCCAATGCCTCCTGGGCCCGTCGGCGGCGGTCGGCCGCCGGCACCCGGGCCGGGACGAGGGCGCACTCGACGTTCTCCCGGGCCGACAGCGTCGGGATCAGGTTGAACGCCTGGAAGACGAAGCCGATCTCGTCGGCGCGGACCCGGGTCAGTGCCCTCTCCTTCATCGCGGCGAGGTCCTGGCCGGCCATCGCCACCTGGCCGCCGGTGGGTCGGTCCAGTCCCCCGAGCATCTGCAGCAGGGTGGACTTGCCGCCGCCGGTGGGTCCCTGCACGGCCACCATCTGGCCGTCGGGGATCTCCAGGTCGACGTCCTTGAGCGCGACCACGGTCCGCTTGCCCTGGTAGGTCTTGTTGACGTGTGACAGCTGGTACATCGTTGCGCTCCTCAATCCATGCTTCGCAGGGCTACGGCGGGGCTCAGCCGGGCCGCTCGTGATCCGCCGATCAGTCCGGCCAGCAGGCCGCCGACGACGGCCGCCGCGAGGCCCAGGACCAGCATGGTCGGCTGGACCGGACTGTGCAGGACCACCTGGACCGCGTTGGCGGTGCCCCCCATCGCCGCACCGGCCGGGCCCGCGGCTGCCGCGCTCGCCATGCCGCCGGCCATGCTCGGCATGCCGCCTCCGCCGCCGGACCGTCCGAGCCCCAGACCGGCCGATCCGGACAGGGTGATCCCGACCGCGTTGAGGACCCCGAGGATGCCGGCGCCGAGCGCGATGCCGACCAGGCCGCCGATCGCGGCACGTACGGCCGCCTCGCCGGTGATCTGCCCGATCACCCGGTTGTTCGACCAGCCGATCGCCTTCAGGGTGCCGAGCTCACGGGTGCGGCGGTTGACTCCGGACAGGGTGAAGAGGATCGCCAGCAGGAAGGCGAGCACCAGGGTGGCCACGGAGACCCACTGGCCCAGGCCCTCGGTCAGCTTCGCGGCGGAGGCCAGCGAACCGGAGACCGACGAGGCGAGATCCGACTGGGTCGAGACGGTGGTCGAGGGCAGCGCCTCGCGCAGCGCGGCCGCGGTGGCGTCCACCTGGCCGGCGGAGGTGGCGCGGACGTAGATCTCATTCACCTTGCCGGTGTCCCCGGAGGCGCTCTGGGCGAAGCCGAGCGGCAGGTAGATGTCCGACAGGGTGGTCGAGTCGGAGGAGGCGATCCCGACGACCTTGACCGTGCTGGTGCCGATCGTGATCGTGCTGTCGACGCTCAGGCTCTGCGTGCTGGCGTAGTTCGCGCTGATCACCGCGACGGCCTGGTCGTTGTCCGACGCTGCCAGGGCGCGGCCCAGGGTGATGGTGGCCGAGGCCAGCGGGCCGAGTTCGGTCGAGGCCGGGTCGACGCCCGACACCGAGGTCTGCTGGAAGCCGAAGCTGCCGCCGCCGAACCCACCGCCGGGCGTGCCTTCCTGCCCCTGGGTGGTCCTCGAGCCCTGTGCCGGCGCCGAGGAGGTGCCGCTCGGCAGCTCACCGGAGAAGTTCATCAGGTTGAGGTTGAGCACGCCGGTGGCAGCGGACACCCCGGTGACCCCGCGCGCGGTGTCGACCGTGGCGGCATCGAGCGTCGAACTGCCCCGTGACGTCTCCAGCCGGCTGGACTGCAGCGACGTGGTGCCGTTCTGGGTGGACCCCTGGCCGCGGTCGAACTCGAACCGCTGGCCCGGGGTCGCCCCACTCCCGGGGGCTGCGACCTGGCTCACGGTGATGTCGGTCCCCACCCCGTACAGGGACTGCAACACCTGGGACTGGCCGTTCCGGATGCCTGCCGAGACACCGCTCAGGACGATCAGCAGCGCAGTGGCCACCGCCATCCCGAGCGCGATGATGATCGTTTCCTTGCGCCGTCGGGTCAATTCCCGCCGAACCGTCAGACCGAACATGGTCCTCCTCACGAAGGCTGTAGTAGCGCCTCGACGGTAAGGAGGACGGTTAGTGCGGTGGTGTCACGATTCTGTGCGGTCGCTGTGCCGTCGGGTCGGCTGCGTCACATCGGCCATCGACGCCGAGGGCCTCGCCCCGGGCCGGCCCCCGCTGCGGCGATCGACCCGACGGGGCCACCGCAGTCCGCGCCCGCACTAGGCTGACCAGCATGGCGCGCTTCTACCTCGACAAGTCCGACCCCGCGAGCTGGGCCGCTGGCAACGCCTGGTCCGACACCATCCAGCGTGCGGTGCACGCGGCCGGTATCCAGCTCGCCGTGATCGAACTGATGAACCTGCGGATCTCGCAGATCAACGGGTGCGCCTACTGTCTCGACGTCCACGCCCGCAAGGCAGCCGGCGCCGGCATCACCGCCCAGCAGCTCGCCGTGCTGTCCGCCTGGCGGGAGGCCGAGGAGATGTTCACCGACCTCGAGCGCGCGGCGCTGACCATCGCCGAGGCGGCCACCGTCCTGCCGGAACCCGAGATGCGGAAGGCGGAGCTGGCGCGCGCCCGCGCGGCGCTGACGGACGAGCAGTTCTCCGCGCTGCAGTGGTCGGCGATCAGGATGAACGTCTACAACCGGGTCTCCATCCTGAGCGAGCATCCGGTCCGTCCCCGGGAGTGAACTCGGACGTAACGGGGCAGACAAGACCGGCGACGAGACCGGGCGGACGTGACGGGGCAGCCCAATCCCACCTGAGGGTTTCGCCCGCGCACTTGTGCTGGTAGTCAGACACAAACGCGCGGGCGAAAGGCACCCGTGGAATGAAGGGTAGAGCCCCTGTGGACCCGCGGTTTTCGGGATCCTGCCCCGCCGGGTAGGATGGCCGGCGAAAGGGAGTAGTCCCCCAACTGTCACGTCGACATACTGGCTCCTGCCCGGCGTGACGGCCATCCACGATGGCGGACGAGACTTTCGGCCGTTTTGCCCCACCATCGGACGGGGACGGTCGGAGCCATCCCTTTCCGGACGGCCCGTGGCCGTGCCCGGAGAGGACCCCCTCATGCACGCCCTGCTCCTCAGCATCGCCGTCATCTTCGTCGCCGAACTCGGCGACAAGAGCCAGCTGATGGCGATGACCTTCGCCGCCCGCTACCGCCCCCGCGACGTCCTGATCGGCATCAGCATCGCGACCGCCATCGTCCACCTGGCCTCGGTGGGCATCGGCTTCTTCATCGGCGACGTGTTCGGCCAGTGGCAGGGCGGCATCGCCGTCGTCGCCGGCATCGCCTTCCTGGCCTTCGCGGTGTGGACCCTGCGCGGCGACGAACTCACCGAGGCCGAGGCCGACAAGGCCCGCAATGCCAAGGGCTTCTCGCTGGTCGCCGTGGGCACCGCGTTCCTCCTGGCCGAGCTCGGCGACAAGACCATGCTCGCCACCATCACCCTCGCCACGCAGGAGAACTGGTTCTGGACCTGGATCGGGTCGACGGTCGGCATGGTCGCCGCCGACGCCCTGGCGATCCTGGTCGGCTTCATCCTCAAGCGCCGGCTCCCGGAGAAGGTGATCCGGATCGGCGCCGCCGCACTGTTCGTGCTGTTCGGACTGCTACTGATCGGCGAGGGCACCGGCGTTCTGGGTCGCTGAGCCGACCCGGGACGCCAGCACGGTGTCAGCGGTCCCGGCGGAGCGTACGGGCCCCGGCGAGCCCACGGGAACCGGCGAGCCCACGGGCCGCAGCGGCCGCACCGACGCGGAAGACCGCACCGGCCAGGGCCTCCGCCCGGAGGCCGGCCGCCACGCGAACCGCTCGCCGAGAGCGTCCAGCTGCGCTACCGGCCACCCGGTCGGTGCCGGCCGGTGCAGGAAGACCGGGCCGATCGCGAGCCCGATCCCGGCCGCCAGGATGTGCCCCAGCGAGGTGAATCCCGGCGTGAGGACCGCCGCCTGCACCAGGTAGGCGATCACCAGGCCCGCCCACACCGGACGCCACCGGCCCCGCAGCCCGTACGTCCCCACCGCGGCGACGCAGAAGAAGGCATAGCTGGCACCGACGTCGATGGTGTTCACGACGGTCGCCGGCACCCGGCCGGTGCTGACGCCGACCGACAGCAACACCGCCACCAGCAGGGTGGCGCCGATGTGCCCGGCCCAGAACACCAGCAGCCAGGCACGGGTCCCGATCCAGTGCTCGACCGGGGCCGCGACCAGCGTGAAGAGCACCAGCCAGCCGATCATCTCGGCCGGCGTGGCCCAGAAGGCGCTGCGCACCAGCACGGTCATCGGCTCGGACTGGAGCTGGTGCAGGTTGGTGCTCATGTCGCGCAGCAGCGCAGTGGTGAGCCGGCTGCCGGCACCGGCCAGGATCCAGGTGGTCACCCCGAGGACCGCCAGCGTGACGAATGTCGCCGGCGCCGTACGGACGTAGCGGACGATCGCCGGGCCGCGGCGCAGCCACAGGGCGTGCAGCCGGCGGGTGCCCGGCCAGTCGCGGCCGACGGCGAAGGTCGCCAGCCCGATGGCCAGGGCGACAACGAGTGTGACCATGAGAGGCTCCCGCGGCTCGGACGTACGGAACGCCTCCATCGTGGGCCGCACCGACAAGAGGCCGATGAGAGGTTCCCGTGCGGTTCCTGTGCGGAGGGGAGGATCCCCCAGCGGACCCGGAGCCGGCCGATGCCGAGCACCCAGAAGTCCCGGATCCACCGCTCCGGCAGGGCCGACACGCCGGGGTCGCGGCCTAGCCTTGAACCAACGCAGCCGGTCCACCCGGCACATCATCACGGGAGCACTGACATGGGATTCAACTTCGACGAGGCCAAGAAGAGCCTGGAAGAGACCCTCGACAAGGTGGGCAAGGTCGTCAAGGAGGCCGTCGACCAGATCGACGACGTCATCGAGAAGGGCCGCGAGACGCTGAGCGAGAAGCTCGAGCCGACGCAGGAGGGCGAGGCAGCCACCTCGCCGGAAGAGGCCGCCGGCACCACCACCGCCACAGCCGAGAAGCCCGGCGCCGAAGGGGCCACCGCCGAGGAGGCCACTCCTGGGGAGGCCACTTCTGGGGAGGCCGTCGCGGACACCGGCGAGTCCGCCACCCCTGAGTCGGCCACTCCCGACGAATCGACGCCATCGGACGAGCCCAAGCCGGACGACTTCACCATCTGACCCCACCGTCTGACCCCTCCGGATCCGTCACTCACCGGCGGGGCCCACCCCGCCGGTGTCGCCCGCCGGACGCGCACACGGACCATGCGGAGCCCGGGCCTACCATCGGCCCATGGTTCCCGTGGTCCGTGATGGCGTCACCCCCGCTGTTCCGTCGGCTCCTGCTGCGTCGACCGTACGGTCGGCTCCCGCTGCATCACCTGCGCCCTCGGCGCCCATGGCTCCGTCGGCGTCGACCGCCACCACCGACTCGCCCATCGCCGCCGTGCCCACCACGGCCGTACCGGGACAGATGATCATCCGCGACGCCGTCCCCGCCGACGCGGCGGCGTGCGCCGCGATCTATGCCCCCTACGTCGACGACACCACCATCACGTTCGAGGAGGTCGCCCCCTCGGTGGAAGAGATGGCCGGCCGGATGGCGAGAGCGGCTGCAGACTGGGCGTGGCTCGTCGCCGAGGTCGACGGACGGGTGCTCGGCTATGCGTATGCCGGGCGCTTCAAGGAACGCGTCGCGTTCCGCTGGTCCTGCGAGACCAGCGTCTACCTGGCCGCCGACACCCGCGGCCGGGGCCTCGGGAAGCTGCTCTACACCACGCTGCTCGACCGGCTGACGCAGCGTGGCTACCGGACCGCCGTCGCGGTGATCACCCAGCCCAACGAGGCGAGCATGGCGCTGCACCGGTCGTTCGGCTTCGAACAGGTCGCCCTGCTCCCCTCGATCGGGTTCAAGCACAACGCCTGGCGGGACGTGGTGTGGCTGCTCAGGTCGCTCGGCGACGGTCCGGTGCCCGACCAGACACCGGCCGAGCCGCGCTGACCTCTGACGGCACCACGTCCCGGCGGATGTGCACATCGAACGACGAGCACATCGAACGGAGGGCACGTCCTGAACGAGGGCGGCGTCCGGTCCGGCGAACGCCCGTCTGAACGCCCGGGGACCTTCAGGTCAGTGGCTGCGGCCGCGAGCGACCTCTTCGGACCGGCGATGTGGGTTCAGATGTGGGTTCAGCCGTCCAGCTCGAGTGGCCGCCCCTCGAAGTCGGCGAGTCGCTGAGCCTCGGCCACGATGGCCTTCCGTTGCCGTGCCGTCACCGACGGGCTGAGGTCGAGGCTGACCCTGGTGGTGGCACCTGTCACCCGGCGCTGCCAGAGGCCGACCTCCGCCAGGTCGCAGATCACCACCCCGCCGCCGACCCGGGCGTACGTGGGCGGTCGGTCACCCTTGGGATGGCCGGGGACCCGTTCCCACGAGGGTGCCAGGTAGGTCAGCGTGGCCTCGTCGAAGGTGGGCAGCAGGTGCGCCCGGCGGGGCCGGGTCCCCTCCGCCACCGCGGTCGGGTCCCACCACAGCTCCACCCCGTCCACCGTCGCCGAGGACAGCCCCAGATCTCCCAGCGCCGACCTGACCTCGGCCTGTGTCACCGCCGCCCAGCGGGTGAGTTCCTTTACGCTCGCCGGTCCGTGGCCGGCGAAGAACCGGGCGGTGAGGTCGCGGACCAGGTCCTCCCGGGTGCGCTCCGGGACGGTGGGGATGAGGTCGTCCATCAACACGTACGTGTGCTGGCCGTCCGCCGAGGGCCCCGAGACGATCAGCTCCCGCAGTTCGGCGACCAGCAGCAGATGGCCCACCACCTGGCCCTGTTCCGGGAATCCGGTCGTCGGCAGCAGCGGGTGCAACTGCCGACGGGTCAGCGGTCCCTGCGCGGTCAGCGTCTCCCGCAGCACCGCGAAGGCCCGCTCCAGCACCGCCTCGGTGATCCGCAACTGTCGGTGCCGGGCCCCCATCGACCGCTCGATCCGGGCAGCACTGAGCGCCAACAGCCAACGCAGGTCCTCGGGGAGCACATAGTGCCAGGTGGGCCGCAGCACGTGGGTGCGGACCAGCCGGCCCTCGTCCACCGCCCGGCTGACGACGCCGTCGTCGGCCGCGGAGCGCATCCCGATCGACCAGCGGGCCATCGGGGCGTCCTGGGACTGGACGGCGAGCGCCTCACCGACGACCCGCACCGGATCGGCGGGAGCCGCGGTCAGCCGCTGGGTGACCAGCCGCTGGGCCAGCAGCGTCGTACGGTCCATGCCGCCTCCTGTCCCGACACACGGCCCCCGGGGTGCCCGGTGCCCCACCGCCGAGCAGGGACGATCAGCGGTCACCGGGCAGTGATCCTCAGTCCTGCTCGACCTGCTCCTGCTCCTTGCGGCCATGGCCCTTGTAGAGCATGTCCAGGTAGTCGGGGTGACGATGCATCCAGCCGTTGATGAACGGGCAGATCGCCAGCACCTCACGGTCGCCCTCGGCCCGGACCTCGTCGAGCGCGGTCTTCGCCAGCGCCGACCCGACCCCCTTGCCCTCGAAGGCGGGCCGGGTCTCGGTGTGGGTGAAGACGATCAGGTTCGTCGCGAGCTGATACTCCGCGAACCCGGCAAGCTCGCCGTCGACGCGGGCCTCGTAGCGCCCCTCGGACTCGTTGCGGGTGACAGTGACCTCGGTCATGCGGACATCCTAGCCACCGCCTCCGACGCCGCCCGGGCTGCGCACGGTATCCCAGGCCGAGGGAGGCTCGCCACAGCATCCCGGACCGAGGGGCGCTCGTCTCGGCGCTGACGTGGGACCACGCCGGTTCCACAGGTACGTTTCGCCGGCGCACTTGTGCTCGACTACCAGCACAAGT
>Ga0334882_1003603_pt1 | contig 14017 bp, 6 predicted proteins | sample GraSluR1_MG_5_FD_207226 | JGI IMG/M metagenome (GOLD analysis project Ga0334882, IMG submission 207226) | Sludge microbial communities from methane-producing bioreactor in Wageningen University, Netherlands - Granular Sludge_15_04-R1 | ecosystem: Engineered > Bioreactor > Anaerobic > Unclassified... | reverse complement strand
GGGCGCCATCCGCACAAAGCCCTCGACCTGCGCCAGTACGCGTTGCACATTCAGGCGCGCGTCGCGCTCGCGGTCGCCGGTACGCTCCATCTCCATGGCGGGATTGGCTATCACGTGGTAGCGCTCTCCATCGTAGCGAAAGGCCATCGGCATCACCAAGCAGTCGGTCTTGAGCGGGATGCGGATGTACCCGGTCGGCAGATAGGCCGTCTGGCCGAAGAAGGTGACCGGCTCATTGCCGTCGGGGATCGGACGATCCACCCCCGTCAGCACAATGCCGCCGTCCCGCAGGTACTGCATAGCTAGGCGTAGTGTCTCCGGCGAGATCGGTGTGATGGTTCCCCGTCCGCGAGCGCGCAGGCTATTGACGAACTCGAATCCCGGTGGCGGATCCGCCAGCGAGAGAGCCTGAGGCGGTGAAGGCGCCCAGTGCGAGAAGGCGATGCCGCATAGGTCGAAGGCCGACATATGGGAGCCCAGCACAAAGAGCCCGCGCCCCGTTGCCACAGCCTCCTGAACGTACCCGCGTACCTCCGGCCGGATCTCGACCGGCGGGTGGAATGCATCCGGCGCCACGCCACGCCCCAGATTGCGGAAAAGATGATAGTAGCTGAGCGTGGAGTAATAGAAGAGCCGCCGTACAGCCTCGATCACCTCGTGCTCAACCGCCGCAGGACCCACCCCCGCTCCCGACGACCGCATCGCCGTGTAGACGTGGGTGAGATTGTCCAGCACACCATGGTAGTTCGCGGGCTTGGCGGTCAACAGGGCTTGCGTGATGCCCCCCACCACGACACCCGCCACAGGAGCGGGCAAATACTTCCCCAGGTAGAACATCAGCCGCGTCGGACCGAGGCGCTGAAAGAGCGAGCGCGCCTCAGGTTGCTGTGCACGGGAATCAGAGGTTGTCAAGACGGCAGCCTTTCATGCGCCTCACGCCTGTTGCTGTCCGGGCGCACCCGTCTCAATCAACGTTCGCGTCCCCTCGATCAGCACGGGCAAGCCGCGCACGAGACAGAGCGCAAAGGCCGACCACGTCGCGACCTGGGCCGCTAGGCCGACGACCGCCGCCCCGCTGCCCGGCGTCGCGCTCAAGGCCAGGCCATGGTACAGGGCCAACAGGCAGAACGCTGCGGCCTTGGTCACGCCATAGGGTGTGCGTAGCCACGGGGATTTCACGAGGAAGCGCCCCAGCCGCGAGCGCATCAGGCCAAAAGGTGTCATCCCGCGCGCCGGGGCCACCGAGCGCAGGGCATCCACGAAGACGCCCCGCGTGACCACGACCAGGGGCACGAGCACGGGGATTCGATTGAGATCGGCGAACACCACCCAGAGCACGAGCTCGACCGCACGATCGGCAGCGATATCGAGCACGCTCCCGATCAGCGACTCCTGATGCAGGGCCCGGGCCACGACACCGTCCAAGGTATCCATCAGAATCAGCAACACGATGAGGCCCCCCGCCAGAAACCGCAGTCCGGCTGACGGCTGGTAGAGCAGGGCTACGATCAGCGCCAACAAGGGTAGCCGCAACAGCGTAATCACATTAGCCATCATTATCCTCACGGCTAGGCGGATAGGGATCCGCTCAGGAGACCTGGAAGCGCACCAACCTCCATCAATGCCCGCAGCCCACGGAGCGCCAGCACAGGCCGAAGAGAAGCTCGTGCCGGAAACACCGCTTCGCCCAGGAGGTCGGCCCACGACTGATCGCGCAGGTCATCGACGCCCCACGATTCAGGGCCCAAGAAGGTCTCAAGCGCGGATCGAGCGACTTTGAGCACGAGCTGCGAACCGTCCGACGCACGTACACGACGGGCCGGCAGCAGATAGACCGCCTGCACCAGCGCGTCCGGAACCTCACCGCCCCCGAGGCGTGGAGGCGTGAAGACGAAGACATAGGGCAGACCGGCCCCGACCTCACCCATCACGTGAACCCGGCCCTCCTCGTCGAGCACATAGCTGTGCCCGGCGGCATAGAGATCCACCTGAGCACGCCACGACCTTTTCAAGTAGCGCACCAGGGCCTGGTGCGGTGGGTGGATGCCATCCGGCTGAACCTTGGGCGCGCCGACGCCGATCGAGACCGTACCATCAGCCAATCGGCCCCAGTAGCGTGGCTGTCCCAGCTCGAAGTAGAAGCTCTCGTCATCGTAGACGAAGCCCGAAACCGCGATCAACCGGAGTGATCGCTCACTCAAAACCTGAAGATCGCGCTCGATTAGCTGCGGATATGCCTCAAAGAGATCCATCAACTCACCTTGTCTATGTCTCACCCTACCCGAGGAGGATTATACCACCAGCGCCTAAGCAACCAAGGCCGATAGCCCTCTGTCACCCTCTGTGTTACAATAGATGCCGCTGACACGCCGTGAATCGCTGCAGGACCGTCGATCCACAGGCCAGACAGCGTTCTTCGTAACGCCAGGATGCGGTGACCTACATAATGATCTGTCAACAGTGTGGCCATCCGGTCGCAGCCCACGCGCTGAGCTGCGAGATCTGTGGTGCCGGAGTCGCGTCGGAACGCGAGAGCGCGTCGGAACGCGAGGGCGCCCTAGTTGAACGGCTTCACGACTTGGAGGATGTGCTCGCTCAGCAGAATGAAGCCATCGTCCGGTTGAGGCGCTTCGTGCCCCCGACCATAGCGGAGACGGTGCTCGGCGACCGTGAACGGTTGCGCGGAGAGTGGCGCGACGTCACGGTGATGTTCGTCGATGCCGTGGGGTTCACCCGCCTGTCGGTCTCCCTGGATGCCGAATCGATTTTCCTCCTGATCAGCGACCTGCTGTCGAGGCTGGTCGCGTGCGTCCATCGGTACGAGGGACTCGTCGACAAGTTCACCGGGGACGGCTTGATGGCCGTCTTCGGGGCCCCCATCGCCCACGAGAACGACGCGGAACTGGCCGTCCGAGCTGCCCTGGACATGCAGCGGGCCGCGGCGGAGTTCGCGCCGATTGCGCGCGCGCAGCTGGGCGCCCCGATTCAGGTTCGCATCGGGATCAATCGCGGACCCGCCATCGCGGGCCTCCTGGGCACCGAGGAGCAGATCGCCTACACGGTCATCGGCGAGACGGTCAACCTCGCGGCTCGTCTCGAGGCTATGGCGCCTCCCGGCCACATTCTGATCAGCTCGAGCGTCCACGCACGGACGCGCCCGCTCTTCGACTTCTCGCCGCCGCAGTGGCGCCACATCAGGGGCGTGGACGCACCCGTCGAGTCGTACGAAGTCTTCACTCAGTGCGACGCGCCGATAGATGGCCGTGGTCTGCCAGGGATGACCACCCTCTTCCTGGGCCGCGATGGCGAGCTCCAACGTCTGCGGGAGCAGCTGGACGACTTCCTGCAACAACGCCAGGGGGCCCTCGTCACGATCACCGGCGAGGCTGGTGTAGGCAAGTCACGCCTCGTTCAGGAGTGGCTCGTCCAGGTTCCCTTCTGCGCCGACCCGGACACGGGACGAGCGGCGACGGTTTGGCGCGGCCGTGGATTGCCCTATGCCCAGGGAACAGGCTACGGCATCTTCCGCGCCCTCTTGCAGAGTGCCTTGAGGGCCTATGAACATGCGGACCGTTGGGAGATGCGGGTCAGCGAGGCCTTCCGACCTTTCATCCGGCGTCTGCTCGATCTGCCGGCGCTACCGGGCGATCGCACCGTCTGGGAACACCTGCAGCCCGAACGCCTCAATCAGCTCACGACCCTGGCGATCCGTGAGTGGTTGCTTCAAGAGGCTTTCGACCGCCCCCTGATCCTGGTCCTGGATGACTTCCACTGGGCAGACGACCTCTCCTGCGACGCCCTGGAGGTGCTCCTGGCTCTCACAGCAGAGGCACCGATCCTCTTCTGCATCGTTTCGCGCCCTCAGGCGACCGACACCCTCCACGCTGCTGCCCGCGCAGCTGAACGCGCTGAGCATCTGTCCCTCACGCCTCTCACCGAGGCGGAAAGCCGGCAGCTCCTCAGTAGCTTCGTCGACCTTTCCGGATTCCCCAACGCCACCGTCAACACCATCCTGGCACGCGCCGAAGGCAATCCCTTCTATGTCGAGGAGTTCGTGCGGATGATGATCGAGCAGGAGGCGCTCCTCCTGAAGGAAGGTCGCTGGCAAGCGGCTCCCTCGCTTACACTGGAAACACTGAGCTTCCCGACCTCCCTGCGCGGTCTGATGCTGGCCCGCATCGATCGCCTGCCGGACAACCTGCGCTACTTGCTCCAGGATGCGGCGGTCATCGGATTGCAGTTCGATCTCGACCTTCTCCAGGCCGTCGAGCAGCGCCTGCGGCGGGTCGACGATATCGGCCCCATGGTCGAACGGCTGGAACAGCTGGACTTGCTGGAAGCGCGCCCGCAGGCCGGTCCCGGCATCTTTGGGTTCCGGCACATTCTCACGCAAGAGGCCGCTTACCAGAGTCTTCTGCGTCACGAGCGCCCCGAATTGCACAGTGTGATCGCCGAGATCATCGAGGAGCTCCATCGCGACGAGATCGATCCCTATGTCGAGGTCCTGGCGATGCACTACGATCGGTCGCGTAATCGGCCGAAGGCGATGGCCTATACCCTGCTCGCCGGTCACCGCGCCCAGGATCGCTTCGCGAATCGCGAGGCGGTGGACTATTACAGCCGGGCACTGCAGCTCTCGCAGCACGTGGCGGATGCCGATCTCGCCCGCTGGCAGGCGGCAGTCGGGCTGGGCGACGTACAACAGCACATCGGGGAGAACGAGGAGGCGATCACCTTCTACCAGGCAGCACTGGATGAACGCGCGGATGCACCGCCGGAGGTCCGAGCCGATGTGATGCTCAGGATCGGGCGTGCCTGGGACAAGCTGGGCCATCTCGAGAAGGCCGACAGCTGGCTCAAGTCCGCCGCTACCGAGATCGGCCGGAGCGCACGCCCGATCCCGGCCACCGAGGCCGAGATCTACAACGCACTGGGCTGGTTGACCCTGCGCAGCGGGGACCTACCGGCAGCGCAAGCGCTGCTGACCCGGGCTACAGATCTCGTCGCGGAGACGGAGGACTATGACGTCCTGGCCTCGGTGCTGAACCGACTCGGCGCGGTCTACTACAGCCAAGGTGAGTGGGAAAAAGCCGTCGCTGTCGTGCAGCGGGCGCTCGACATTCGCGAGCGGTTGGGGGATCTCTTAGGCGTCGCCCGCTCCTCGAACAATCTCGGCATCCTCCAGCGGGACAACGGGGATTGGCAGGCGGCGCTGCAGACGCTTGAACGAAGTCTGCAAGCCCTGCAGATCATCGGCGACACCGAAGGTGCGGCCATGGCCCATACTAATATGGGCAATGTCTACATCGACCTTGGGGACTGGGAGAAGGCCGAGGATAACCTGCGGCGCAGTTACGATCTCGCCCAGAGGATCGCCAACCCCTATGAGAGAGCTCAGGCTAACATGAACCTGGGCCGCCTCTACCTCCACAAAGGGGACTTCCGCGATGCGGAGCGCTACCTCGACACAGCGATCTCGCTCTATGCGCAGATCGGGGTCAACGCCAATCCCAACCTGATGGACGCTTACTGGCTGCGCTCGCTGCTGCACCTTGAGCAGGGCCAGCGCGACCAAGCCGAGGCGTGGTGCCGGCGCAATCTCGCGCTGCTGAGAGAAGGGACCGGGGCTGCCGACGGCGAGTCACCCGAATGGGGTCGCTACCACCAACTTCAAGGTAGGCTCGCGCTGGCCCAGGGCAAGGTCGAGGAAGCCATCCACCATCTCGACCGAGCCAAGGCCATCTTCCGAGCCAATCGCTCGATGGCCGAAGTCGGCAGAAGCGCTTACTGGTGCGCTCAGGCCCAGCTCCGCGCCGACGACCTCGTCCGTGCGCGAGAGGAGTTGGTCGAGGCGCGTGGTATCTTCGAGACGTTAGGCGCCCGTGTCGATCTGTCACGGACGACGCAGGTCTTGCAGGGTCTGGTCAAAGCGACCACCTAGAGGGCGGGTCCGCTCCGCTTGACCGACGCCTGCCAACGACGAAGGGAGAGCCGCCGGCGGCTCTCCCTTCGTCGTCAGTGTCACGAAACTGCTAGTCGCCGTCCACCCAGAGATTGATGCTCACGAAGGACGTGGGACCGGGAATGCTCTGAGCCTCCCGATAGTCGTAGGCCCACTGTGGATCGGTCAGATGCTGCGCCCACCCATCCAAGGACAACGATAACGCACCCGGCCCCTCAATCCAACGTGTGTAACCACCATCCCACCCCTCGAACGAGGTCGCCAGGAGCGTCGGATCGCCGTCGGCCCAGCTATCGAAGCTGTCCGCCCAACTGTCAAAGCTGTCCGCCCAACTGTCGAAGCTGCTTGCCCATCCCTGACAGAACAGGGGCCGAGTCGAGGTGCTGGTGCTGTCGGCCCAGCTATCAAAGCTGTCGGCCCAGCTGTCAAAGCTGTCCGCCCAGCTATCGAAGCTGTCGACCCAGGCCACGAAGTCGGCCCAGCTGTCGAAGCTATCCGCCCAACTGTCGAAGCTATCGGACCAAGCGACAAAATCTGCCCAACTGTCGAAGCTGTCCGCCCAACTGTCACGGTTGCCCAGCTCGACCACGAAGTCAGCCCAGCTGTCAAAGCTGTCGGCCCAACTATCGAAGCTATCTGCCCAGCTGTCGAAGCTGTCCACCCAGGCCGCGAAATCGGCCCAGCCGTCAAAGCTGTCGGCCCAACTATCGAAACTGTCCGCCCAACTGTCAAAGCTATCGACCCAGTTCGCGAAGTCGGCCCAGCTGTCAAAGCTGTCAACCGAGGCCACAAAGTCAGCCCAGCTATCGAAGCTGTCGGCCCAGCTGTCGAAGCTACTTACCAAGTTGACGAACGCCATGAAGTCGGCCCAGCTGTCGAAGCTGTTGACCAGGGTGACGAACTCGACAAAGTCGGCCCAGCTATCGAAGCTGTCGGCCCAGCTGTCGAAGCTATCGTTATCAACGGTGCAGGCGCTGATCCAGTGCAGGTAGCCATCGGCCCAGCTGTCGAAGCTGTCGGCCCAGCTGTCGAAGCTGCCGGCCCACGTCAGGTAACCGCCATCCCAGGGTGCATAGGCCCCGGAGAGGGGCGTGACTCCACCCGCCAGCGCACTAAGGGTGCTGATCCAGGCATGATAGCCATCAGCCCAGCTATCGAAACTCTCTGACCAAGCCAAACACGAGGCCTCGGGCTTCACGTTACCGTCCGCCCAGCTGTCGAAGCTGTCCGTCCAGATCACGAAGTCGGCCCAGCTGTCAAAACTGTCCGCCCAACTATCGAAGCTGTCCACCCAGCTGTCGAAACTCTCACCGGTGATCGTCTCCAGGTCGGAAGGATCCACACCGTCGATCAGACAGGAGTCCGCCCAACTGTCGAAACTATCCGCCCAGCTATCAAAGCTATCGGCCCAACTATCGAAGCTGTCGGCCCAGCTGTCGAAGCTGTCCGCCCAACTATCGAAGCTGTCGGCCCAGCTATCAAAGCTGCCGGCCCAGTTGGTCAGACCGTCGGCCCAGCTGTCGTAACCATCGGCCCAGCTGTCGAAGCTGCCGTTCCAGGTGGTGTAGTCCTCCAACCGCCCCGCGAAAGCACCCCCGATGATCTCGAAGACGCCATCCGCCGCATTGAAGGTAGTCCAGCCCTGATAATGCTGTTGACCACCCAAGTCTGCCGCTAGATCCATCCCCTGGTTGGATCTCCCGGAGATCGCCGAGAGGACGGCGTCCGCCGCCCAGACGCGGCCCGCACCCTGCTGCCAGACGCTATAGGCCGCCGTCATCACCCCTTCCACCTCGGCCATCTGCGGGCGTGCCGTCTGCGTGATCCGATACTTGACCTCATCGGGCGTCAGATCTCCATGTTCGCTCAGCACCAACGCGGCGATGCCCGAAACGACCGCCGTCGACATCGAGCTGCCGGACATCTCAAAGTAGCGTCCGTCCACCCGCCGATCGGGGTAGTCGCGGCTGAGCGTCGCCGTCGGGTGCATCAACGAGACAACGTGCGCACCGGGCGCGATCACGTCAGGCTTCACGAACGCATCGAGTGTGGGCCCGGCAGCGGAGAACTCAGGAATGTAGTCGTCGCCGAGATCAGCAGGCGTCCGGCTATCGGTGAAGGCAGCGACCGTGATCACGTAGGGGGTGTTCCCCGGCACGCCGATGGTCATCGGGCCGGGGCCGGTGTTACCGGCGCTCGCCACGACCACAATGCCCGCCTCCCACGCGCTCATCACGGCCAGGTTGTAGGGGTCCGCCCAATAAGGCGCGATGGGCGCAGCGTACATCGAGATATTCAGGACGCGAATCCCATAGGTGTCTTTGTTATCGATGACCCACTGAATGCCGTTGAGGACATCCGCATAGGTGCCGGCGCCCTGCGCATTCAACACACGCACGGCGACGATGTTCGCCTCGGGCGCGACGCCCCGGTACTCGCCTTCGCGCCGCTCCAGATGCTGGTTGGCGATGATCCCGGCGATATGCGTACCGTGGCCGTTCGGATCGCCGGGGGACTTAAGTAGAAATGGGGGCTCGTAGAGTACATCGGAGATCGCATCATAGTAGGCGAGAAACCGCTGTCCCGCCCCACCATTTCGAAGCTCCGGAAAGCGTGGGTCGACCCCGGTGTCGAGGACGGCAACGGTGATGGCGTCACCCAGGATACCGGCATCCCAAACGGGTTGGGCTCCCATCGCCTTACTGAACTCGACGTTCGTCGACTCACCGGCGCCCGGACTGAGAAGCCCGTTGTGGGACAACGTCACCTCGCGATCCGGCACGACGCGAAGTACGCGCGGATCGGCCTCCAACTGCGCGATCCTGTCGGGCGAGAGATGAGCGATGACCGCGTCGATCGCCGCGATCTCCGACTCAATGACGCCGCCCCACGCAACTACGGCCTCAGATGCGACGCCAGGTCGCCTCCCCTGCACAATCACGCGCAGGCCGGTCGCCTTGAGAGGCATCGGCTGAGACAAGGTAACGACCAACAGGATGGCCCCAATGAGAGACATCAACCGACGGCAAGCTGTCGCTTTACCCACCATGCGTCACCTCCTGATCACAACGCGGAGATTATGAGGCAGTTCTCTCTAACAACATTCTATCTATTCTAGCCTAACATCGTTAGCAAGCGCCAACAATAGTACTTTAGTACTAGATCGCCACGCATCGTGCACGGCTGTGGAGCCACAGCAAAAGGAGGAGAACGCAGGATGCGCTCTCCTCCTTGAGACCCGGGCAGCTACCGCAGCGTTGGACCCCATCAAGGTTCGGTCGGGCCTTCGGCACGCGCATCTATGATGCTAGTGTAATCCCAACCGGCAACAAACTCAACCCCTCTAGGGTGCCAAGTCAGTTAAGATCCGGTGACGCAGTGCATCACTCGACGAAGATCTCGACCCGCTCGCCGTCTTCATCATCCTGGACATCGAGGAGATGACCGATCTCCCCACGATCCAGCATCTCCTCCAGGCCGGTGGTATCCAATCCATGGACGCCGGCAAAGCTGCCGCCCGCGCGCAGCCCCGCACGCACCAGACCCACAGGCAGGGTCAAATTGACACGCACTCTCTCGCTACGTGTGTCGGTCACGCGGATGCGCACCCAGCGGGGCCGGCGGCGCGTGCGACGATCCCCCTCCTCTTGGTCGCGAAGGGCATCTAGGAGCTGTGCGGCGTCATCAGCCGTGATCGTCCCTTGCTGGAGCATCTCGAGGACCTTACGACGCTCCTCCTGCAACCTGCGAGTCGCACTCGCGCTCATCGGCGGAGGAGAGGGCTGCGGAGAGCGAGGAGTTACGTGAGAGCCTCCCGGGATCCGTGACTCGACCTCCTGCTGAACGTGGGCCAAGGACTCGGCTAGCTGGGTCTGAAGCTCCTCCAGCGACTCCATCAGCCGGTCGCGACGATCCTGGAGCAGCTCAGCCCGGAGCTCCAGACGCTCCTGCTTCGCGAGCAGGCGCTCACGGCGCGCCTCCAATCGCTCGCGCTGCCCCGGTGCAGCGTCGCCCTCCGCGGAGCGCAAGGCCTCAATCTGGGCCTCAAGCTCGCGAAGCTCCGCCACCAATACCTCGCGTTCCGCCTCGAGCGCTTCCTCGCGTTGGAGATCGTCCATCTTGCGAGCAACCTGCTGCATCTTGCGCTCGAACTTCTCCCTTATCCTCGCTTCGAGATCCTGCACTGCCATGGCAGCCTCCTCAATGACCCGGTCTCGGTCTCGTACCCCTCTAGCCCTGAACGCCTAGCGAGTGAGCAGCCGCAACGCCTCTTCGACGGTGGTCTTGCCCTCGGCCAGGTTGTCGAGAACCGACTGAGCCTTCAGCTCGTCCGGATCCGGCTCGCCAACCTCATAGCCCATCGCACGGATCACATCGTGGAGCCGGTTGCGCACGGTCGGATAGGAGAGCCCAAGCTCTTCCTGGACACGGTTCAACTTGCCCTCAGAACGGATGAACAGCTCAACGAAATCCCATTGCTCGCGACTCAGATGGGAAAGACGCTGAGCAAGAAAAGCACCCTGGATGGACGTCCCACACTGTCCACAGGCCAGCTTCTCAACATACAACTCATCCCCACAGACAGGGCACTTTCCCGGCATTGGATACATCGGTGCGCCTCCTGACCCCATTGCTTCTCGACTAATCTCATTCTAGCGCATGAGTTTGAGGATGTCAATACTCAACTTTAGAATTATTAATTTTCCCAGTAGAATCCTACACATCAGCCATACACACAAAACGGCCCGGGGTAACCGGGCCGTGATGAGAGCAACAGAAAGAGCTTCTTGGCGATGACCTACTCTCCCAGGGGGCTACCCCCCAAGTACCATCAGCGCTGGTGAGCTTAACTTCCGGGTTCGAGATGGGTCCGGGTGTGTCCTCACCGCTCCGATCACCAAAAAGCTCTTCCTCTTTAACTTGCGATTCTGCGACCTGCTTGCTTGACGCTGAACGTCAAGTTCTCCGTATCACAGCTCAGAAGCCCTCGGCCTTTAGTACAGGTTGGCTACACGCATTGCTGCGCTTACACCTCCTGCCTATCTAACTGGTCGTCTTCCAGCGGCCTTACTCCCTTCACGGGATGGGGGACCTTATCTTGGGGCAGGCTTCCCACTTAGATGCTTTCAGCGGTTATCCTTGCCGAACCTGGCTACTCAGCTATGCGCCTGGCGGCACAACTGACACACTAGCGGTCCGTTCACCCTGGTCCTCTCGTACTGAGGGCAACTCCCCTCAAGTCCCCTTCGCCCACAGCGGATAGAGACCGACCTGTCTCACGACGGTCTGAACCCAGCTCGCGTGACACTTTAATGGACGAACAGTCCAACCCTTGGGACCTTGTCCAGCCCCAGGATGTGCCGAGCCGACATCGAGGTGGCGACCAGGGCCGTCGATGTGAACTCTTGGGCCCTACCACCCTGTTATCCCCGGGGTAGCTTTTATCCGTTTGCCACGGCCCTTCCACTCGGTACCGTGGGATCACTAAGCCCGACTTTCGTCTCTGCTCGGCTCGTCAGCCTCGCAGTCAAGCTCCCTTATGCCTTTGCACTCTGCGGTGGGTTTCCATTCCACCTGAGGGAACCTTTGGGCGCCTCCGTTACTCTTTGGGAGGCGACCACCCCAGTCAAACTGCCCGCCTGACACGGTCCCCTCGCCTGCTTAAGGTCGAGAGTTAGAGTCAAAGTTTAGCCAGGGTGGTATTTCACCGGCGGCTCCACCAAGGCTGGCGCCCTGGCTTCTCTGCCTCCCACCTATCCTACACAAGCTAAACCCTAACCCAGTGTCAAGTTGCAGTAAAGCTCCACGGGGTCTTTTTGTCCTGCTGCGGGTACACGGCATCTTTACCGCGTCTTCAATTTCGCCGGGTCCTTCGTCGAGACAGTGCTCTAGTCGTTACACCATTCGTGCGGGTCGGAACTTACCCGACAAGGAATTTCGCTACCTTAGGACCGTTATAGTTACGGCCGCCGTTCACCGGGGCTTCAGTTCAGAGCTTCGATCGCGTTCTCACGCGCCTAACCCCTCCCTTTAACCTTCCGGCACTGGGCAGGTGTCAGCCCCTATACGTCCTCTTTCGAGTTGGCAGAGACCTGTGGTTTTGGTAACCAGTCGCTAGAGCCTTGTCACTGCGACCCCCAACCGCTCCTTCTGTTCAGAGCTCACGGCCAGGGGCACCCCTTCTCCCGAAGTTACGGGGTTAATTTGCCTAATTCCTTGACGAAGGTTCTCCCGTTCGCCTTAGTATCCTCTACTTGCCCACCTGTGTCGGTTTGCGGTACGGGCACCTAAGCTTCATCGTTTAGAGGCTTTTCTTGACAACTGGGGTCAATCACTTCCGCTCTTTTGCGTCCCCTTCACGCCTCGACCTCCGGGTGCGGTTTTCCCTACACCCATCTTCGGCCTACACGTTTGGCCCCCCTCTTCCATCCGGGGGGTTGACCTACCCTGTTGCGTCTCCCCTTCACTCTGCCTAGGTGGTTCCGGAATATTAACCGGATGTCCATCGCCTACGCTTTTCAGCCTCGGCTTAGGCCCGACTGACCCGACGCGGACTGACCTTCCGTCGGAACCCTTGGGCTTTCGGCGAATACGGTTCTCACGTATTTTACGCTACTCATGCCAGCATTCTCACTCCTGTAGCCTCCACCGCTCCTCTCGGTACGGCTTCTACGACTACACGACGCTCCCCTACCAGGCCCATACTTCGTATGGACCTCCGTGGCTTCGGTGGTAAGCTTTAGCCCCGTTACATTTTCCGCGCAGCATCGCTTGACCAGTGAGCTGTTACGCACTCTTTAAAGGGTGGCTGCTTCTAAGCCAACCTCCTGGCTGTCTTTGCAATCCCACATCGTTTCCCACTTAGCTTACACTTCGGGACCTTAGCCGACGGTCTGGGCTCTTTCCCTCTCGACTACGGATCTCATCATTCGTAGTCCGACTCCCGTGTTCTAAAAGTGATGGCATTCGGAGTTTGGTTGGGTTTGGTAGGCTTGCGCCCCCTAGCCCATCCAGTGCTCTACCTCCATCACTCATCCCACGAGGCTAGCCCTAAAGCTATTTCGGGGAGAACAAGCTATCTCCAAGTTCGTTTGGCATATCACCCCTACCCACAGTTCATCCCACGCTTTTGCAACAGCGAAAGGTTCGGCCCTCCACGAGGGGTTAGCCTCGCTTCAGCCTGACCATGGGTGGCTCACCTGGTTTCGTGTCTGCTCCTTGCCACGTGCTACCTTGCGGTAGCTCTCGCCCTTTTCAGACTCGGTTTCCCTTCGGCTCCGGCTGTCTCTGCCTTAACCGCGCGACAAAGAGTAACTCGCTGGCTCATTCTCCAAAAGGCACGCCGTCACACTTTCTCCCCATCCGAAGATGGGTCGCATAGTGCTTCGACCGCTTGTAAGCGCTCGGTTTCAGGTTCTGTTTCACTCCCCTCACCGGGGTTCTTTTCACCTTTCCCTCACGGTACTTGTTCGCTATCGGTCGTCTAGGGTATTTAGCCTTGGACAGTGGTCTGCCCTGCTTCCCACAAGGTTCCTCGTGCCCCGTGGTACTCAGGCTCTCTTCAGGAGTCCTTCCGCTTCGCTTACCGGGCTTTCACCGTCTCTGGCGGACCTTTCCAGTGTCCTTCAGCTCGCTTTCGGTTTTCTTACTCCTTGATGGCCCTGCGGGACCATCCAAAGAGGCCTACTACCCCCAACAAGCAACGACCGCAGTCTTCTCCACTTGTTGGGTTTGGGCTCCTCCCCTTTCGCTCGCCACTACTCAGGGAATACTCTCTTTTCCTGCGGGTACTAAGATGTTTCAGTTCCCCGCGTTCCCCCAGCACGCCTATGTGTTCAGCGTGCTGTGACTGGCCTTCTGCCAGCCGGGTTTCCCCATTCGGATACCCTCGGTTCTTCGCTCGCACACAGCTCCCCGAGGCTTTTCGCAGTGTACCGCGTCCTTCTTCGGCCCTTGACGCCTAGGCATCCTCCGAACGCTCTTTGTAGCTTCTCTTCCGTGATACGGAGAGCTTGACGCTCCCCGCCCTTCTTGCCATGTCGCAGTTTCGCTTGT
>Ga0334882_1003602_pt1 | contig 14019 bp, 24 predicted proteins | sample GraSluR1_MG_5_FD_207226 | JGI IMG/M metagenome (GOLD analysis project Ga0334882, IMG submission 207226) | Sludge microbial communities from methane-producing bioreactor in Wageningen University, Netherlands - Granular Sludge_15_04-R1 | ecosystem: Engineered > Bioreactor > Anaerobic >... | reverse complement strand
TGGGAGATTATCATCCAGAAGGATCGGCGGCGTTAATTCCATTTGATTGGCTTGAAAAAATAGTTTGGAATTAATGTTACATTTTTCCAACGTATCTATATAATCCTACCAGAAAAATAAAAGTGATCGATTCCAGAATCATATTCCCAAGTCCTTAGAATACCGCAATAATTTTTTTCCAGCACTATATAAATCCTCTCGGAGTTCTTCCTGGAAATCCTCATCCAAATCATAGAGATCTTCATCTGAAAAAGATTCTATGATTCTTATAGCGTATTCTAGATCTGCAAGACTCATTTTATTCATCTCCACCATAATTTACTTATGATGTTTCGTCCGATCCATTTGTTAGTTTGCCGTTTCGCGAATTTCGTAGGAGATTTCATGCTGTTGATATCTCCGAGAATTCTACCAAGAAAATAAAGAGATGATCTCATCTTAATCATGTCCGTTCGTAAATTACAGTTTCGACTATAGATATTATAGTCGCCTTGTTATAAACTCGCCTAACTTCGCGATCTAAGTCTTCAGGAGCTTCGGCAAATCGTTCCCATGTCAAAACATCTTTTGATCTAGGAGTTTTCGTAAAGCTGATCTTATAGGCTTTCCATCCGTATCTATGGGTTAGTTGTTTCATCTCATTTCACCTACTACTACCTTGTTTTATAGCATATATATAACTTTCGGTCTACTGCCATTAATGTTACGTTTAATATTTACTACGTGTTAAGTTGTTATTATGTTTGTGTTACTATGAGGAGTTGTTCGCGATGGATCGCGTAATTATCGGGACGGATGTGGCCCGGCAGGGAGAAGATTCTACTGCTATCGCTATTTTGGAAAATAATAAAATTCTTCCTATAATAACATTAAATAAATTTGACGTCGTAGAAGTGGCGCGAGAAGTCCAGAACATTTCAGATACATATAAACCGTTAAATATATATGTTGATGTTATTGGCATTGGCGCTGGAGTCGTAGACAATTTATTACATTCTGGATATCCTGTAACAGGAATAAATGTTGCAAAATCGGCGTGGAATAAAGACAGATTTAAAATTTTAAGAGATGAATTGTGGTGGAATCTCCGAGATTGCGTTAACCCAAGAGCTGATAATCCGGTGTTACTTCCTGATGATAAAATACTCTTGAAAGAAATTTCTAAAGTGAGTTACGGTTATAGATCTGGAAAAATAGAAATCGAATCCAAAGATGACATGAAGAAAAAGATTGGTCATTCTCCAGATAGAGCGGATGCGGTATGTTTATCTCTTATCGGTTACGAGCATACTAACCAAAAAATTGGTGGAAGTTCCGGGTTAGGAATCGGATGGGATAATTATTAATATCTTCTGTCAGATGAATATTTGATCACCTACTGAGTGCCCATTCAAGAAATTCTCGCCGCGATTCGAACATTAATATAGTTACGCTGTAATCTTTCTCAATTTCCTCGACGATACCAACAATAGTATCGTTTCTTCGAGAGCCAAGTTTTGTTTCGCTGTCGTCTATGCAAATAAAAATATATGCAGATTCGCAATAATGTAACTTGTATATCCGCTTCTCATATTCAAATGCTATTATATTTCTTGGACGCAATTGTGATGGCAAAATTTCGCTAGCCGTTAGTTGATTTACTACGATTTTCATACTTACTTATTACAACGCCATTACTTAAATAGTTAACGGTCATTCTATCCATTCCTTTCCATCATAACTATCAATATAATATCCGAGATTTATATATACAACTTCTAAATATCCGTCAGACGACGCATTTTTTCCAAGAGTTTCAACTACTTCCACTAAAAGTTTATCATGTCGTTCATAGTCATCTGGCCATCCAACAGACCATTCATCATTAGTTTTATTATATTCTTCTAAATCAATAATAGCTTGTGGATGACCTCGTTCGGCAAGCCATCGAATCGCATCAAGTGATAAATGAAATCCTCCATAAGAAGTATGTATTACAATTCCCATTTCTTCCACTTGAATAAACTCTTTCATACCTATACTTACAACGGCATTACTTAAATAGTTAACGGTCGTTTCTTACCGAAAACTATAAATAGTAGTTCATCCTATATATAGCTATCTATTTTTGGAGATGTTTAATTGGGAAGAAATTGCATCGATATTCCAGAAGATGTATTATACCAAAAATATATAGTAGAAGAATTAAGTACAAATAAAATAGCTAATAACTTTAATTGTTCTCCACATACAATATTATCTAACTTACGTAAATTTAATATCCCTATTAGATCATATAGCGAATCCATGATAATCGATCGCGGCGTTGATATAGATAAAACTATTTTATATGAAAAATATATAATAGATAAATGCACAACCCGTGATGCAGCAAGAATATTTAATTGTAGTCAATCTACACTTCGAAGACATCTTAAAAAATATAACCTTCCTATTAGATCGTGTAGCGATGCACAAATTAATAGCCATGAATATAAATTTGATAAACGTAAATGGGATTTATATTATTATTATATTATAAAAGAAATGTCAGCTGCGGAAATAGCAAAAATATTTAATTGTTCATCTACTCTAATAAATTTTTGGTTACATAAACATAATATTTCTATTAGAGCCCCACCAGAAAATTTTCGCGGATCAAAAAATCCTGCATGGAAAGGCGGTATAACAGAACAAAAATATTGTTATAAATTTAATGATCAATTTAAAGAATACATAAGAGATAAATTTAACAGAACTTGTTATATTTGTGGAAAGACTGAAGATGAATTAAATAGAAAATTAGATGTTCATCACATTGATTATAATAAATCTTCTATATGTAATGGCAAAGAATTTGCATTTGTTCCGTTATGCCATTCCTGCCATGCTAAAACAAATGGAAACAGATGGTATTGGTTTAACTTATTAATAAATTATTGGTTAGATAAATACGAAATATATAATGATTTAACTATGTACTGACGGTGATAATATGTTTGAAGGAATAAAAGATTTACTAAAAATGAATGCGAAGACGAGCACCGGAAGTACTGCTGGTTGGCAATTTTCTTTAGACGCCGCAGACACGGACTACGAAAGCATTGAATTAGATGATCTCAGACGCGGCTCAAAAAATGACGTTGTAGATAGAGCTTTGTCGGCGTGGGTAGATTTTTGCTACTGTCTCGATTACATAGACGTTGACCCTCCATATGATCAAGAAACAAATGAGGAAGAAAAAGATGAGATAGTCCAAGAACTTGAAATTATAAATAAAGTTATACATCCACAAACAATTATAAAAGCTGCAGCAAAAGACCAATTTATTTACGGAAGTGCAATATTTAATTTTTCCACTGGTTCTCTTGAAGATTCTTCACTAAGTAACGTGCCAACTTCATTTAAAAGACTTCCGCCATATTCTTTTAGTGAATTGCCCGACACTAAACCAGAAAATTATAGAGAAGCGCAATTCTTGAAAGGAATTGTATATAATCCAGCAGATGGATCTTTCACGTATACACAGAAACAAAAATCTTCTAAAGTCGATCTCCCAGCCGAAACTATTTTACATGTATTATCCCCTACTTCAGAGTTTCCTGACGGTGATTCTAAGTACGCTAACATCAACCATATTGTTAAACAGTTGGCAGATATTGAAGTTGCTCGGATGCAAACCATAAGACGATTAGGAGCGCCAGTCTTATGTTTTACTGTTGAAGCTCCGCCGACAGATGGAACTGGAAAAACTTATAGAGATGCAACTGGGAAACCAATTTTCGTAAATTTTGGCGACAGAATGGCCGAAATTCAGAAAGTCGCAAAAAATCAAAACCGTGGTTCCATTTTAGTTTTGCCAGATTTTGTTAAAGTTGAAGTTCTTAAGTTAGATAATGCACTTAAAGCAATTCGCGAAGAAGCAGAAGCAAAAGAACTTAAGATAGTTCAATATGTTATTTGCCGAGATTTCACAGAAAATCAGGGAAGTTCTTTATCTGGGTCTAGTGCTTCCGGACTGGAATTCTTGAAGTTACGCGCGGAGGGCCAGCGCGAAGACATTTTCGAAAAGTTTGCAGAGTTCTATAATAATATTTTGAAAGAGAATGGCAAAGAGGGATGGAAAGTCCGGCCAGTTTGGAAAGAATTGGAACCTAAAAATCTTTTGAACGATGCGATGATTGCAAAAGCTATGGTAGAATCTGGAGTTTTCACTGAAAATGAAGTGCGGGAAACTGTAGAATTCCCTGAACTTTCTGAAGAAGAACTTGCAGAAAAATCTAGCGGAACTCCAGAAAAACAAGAGAAAGAATCAGAAGAGAAACCTATAGAAAATTCTTCGATTGTTCTGAATGCTGAAATCGACCACGAAAAAGAATCGCAATTGTCTGATAAAGATTTAGCCATGTTAATAAAAGACCGTCCTTTAGAAATACTTCGGTCAAAACAAAAATTAGATATAATTGAAAAGATACTAAGTAAATATGTTAAATAACCGAAATGTTTATATATGATAAGATTTACTATATAAGCCATGAAACAATGTACTGTATGCAAAAAATGGAAAGATGAATCGGAATTTTATATACGATCTAAATATAATCAAACATTACGATCGGAATGTAAAAAATGTTCCAATATGTCGTCTAAACGTTGGTACGATTCTAATAAAGACTATGTAAAAGAACTTACAGATAATCGACGATGGGAAAATGGCGGCACGCCTATGGATAAAAATATCGAATGTACTATGTATTTAGGAGTACATATAGCAGAAAATCTTTGGAATGTTATACTAACAGATTCTGTATTAATGAATCCTGCAAATCCGGGATATGATATATTATTTAACGATAATATAAAAATAGATATTAAAGCTTCAGTTTTACGTATAGATGATGAATATCCATGTTGGTCATTCAATATACAATATAATAAAATTCCGGATTTCTTTGGATTAACCGCATTTGATAATAGAGATAATCTAAATATTCAATACATGTGGTTAATTCCTGGATATAAAATAAATGACAAATATAGAATCCGAATTTATCCGAAAAAAATTAATAACTGGAAAAAATATCTTATAATTTCAGATGAAGAATTGGCGAAACTTATTAAAGAAAAGCCGTTAGATGTTTTGAGATCGAAACAGAAGTTAGAAAAAATAGAGAAGATTTTGGGGAAATATATTAAGGAGACTAAATAAAATGAAACTTTTAGAGAGTTTGGAAATGAGAATGTAGCGTGGTGAATATGAAGTATTTACTTGGAATTATATTTTTAGTGTTATGTTTTAATGGTTCCGCAAGTTCTTTCGCACAAGATATTGTTGGGAATGGTGCTATTTCTTCAGAAATATATTTTGAAGGAGTTGGACACCATATAAGAGCGATAGACGGAAATCTTGCAATCGGTAACAAGTTGACTGTCGAAGATTCTGCATTAAGTCTTTATTCGGGATTCAATCTTGAAAATGGGACGGATGGAACTTATCGAAGTTGGGGAATCGTCGGAGATACATCACATTCAATAAATATTAATGACGCATCACAAATATTTATGATTTCTCAGTTTGCTTCAATTTCCGAACAAAAAGATGAACTCGACAATAATGGTGAATATGTTGATGGCGGTCAAACATCAATTGCAGGAAATTTCACAGGTTATGCAGTTGAGAAAATTCGATCTTCTGACAATCGAAATAAACCACTAGAGTTATCTACTGTGAGAATGGATGGAACTTTCGAAATTAATTCCGAGGTGAAAATTTAATGAAGAAATTTGGATGTTGTTCTTCGGGAAAAGCAGTTGGAGAGCATGGGTGGCTTTCAGATATTTGCCACGGAACTATTGAAGATTTTGTTACTCCTGGCGGTTGGCGGAAACTTCCCGGTCAGCCAAAACAGTATACAGATGGAGAAAATTCCAAATGGTATTCCCGTGAGGAATACATGAAAATGACTGAAGAAATGATCGGGATAAGAATAGATCCGGAAGAAGCTTTGAAAGAAATGCAAGAGAACACTGGAAAAGATTTTAGATTGTGGAAATAGGAGGAGGAAATTATTATGGCTGAATTTAGAAAAGATGTTAGGAATACAACTGTTAAACAAATTTTGAACATGCTGGATGGACTCTCTGAGATGGTTAAAGAAAGACTTGATCGAAATGAAATGCAGATGGTAAGATCTCAGAGTGCGGATAATGGAAGCGGATTCTTATATGCTCCTGATGGAGTTGGCGACTTGCAGATCTTCCTAAAAAATATGGGATCTCTTCGGCAAGCTGTAAACGATGGTCTCGATGCTGCAGAATTAGTAGCGAAAGGATCTAAGCCAGTTCATCACGACTATGAAGAACTTTCTATAAATTCTTATAGTGGAGATTCTACTGACGTAACTGAGTAGATTTCTCTACTAAATTTTTTTTGTTGTGATTTTATGGCAGATTTAAAAATTTCGATAGATACCGCAGAACTAGATAACGCAATCGAAAAAGCGGAACGATTACTAAATATTCTTAAGGAATGTAAAGAATTGCAAGAACCTACCCAAGAACTTATTAGTATTTCTTATGAAAAATGTTGTGAATGTCCATATAAAAGATGTTCTGATCCAATTTGGTTATACGAACCGTGGAGAATAACATGCGGAGATAGAACTGGAACATCTCCAGAACTATATAGAAGTTATCATACGTGTTCTTCCGATTGAAGTTTTTTCTTTGCGCGAAGATACATAAAGTGATTTGGGTGAGATGGATCGGACCATCTCTTGATTTTCATGCGTTCAAATTCTCCCTTTAAATGAGAAATAGAAGAATGGCATGATACCACTTTATCGCCTTCTCTTATTGTACTCGATTTTCACAACGTCCCAAAACTTGAACTCGTTTTCGAAAAGCATTGTAGAATCGCTTCCAGTTCCGTGGTACCATCCGTTTCTGTCGCGGCCAACTCTCTTACATCCCCAGTTCGGATGGTCTTTTGCTTGAATATATATGCCGTCTCGGATGTTCTCGCGAGTCAGTGTTTCAACGATTGTTATTTTTGCCATAGATACTACTTAGCGTGTGAGCATATATACTTTTCGGTTGAATTGTCCAAGAGAAAATTATAAAAATCATTTTATGAGAAAAATAGACGAAAAAATATTATTTTCTCTTTGTACTATTTCCATGTGAAAATCTCCAAGAAAAAAGAATTAGTCGATTGCCATTAATCCGCCAACAAAATTCAGCATGGCAATCTTATCTGTGGTGTTCATTTCGTGCATATTCTTGTTGAATCTCGTGAGCATGTCCGTATATCCCATGTTCTCAATCAGTTCTCTAATCTGCTCTTCGGCGGCTACCATGTTTTTCTCAGTTACTTGTTCCATCGTATCTCACCAATATCTACTTAGTCGCTGAGCATATATACTTTTCGGTTGAGATACTCCAAAGAAAATTATAAAAATCATTTTATGAGAGAATTGGCCGAGAATTCGCGAAATGGATATCAGTGATCAGTATATATACTATTGGTAAATACTATATACCAAAACGAGAATCTATATAGAGAATATAGAGACCCTCCATTTTTTTATTTTGAAAAACTTTTGGAGAAAAGATATAGAAAAGAGTTAAGATCCGAAAAATTGGCGGCTAACTTAGGAGAACAAAAAATGAGAATAGAACTTTTACAAGATATTACTAATGTTGGACAGCGTGGGGATCGTCTCCAGTTGAATATTATAAAAATGCTTGAATTGATTGCCGAAGATAAAGCAAAAAAGATAAATTCTCGGAAAAAAACTGAGATGGGATGGCCCGTTGGAATTGCAGTTAAACTTTCTGAAGATGTTTCTGGAGTTGGTATCGCTGGAGATATAGTATCTTTCCCGATAAATTCCTTGGAAAATATAAAAAAGTTTGTCGAAATTAAAAATAGAGGAGGATTAAGTCTCCTATGAGTAAATCCCCTCAATTTTCCGAATTTTGAGCATCTAATATAAATAACGTATCTATCGCTCGTATGGGAATGTAACCAATGCTACCATTGCCTATATATTCCACACATAAAAAATCTACTTCAACGGATTTTAACAGAAGTTCTTCTGTAGTTTCTTTAAATCCGGAAAAACAAATTAATATCTTCTTACCGATGCACTCTTCCAAAAAATCTCTAAAAAGTTTCATGTGAATCACTCCCTAAATTGCAGTTCAGCCGTTACGTTCGCGTTCAGAAATTCTAGATCTTCATCCGTAAAATATGGAAGAAGTTTCCGGGACATTTCACTGAGAAATGCGCTGCGATCCGACATCGATGCTACTTCAATATATCCCAAACATCGTTCTAGTGTCAAGTTCATGCTAATTTCTCCGACCAATACTCTATCTCTGCTTCTATATAAAGCTTTCGCACGATTGCTTCAGCCAGTTGATTTATGATGTTTCTCTCGTGCGGATCTTCAACAATGTTCAACAAATCCGGATCATCATAAAGAATATCGTAAGAAATATTCTTATATCCATGCTCTATGAGAAGAGTCAACTTGGTTTCTAGAACTTTCTTAAAGTGATCCATATTTAAATCCTCCACTCATCTCTCCTAGAATCATAAGTTTCTATCGGTCGAATATCGCCCATCTTGAGCGCATCACAGAACCGAATCAGACAGCAATCATCTAATGTTCCGGCAACGTGTGCAGTTTCTTGTGTCAACATGATACAACTCTCGCATTCGTCCCACGATTCTAACTCGCAGTCCCAGAATTTACACCAAGGCATACTCCTATATACGTAACTTAAAGTATTTATAGTTTTCGCCTTTTCATGTAATCACAATTATGTTCATCGAAATATTCTTGAATCATTATTCTAATCCACTCATCAATCTCGTCCCATGATTTATTTGCTATATTTTTATTTAAACCAAATACATAACATAGTTCTACGCGAGCAGATTTACGTAACTGGTCCCATAATGCCATATTCATATCTACAACTTAAAAGTATATATAACTTTCCCTCGGTGATTTCATGCCAGAAAATAATTATGATGATATAGAAGACGAAGAATTAAAATCCGTTCTTCAAGATGAGAAACTTTGGGGAAAACTTGAAAAAGAAATGGAAAAAGAAAACTGGGAATTATGGGCGGCAATTTGGACTACTTCAGCTTATGCAGCATATAATAAAGCTCAGAAATATACTTATGGAGATATGACTCGCGGTAAAATGAAACCGGAAATAATTAAATCAGTGGATAAAATTAAATTGGCGGAAAACGACAGAGCGTTGGCATATTTCGAAAATCATGGAACAGAACTCATAAAGTCTCTTTCGAAAACTGACGTCGAACGTATGAAAAATACTTTAAGAGATAATTGGGGAAAGGGAATTAATACGTTTATGGTAGATGCGAAAAATAGTTATCCAGTCTCGAAAAGTAGATTAGAAACTATTTTTAGAACCGAATACCATACTGCTTACGAGCATGGTCGATATAGTACGGCGCGTGACATGGCGCTAGATGGCTGGGAAATAATAAAAATTATGCGGCATTCCGGAAATCCAAATCCCCGCATAGAACACTTGCAGGCCGATGGACAAGAACGAAAAATGGGAGAAGTTTTCAGTTTCGGCCAAGAATATCCAGCTGCTCCACGTTGCGGTTGTTGGGTGGATTATAATAACACTGGAAAAAGAATTAAAGTTAGTCCTAAAGATATTCCAGAATATAATAAACCTACAGTGAAATCTAAAGGACTTAATATTAAACCGTCTAAGAAACCTGTAGTGAATCCAGTTAAAGAACATTTCAAAGAAACTAAATACGTTTCTCCAAAACAGCAAAAATTATATGTAGACGCAAAGACAGAAAAAATATTAACTACAACAGATTATAAAATAGAAACTGTTCCAAAACTTCCTGAAAAAACTGCTGATATAAACGATTGGAATAAGTCATTATCACCACTTGAAAAAACTACAATAAATAAATATTCTAAAAATGACTTTAAATATATGAATAAATATATGCGAAATCCTGATGATATTATAGATATACTTGATCCGGAAGATATAACAGATCTTAAAAATAAAATAAACGTTATAGAATCTGCACTTAATAAAGCAAGTTTGCCAGAACCTACAACAGTATATCGAGGAATTGGAAACCCAACTATTATAAACGATCCGTCTGCAATTGTTGGAAAAGTAATACGGGATGAGGCATTCGCATCAACTACTTTAGATAGAAGTATAGCCAGTTCGTTTGCAGAAAGAAGTGCATATGAGTTATCATCACGAAATATAGTTAAAAATTCTAAGGGTGTTGTATTAGAAATAGAACTTCCTGCGGGATCTAAAGCGGGATTTGTTGGAAAAATATCTGATGTTCCGACAGAAGCAGAAATATTACTTCAACGAAATAGCAGAATAGAAATAACTGAAGTACTTGATGATGGAGGAGGGTTTTTCCCGTGGAAACTGAAAGGAAAATTAATAGATTAGTAAAATTTATTGCATATGATATTATAGTAGAAGATAAAAATAATAATGATAATATGGAAACCACATAAAAATATTAAAGAGGTGATTAAATGGCGTCATCAAACTGCCATTTATGTAATAGTCACGATGTAATACTTAACAAAAAAACTGTAAAAGTGCCGATGATTCTAATGAGAACTGGAAAGTTCAATAATCTTGATAAAGTTCCAGAAGAATTAGAGGAGGCCAGCAGACGGTTTAATTATAGACCAATTACTATAAAAGACGAAGATTCTCTCGGACACACTCCCGGTGGAATCGCAACGAATAAAACAAAAAATATTGGCGAAATTATAGATGCGACTTGGAGACCAGACACCGGCGATATTTTCGGATACGGTCTTTTCGATGTAGATAAAACACCAAAAAAATTATTAGACAGACTAATTAAAGCTGATCCAACTCTTGGACTTTCTGCAGCTTATTATGCAGACGTGGACGGAACAATAGAAAGAAATTACATAATTGACAATGTAAGTATTTTGGAAAGTAAAGATGCCGCATGTGAATATCCACATTGCGGACCAAATTTAAATTCTTCAATAGAAATTTTAAAAGAAGACACTGGAGGTAAAATTATGACAGAAGAAGTTATTAAACTAAATGAAAAAATTCTTTCGGAGAACATCGACCTAAAAGTTGAACTGAAAGAAAAAGACGCACAGATTGTAAAACTTAATGAGAAGATTTCCGAGTTCGAATCTCAGATAGACACTCTTAGAGAATCTTTCGAAACTGACAAAACCGCACTTCTCACAGAAAAAGATGAAGTTATCACTGAAAAAGATACTCAGATTGCCGAACTTACTGAGAAAATTGCAGAAGTTGAGAAAGCTAAGAAAATTGCAGATTTCAGGTCACGATTCCCTGAAGATGTTTCCGAAGAGAAATTTAAAGAGTTGTTAGAAGCTTACGTTCTCGATCCGAATTCTATTATAGAGAATGCTAAATTAAATGATAAATATATTAAACTAGTTTCTCCCAAGAAAATTGAGAGTATTGCAAAGGGAGATCAGTTCACCGGCGATCTGCATGAAAATGAAAAATCTGAAGATGCGGACGTTGACGATATTGAAGATTTCAAGAAAACCATGAATGTTTACGTTGTAAAATAATCGGAGATGAATAAAAATGGCACTAGTTCAAGATAGATTTCAGCAAGCTGGAACCGCCCTTCCGGTAACTGCAATTGCAATTTATGAAGGATATTTATATAAATGGTCATCTAATCAGATGACCGTATGTACAACTGTCGACGATACCGTTGCTGGCATTGCCGCATATTCTACGAAAGATGCTGACGGCGATGCTAAGACTATGACCGCGGGCGACAAAGTAAACTTTTTCTTACTTGGTTCCGGTCTTGAGGTTAACGTAGCTATGGCGGCATCAGAAGACCTAACCACTGGCTGCACTATATATGCCGGTACTAACGGTCACGCATCTATAGATTCTTCAAGCAGTGCGACCGCTATTGGTCACTATTATGGAGACGCACAGACTACAAGTTCAACTGCCGGAACTCTTTACCCGGTAACACTAGATATATTCCCGTGAAATAATAATTAGGAGGTAATAAAAAATGCCAAATACTGGAGCATGGACTGAAGCGCAAGTTTCAAATTATGTTAGACGACGAGCTAAACTAGCTCTTGAAGCGATTGATCAATCTTACAATTATACACCAATTCTTTCAAAATATTTCCCTGTAGATACTAATTTTGTATCCGACAAAATTGAGAGATACTACTATGGAAGAAACCCTGGTGTCTACAAGACCACTCTCGAAGGAGTACCTGAGAGTATTCGTAAAGATTTTACTAAAGTAACTGCGGACATGCATTGGTCAAAATATCCCGTAACTGTCGGAGATTCTGCAAGAACTAAAATTGCAGTAGATAATATACTTGCTCAGGGAACTTCTGATGCACAGAACTGGTTTGATTTTGTCAGAGATTATGACATTATCACCGCTCTAAAAGCCGGACATCACGCATCTTGCACTGCTCCGGCAACTGGAGTATGGACTGACGAAAGCACCAGAAACATTGACAAAGATATTTCTGCAGCTTTTCAGGCCATAATTACTTATGGCGGTGCGGCCAGATTCGCTAACACCAACTTCATTTGTATTTATCCCGCTAAAGCGGTTGGAGGTCTTAACGAACTTGATATAGTTGGCGGTAACGTCGTTTCCAAGATGGAAGATTATTTGCAACAGTCTTGGAGCGGAAAAATTACGTTTGTTCCGTGGGGACCGACTCTTGATGAAAACGGCAATGCTTACCTAGATATTGCCGGAACTTCTGCAGATGCGTTAGGAACTTCCGCTATAGTTTGTGCTACTGGACCAAGAGTTCTTGTCAACGGTGAATGGAGACCTCCCGAAGTTAACCGAGCAGAAACTTGGAGAGAGCCCGGAACTTCTGAAAATATTCTATTTAAGATGTGTTCCGGTGCGATGGTTGTCCCGATGCTTGGATCTACTACTACAACTCCATTAATTTACGAAATTTCGAATGTGACTTCCTGAACTTAATTCTAGTTAACTATCATGTCATCTTATAGAAAATGTTATGTCTGTGGAATTGAGAAACCTATGGACGAATTTTATAATGATGTTTCTCAATCTGGCGGTAAAAAATATGAATGTAAAGATTGTTGTAAAAAACTATCTAAAGAATGGCAACTTAAAAATCCTCATAGATATTGGTCCAGATACGTATTAAATAATCATAAACATAATGGATATGATATACAACTTTCAGTTGATGAACTTACTAATATAGCTAAACAAACTGATATATGCCCAATATGTGGAAAATTATTAGTATATAATAATGGAACCAATAAAAAACAAAGTTTAGATAGTCCTAGTTTAGATCGTATAAATAATGAAAATATATTAACAGTAGACAATACTTGGATAATATGTTTAGAATGCAATAATCTAAAATCTGTTAAGCCGCTAGTAGACTTTGTAAAATTTTGTGACATGGTAGCAACTAAATTTAATCACTTATTATAATTAGGAGGAAATAAAACAATGAAAAAATTTGCAATAGTAGGAGTGATTCTCCTACTATTTACAATTAATGCAAGTGCTGTTTACTGGGACCTTCCAAGAGTATTTTCTGGGACCCAGGACGTAAACGGTTTTGCAGTAGGTACTGCAGATCATTTAACAGTTGGCGGTGTTATAGTTCCACAAGAAATTGTTATAGTTTGGCCAATAAATGCGAATTCTGTTGATGAAAATGTATTTATTGCATCTGATAATTGGCAAATTACTCATATTGAAGAAGTACATAGTGTTGCCGGAAATAATGGATCTCCAGTTAATGTAACTGTCAGAAATTGTAATGGAACCGATGCCCCAAGTGCCGGTAATGATACTCTTCAAGCTGTCATAGATCTTAAAGGAACTGCTAACACTGTACAGGCTGGAAACTTAACAGCTACTACTGCAGATTTACAGTTATCTGATGGTGACAGATTAGC